>Ga0099364_10000151_pt1 | contig 116303 bp, 105 predicted proteins | sample TergutTh196P3_FD_73070 | JGI IMG/M metagenome (GOLD analysis project Ga0099364, IMG submission 73070) | Microcerotermes parvus P3 segment gut microbial communities from Pointe-Noire, Republic of the Congo - Th196 P3 | ecosystem: Host-associated > Arthropoda: Insects > Digestive system > Gut ...
TACACGGAATAACGGCAGCAATGTGTGCACCCATAAAACATGATAAGGCGGGTGTCGACGGCAAGCGTGCCGCGAAGCGGCGCGATTGGCCGCCGACGGGCCCCGCATAAGTTATTTGACAGGGCACACATTGCTGTATTAACCGGTTGTCCATTGATCACCACATAGAGATCCTGTTTCCCTTTGTGTTCATGCACTGCGGATGGGGCACAGCCGCCTGTTGTTACATCTTTGTACTATTTAGTACATTGACCAAAAACTACTCCACCTTAAACCGTGAAACTTCCTTTATCAAAATATCAATGGCTTCACGATTATTACGGCTTATATCATTAACATTGTTTACCGCTAAATTAACACGTTCAGCCCCGGCAGCCATTTCATTCATGCCAGATGTGATTTCCTGGGTTGCCTTCTCCAAATTTTCGCTTTCCCGAATAACTTCCTTTGCCCCGTCAAGCATTTCATTGGAACCGCTTTTAACCTGGCGGGTAATATCGTTTACATTGCCGACGCCCTGAAGTAATTGCTTGCTCCCAATGCCCTGTTCCTCCATAGAGTTACGGATATTTTCTTCCTGTTCAGCCACGATCCTGACACTTGAGTCAATGGCTTCAAATCTATTAAGCACATTTTCCGTGGACCTGGTTATCTTGTCGATAGAGTTTTTAATCTTTTTAAGTACATTGCCAATGGTCTTGGACTGCTCACTTGAACTTTCTGCAAGCTTGCGTATCTCGGCAGCGACAACAGCAAAGCCCTTTCCCGACTCACCTGCATGGGCAGCTTCAATTGCGGCGTTCATCGAAAGCAGGTTAGTCTGGCTGGAAATGTTTTCCATCACTGCATTGATTTCCAAAAGACCTTCCGATTCATGAGCTATTTCCTGTATGTCTTGCGCCACTTCGGAAAGGCCGGTGCGGCCCACTTCGGATGCTTCTTTAAGGGTGTTTACATTACCAACATTGTTGACAAGCGTTACCGTAACGGACTGAATATTGGCTACCATTTGTTCAATGGCGCTCGATGCCTGGGATATATTTTCACTCTGATATTCAACATGACCGTTTAGCTTATTGATATTTGTCATCACCTGTTCCATGGTTGCATGGGTCTCACTCACACTGGCGCTCTGGTTCATAACCCTGTTGTTGATGCTCTGGACATTGGCAGTGATCTCGTTCACCGCCGCTGCGGTTTCAGTCATGTTGATGGCAAGGTCATCGCCAACCTGAGACAGAGCTTTCGCCTCAGCTCTGATATTGACGATCATGTTTTTAATTTTTTCAATTGTCAGATTAAAGTTGCGTGCCAGATCGCCTATTTCATCTTTGGAAACAATGTCGATCATATTGGTAAAATCGCCCTTGGCAACATCTTCCAATGTAAGAGCCACACGGTGTACAGGACGGACGATCGACCTTCCGATAAACAGCGCTATGATTATACCAACGAAAAAACAGATTAATCCAATGAAAAGAACAAGAAAAAATGTGCTGCTCAACTCCGCTTGTGAATCGCTTTCTTCCATTGCAATAATAAGAACCCAGGGATAACCAGGAACTTCAGCATAAGCGCATTTATAGGATTTACCGTTTAATTCATAAAAACCTTGACCGGTTCTTTGCCTTATTGCCAGAGCCGCCATATCTGCCATGGATTTCAGAGAAAGATCCGTCTGTGCCTCGCTTATCAGATTGAACTGATTAAGTACCCTGTCCTGATCAGGATAGGCTACAAAAGTCCCTTCGTTATTGATCATAAAAGCGTACCCGCTTGGGTAGCGGACTTTTATCCCGCTCACCAGATCAGAGAGCGCACTGCCGCCATCCTCCCTTGCAACCAACACGCCAACCACAGGCGCTCCCGGATTTTCGCTTGCATGGATGGGGGATGCGAACATTAACACAGGTCTGTTGATAGCCCTGCTGATGAGTACATCCGAAATCGCTGCTCTTCCGCTGAAAGCCTGAATAACGTAATCACGGTCGCCAAGGCTTGCAGTGGAATTATCAGAAACATAACGGGCGATACCGTCCGGGAATACCACACCAAGTTCAAGAATTCCTAAACGCGGCACATCAGCGGTGAGGCTGGGTCTGGTAGTATTATCCCAGTCCATAGTTCGGGTCCTGGCCCGGTTTGCTATTTCCATGAGCTGGCTTAGGCGGCTCTCCAGTTTGGTTTTGATAATTTCGGCATTCGCTTCAGCCTTGCTGCTGAGCTCCTCCAGGACAGAATTCCTAATCTTATTACCCATAAGAATTTGCATGGGGACAATAATACTCATTGTGGTTATTAATACAACAACCCCTATTAGAAGGGGTATTCTTATGCTCAATTTCATGGGGCAACTCCTTTTATATGATTATTCTGACATTTTTTCATCTGTTACCTCTGAAAGAGTATTCATATCATCAAGAAGGCTGCTTGACTTGGAAAGCAAATCAGAAAAACCTTCCTTTACTGCGGTGCTTTGGCTCTGTATGTTGTTTAACGCAGCAGTAATAGATGAACTTCTTTTGGACAATTCGCCCATTGTCGTTATCATTTCTGTCATGGTTTTGGCAAAATCAACAATTTCCTTTGACATATTATTTATTACAAAACTGGTATCTCCGGATCTTTTAGATGTAACATCAATTCCTTTAATAATGTTTGACAGTGTTTGGGAAATATTTTGAGAATTCTGCCTTGTGTTTTCCGAGAGACGGCGGATTTCGTCTGCAACTACGGCAAAACCCTTGCCTGCCTCTCCGGCATGAGCGGCTTCTATTGCGGCGTTCATGGACAGTAAATTGGTGTTGGCTGCTATGCTGCTGATGATTTTTATTGCTGAGGCTATGCCTTCAATGGATTGGGAGATTTCCTCGACTGATAAAATGGTTTCTTTCATTGATTGCTGGCCTTTGCCCGTTTCTTCGGTAAGTTCCTGTATGGTAGCCTGTTTAAGACGGGAAAGTTCCGATGTGCTTTGCAGATCATTTACAATTTCTTCTGTAATAACCGAAGATTCATTGATTGCGTTCATGAATGAATCAATGCGCTCGTTCTCTGATTTTATCGTACAATCAATCTCCCTGATAATACCTATGGCATGCTCAACATGTTTATGGAGTTGTTTGTTCAATTTTTCCATTTTTAATCTGTCCTGAGTGAGTAAGGAATGATTGAAATGGAGGCAGTTTTCCGGTTTATTTAATTTGTTGAATATTGCCTCTGCCATTGCCTCGCACGTTCCGTAACCGCAGGCAGTACAATTATATATATCTGCATTGGTAAACTTTTTCATGAGTGTAAACACTTCGGATATTTCTGCTTTGTTGGGATGCCGTATGGTATTGTTCTCTGACAGATTGCGGTAACTGCGGTCATATATCCCTTTTTTCCAGTACTTATTGAGTATTTTGTGATATTTTCCGGATGCTTTTTTATTTCTATTGGTTTTATGAAAATTCTCCAGATAATCTATGCGCCTGCGAATTGGGTTTTCCAAAACTGCTATTGGAACTTTACTGTTTCCTGTACCGGGGCCTCCGTTACAGCCTTTTTCACAATTAAGACAGTCAACTAATGTTGCCAGCTTTAAATCGGTATTGTTTTTCAGCAATTCATCAAGGTCTGTCAAGTAGGGATAAATGCTGTGAAGCCCTTCGATTTTTCGTGTCTGCCGGCCTATGCCGGGTATAAAGCGTTCGGCGGTATCCAGTAATCCTCCGGGAGAAGAAAAACCCACCGCTCTTTCTGCAAGAATACCTGTGTATTCTACTTCCGGGAATGAAGCAAGATTGATATTATTTGCTTCCAGATGTTCTTTCACAGCTAGCATGGTAACATTATAATCACCCAGATTTGTTGCGTCAAATTCCCGTCTTTTGGCAGCGCATGGAGAAATGACCGCTGCTTTGTAATTTTTGTATTTGGGAAAATATTCATGAATCATTTTGATTGTGTGCAGCATGGGGCTGTGTGCCGGGGCAAGATAGGGCAGCAATTTTGGGCGGTAGATTTCTATATAGCTGACGATAGCAGGACACGGCTGGGCAATTAATGTACGGGGTTTTTTTTCTTTGATGTAGTTAAGATACGAAATAACGGTGAGTTCTGCACCGAAACTTACATCAAATATATCTTCTATCCCCAGAGACTTGAGATAGCCGTTAAAATTGAGGAATTTTTTCGGAAATACCGACGCAATAGCCGGAGCGACAACGGCTATCATTTTTGTCCCGTTTCTTAAATCTCCAAAGAATTGATCTGTGTCATCAATTATCCTGCGGGCATTATGAGAACAAGAAGTTATACAATTGCCGCATCCTATACACAAGTCATGGTTAATATCCAGTTTCTCACCTGATCCGTCCATACAGTATTTAACAGGGCAGACTGCAATACAGGCATAACAATTTATACATTTATCAAGATCAATTTTAATGACTGGTGTAAGACGTGTGACTCCCATTTTTTTCCCCTTTCATTTTATTAATCTTGTAAATCTCCTTATGTTGATTTACAATGAAACATAAAGTCCCGGTGGAGTATTTTGCTTAAATTATCGAGAATTATGATTTGTTGGCAATAGAACGCAGACCTCACCTGGTGAGGAAAAAACTGCAGGAGCAAACGATTAAAAAAGCAAGCGATAGAACAAGCATTTATTCACTTCTTTCAACTGTCGGTACTGTCCCACGAACGGCATTAGTACAAAAAATGAAAGCCATCTCTGCAAAAAAGAACCTTTTTATAACCGCCCCCGGCGGCTACGGCAAAACTGTTGCCGCCAGGCAATGGCTTTCCTCTGTCCGTGGAAAAACTGCCAGAATGACCGTGGGGGATGCGGACAACAATCCGGGGTTTTTTTGCAAACGCCTTGCATCGGTATTGTTAGAATTTGCTGGAAGTAAAAAAACGATACCGGAAAGCAGTATATCATTTGAAAAACTTTTAGAAATCATTAAACAGATGCCGGAAAAGAGAGCGCGCTGCTATTTGGTCATTGACGACCTGCATATGATAACAAATCAGGAAATTATCGAGAATATGCCAACTGTCACAAACCGTTTGCCCCCCTATATTGGCCGCTGTCTTATAAGCCGCTCGCAGCCCAGCGCAGCACTCATGGAAACAGGGCTTTTCGAGCTTATAACTATGGACGATCTGTTGTTTTCGCCGGAGGAAGTAGAATACTTCGGTGCGGAAAAAGATTGCGAACTCGATTCAAAACAAATTAATTATCTACTGAAAATAACAGGTGGCTGGGCGATGTATTTATCCGCGCTGCTTTCTGATTGCAGTCCGTTGGATTTAAAAAACATGAACAAAGCCCCTCAGACATTGACGCATTATCTGAACGCAAAGATTTGGGGATTATGGGATAAAGAAACAAAGGTTTTACTTTTACGTTTGGCTGTTCCAACAGATGTAAATCCCAAACTTGCCCAGATCCTAACAGGACAGAAAGGAGGACAGGATCTGTTGGAACGGCTGGTCAAAAAGGAAAACGCTTTTTTATCCCGCACAGACAAAGACACATACCGTTTCCATGACATATTTCGCGAATTCCTGCAGGAGCGCTTAATCAGCAATTTAGGCAAGGAAGAAGTTGAAAGACTTAACGATATTTGCGCCCAATGGTATTACGAGCAGGGGGACTTCCTGACCGGGGGAAGGTATTATATCTATAACCGTGACCATGAAGGTGTAAGCCGCTGTTTAAGCATGAGCAACCGTTTCCATGAAAAATCCGGCAGACTGTCAGTAGAAACCAGTATAAATTTTGTCGCCCAGCATGTGCATAAAATGCCCATATCGTTTATCCAGGAAAGCCCTTATTTAATTTCCTATTGTTTGCTCGAAGCCTTTCTTAACGGTAAGGGGGAAGAGTATCAAAGATATATGGATATGTTATATCGAATGATGCCCGAAATAGCCGAGAAATATCCCGAGTACATGGAAACCGTCGGGTTTTTATCTTCCCTTGATTTTCGGGCTCCCCTTAAAAAAATCACAAAGCAAGTTGAAGCCACCATACAGCTCTTACAGAAACCAAAACATGATACCGGTGCTCGCTCAAGCACCATAACACAGAACCTTCCTTTTTTCCACCGCTCCATGCGGGATTTTTCAGAGTATTATGAATTGAAAGTTGATGACTTGAAACTCCTAAGGAATACCTTCGGCTTGATGATAGGCAGGGACTATAATGTGATGGAACATTTAATAAAAGCCGGCATTAATTACGAGCGGGGCGAACTGCTAAATACACTGTATCATGCCCTGGAGGGCTTCCAAATTTGCGATGAGGAAATGCAAAGCGAAACGGTTTTTTCTGCACATATGATGCTGTCTGCAGTGTTATACGCAATTGGTGCATCACAGGAAGCGGACGGGATCATGGATCAGATTGCGGATTATATTGAACGCAAAGCACCGTTCCTGCACCCGAATTATAAAGCGTTGAAAACCGAACGAGCTATCCGCAGCGGTAACATGGAGACTGCAAGGGAGTGGCTGACTGTTTACGCAAACCGTTCGAATCGCCTGCCCTTTTATCAAATGTTCAGGCACTTTTGTACCCTGCGGGCTTATATCGCCTTAGGGGATTACAAAACAGCTATTGACTTTGGAAACAGGCTGCAAAAATTAGCCGCGGAATATAACCGTCCGCTTGATAGAATCGAAAGCGGTTTATTGACGGCCATAGCCTTATGGCATAACAATGAAAAAACAAAAGCTGTTAAACAGTTGAAGCAAACGATAATTCTCGCGGTCCCTTACGGCTTTACACAGTTAATACTCAATGAGGGAATAGAAGTATTGCCCCTGCTGTGGGAATTACAAGGGGATCCTGAAAAGCAGGAAGGAAGTCCACTACCAAAAATTACAGGTTTTGTGGAAAAGCTGATGGATACTATTTACAAAAAATACGATCTTAAAACGGCAGAAGAAACAACTCTAAAATTGACGGCTCAGCAACAATCCATGCTTTCGTATCTTAGTAAAGGTATGAGCTACAACGAAATTGCCGAGGAATGCGGGATCGGGCGCGCAACAGTCAAGTATCATTTATTGCTGGTGTATAAGCGCTTAGGTGTACGCAATGCGAAGCAAGCGGTCATTAAAGCGAAGGCGTTAGGACTTTTAGAATAGATAAGGAAGTGCGATTGGCCGTCGACGGGCCCCGCCCTCTTCCCCATCAGTAAAGCAAACCTCCATTTTACGGCTCACTGAATAACGGCAGCAATGTGTGCCACTAAAAACATGATAAGGCGGGTGTCGACGGCAAGCGTGCCGCGAAGCGGTGCGATTGGCCGTCGACGGGCCCCGCATAAGTTACTTAACATGGCACACATTGCTGGTTTTACCAGTTGTTCGGCCAATGGGGGTTTGAGCAGCCTATGTTTTCGCTCCCGCCAACAACAAAGCTCCGATAATAACGAAAACAGCCACAGGGAACCAGGCGCCGATAAAAGGCGGGATATAACCCATTCTGGCCATCATCATGGTAATCATTTCAATAACATAAAAAGCTACGGCGGCGGAAAGGCTTGCAAGCAGGCTCATTAAAAGGATGTTTTTCCTGAACCGTCCGCCCATTGATATTGAAAGGACCATCACAATAAACGAAACAGTGGAAAAGGAAAACCGGTGGTGAAAATCAGACAGGGCTTCAGTGTAGGGAAGCCCTGCTTCACGAAGGTCCTGAATTAAATCCCTTGAGTCCAATGCCTTGAGTTCATCATGTCTGACCGCACTGCGGCGGAAAATGTCCGGGTCCTCACGGAATTCATCGGTGTCTGAAAGCGGCCCGGATCGGAGAAAACCGCTATCCCACTGATAAATAATGGGATTTTCAAAAGTCCAGAATTCCCCTGTCCAGTTGGCATATTGGGCGCGGATCAACGAGATAAAATCCCCCTGTGAATCCAGTTCAACAATGCTTATACCGTTGAGGGTCTGCCGTTCAATATCATAATAATCCACCGAATAAATTATCTCCCCGCCTCTTGCCTTGATTACAATGTCGGAATTGCTTTCTGAAACCTGTTGATTGAGAGCTGTCCTTGAAAGGTCATTTTTTACCTTTAATGTAGGAATTACAATGTTATCATCAAAAAAAAATGAAAATACCGAAGCCAGCAATCCGATACATACCAATGGCAGGCTAAACCGCCAAAAAGGAATCCCCGAAGAGAAAACCGAAGTCAACTCATTGCGGGAATATAAATCTCCCAGAGTATAGGCAGATGCAAAAAGCAGGGCGATAGGCAAAGCGTACGAAAAACTTTTCGGAAGATAGAATATACTTATCCGCATAATCTCGTTGAAAGGAACCTCATTGTTGAGATACCTGACCAGATGCGCAAATAAATCAATAAGCGACAGCAATAGCATGAACATGCCTATTGCAGCGAAAAAGATGGGCATAAACTGGCGGACCAGATAGCGATCCAGAATCATTTCACTACCCTGATGACAGTCAAAATAAGCCCTGCCGACAGAGCCAGAATATTGGGAGTCCACATTGACCAAAAAGGATCTGTACCAATCCGTATTCCCATTGTCTGCCCTCCCAACAGCAATGCCCAATAGACTACAGAAATAATCAATCCGAAAATAAAACCGACAGCCTGTCCGCTTTTTTTCGCCATAAGTCCCAATGAAACAGCAAGAAAAATAAAAGAAAATGCGCCAAAGGGGATGGAAAATTTCTTGTAGAATTCAAGCGTGTACAACGCGAGGGTACGATCATTATGTAATGAGACAAGCGCCTGTAACTCCCTGTGAAAAAGCGAAACCTGATTTGATCTACGGTTCCAGTTTTCCGAATCAGTACCCATACGCAGGGTATCTTCAAGGGCAAGAGCCTGGACGGTGAGCCTGTTCTGCCTTTCATTTATCCGTTGGTTGAGTTCTTCGGATTTGATGCGAATTTCCCTGTAGACATCAATGGAACTCATTTCGCGGGGACTAATCGTGGTAATTGCCTGAATCAAATCATCCTGAGGTACCCAGTAACGCAGGAATTCGGCAGAGGCATAATCATAATCTTCCCGGACAATTTCCTTGGAAGACTGGATAAATGCCCTGTTTAAATCAAGACTTAAGCCCTCCCTTCCGCCATCCCGTAATTCGGCGTGACTTGCCATTATAATCCTGCGCTCACCGTCGCTGGTTCTGTCCAGTATCAACACATTGTCGATGGCATTACCCTTTACATTACCGGTAACAATTACCGTGTCTCTATATCTTTTTACCGAATGGGATTCCAGTTCCAGTGCCGGCGTAGAGATAAGAATACGCCGGTATAAACGGGAAAACTGGATATACCCTCCGGGCAGCAGTATGTCATTGGCAATAAAAGAAAATATTGATACAACCACGCCCACGACTATTGCCGGGACAAACACATTCCGGTACGAAAGGCCGGAAGACAGCATCACTAAAATTTCATTGTCACTGGACAGTCTCCCGACGGTCATTAATAACCCGACAAGAGCCGCAAATGGCGCTGACATGGCAATTACCGTAGGCAAAGAAAAAATGAGCAGAAGTGCCACCTGAAAAAACGGAACCTGTTTGGCTAAAATTTCCTGGGCCATTAAAAGGATCTGGTTAACAAAAAAAATGAAAAAGAAAAAGAGAAAAGAAATGAAAAATGAAAAAAACGCTTCGCCCAGTATATACAGAAAAATGGTAGAGGACATGGAACGGGGCATTTCCCCGTTCCTGTCAGCCCAAAAAGCAATACGCACTGCTGCAGACCACTATTGGCGCGGCCGGTCACGGGGACGTTCGTCCCTGCCTCCCCTGCCAAAACCTCCCCGGTCTCTGCTTTGCCCATGATGACTACCGCGCCGGGACTCATCTGAGGGTTCCGGTCCGGAACCGTCAGGATCGATAGCATCAATATATGAAAGGTTAAGCCTTCCCATCTTGTCAATTTCGGTGAGTTTTACGGGGATTTCCTGCCCTTCGTTAAGCACGTCGGTAACCTGGGCAATACGCTGGCGGGAAAGTTTGCTGATATGCACAAGCCCTTCCTTGCCGGGTAAAATCTCAACAAAAGCACCAAAGTCCATGATCCGCTTTACCGTGCCGTTGTATACCCTCCCAATTTCAGGATCGGATGCAATGCCCATAACGGCGATTTTGGCTTCTTCCGCATCTTTGGTTTTCTTACCGAAAATCGTAACAGTGCCGTCATCTTCGGTATTGATTTTTACACTGTACTGTTCGCACAAGGCCTTGATGTTTTTTCCGCCGGGACCTATGAGCGCTCCGATTTTATCGATATCAATGCGCAGGGTGACGATCTTTGGCGCATATTCGCTGATTTTCTCAGCCGGGCGGTTAATGGTATTGTTCATAATTGAAAGGATATGCAGTCTGCCCCGCTTTGCCTGATCCAGCGCTTTTCGCATAATCTCCGGGCTGACCCTGGCAATTTTTATATCCATCTGGAAACCGGTAATACCGTCTTCGGTTCCTGCAACTTTAAAGTCCATATCGCCCAAATGATCCTCATCACCGAGTATGTCTGACAAAACTGCGTAACGATCGCCGGGTCCGCCCGCACCATCGGTAATGAGACCCATGGCAATTCCTGCGACAGGTTTTTTTAACGGTACACCGGCCTGAAGCATGGAGAGCGTTCCTCCGCAGACCGAAGCCATGGAGGAAGATCCGTTTGACTCCATCGTTTCACAGACCACACGTACTGTATAGGGAAACTCTTCTTTTGAGGGAACCATCGCTTCCAGGGATCGGCGCGCCAGGTGACCGTGGCCTATTTCACGGCGGCCTGTCCCCGTCCTGCCAACTTCTCCAACAGAATAAGGGGGAAAATTATAATGAAGTAAAAAATGCTCCCGTTTGTCGCCTTCAATGTCATCAAATATCTGCTCATCAAACACCGTACCCAAGGTAGTTACTGCAAGCACCTGGGTTTCGCCCCGGGTAAACAGCGCCGATCCGTGTGTACGGGCCAGTATGTCTACCTCACAGTTGATCTCGCGAATATCTTCAAGGCCCCGCCCGTCAACACGGCGGCCGCTGTTCAGGATTGACGAGCGCAGTATTTCATATTGCATTTCCTCGAAAAGCGCGTTGAAAAGTTTTTTCTGCTGATCGTCTTCAAGCTGGGCGGCATATTGAACAGCAATTTCTTCTTTTACCGCCTTAACGCCGCTGCGCCTTTCATGTTTGGCTGCAATGAAACAGGCCGCTTCCAGTTTTGGGTATGCCGCAGAGCGAATTGCGTCCTTGTTTTCCAGTGAAAAAGCAGGAGGCGTCAGGGTAAGTTTAGGTTTTCCGGAAAGTTCACGAAGTTTTTCCTGCATCGAACACAATTCAACGATCATGGCATGGGCTTTTTCCAGCGCCTCGATCATCAAATCTTCACTGACTTCTTTTGCTCCGCCTTCAACCATGGTTATGCCGTCTTTGGTACCGGCAACAACAATTTCCATGGTGGATTTTTCAATCTGCTCGTAGGAAGGATTCACTACAAGTTCCCCATCAACCTGACAGACTCTTACCCCGGCAACAGGGCCGTTGAAAGGGATGTCGGAGATGTGTACAGCAGCCGATGAAGCGATTATCGCCAGCATATCCGGCGGGTTTACCTGATCGGTTGAAAGCGTGGTGGGGACAAGCTGAATCTCCCTTCCGAAAGTTTTATCAAAAAGAGGGCGCATGGGGCGGTCTATAAGCCGGCTGACGAGGATCTCTTTGTCTTTGGGCCGGCTTTCCCGTTTGATAAAACCGCCGGGAATTTTTCCTGCGGCATAGTATTTTTCGTTGTACTCAACCGTGAGGGGAACATAGTCCAGCCCCTCGATCGGTTCCGATGATGAACAGGCTGTCGCGATTACGGCAGATCCGGCATAAGTTGCGAATACCGCGCCGTTTGCCTGTCGTGCTATTCTTCCGGTCTCGAGGACAAGGTCCTTGCCGGCAATTTGTAGTGTTACTTTCTGTACCATTATTTACGCAGACCCAATTCCTTGATTAACTTGCGGTATCCTTCGAGGTTAGTTCGCTGAATGTATTTCAACAGCCGCCGTCGTTTGCCGACGAGGATTAAAAGCCCCCGCTGGCTGGACTTGTCTTTTTTAAATTGTTTACAGTGTCCTGTGAGCTGATTGATTCGCTCGGTTAACAGGGCAATCTGAACTTCCGATGCGCCGGTATCTTTTTCGTTTTTTCCGTATTTGGTAACGATTGATGACACGCATTCTTTTGTTAACGCCATATTGTTTCTCCTATTGGGTTCATTGTTGTCTTTGTATCGATTCTATAGACCTGCCTAACATCCTTTCTGCCTCGGCTCTTTGCCCGGCAGCCAAAGCCTGCCTGATACGGCTGGAACTTACCGGCTGCCCTTCATCAAGGACTGACGGCGCAATCCAGGTTTCCACGCCCTTTTCATCGGCTAAGACCCGAATTTCCTCTGCACCGGTATCCAGACCATTCCCGCAGCGAAAATTCCGCCCCAGGGCAATCATCTTCACCGGTCGGCCGGCAAGCAGTAGATCAATAAAGTCCCTTCCCGTAATTTTACTGAATTTATCAGAAAAGTCAATGAGTACAACCAGGTGAATTCCCATTGATTCAAACATGCACAGCCTCTGGTCAAGGCTCAGGATATCCCCGGTAAAAGCGGCAGGATTTAATGTTTTTTGGGGATTTTGTTTGAAAGTTACTATGGTGGGGATCGGGGATCGGGGACCAGGGACCGGGGAACAGATTTTTTGGATCAAAGCCTGATGGCCTAAATGTACGCCGTCAAATACACCGATGGTTATGGAAAGGTAAGAGGTAAGAGGTAAGAGGTAAGAGGTATCGAGATATTGATCCCAACTAATTACGCGCATAAACATATCCGTAGGTCCATTTGTTGTTCTTTTGTTCTATTATGGCGATAAATGTGTTATCGGAGAAGAGCGCTGCAGCGGTTTTATCTCCGCATAGAAGCTCCTGAGGAGCTTTAGCGAGTATGGGCGCCAGAGGTTTACCGTGAATTATTTGCTTGGCATCGTCAGGGGTAATTTCAAGGCAAGGAAGGCCGAGGGTGCGGAAGAGGTAAGGGGTAAGGCGTAAGGGGTAAAAGGTAGAAGGGACCGGGGACCGGGGACCGGGGATCCCCAGTTTGAACCCAGCTACCTGCGTTCGAACCAGCGCAGTCAAATGGGCGCGGCTGCCGGCGGCAAGAGCGATGTCCCTGGCTAGGGATCGGATGTAAGTTCCGCCGGAGCAATGGACGAAAATTTTTGCGAAAGGCGGCTCCCAGGAACGGAGCTCCAGGGCATGAATGGTCACCGGACGCTTGCGCATTTCGCGAATTTCGCCCCGGCGCGCCAACACCGATGCCCGCTTGCCATCAATGTGAATTGCCGAGTATGCGGGAGGGGCTTGTAAGATTTCGCCGGTAAATTGCGGCAGAACCTGTTCAACTGCTTCACGGGACGGCACAGGGGCACTGGCAATTGGGCTTCCTTCAGGATCAAGGGTGTCTGTTTCCGTGCCGAAGCAGATCGTTCCTTCGTACTGTTTGCCACAATGGGTAAACCATTTACTGAGCTTGAGCGCCCGGCCTGTCAACACCAAAAGCAACCCCTCGGCAAACTTGTCCAGCGTACCGGTGTGACCGACCTTGCCGGTTCCCAGTTCACGTTTAATGTCACGTAACGCATCAAAAGAGGTAATACCGGGCGGTTTGTGGAATAAAATCAAGCCGGAGGGAGCTGGTTTTTGTTTATTCTTCATTGTTAATTGTTAACTGTTCACTGTTCTCTGTTAACTGCTCAATCTTCTGTACTAAATCAAAACCGTCACGGATGCCGGTGTCGGCATGGAAACGCAGGCGGGGGATTTTACGGATGTGTAAAGAGGCGCCAAGCCGGGACTGGATGAACCCGGCGGCGCTTTGCAGCCCTTCCGCATTGCGTTTAATGCTTGCTTTTTCGCTGATATTGGAAACATATACATCGGCAAATGAAAGGTCACGTGAAACATCAACCCTCGTTATCGAGATAAAGGGGGAAACCCTGGGGTCTTTTATTTTTCCTTCCAGAACAAGGGAGCTAATCATTTCCTGTATCAGGCATCCCAGCCGTTCTGCTCTGAATTCAGCCATTATTATTCACTACTGGAAAGTTTTCGGGCAACTTCGACAAGTTCGATTACTTCCAATTGATCGCCAATCTGTATGTCGTCAAAACCTTCAAGCCCAATACCGCATTCATACCCTGAGGCAACCTCACGGGCATCATCCTTGAAACGCCGCAGCGAAGCAATTTTCCCGGAATGTACCACAATGCCTTCGCGGATAACATTGATGTTTGCGCTTCGTTTGACCGTGCCGCTTAGCACATAACAGCCGGCAATGGTTCCTGCCTTGGGTACCTTGAATGTATCCCGTACTTCCACTGTTGCAATAACTTCTTCTTTAATCTCGGGCTTGAGCATCCCTTCCATTGCCTGGTGGATTTCTTCCACGGCTTTGTAGATGACACTGTACTTGCGTATGTCAACTTTTTCCTGATCTGCAAGGGTTTTTGCCTTTGGCAAGGGCCGCACATTAAAGCCGATGATGATGGCTTTTGACGCAACAGCCAGGTCAACATCGCCTTCGTTTATGGGGCCGGGCAGGGCCTGGATAACATGCAGCCGGATTTCCCTTGTGGAAAGTTTTTCAAGGCTGCTCTTGAGTGCTTCTGCAGATCCTTGCACGTCGGCCTTGATGATAACTTTGAGTTCCTGTATGGTCCCATCGCTTATCCGGTCACGGAGGGTTTCGGCTGTTACCTGCTTAAAGTTTTTTGCATCTTCAAAACGCTTCAGTTCCTGGCGTTTCGATGAATATTCACGGGCAACTTTTTCATCTTTGACTGCCTGCAAGGGATCGCCGGCATTGGGAATTCCTTCAAACCCCAACAACTCAACAGGCATGGAAGGTGTCGCATGAGACAGCCTTTCGCCCTTGTCGTTAAAAATGGCGCGAACCTTGCCCGGCCAGATACCTGCGACAAAGGAATCGCCTACAGAGATCGTTCCTCTTTCCACAATGACTGTCGCGACAATACCGCGCCCGTGATCGATTCTTGATTCAAGAATTTTACCCTCGGCGCTCCGCTGAAAGTTCGCTTTAAGATCAAGCAATTCTGCTTCAAGGAGAATGGTCTCGATGAGTTTATCTACACCGGTTTTTTGCAGGGCGGAAAGTTCGACATACATTGTCTTGCCGCCCCATTCTTCGGGCATGAGGCCAAGTTCGGAAAGTTTGCTTTTAACCCGGTCCGGATTCGCTTCCGGTTTGTCGATTTTATTTACGGCAACAATAATGGGAACATCGGCTTCCTGTGCGTGGTTGATTGCTTCAATGGTCTGAGGCATTACGCCGTCATCTGCAGCGACAACAAGTACAACAATGTCCGTTACCTGTGCGCCCCGCGCCCTCATACGGGTAAATGCTTCGTGGCCCGGTGTATCGAGGAAGGTAATGCTGCCGTAGGGGGTATCCACCATGTACGCACCTATGTGCTGGGTAATGCCGCCAAACTCGCCCGACACAACATCGGCGCTGCGAATAGCGTCAAGAAGTTTCGTCTTCCCGTGATCAACATGTCCCATAACGGTAACAACCGGCGGTCTTGGTACCATTTCCGCACCTTCATCCGTTCCGGTATTAATAACCGTTTCGTCATATAAGCTGATTATTTTGACATCTGCGCCGAATTCGGCGGCAAGTATTGTAGCGGTGGTAGAGTCTATCTGTTGGTTTATGGTAACCATCATGCCCATTTTCATGAGTTTTTGGATGAGGTCTGAAGCTTTTAAGTTCATTTTTTTTGCCAATTCCGACACCGAGATAACTTCCATAATTTCTATTGTCTTTGGTACGGGGTTGGCAACAAAGGTAATTTTCTTTTTTGTCTGGAGGAGTTTCTCCTCCATTTCCAGTTCTTTTTCCTTACGGTTATAAGTTGGTTTCTTGGCTTTGAAACTCCGTTTTGCTGTGCCTTTGCCTTCGGGTAATGGTACTGCAGGCGGAGTGCCCGTACGTCCCATTCCCGGACGGGGAGTAAAACCCGGCCGCCCTTGCTGGCCTGGCATACCGGGCCGGTGCTGTCCGCCGGAAAACGGAGGAGTTCCGGGCCGGGGTGTACCGCTAAATCCCTGACGGCTGCCGGCATGACCGCCCTGTCGCTGAGAACCTGATTGCGGATAAACTGATCTGCTTCCCGTCCTGCTGCCTGTTCCGGTTCTGCCGCCGGTTTCGGCGGAACGCTGACCTGATCCCCGCTCGCCAAATGATCCGGCAGCCGCTTTTCCCTGCGGGGTTCGATTGGTATCGTGCGGCTTACGCCCAGCTACCTTTCCTCCGACTTTACCCGCTACTACTGCGGGCCGCTGTGCAAAAGTAAACAACGGAGGTTGCTCTGCCGGCGTTCCCTGAGGTGAAGTTCCGGTCGGATCCTCTGAAATTTCCTGCGGTATATCTGGCAAAGAGCCTGTGGCTTTTGCTTTCTTTACGGTAATTCCCTGAGGATGTTCATCTTTTACATCACCTGCGCCGCCTGCCGGTTGTGTCTCTTCTTTCGGCTGACTTGCAACAACGACTTTAGGGTGCAGTTTTCTGGTTGTTGCCGGAACTGCTCCGGACGCTGCTGCGGATTTTTTCTTGATAACGATGACTTTACGGCGTTCCGCAGGATCGGCATCTGAAGCGCCTGGAGCGCCGGAAGCGCCGAGCGGACTCTTCCCGCCGGTTTGATCAACCTGAGAATGTTTAATCAATTCAGCTTTTGGTTTTTTGATACCGTCAGTTTCCTCTGCCATTTATTCCTCTTGTTCTCCTTCTTCATCACCATAACTCAATTCCAGCACCGTGCCGCAATTAGGACAATTAATGGTACTGCCGGAAGAGTCAGCCATATCAAGGGCAAATATCACATGGCATTCGGGACATTCCACTTCTTCTGCTATCCCCTCTTCGTCTGAAGCTTCATCTCCTTCATCCACATCATCAAAATCCTGTTGATCTTCGTCTTCTACAATTTCAACAGAGTCATCAATCAGGTTCCGCAGGGCTTCAAGCTGCTGTACAGAAATATTTTTCATCGCGTCAAGTTCTTCCTGGGTAAGCTCAAGGAAGTCCTCAATGTAATCAATATCATTGTCAAGCAATGCCTGGGCAACTTCGGGATCAACGCCCGGAAGTTCTGAAATGCGGGAAAGTTCTTCTGTTACGTCATCGCCAAACAGTTCCGAAACAGCACGCCTGGATTCAGCAGCTATGTCCATTTCTGCAAATTGGCTTTCCGTTTTCACATCTATCATCCAGTCAGTCAGCTTATTGGCCAGGCGGACATTAAGCCCCTGCTTGCCTATCGCCAGAGACAACTGTAAATCGCTGACCACGGCCAGGGCTTTTTTTGATTTCTCGCTAAGGACAATCACATCCCTGACATTTGCCGGTGAAAGAGCATTTTTTATAAAACGCCTGGGATCGGGATCATATTTTAAGATATCGATCTTTTCTCCTTCAAGTTCTTTTATTACCGCCTGTATCCGCACACCCTTGAGGCCGACACAGGCGCCGACCGGGTCTACATCATCGCGGTTTGAATAAACGGCAAGCTTCGTGCGGTAACCTGCTTCCCTGACAATTTTATGTATTTCCACAGTCTTGTCGTAAACTTCGGGAACCTCAAGCTCAAAGATAGCCCGTACAAATTCGGGATCGGTGCGTGACAGAACAATCTGCAATCCGGATGAGGATTTGTTTACTTCCTTGATAAGCGTTTTGATTCGGTCGTTAAGGTGGTACGTCTCACGGGACGATTGGTTCTTTTTGGGTAAAACGCCTTCTATTTTTCCCAGATTGACATAAATAGCCCCGTTCTTTTCACGTTGATAATAACCGACAATAATTTCACCCACTTTATCCTTGAACTCGGAATACAGGCTGTCTTTTTGGATTTCCCTGATTGACTGGTGTGCAGTCTGTTTGGCAAGCTGTACCGATTGACGGTTGAATTCCCTTGCGGCATCTATGGGAACAAGCATCTCATCTCCAACATCAGCGTCGGGGTTGAGTTCCCGTGCTTCAAAAAGATCGATTTCATCAACCGGGTTGTACACATCATCGTGTTCGACAACTTTTTTTCTTGAGAGTATTGCAACCTGGTCGTCGTCATCAAACCTGACAATGGCGTTTTCGTCTGTACCAAAGCGTTTCCGGTAAGCCGCCAGGAGCATATCCTCAATGGTTTTCTGGATAAGCTCTTCTGAAAGACCTCGTTCCTGGCTTAATTGGCGGATCGCCTCCGACATATTAGTGCCCAATGTATTACTCCTCCTCTTAAAACAAAAAAAAGGGCTTCTTGCAGCCCCTTTTACCTTAGAAGTCTATACTGTCATACCCAGCCTGACATGTTATAAAAACAATGTCAACCAAGTACTACCGGCACAACGGGATTCCATTTATTGCCGGTTTTCCCAAGGGAAACGCGCCGCACAGGGAAACGGGGATCAACACCCCCGCCCTTAACACCGGTTAATCAGGTGTCAGTAACATCATATTAAAAATCGATGAAGGTGTCAAGGGTGGTATCAGGTACCGTTTTCTATGTGTTCATTAATCCTTGATTTTTTTTCTCATGGTAAGAAGATTTTTATTGTCCAGTCGCACATATCTGATTTTGTCCATTAGTTTATGAACAAAGAAAATCCCAAGACCGCCAATTTTCCGGTTTAATACAGCAATATCCAAATCCGGATCTGCCTGGTCAAGCGGATTGTAGGGCCGGCCTGTATCTTCAAACCTGATGACCGCCTCTTTTTCCTCTATAAACACGTACAGAGCAACAGTGCCGCTTTCCGGTGCATAGGCATAATGGACAATATTCATAAAAATTTCCTCTACCGCCATATCAATATCGTTTTGCAATGCGCTGGGGCAATGGTGCTGCTTGAGTTCTTCGTTTACAAAATCTATTGCTTTGTGCAGGTTGTCAATGTTTGCGTCAAGGATTAATTTTTTTATGGTCGTCATTTCGGCACCGTATTGTTTAATTTCCAGTACCAACATGGTAATGTCATCCGCCTGCACTGTTTTTTCCGAGAAATGGTCAATTTCCTTTTTAACCTCAGAAAGCAGTTCCTTTGACGTGGTTTTGTCGGTTTTGTTCAATACATCAAGCAGCCGTTGTTCGGTAAAAAAATCTCCTCCGGCATTCATGGCTTCTGTTACGCCGTCGGTATACATATACAGGATATCACCGGGTTCCAGGATTATTTCCTCTTCCCGGTATACGGCATTTTCCTTCCATCCCAGAATGGCGCAGGGTTTTGTTGTTAAAAACACATAATCATTGCCGCTTTTTTTTACCAGCGGCGGATTGTGCCCCGCGTTGACAAAGATAAATCTTCCGCTTGGTATATTGTAGTAACCCATGAATGCGGTGACAAACATCATCGCTTCGTTGTTTTCGCAGAGTGTTTTGTTTACTGCCTCAAAAACCTCTGCAGGATCTTCACATGCATACACTTTATTTGCTATTAGAGTTTTCGCAATTACCATAAACAGGGCGGCAGGCACGCCTTTGCCTGAAACATCCGCAATTACAACGGCAAGATTGTTTTTATCAACCAAAAAGAAATCAAAAAAATCCCCGCCGACCTCTTTTGCCGGGTACATGGCAGCGCTTAACTCAAATTCATGCCTGTCAGGGAAAGGCGGAAAAATGCAGGGAAGCAAACTTGACTGTATCTCTGCGGCTATATTCAGCTCCGCTTTTATCCGCTCTTTTTCAGCGTGCGCCTGGGCATAGGCTTCGATGGATTTCTGCAATTCGACAGTCATTTTGTTAAATGCCCGGGCAAGCATTCCCAGTTCGTCATTGGAAACATCATCAACCTGTATGTTAAGATTGTCCAGTGATATTTGAGTAACGCCGGATGTCAGCTTTTTTATGGGCACATATATTATTTTTAATGCTATAAAATGCGCAAGGCACATTATGGCAACCGTTGTCAGCAATAGAGACAGGATAAACCGTTTGTTGAGCCGATCTGTCTCCATGAATATCTCGTCTGTGGGAGCATACACCAAAAGATGCCAGCCGTTATCCATAATCTGGTTTAAAGACAGATACTCTGCATTGTCAATCATAACCCATGATACGTTTATATCGTAGGCGTTTTGCCAGATACCGCTCACCGAATCGATTATTCGGGAGAGCTGCGTCCTGGAACTATCCTCAAGCGTAACCCGCGAAAAGAAACCGGCGTTTGGTATTGTGTTGGCAATGATATAGTCATGCGCAATGTCGTACAAGACAACAATGCTGTTTTCCGTGGGTTTTATTTCGGTTATTGCATTTAACACCCCGTCCATATCCCAGTCTATAATGGAAATGCCGAGCACATCGCCGTTTGCATTAAATATTCCCGCCCCTGCGGTTGTTACAAAGTTATTGGTAGTATCATCAATGTAGGGTTCTATCCATACAACCTTGTAAGGCTCCTCTACTTTTCGCAAAATCTCGTTATACCAGCCCAGGCTGTGATAATCGTAATCATCTTCGATGAAATCAAGGCGCACCTCTCCTTCCTCTTTATCAAAGAACGCATGAATGCCCATACGGAGCGTGTTTTCATTATAGGCGTAGGGTTCAAACCAGAAACCGCCTCCTAAGGCGGTTGGGAAACTGCGAATGGCATCAAGCGCCGACAATTCGCCAATATCAAGCGACTGCGAGGTATAGAATAACAGCCCGCTGGTGGCAAGATGTATGGTGTCACGCTCTATTTCAGCCAGCACTTTGTTTGTTCTTTCTGATTTTAATTCAATTAATTTTCTGATACCTTCCAGACGCTGGCGCTGGTAAGTCGAGGTGATTACTGATGAATACAAAGCAACAGCCGCACCGAAACAGGTTAATAAAACCAGCGTTATGGTCAGGAGTTTGAATTTTATCGAGTACATTTATATCAGCAACTCATTCAATGCAGCCATGCCTAAAACATTTTTGACGTTACTGGAGGGTTTTTCAATACCAAAAGTACCGCCTGCTTTTTTCAGATCTCTATGTGTTTTAAGGATCACCCTAATCCCGGCGGAAGACAGGAATTCAACCTGGCTCATATTAAGGATTATTTTTGTCACTCCGTTTTTTATGGCTTCTTCCAGTTTTTCCTGGATAGGCAAAGCATAAACGGAATCGATCCGGCCTTTTATGGTAAATAGCACGCCATCAGGGGTTTCATCGTTCATAATTATAGAATCTTCTATTTTCATGATTTTTACCTCTTTTAAATGGCATTTTATTCTCTTATTTCTAGGCTGTCAAGTACAACTTAAAATGGTTTTATATGAAACCGGAACGAACAACCACTGTGGCAGACCTCAGTACCATAAGCCCGGCGGTGTACTTCATTACTTCTTCAAGACAGATAATGATTGATCAAACAACCATCCAGCAGAATCTGCCGTTCGCTTGCAGTTAGATCACCGAGGGTGACGGTTATCGTAAAAAGCTTTTCATCAAGCACGTAAGCCGTGATGGTTTTTGCCTCGTCACGAACAGCCTGCGCGATACCGGGAAAGAAAACATAACTGCCAAGACTGAATACCGTTTCATCGGTAATGAGGAAAGGCAGAATCCCCCAGTTAATAAGATTTGAACGATACCGTTTAGTGGCGTATTCAAGGGCAAAGTTTGCCGAGCCTCCAAGCACCCTCTGGCAGGAAGCGGCTTGCTCACGGGCAGAACCGTCACCGGGCTTGCGTGCATAAATAGCGCTGCCAATCCCAACAACATCAAGTGTAATCTCCTCACATCCAGGTATGCCTTGAATTTGCCTGAAAATACCTGATATCTCTTCACTTTTACCTTTTACCTTTTCACTTGCAAGCGCCTGCACCGCCTTCGCCCGGTCCACATAACCGGGATCCTTGCGACTGAGAGTAAATTCCGCCAGCCTGATGGGGTTTGAGCGGTACGACGAAGTTTCGCCTGAGGGGATAAGTTCATCGGTGGTAGTAACCGGGTCGGTGATAAAGCTGACGATTTTAACCAGCAGATGTTCCGGCAGGGCGGGCATTGCCGGCCAGTCCCTGATGTTGGGGCCAAAAACCAGTTCGGTTTCCGGTAAAGGTCTGCCAGTACCGTCATACACCCGCTTATCGTAAATGCCCCGGTCAAAAAAGAACCGGTACTTGCCAAATGGTATATCCAATTCAGTGGCGGCGGTGATCCTGCCGCCGTTAATGGCAGTTGCGGCAATGGAACGGGCGTCCATCAGCGCAACTGAAGCTATCTGCCCTTCACCGGGTTTTGATCCTTCCCGGTTTGGGAAGTTGCGGGTGGCATGGCGCAGTGAAAGTTCTCCGTTTGCCGGGGTGTCCCCCGCACCAAAGCAGGGGCCGCAAAATGCTTCACGCATTAAAACTCCGGCGCTCATAAAAATTTCGGCGGCGCCGTTTTTTACCAGTTCAAGATATGTCGGCTGGCTTTCCGGGTATACGCTCATGGTAAAGTTGCCGTTGCCGACTGATGCTTCCTTCATAATATCCGCTGCTGCCATAATATTATCAAAAATGCCGCCTGCACAGCCGACTATGACCGCTTGCTCCGCCCAAATGCCGCCGTTACGATACTTGGCTTTCAGGTTGAGCTGCAGGTTCGGGTTACCCAGAGCCTTTAACCCATCTTCTTCGGTTTGTGCCAAAATATCCCGTGCGTTGTGCTGCAATTCCTTAATCGTATATACATTACTTGGATGGAATGGCAATGCAATACACGGCTCAATCCGGGAAAGGTCAACATGGACAAAGCCGTCATAATATGCGGCGGCGGCAGGTTTAAGTTCGCGGTACTCCCCTGCCCTGCCCCGGACAGCCAGATAGTCCTTGACGGCGGAATCTGTTTGCCAGATTGACGACCAGCAGGTGGTCTCGGTGGTCATTACATCAATGCCGTTGCGGAAATCCACCGGCAGCCCGGCAACACCGTCCCCGATAAATTCCATCACTTTATTTTTCACATAACCGCTTTTGAACACCGCTGCGATAAGCGTTAGCGCAACATCGTGGGGGCCAACACCTGCTGCCGGTTCTCCGGTGAGGTACACTGCTACAACTTCCGGGCGGGTAATGTCATACGTCCTGCCGACAAGCTGTTTTGCCAGTTCGCCGCCGCCCTCCCCTACTGCCATTGTACCCAGCGCTCCGTAACGGGTATGGCTGTCAGAGCCCAGTATCATTTTACCGCAGCCGGCCATCATCTCGCGGTTATATGTGTGTATAACGGCAAGGTGGGGAGGCACATAAATGCCGCCGTACTTTTTCGCCGCGCTGAGAGCAAACACATGGTCATCCTGGTTGATCGTTCCGCCGACTGCACAAAGGCTGTTATGGCAATTCGTCAGCACATACGGCACAGGGAATTTGTCCATGCCGCTTGCTCGCGCCGTTTGAATAATGCCCACATAGGTAATATCATGTGAAGCGAGCGAATCAAATTTCAACCGCAGGTTATGTTCATCGCCGGTGTTATGTGAGGCTAAAATCCCGTAAGTAATTGTCCCTTTCTTTGCCTCATTTTTTGAGATGTCAACCCCCGCCTGCCTGAGTTTTGCTTCAGCATCGGTATCGTCTGGTATAATCAACGACCCGTTAATCAAAAATGCCCCGGTATCAAACACTTGTATCACACTCTTACCTCTTACCTATAACCTCACTCCCGAATATCTCACACAGAGACACGGAGGCACAGAGGAAGAAATAAAAATATTCTCTAATTCTCCGTGTCTTAGTGTCTCCGTGCGAGGTTCTTATCCGAGACATCAAAAGTCTTCCCTAAACACAAAAATCCCCGATATCCTGTCTGCGCTGATGTTGATACGCAGCGACAGCGGCCAGGCGCTTCCTGGTATCCGGTAGAGTATATAATCACCTCTATCCTGCACCCCTTCCCCAAGTACCCTCTGCACAACTGCCCTGGCATCGCCAATTCTCATGCCATACACGGATCGTAACCCTATCTGCCAGACTCTGTCCCGGAAAATATAGAAATCACCCTCGTTGTATATAAAAACGACATCATCCTGCCATACTTCCCCGCCTCTTGCCGCATGAACAGACTGTGGTATGCCATAACGCATCATTAAGTCGTCAAGCTTTAGACCGACAAATAAGAGGATTTCATCGCTCTGGCCCTGATTTTGAGACCACACAGGCGAAACAGTCATAAGCAAGACAGCGAAAGTCATGGGAAATAATAGTTTTTTCTTCATAATACCACTGTAGCCGGGAATAGGCCTGTTATACAAGTAATCCCGGCCAGGGGTTGTCAGGGATCAAACGCTGTTTCGATGGGAACTCTGACCAGGTTGATGTAATGGCCGTTGGGTAACACCCTTCGTTCGCCATTGACTATACGTTCCTGATGCGGGTAACGGTTTCTGACCGCACTGATTGATGTTTCTTCGGCGCTTTCAAAAACGGTTACCTGAAATATGCCCTGTTCGTTAAAGTAGGGGATGAGTGCCAAAACGTGGAAATACTGGCGTATGCGCGGACCGCGGGGGTCTGCCGGACCTTGTTCATTGTTAATTGCGGCAAGATACAACCTGCCCGGCTCATCAATAGCCAGAGTGTACAACAGGGGCAGAATTCCCTCAATACCATATCCGGCATTTTCCAGAAAACCGGGATACGTATGGAGCGATGTTAAATTTCTTCCCCGGAGAAACATCTGGGAAAAAGGCTGACTGCGTACCTCAATTTCTGTGAGTCTGCCGAATGCAGGTGAGCGCAGCCTTATCCAGGCCTGCGATGCGAGGTTTCTAATCCAGTCAAGGCCGAAGAAGGGGGCACGCTGGTCTTCCCATATAGAAGTAAATAATGAACCCCGGTCTCCAAAAGGCGCTTTTAATTGATCTATGGCAAGCCGTTCTCCGGTGACTGGCCTGAGCATACCGTCAATCAGCCACTTGATAAAACCGGAACAATTAAGCCCTGGTTGTCCCTGTTGTTCAAGGCCGGTTTCAATGTAGACATAACGACCCGTGCTGTCGATAGCTCCGTCATCAGTAAAACGGAGCTGCGGCAGCCGTTCCCGTACTTGTGCTACAAACTGACGCTGGCTGCGGTAGTCGTCCGGATTTGGATCAAAATACCTGCGCGGGAATGCATCACCGGCAAAGTTTAAAACTTCGTTCATAGGCAAGGTGTAGAGTCTTTCAAATGATACCGGGAGGGGCAGGGAACGCACTATGTAGGCATCGTACAAAACCACGTCCATTTGACACCTTTCTGCAGTAAAAGGCCTGAATTGCACATACACATAAGGATCGCTGCGGAGAAAAACGCGTATACGGGTTGCAGCTCCTGTGTCTCTGCGGCGGGTAAGTATCCATGAACCCTGCGCCCAGCCGGGGAAACGCCCGGTATTGGTACCGGGAACAGCCGAGCTGACGAAACCGGCAGTTAATTCCCTGGCAAAAATAACCATAAATTCATCCTGGGCTGCTTCAACACGCAGATGGACTCTGCCGCCGCCGTCCAGGTTAAACATGGCAGGGGAGTTCGCCAGAACTCTGCCGGGATCTGCCGTAAGCCAGGTATCCCTGGCCCTGGCCCTCAATGCGGAATCATCGACGATTCCTCTGACTGGTTTGTCCTGACCATAAGACAGAGAAAGTGCAAAACCCAGACAAACAGCCATGAAAATTATTTTTTTAGCCATAAAAAGACGCATACCTGCTTTTATTATCGACTTTTTTGTGTATAATACATAGTAGGTAACGGAGGAAAGTATACTATGAAACTTTACAGCCGGGGACAGGTAATTCTATTTTCGATTCTGGGCGGAGCGCTTACAGCTCTCATGGTAATGATCGTGCCAAAAGTGATGAATGTGCTGCCGGAAATGTCCGGAAGCACGGTAAGGCAGGAAACTGTCAGCGAGCCGCAATCGGATCAATCGATTGATTTTGAGACGGTCATTGACGGATCCTTCGGTATCGAAACGCCGGAACTCTCGCATCTTCACGGGGGAGGCGTGCCTCTTACCGGGCACATTGTTCAATCAGCTGCCCAGTTCACTGATGGAGAACGGGAAAATATTACGATCTACGAGCGGCTCAATGCGGCAGTGGTAAACATCACCACCGAGACCATGGCATTCAACTGGTTCCTTGAGCCTGTTCCCCAGGAAGGCAGTTCAGGATCAGGTTCAATTATTGATTCCCGCGGATATGTATTAACCAATAACCATGTTATCCGTAATGCCCATAAAGTTTTTATCAACCTTGCAGACGGCAGTCAATTTGAGGGAACTGTTATAGGAACCGATCCTGAAAACGACCTCGCCGTTGTTAAATTTGATCCTCCGCGAGGAGTAGAATTGCGGGTTATTCCATACGGTGATTCCAGCGATTTGAGAGTAGGACAAAAAGTACTTGCAATAGGAAACCCATTTGCCCTTGAACGGACTCTTACCGTGGGCATTGTTTCCGGTCTGGGCCGGCCCATACAGATTTCCCGTCAGCATATCGTACGCGACATGATTCAAACCGATGCTTCCATAAACCCCGGCAATTCCGGCGGTCCTCTCCTTGATACCCAGGGACAGATGATTGGGATCAACACCATGATCTACTCTACTTCCGGCGGTTCTGTGGGAGTAGGTTTTGCTGTACCGGTAAACACCGCAAAGCGTGTCGTGAACGAGATTATCCAGTACGGCAGGGTGAGGCGCGGGTGGATTGACGCATCATTGGTGCAGCTTTTTCCCAACCTTGTGCGTTATGCCAATCTTCCGGTTAATGCCGGTATGCTGGTATCCCGCACACAGCGGGGCGGCCTTGCGGAAAGAGCGGGACTTCGGCAGGGAAGTGAACCGGTGCAATCGGGACGCAGCACCATTTACCTTGGAGGCGATATCATCACTGCAATTGACGGTGTAAGGACAAATACCCTGTCCGATCTTTATTCTGCGCTGGAAAACAGCAAACCCGGCGATAGGGTGCGCCTTGAAATAATCCGCGGTGAAACTCCCATGACGATTGAAGTAACGCTTGCCAACCGGGACGAAGTATTAAACCGGTAGCATGGGGCTGAACGACACACCTTCTGCCAGCCGTTTGCACATAGGCTTTTTTGGCCGCCGCAACACGGGAAAATCCAGTCTCGTCAACGCCGTTACCGGACAGGAATTGGCGGTAGTATCGGATGTAAAAGGCACCACAACCGACCCGGTCTATAAGGCAATGGAACTTTTGCCTCTTGGCCCGGTAATAATCATTGATACTCCCGGCATCGACGACGAAGGTGAGCTGGGAGAATTACGGGTAAGCCGTACCCGCCGCGTTCTGAACAAAACCGATATCGCCGTGCTGGTATTGGATTCATTGGACAATATTTCACACAGAGGCACGGAGGTACAGAGGGCACAAAGAGAAGAAAGTGAAAAGGGAGAAGAGAGAATTGTTGAAGTTGCGCTTTTCGAAACGGAAGAACAACTTGTAAATATTTTTAAAGAAAAAAAAATTCCTTATATTATCGTAATTAACAAAATTGATCTTGGTAACGATGAACCTGGTACAAAAACTCCGTGCCTCTGTGCCTCAGTGCCTTTGTGCGATGAATTGAGCAAAATAATCCCCGTCAGCGCGAAAACAGGCTTCAACATAAACCTGCTCAAAGAAACCATTGCCGCGATTGCCGTTACCGATGAACCTCAGCAGCGGCTCGTTGCCGATCTCATTCAACCGTTGGACTTTGTGGTTCTGGTGGTACCCATCGACAGTGCCGCACCCAAGGGACGGCTGATCTTGCCCCAGCAGCAGGTGATACGCGGCATTCTAGAGGCAGGCGCTGTTTCTGTCGTCGTCAGGGATTGTGAGCTGAAGGAAGCATTGGCAGGTTTGGGAAAACAACCCGCTCTTGTCATCACAGACAGTCAGGTTTTTGCCCAGGTTGCTGCCGAGGTTCCACCGGATATCCCGCTTACCTCATTCTCGATTTTATTTGCACGGTACAAAGGCTTGCTGGAAACATCGGTGCGGGGAGCTGCCGCACTGGACAGCCTGCGGGACGGCGATGCCGTTTTGATCTGCGAAGGCTGCACGCATCACCGCCAGTGCGATGACATTGGTACGGTAAAAATCCCCCGCATGATACGAAACTTCACCGGCAAAGAACCGGAGTTCCATTTCCGCTCAGGCGGCGATTTCCCCGAAGACATTTCTCCCTACAGGTTGATCATCCACTGCGGTGCATGCATGCTCAATGACCGTGAAATGCACTACCGCCGCCGCTGTGCAGAAGATCAGGGTATCCCATTCACAAATTACGGCATTGCCATTGCCCGCATGCAGGGGATATTGGAACGGAGTATCGCTATTTTTTAACCCACACCGTCATTTCGCCCGGTGTGCGGTTTGCCCATGCATAATAGGGAATCCACCGCAGGGGTTTATCTTCGTATACCGTTTCCTGCGAATTCCGGTACAGAGCATCTTCGTTCCGGTCTTTTTCTTTTTTTCCGGTAAATGAAATGGTTGTTACACCTTCCAACAGATCTTCTTCATACCGGAACTGAACATCGTTTGGCTGCCCGCAGTAAATCCTGTACAGGCCATCACCGTTGTCGGCTTGTTCAAGGCAGTAAACAATCGGCCCTCGTGTTACCGCTACTTTGCCGGAATTCTCCCGCACCCTGGGATGCGCACTGACAAACTGCACCGGCATGGCAAAATCAATTTCCAGAGAATCGCCGTTGTGCCACTCCCGATCAATCAGCGCGAAACCGTCTTTGGTAATGAAACTAACAGTATTACCATTGAGCTTAACGGAAAAATTATCGCACCAGCCAGGAATGCGAAAGCCATAGGTAAAACCAGCGGGTTCGTTCATGGAAAATGTTATTGATATATTTGATTCCCATGGATACTTGCCTGTGATAACAAGCCGAATATCCCTGCCGTCAACATTGATCGTTGCCTCGCTGCTGATAAACAAATGGGTAAACACTGCTTTTTCGCCGGATGTGTGGATATACGACCCAAGCGATGCAAGAATCCGGGCAAGGTTCGGCGGACAGCATGCGCAGCCAAACCATTTTTGCCGTTCGATTTTTACATGGCGGTACGGCTGGGCTTTCAAACAGGACTCAGGATGTACTTCCAGCGGGTTTACGTAGAAAAATGCCTTTCCGTCAAGCGACATTCCGCTTATAATGCCGTTGTATAAAGCCCGTTCCAGCACATCGCCGTATTGGCCTTTGGGAACAAGGGAAGCCATGCGTTTTGCAAAAAAGGCAAGACCGATAGCGGCGCAGGTTTCCGCATAAGCGGTATCGTTAGGGAGATCGTAATCAAAAGTAAACGCTTCGCCGTATGCAGACTGGCCTATGGCGCCGGTAATGTACAATTGCCGGTTTGCGATATTATCCCAAATGCTGTTACACGCATCTAACAGGGATTTTTCGCCGGTAATGCGGGCAATGTCAGCCATTCCCGAATAGAGGTATGTAGCGCGTACCGCATGCCCTTCGGGAACGAACTGTTCACGAACCGGCTTACCCGCCTGATAATACTGCAAGCCAAAATAACTGTCAGCCCAGGCCATCCCTCTGCCGCTCCGCTTCGCCTCATCTTCAAAATACAACGGCGGCTGCCCGCGCTGGTCAATGAAGTATTGCGCCAGCCTGAGATGTTTTTCATCTTTAGTGACACGGTACAGCCACGCCAGTGCCATTTCTGCGACTTCATGCCCGGGATACCCCTGCAGTTTATTTTTTTCCGGGCCGAACAGCCGGTCAACACAATCTGTATACCGGATCATCGCATCAAGAAGTGTGCGTTTTCCGGTGGCTTCATACCATGCAAGCGCCGCTTCCAAAAAATGCCCGAAACAGTACAGTTCATGGTTATCCTGCAAGTTCGTAAAACGGTTTTCAAGCCCTTTGATAATGTAAAAAGTGTTAAGGTAGCCGTCCGGCTGCTGGGCATTACAAATTATTTCAATCGCGCTTTCTACGGTTTTTTCAAGTTCCGGATCGGGGTGCCGGATAAGGGAGTAGGCCGCCGCTTCTATCCATTTGGCGGTATCGCTGTCCTGCCACATACAGCCGCCGTGCCCCAGAGTATTGTCAACGCCGTAATCCAGCTCCGGATGGGTTAATTGCGCGGCTATTTTGAAATTCCTCATGCAATAACTGGGCGCTGCGCCTTCGATTCGGTCATTCAGCGCCTCCCACTGATAGGGGATAACTGACAGCCTGATCCGTTCCATAAACGGCGTCCAGAATGTATCGTTTATGGTTATGTTTTTCAATGAAATGGGGTCTGTTTTCATATTTTTACTTATAAAATTGTTTTATTGTTGTGTCAAGCAGAGACAGAATACTTCTTTTTCAGAAAAGTTGCTTTTTTGAATTTTCATGGTATAATAATATTAAATGAAGATGAAAAATATGCATAAATCAAAACCTACAGCGATTTTCGCCATTTTAATAATAAACTCAATGGCTATTGCGGGGTGTCTTGTAAATGACATCTCATACGACGGCTATACTTCCTTTGTCGTGGTGAACAATTACAACGAGACAATATATTCAATTGTTATTAATATCCTTGACCCCGGGTATCATTTTTCCGGTTATGTATTGTCAAATAAAAAATTTTCTAAGGGTAAATCAAAGGTACAATACCTTGATAAAACAGAAAAAGCATTTAATGCTGAAGTTATCGTGTGGTTTGGCAGCGAATATGATATTAAGGAATACAGATTTGCTCCCGGAGAAACTACGTTCATTACCCTGAATGAAAATGGAATATTGGAATAATCGGGAGAAATAATGAAAAAAATAACATTGGGTATATCCTGCCTGACTGTGATGCTTGTATTATTCACAAAGTGTTATTGGGGAACAACTGATATAAGCGGTGCGCCAAACCGGGCTATAGCATGGAAACCACTAAGACTGGAAGCTGAAGTATCGTCAAACTCTTTTTTGATAACACCTAACATAATATGGTCAATTAAAAATGCCGGAACCACCCAGGCCAGAATTGTCAATAATGAAATCCTGTTCGCAACCGCACCTGGAACGCTTGTTGTCAGAGCGAGTATTGAAAATACAGCTAACATAAAGGATAATTTTACAAAGGATTTTACAATAACAGTTCATCCTGCCCCCGAAGAGATACATGCTTTGGGCACATTGCTGATTTCCCATAATGAAAATACCGCTGAAAATCCGATTTTATTAAATGCAAGCCTCAATCTGGAAGTTCACTGGGAAAACCTTCGGGATATGTTAATTGTCGCAAGCCGTTATGTATATCTCAATCTTACAGAAAGCACCGGAACAGCAATACCTCATCTTCCCGGTTTTGCTGACAGACATTTTTATAACTATAATGTATTGTCAATAATTCTGCCTGACAGCATTACCGGTATTGGAAGTTATGCTTTTTCTCAATATGAGAGGCTTAAAAGCATAAACATGGGGAATAATATTGCCGAAATCGGAAATTCGGCTTTTTACCACTGCAGGGAAATTACCGAAATTATCATACCTGACAGCGTTATCAAGATAGGAGATTCTGCTTTTAACGGATGCACCGGCCTTACCAGTGTGATCATCGGGAACAATGTTGACACAATCGGCGATTATGCCTTTAACGGGTGCAGTAATCTTGGCAGCATAATCATACCTGACAGCGTCACAAGCATTGGTAATTCTGCTTTCAGCGGATGCAGCGGTCTTACCAGTGTGAGCATTGGGAACAATGTTGCCGTTATCGGAAATTCTGCTTTCAGCGGATGCGAAAATATACCCGGCATCACTATACCGGACAGCGTCACAAGCATTGGACATTCGGTTTTTAACGGCTGCAACAGTCTTGCGGCAATACATGCCGCTCCCGGCAACACTATGTTTAGTTCAACAGACGGTGTATTGTACAATAAAACAGCCACATCCTTAATCCGTTATCCGGCCGGAAAAACAACGGAAATATACAGTATACAAGACGGTGTTACCAGTATAGAAAATGAAGCTTTTAGGAACTGCAGCAGCTTAATCAGTGTTATTATTCCTGACAGTGTTATCACTATAGGAAATTTTGCTTTTAGCGGATGCACCGCGATGACAAGTATTACCATTCCTGATAATGTTGTAAATGTCGGAGATTCTGCTTTTAGCGGATGCATCGGGCTTATCAGCATTTCTCTGCCTGACAATGTTGTAAATATCGGGGCTTATGCTTTTTATAATTGCCGTAAACTGAGCAGCATCAATTTAGGGAATTCCATTACCACAATCAGAACTAACACATTCGGCGGATGCACCGATCTTACCGGTATAACATTTCCTGAAAGTGTTACCACTATTGAGAATTCTGCATTCATCAGTTGCAGCAATTTTACCGGCATTTTTATAGGGAAAAATATTACATTTATTGGGGAGCATGCTTTTTGGGGAAATATACAACTTACCAGCGTTACATTTGAGGGCGCTATCCCACAAACAGGTTTACCTGACTCTGCTTTCCCCGGAGACTTACGGTTAAAATATTTTGCAAACAGCGGCGGCCCAGGTACTTATAACAGGTCCGGCGAATCAGACAGATGGAATAAAATATATTGAAGCCTGTGCGTAACCTCTCTGAATTTTTACATTTTACCTTGCACCCTCCTCCCGGTTTTCGGTATACTACCAAAGATGTCTGCACATTTTATCGATCACGAATACATCGAAAATTTACTGGAAGACGCCAAACACTCAGGTGACTCCGCCGTCATCCGTTCGCTGGACAAGGCTGAACGCATGGAAACACTGACTCACCGTGAAATTGCCACTCTGCTGGTAAACGATAACCCGGATCATCTTGAACGGATGTTTCGCATTGCCGGGGAAATCAAACGGCGGATTTACGGCAACCGCATTGTTATATTCGCCCCGTTATACGTCAGCAATTTCTGCGTAAACCGCTGTGCCTATTGCAGCTTTAATCACAGGCATGATTTTGGCCGCCGCAAGCTGACCATGGACGAAGTGCGGGAAGAAGTGAAGGTACTCGAAAGGATGGGGCACAAACGGCTTGCGCTTGAGGCAGGTGAGCATGACGGTGAATGTCCCATTGATTACATCCTAGATTGTATAAAAACCATTTACTCGATGAAGTTTGAAAACGGCGAGATCCGCCGCATCAATGTGAATATCGCCGCAACTACCACAGAAAATTACCGCAGGCTCAAACAAGCGGGCATAGGCACATACATTCTTTTCCAGGAAACGTACGACGAGCCGGTATACAACCGCGTCCACATTGCCGGCCCGAAAAAAGACTTTGTGTATCACCTGACCGCGTTTGATCGCGCTCTGGAAGCAGGACTTGATGATGTCGGCGGCGGGGTACTGTTCGGCCTGGCCGATCCGTATTTTGATGTTTTGGGTTTGATGATTCACAATGAGCATCTGGAAAGAAAATACAATACCGGCTTTCATACCATTTCCGTTCCCCGGATTTGCCCCGCAGCCGGAATGAATATTGCCGATTTTCCCAATTTAGTTGATGATGCAATTTTTGCTAAAATTGTTGCCATAATCCGCATTGCCGTTCCTTTTACGGGAATGATCCTGTCAACAAGGGAAAATCATGTTATGCGAAAGCAATTACTGGAGCTGGGAATTTCCCAAATCAGCGCCGGTTCCAGCACCGGAGTCGGCGGATATGCGCAGCGGGAGAAAAACGAAACGATAACCCCGCAATTTTTAGCGAATGATGACCGCATCGCTCTTTCGGTTATTGCCGAGTTGATGGACGACGGTTACCTGCCGAGTTTTTGCACGGCCTGTTACCGCAGCGGCAGAACCGGCGACCGCTTCATGTCGCTGGCAAAAACCGGGCAGATTGGCAATGTCTGCCTCCCCAACGCCCTCATGACCCTGTGCGAGTACGCGATGGATTACGGCGACGATGCTTTCAGGAAAAAAGCCGCAGCCGTTATAACGAATGAAATCCCCACCATTGCCAATGAACATATCCGGCGGCGAACCGCAGAAAACGTGGAAAAAATCAGTTCAGGTGCGGGGCGGGATTTTTTTGTATGAGTGTTGGCTGCTCAACACTTGCCAACCTCCCAGACAGATGGTATAGTAAATGGAAACAGACTTTAGTCTGAGGGGTGTTGTTGTGAACCTAATAAAAGATGAATCCATTATCAGCCTGGTGGAACGGATTAGCGGGCATTACCGGGCCAATATTTCAAATAGTTTAATCCGGCCTGCCCTGCTGCAACTCTCGCTGGACAAGGAAACATGGTCTCAAATCGAAAACTTAACTGAAAAAATAGAGATTTTTCAGAATCAGGGTTTCCATATTGACGAACTGTACCATCAAATAGTTGCGTCAGCGAAATTTGTCAGGGCGGCCCGCGATGTTGCGCCTACACTCAGAAACAAGCTGCACAAAGGCAGTTCGGGCAGTTCTGACAGGGTACTGGGCGCAATGGCGGCACATAACTTTACATCCAACATTAAATTTTTTGCCGATATGCTGAACGATTTGTATATAAAACTCGTTGAAATAGATGTTGCCGACTCAAAAGGCAGACGCCCTGTCTACAAGCAAATACCTGAACTTGACGATATTGGTCATCAGCTCGCCGGAATCTGAAAAAAAGATATACCCCAGTCTGTCAGAACTCCGGTTAAAAAAGCAAACAATACGGCAAATGCAATGTAATATAAAAAATGCTTTATCCCCAAAACAATTTTAAGCGCTCCAAGATTCGTGATTTTCATCGCAGGACCGGCAATCATGAATGAAGCAGCCGTTCCCATGCTCATGCCGCTGTGCATCCAAGTAATAATCAACGGAATGGTGCCGCCGCCGCAAATATACAGGGGAACCCCTATTGTCGACGCCAATAAAATTCCAAGACCCCTGTTGCTTCCAAATAGGCGTGCAAATGCATAGGGCGGTACATAACGCTGAAAGAGCGCCGAAAGAACAATGCCTATGAGAAAAAAAACTCCCGTTGCCCTGATATTCCTCCCGTAATTTTTTAGGAATCGTACCAGGAGATTGGGATCAGTATCCCGGTTTGCAATCTGTTCAAATACCTTAAAATTAAAAAAGCGTTTGTTCCTAAAAAATAATCTAACGCAGATTCCCGCAAGAATGCCGCACACAAAGCAGCTTACAAAACGGATTATCAGCATGGGAACGCCTAAAGCTGCGGTGTAAAATAATATTTGAGGGTTTAGCAATACCGAACTTACCATGAATGCTGCAATCTGGCCGTCAAAAGACGATGCGCTCTCAGGAGATGGGGAGTCATCACTCATACCCTTTGCGGCAAATGACGCTACGATGGGTATGGTTCCGTACATGCAAAGCGGACTGGCAATTCCCAGCAGTGAGGCGGGAACCAAGCCGAGAATCCCCGGTTTTTTACTCTGTGTTAAAGCAAAAGCACGGTGTATTTTTTCCTTGCCAAAAACCGAGACAAGGGAACCCAGAGCCATTCCCAGCGCCCAATACCAAACAATCTGCTGAAACTGGATGGAAAAATATAACCAGAAATAAATCAGTTCCCGGCTGATAATATCCAGTGTTTGCGTCATTACAATTTTAACAACATATCAATTACAACGTGACAAGCCGGTATGTCATGCTGCCAAGGCCGATTTTTTCGGCGTGATCGAGTATCAGGGAACCGTTTCTGGATTCAATTCGCTGAATAACATCTCTTCCGTCCGGCGCCGAATATACCAGGTCAACGCAGGCCTTGTCGAGCGCCACCGGATCAAGTGAACCGAGAATGCCGATGTCCGCCATGGTCGGAGGAGCGGGGTTGCCCACACAGTCGCAGTCTACCGACAGGTGATTCATCACATTGATATACAAAAATCTATCGGGGTTCGTATCAATAACTGATTTTGCCGCTTCCGCCATTGATTCAAGGAAAGCGTTTTGGTCAGGGCTTCGCCAGGCGGTATTTCTGTTTCTGCCTGCTGAGTGTATCCAGGATTTACCCGCCGCCGAAGCGTAACCAATGGATAAATTTTTTAATGCGCCGCCAAAGCCGCCCATGGCATGCCCTTTAAAATGAGAAAGCACGAGGTTAAAATCAAACTCGGTAAAGCGGGCTCCCACAAAATTTTCTCTCAGATGTGTTCCGCCTGTAACCGGAATGCTGATCTCGGTTTGTTCGTCAAGAATTACCACTGGCGCAATGGCAGTAAAGCCATGGTCTCGTGCCACCTGGTAATGCACAGCAGTAGCAGCCCTCCTGCTGCCGGGAACGGTATTACATTCAACAATGGTGCCGTTAACCCTCTGCACCAAGTCTTTTATAAGATCAGGTTTGAGATAATGCGGATTACCGGGTTCTCCCGTATGAATTTTAACCGCCACTTTACCGTTTGCTTCCCTGCCCAGAGATTCGTACACAGCCATCAACCCCGCAGGACTTATATCAGCGGTAAAATACACAACCGGCGGCTGTGCACTCGCGGCATCCTGCTGCACTGTTTCAACAGGAAAAGTTTGCAGAGGCGCGTTTGTTTGCGCTTCTGCTTTCCGTCCAAAACACCCGGTAAAAACCATACAGCCCGCAATTGAGATGCATAGCAAGAAAAACAATGTTTTTTTTGTCATTTGATTCTCCTCCGTTTTTACAATATACCACAAACCGGTAATGGTGAACCAGTTACCTGTTATCTGATACCTGTTACCTGTTACAATATCACATGGCCCGTAATCTCTGTTACACCGGTCTTATACTCAGAAGCCGCCCGTCCGGCGAGGCCAACCGTGAGATTTGGCTGCTTACCGCCGAAGCAGGGTTGATCCGGGTTACAGTTTTTGGCGGCCCAAAGAGCCGGCTAAGAGCTTATGCATCACCGTTTCATTCAGGCAGGGTGTGGATATACCATGACCCGGTAAAAGATACCCGCAAGCTCAGCGATTTTGATGTACATTCATGGAGGCCTGGATTACGGGAGTTATACGAACGAGCCATGGCAGCAGATACAATAGCAGAAACAATCCTCGCGTCACACGGCGGCGGCGGGAACTGGGAAGATGCGCTTTCGATTGCAGAGACCGCACTGGATGCCCTGGCTCTTGCAGACGATGAAACCTGCGCCCGCATTGTTATGTGGTTTTTTTGGCAATGGATTGATTTTCTGGGATTGCGGCCGGAATTTGCCAGTTGTTCCTCCTGCGGAAAAGCAACAGATCGCGGTGCCATGCTGCGGTTTTCGCCGAAGGAAGGCGTCATGATATGCACCGATTGCTGCGGGAATGAAACAAAAGCCGGCATTGCCGAAACAAGCCCTGCTGTAGGTCCCGGCTGCCGTCATTGGCTTGAAACAGTGCACCTTCTTACACCGGATCAACTTTTCCGCCATACCCTGGACAAGCCGTCATTCCGTGAAGCACACACACTGGTAACGGCAATCCTCACCGAAGCTCTCGGCAAGCGAATCGCCGGTTGGGATCACAACTCTGTAAATATAAAATAGCGACATGTGTCGAACGGCTTATTCCTCATTATGATGACTTATATTGATATTGACACTACTGAAAATAATGTCTTAGAATAAAAGCATAGAATAAAGGGATTAATCAATCGTGATTTGCCTGCTAAAGAGGTGAGTTATCACAAAAAGGAATTTTTTTTATGAAGAACACAATTAAACTTTTTGGTATTATCGCTTTGGTGGCGGTAATCGGACTTTCAATGACCGCCTGTCCTACAGACGGCAATGGTGGCAATGGCGGCAGTATAACCATAACAATAAACGGACTAACCGCAAACACAAGATACTATGTATCTCCAAATCATGTATCCCAATCAGGTTCAGTGACTTGGCAAAAAGATGAAGACATATCAACCATGTCTAACAGTGCAGGGACTCTCAGTATTTCTTTCACAATCAAACGTCTTAAGCAGAATGGTTTTACCGGAAATTGTCAAATTAGATACTCTGATAACGAAATAATGGCAGATTGGGTAAGATCAATAAACACTTATAACATGGATACGCCAACGACCCATACGCTCAATGCCGCTACAGATTTTGAAATTTAGCGTGGGTGTCAGCGGCAAACATGCCGCAAAGCGGTACGCTTAGTCGCCTCCAACTAGCCCCCCACAGAGAAGCAACCCCATATACGGCATTACAGAAAAAGCAGCAATGTATGTTCATAACATGATAAGGCGGGTGTCGGCGACAAGCGTGCTGCAAAGCAGTGCGCTTGGTCGCCGACGGGCCCCGCATAAGTTTATTAGTGGGCACACATTGCTGGGTTGTCTCCAATCCCCCGATATGGTACGGTGAAACACCATGAATTGGGAAAAAAAACCCGTTTCTCCCGAGCAAGTCAAACATATCAGTGCAAAATATGGCTGCGACCTCCTAACCGCCTCAATACTGGTGCGCCGGGGAATAACAAACGGTGAATCGATACAGTTTTTTCTGGAAGATAATGTCAGATATCTCCGCAACCCCTTTGAACTTCCGGGCATGGAAGACGCAGTAGAACGGATACTGGCTGCAAAAGAAGAAGGCGAAAAGGTACTGGTTTTTGGCGACAGCGATGTGGACGGTATAACCGGAACGGCATTACTTACCGGATACTTAACTGGACTGGGCATGGATGTAAGCTGGCGCATCCCCGGAGGGGACGAGCCTTATGGGCTTTCAATGGAAGCCGTAGAAACATTTGCCGCAGATTACGGCACACTCATCATAACCGTTGACTGCGGCATTTCCCGTTTTGCAGAAATCAGGCGGGCGAACGAACTTTCGGTAGATGTCATTGTAACCGATCATCATGAGCCGCAGGAGGAATTACCGGAAGCGCTGGTAATCATCAACCCAAAACTAAAACCTGCCCTTGTGGCCAAGGCAGCCGGGGCAGCATATCCGTTCAAGGATCTTTCCGGCTGCGGCGTAGCATACAAGCTGGTATCCGCTCTGCGTTTTGCCCAAAAAAGCGATTTGTACGGGCAGCCGGTGTGTATTTTGAACACTCGTCCGGTGAATGACGCATGGATTGTCGAAGCAGCGAAAATGCGTAACCTTTCCGTTATAGACACCCTGATCGAAACGATAGTGCCGGGGATGGTATCCATCAGCGATACCCGCCTGCCTGCTTTCCTTGAAGGGCAGCAGATCCTTGTATGGGATGCACCCTTGCAAAAACAGGCATTTACCGCATTGTTTGGCTCCGGTGTCGAAATAGGAATGTTTGATGTCGGGCCGGAAATCGGCAAAGAGATACCTGCGGTTGCCGGGAAAAGCCTGATTCGCATTAAAGAACTGTCAGCAATTGCAAAATACGCCGACAGGGAATTCAGCGAACTCGATGTTCTGGTCAGCATGTTCCGGTCGTATGTGCATAAAAGGGAACAAGACAGCAGCAGCACGGAGGATCCTTCAAACTTTCCGGGAGAAGATTATGAATTGCAGCTTGCGGCTTTGGGTACCATCGGCGACATTATGCCGCTGCTGGATGAAAACAGAATTATTGTCCGCAACGGGCTTGGATCGATCATACCTGATAACTCCTTCCCGGCTAAAACCGGGCGGGTAAAACCGGGACCGGGAATAGCAGAACTGCTGGACAAACTGGAACTTTCGGGCACTCACTTTGATATCAAAGAGATTTCCTGGAAACTCTGCCCGGTGATAAATGCCGCACGCAGAATGGGCAGCCCGGAAAAAGCTGCGCAGTTATTTTTCGCAAAAGATCCCCGCGAACGGGAACGCCTTGCCGGCGAGCTTGTTTCCATGAATAAGCAGCGGAAAATTCTGGAAGATGAAATCTGGAGTAAAGCAGAACCGATTGCATACCAGTCGCTTTCCGAATATGACAATAAACTTGCTGTTGTTTACAGCGAGGAGATGCATAAAGGCGTAACAGGACTTATCGCCCAGCGTCTTGCACGGCGGTTTAATGTTCCGTCGCTCGTGATATGTTATTCCGGGAATGTGTATACAGGGTCTATCCGGTCTGCGAGGAGTTATAACATTTGCAGTCTGCTGGAACAGTGCAATGATCTTTTTATTGACTCAGGCGGTCATGAATTTGCCGGAGGGTTCAGTCTGACAGATTCCGGCTGGGATACTTTTTTGAAACGTCTGAAATCAATCGCCATTTCCATTGAATTTGACGATACGGGAGACGGGCAGGAAATAAATATTGACGCTGAGCTTCCGCCTGACTATCTTACCCCCGATATTCTTAATCTGACAGATCGTTTTCAGCCTTATGGAAAGGAAAACGAACTTTTGACATTTCTGGTAAAAAACAGTGTTGTTGAAGATGTAAATTTCATTGGCAAAAACGAGTCAAAACACCTCAAGATGATACTGGCTGTTGGAAAACACAAATGGCCGGCGCTGTATTGGGATGCCGCCAGCCGTGTGGTAAACAAGGAATTTGGCATAGGCGATCATGTTGACATAGTCTTTACCGTAAAACGCGAATGGTACAAAGGCATAGCTACGCCGCATATAATGATTGTTGATTTGAGGAAAACAGAAAACAAAGAATAGAGATAAGATGGGAGTTTGAGTGAGATTTTTGTTTTTAAAATTATTTTTTTTCGTTGGGGTTTTCCTGCACGCACAAACTGACGCAGTGCGGTATGTTGTTATACCGGAAACTCCCCGGCAGGGAGATCCGGTTACCATCGGGGTTAATCACGACAGCGGAGTTCGTACGGGAGCGCTGATGTCGGGGGGCCAGCGCCTCGCAAGAACGGTTTTTTTTGATGTGCCCGTAGGCGGAGGACAGCAGCCGTTCAGGGCGGCGGTAATGGCTGTACCGGTTTCAGCAGCGCCGGGAAGGGCAACAATTATCCTTGAAGGCGAGCCGGGATTAATGACAGAAATTATCCTGACCATTGCATCAAGAGACTTTCCTTCTGAAAGAATACGGCTTAACCGGGTAATGACCGGTCTAATGGGACCTCCCGATCAGCAGCGGATTGATGAGTCTAATTATTTACTGTCAATCCGTAACCGGGTCGGAGCCGAGGTGCATGCTTTTGGGCGCTTCCAGACGCCAACTGCTTCAACCCGCCGGACAAGTCATTTTGGCCACCGCCGGACGTATGTGTATACCGACGGCAGAAGCAGCGTTTCGATACATGACGGGATCGATTTTGGGATACCGGCCGGTACCCCGGTTCAGGCTAGCGCACCGGGGAGGGTTGCTTTAGCCAGACCAAGAATCCTTACCGGAAATTCCATTCTCATAGAGCATGTTCCGGGTGTATACTCTGTTTACTATCATCTGGACAGGATCGATGTTGAAGAAGGCGCTTTGGTCGCTGCCGGAAACATTATCGGTTTAAGCGGTAACACCGGTTTTTCTACCGGCGCTCATCTGCATTGGGAATTGCGGGTTTTTGGTCACTATGTTGATCCTGATACTTTTATTGCCAGGCCTATTATTGACAGAGATGCGATTTTAAGTACAATTGGTAACTAGAGGGTATCCCAAACACCGTTTGGCACCCAATCTAACCCTTAGGGAAAGGAGGTGAAATATTTTTGGCGCATATTGTAATTGATGAAAGCGAGTTGCTTGAAAAAGCCATAAAACGATTTAAACGTATGGTGGAAAAAGAAGGCATCATTCGTGAATTCAAAAAACGGGAGTATTATGAAAAGCCTTCCACCATCCTTAACCGGAAAAAAAAGGCCAATGCCCGTAAACTGATGAAAAAGACCAGAAAAGGCCGTGCAGATTATTAGTGAATTGTGAACATCGTTCGTAATTTTTGCATAATACCAATTATAATTTTTATCCTCTCATGTACAACACCGCCCGAGGCGGTGCCGTCAGTATCTGTAGTATCACCGGAGATGATATCACCTCATTGGTCATTCTTTACAGAATACTGTACAGAAGGCGGCCTTGCTTATTTTACAGGAAAGGTGTCCAGTCCCCGCATGGAATTCCACGCCCTTCGTGTTGACCTCTCCTGCACAGAACTGCGGATAGTTGTATCTGACGGGAACCCCAGCGCAAAAGTCAGTTCATTTGTCCGTGACATCAATCTTCTGGCAGGCATTAATGCCCTGCCGTTTTCCCCTGTTTCAGCCAGAGAAGGAGAGCCAAGAACCAATATCGGAGCAGTCATTGCCGATGGCATAATGCTTTCGCAGCCGCATCCGTGGTTTGATGCTCTTGTGTTTTATACTGATGGCAGCGCGGCAATTATACCCCAGGCTGCAATACAGTCCGCAGAAAACATTGAACATGCAGTGGGCGGCTTTTTGCGAATTCTCGAATTCGGCGAACCTGTTTTGCGGGTTCTTAGCCTGAATGAGCGGCATCCCCGCAGTGCGGCTGGCCTTTCCCCTGACGGCAGGTTTCTGTACCTGCTGGTAATAGACGGGCGGCGTTCCGGCAGTATCGGCGGCACCGAGGAGGAAACCGCCCTTGTTTTACGCGCCCTGGGCGCCAGTGAAGGCATCAACTTTGATGGCGGCGGCTCAAGCGCTCTTGCACTCCGTTTCCCTGATGGAGCAGTCAGAGTGGTTAATAACCCAGTTCATGGCCGTTTACCTGCATCAGGCAGACGCACAGACAGAGAACGGGCCGTAGCCGGTTGTCTGGGAATTGGGTTAGTGTGCATACCCTGGCTTGACTAATCCGGATGTTTTTTGCTATTCTTTCAAAACTACAGGAGGATTGATGAGCGCCAGAATACGGCTGAAGAAATTCGGGGCAAAAAAGCGTCCCTATTATCGCATTGTGGTTATGGATAAGCGGAGTCCACGGGACGGAAAGACTATTGACGAACTGGGATACTACCACCCCATTGAGGCGGAAGATAAACAAATTGTGTTCGACATAGAAAAAGCCAGGAGCTGGCTTGCAAAAAGCGCAATTCCCAGCGATACGGTACGCAGACTTTTTAACAAGAAAGGCATTCATGTCAAATAGGTTCAAAGGATACATACATGGAAAAAGACCTGATTGAATACATTGCAAAATCGCTGGTTGATGATCCGTCACAGGTATCGGTCAATGTGGTTGAAGGCGAGAAATCCACCATATTGGAATTACGGGTAGCCGAAGATGATATTGGCAAGGTAATAGGCAAACACGGCCGTATTGCCAAAGCCATGCGGACAGTACTTATGGCCGCCACCGCCAAATCCGGAAGACACATCGTACTGGAAATATTAGATTAAGGGTTAGGGTCTTGAAACCCGCTCACCCACACCCTCTTTTAATCACCGGCATTGTCGGTGCGCCGTTTGGGGTACGCGGCTTTGTCAAGGTAAAACCCCTATCCGGAGAAACTAATCATTTACTCAAATTAAAGTCAGCGGTTTTACGAAAAGACGGGATAGAAAAAGTACTGGCGATAGAAGAAAGTTCTGTGATTCCGCCGGTTGTGATCATGCGTTTTGCAGGATATACAAGCCCGGAGGCGGTAAAGGCACTGGGCGGAGCTGAATTGCTTGTCAGCCGCGCCGAAGCTGCACCTTTGCAACCGGGCGAATATTACATTGAAGATCTCAAAGGGTTAACAGTATATTCCGCCGCAGAAAATGGCGGAGACGGGGAAATACTGGGACAGATTGCCGCTGTAATCGAAGGCGGCGGCGGCGACCTCATTGAAATCCTGCTTAACGATGGCAATTTGAAACTTGTTCCTTTCAGAAATGAGTTTCTCACCGAAATAGACATGGATAACCGCCGGGTAACACTCACCAACCTCTGGATTTTGGAATGAAATATACGGTATTGACTCTTTTTCCCGAAATTATCAATGCCTATTTCGCAACATCAATCTCAGCCAGGGCCATACAGCGGGGTATTATTGATTACCGAGCAGTGAACATCAGGGATTACGCACTGGACAAACACAGAACCTGCGATGATGCGCCTTACGGCGGCGGTCCCGGGATGCTTATGCTCAGCGAACCTCTGTGCCGCGCACTTGAAGCTGTTGGAATACAAAAACTCAGCGCCCGGCCTTCCGGCCCGCAGGTGATTTACCTCACTCCGTCCGGCAGACCATTTAATCAGGATATTGCGAAAAAGTTGGCAGCGGAACAAGAACTTGTTCTGGTGTGCGGGCGGTATGAGGGGATTGATCAACGTGTAATAGATTTGTATATTAATGATGAAATATCCATTGGCGATTATGTACTGGCTTCAGGTGAAGTCGCGGCGCTAGCACTCATTGATGCCACTTGCCGGCTGGTAGACAAGGTAATCACAGCCGAATCGCTTGACGAGGAAAGTTTTTCCGGTGGGCTTCTGGAGTACCCCCAGTATACACGACCTGAGATTTTTGATACGATAAAAGTTCCCGATGTACTGCTTTCGGGACACCATGAAAACATCCGGCGCTGGCGGCTGGAAAAAAGGGTAGAAAAAACCCTGCGATCCCGGCCCGACCTCATCCGGACAGGCAGGGAATTGGGTTATTTTAACAAGGAAACAAACAATGTCATAGACCGTTTGACTATGGCTGAAGGAGATAAAGAAAATGAATGAAATTAAGGCCATTGACGCAGCCCAAATGAAATCAGACCCCGGTAATTTTAAAGTCGGGGATACCGTAAAGGTACATTTTAAAATTATTGAAGGTAAAAACGAAAGGATTCAAATCTACGAAGGTTTAGTCATCGCCATGAAGAATGCACAGGCAGGCCAAACATTTACCGTACGAAAAACATCCTACGGCGTTGGCGTAGAGAGGGTATTTCCCCTTCATTCACCCCGTATCGCAAAGGTTGAAGTAATACGCCCCGGCAAGGTACGCCGTGCAAAGTTATATTACATCCGCAGTAAGATCGGTAAAGGCGCAAAAATCAAGGAACTAATCATCAAGAAAAAAGACAAGCAAGTTAAAAGTTAAAAGAGAGGAGTTAGACCAAGAAGGCATAACGAGTTATCTAAGCATGATGGAAAACCGGATGCCTTCATACAACAGTCAAGTTCATTTACCTTATACTTTGTATCCCTGCTCAAATGCCTTTGTCAGTTGTAGTTTGAAGAAGTTGATTTCTTTTCTGAGTTTGGAGATTTCAAGCTGTTGTGTTTTAACCGTTTCAATTAAATCGCCCTGGCTGAGCGCTCCGGTATGCAGAAGATCCCCGACATAATCCATTTTCGTTTCAAAATCAATTTCCGCTTCAATCTCCGCTTCCTGAAAGCTCTCTTCAATTTGCTTTTCATCCGGCAGGAATAAATCATCTTCGCTTTGCATAATTTTATCGGCAATACGGTAGATTGCCTGTGAAAGCAAAGACTGTGGTTTGTATAGAATAATGGGCAGCCGTGAAGCAAGCGCCGTGTCCTGTATGGCGTCACGGTAAATCACCCCAAGGTGTTCTATTTTTAAATCAAGGTATTCTTCGCATGAACGGCGAATCTTCATCGCAACATCGGCATCTTTGGGTTCAACGACCATATTCATGATGAGGCGCGGGCGCAGCTTCTCCAGACGGGAATTAAAGGCATTAAAAGAAGTGGCATCGATTTTCATGATTTCCGGCAGCAGTTTGGGTATATACAATTTTTGCGGCCCTGAGCCATCAATGCGGAGTTTTTCCAAATACTTGCGTGCTTTGGAATTTCTGGGAAACGAGGTAAACATAAGGCGAAAGACAGCGTTTTTCAGGAAAACATACGCATTCAGTACGGCTGTTACCGCCGGCGCTGATACAACTATTCCCTGCCCGGAAAGAAGGAAAAAGTCCAGTATGGATTGATGCGTCCCGGCGCCCAGGTCGAGTATAAGAATATCGGTATCGCTTTGCAGGGCAACAAGTTCTTTTACAAGGGCCTTAAGCTGAGTGGTTTTCAGGTTAGCCGTTCCGGGTATTTCAGTGTCGCCCGGGATAAAACGAAGCCCCCGCACATCAGTATCCATGATAACATCGGAAAAACCGGTTTTTATGTCATTGAGGAAAGTACCAATTCCCATTTTCGGTGCATGATACCCCAGTACCAGATGCAGGTTTGATGCGCCCAAATCAAGGTCGGCAACAACAACCCGCTGCCCTGCCTGGGCAAAAGCGACACCCAAATTTGCGGCAACCAATGATTTGCCCACGCCGCCTTTTCCGCTTGCTATCGGAATAATTCGCATTTTTTACTCCATTTTCTGCGATTGCTCACTGACTTTGATAATTTTTAATGCCAGCCATACAGAAATCAAATCCCCCAGCAGAAGAAAAAAAACAATGCCAGGCACAATAAATGATGCTGTACTGTGAATGAGCAATGCCAGTATCGTATCACTTTTTATAAAAAAAAGCCATAACATTGTTGTTAATATCCCGAATCCCTTCCCTGCCAGATAGAGCGGACAGTACACCCGGTAACGGGTCATATTAAGCCGCCAAAACAGGGCCATAAGGAGAAACAGCGCCCCCGGTGTAATCAATGTCAGCCAGGGGAAAGAAATATTACCCTCAGGCTGTAAAATAATAAAAGCCCCCGTTAAAAATGCAAACCGCAATCCTTCATAGACGCACAGAGCGGTCCTGAGAGGCCGAAATACTTCCATAATTAAAAATAGGGTGATATGGGAGAATGATCAAGTAGGCTCGAAATAAAATTTCAATATATATACAAATATTTATTGACAATCAGGCGAAAAATATGATATACTAGTACTTGAAGAAATATTTTTTTATGAAAAATTAAAAGTTGGCATGGTTTTTTAAAAAAAGAGGTGTATTATGAAAAAAATTGCATTAGTTATTGTGATTATTGCGGCATTTGGACTGGTTCTGGCAGGCTGTGAAGACTCGCCTATTCCATCCAGCAGCCAGTTGGGAGAAGTCGAAAATAATCCCGGTCATCCCTGTACCAACGGCTTCCCTTGCGAAGATTGTGATTGTCCGGATAAAACCATTTGCATGGAAGAATGCAGTTGTAAAAACGAATGCAGCACTTGCGGTCCAAACTGCATCTGTGATGTGTGTACCTGCACAAATGGCGGTGACTGCCTCGAATGCGGCGGCGGCGGTGCAGACTGCAACTGCGGCCCTAACTGCGTCTGTGATGTGTGTACCTGCGCCAATGACGGCGACTGCCTCAAATGCGGCGGCGGCGGTGCAGACTGCAACTGCGGCCCTAACTGCGTCTGTGATGTATGCACCTGTGCCAATGACGGCGACTGCCTCAAATGCGGCGGCGGCGGTGCAAACTGCAACTGCGGTCCAAACTGCGTCTGTGATGTGTGCTCTTGTGCCAATGGCGGCGACTGCCTGCCATGCACCAGGTGCGGTCCAGACTGCGGCTGCGGCGCCAACTGTACGTGTCCTAATACCGGCGATTGCTTGCCTTGTACCAAGTGCGGACCAAACTGCGGCTGCGGAGCTAATTGTACCTGCTCCGCCGGCGGCGATTGCCTGCCATGCACAAAATGCGGACAAAACTGCGGCTGCGGCGCAAATTGTACATGCCCCAACAGCGGTAATTGTACAGGAAACTGCAACAACGGCTGTCAAGGCACAAACTGCACATGCCCAACCCACGAAAATTGCCCGACCGGATGCGAAGGTAACCCCTGTACAGAGTGCAATCCTGTAGTAGTTAATCCGCCTACCGGAACATTTGGATTTGGTGTAACCAGAAATACATTGATAGATACCGGCCTGGCATTAAAAGACGGTGAAGTGTGGGTTTGGGGGTTCAGAGGCTCCGGACAGCAAGGTAACGGAAGTAATGTTGTTCTGCCGCACGAACCTCCTGCTAAGGTTCATTCCCTGAGTAATAATATTGTTACAGTAACCGGCAGTGCGTACACTTTGGTTGCATTAGATAAAAACGGCAATGCCTGGGGTTGGGGACAGAACCTCTATGGAGCAGCCGGTGTGGGACAGAGCTCAGGCATAATTAGTACACCGCGCCGGGTTAATTTACCTGTTACAGTGGATCAAATTGCTGCAGGTGAATACTTCTTTATTGCAAGAGGCACAGATGGCAATGTATATACCTGGGGAGAAAATCTCTACGGTCAACTTGGTGTCCGCACAACATCTAATCTGCCTTCAGCCAATCCTGTCAGGGTGAACCTGCCCAATAATGAGACAGCCCGCCTTATTGGCGCCGCTTACGAAGGCGCATTTGTCGTAACGAATCAAGGCAATGTATATGCCTGGGGCGATAATGAATCAAGCGGACTGGGGCTTGCGGCAAACGTAATAAGTCCAAATGCAATTTACGGTGTCCAGCAAATACATCGTACCCCGCAGCTTATCAATAACCTTAAACAATATGCAAACCAAATTACCTATATTGCCGGCGGCAATGGCTGGGGACAGGCGCTGCTTAATAACGGCACCGTAATCGGCTGGGGGCTGCGCGCATCTCTTGGTCAGGGAACAACCACTGTAATCGGCACTAACCACCATACAAACGGCGATGTGATTACGGTAACAACCAATATCGCTCAAATGCACTCGCGGTATGTTGGTACGATTGCCATTACCAACGATAATAAGGTATTAACATGGGGGCAAACCGGCGCCAGTGCATTCCCGACAATTTACGGTGCAAGTGTAACAGAGCGTACATCGGCTAATGGTGTTATTGTAGATATTGGCGGCGGAAAAGAACATGTTTATTACAGAACTCAAGACGGCCGTGTTTGGGGGGCAGGTTACGGCGCAGCGAATAAATTATTATTAACCAGCATACTAAACCGGAGCTGGCCCGGTGTCCAGGTTGGCCTGGAATAAGAAAAAAAACGCCTAAGCAATTAGGCGTTTTTTTTATGCAAAAAAGGGCATTGATAGAGAGCAAAGCCGATCACTAGCGTCCCAGATCGTTCAGATAACCCTCAATAAAATTAAATGGTTCGATTTCCCGGTTGAGGATTTGATACATCCCCGTTGAAATGGGCATTTTAAGCCGGTATTTTTCCGCAAGTTCATATATATATTTGGCAGCGGCAGCGCCTTCAGGCAGATACCCCAACTCATTTATCCTATCAAGCAGATCGTCAATATCACTGAACGGCTCAAGGATATTTTTTTCGATAATTTCTTTGCCAAAACGCCGGTTCCTGCCCAATACAGAGCGGCACGTAACATCAAGGTCCCCTATGCCGGAAATGGAGCTGAATGTTTCCCGGTGTGTCGCGCCCATTGCCATACCCAGATTGAGTATCTCGTTCAGTCCGCCGGCAAGCAGCAGGGATTCTGTTCCGTCGCCGAAGGGATTCGCCGCGTTGTTGACTGTTTCATCATTACCAAGGTTTTTTAAAACATCCAGCATGCCAAAGGCAATGGCAATAACATTTTTTGCGGCGGCGGCTACCTGCACACCCTGTACATCCAATGCAGAAAATACGAACAGACTCTTGCTTTTAAGCAAATCCCTAAACCGGATGGAATTTTTTGCATTCTCACTTGCGGCGATAAGCCCGGTAATTTTTCCCATCGAGACTTCTTCGGCATGGCTTGGCCCCGCGATGTACACGAGCGATTTATGGTAAAATCCGGGAAGGTAATCCTCCAGGGTTTCCAGAATGAGCCTGGGTCCTTTGGGCGTTGACAAAAAGCCCTTGGTAATGACCGCGATGGCGGTTTCTCCTTCCTGAATTGAAGGCACTAAAAGAATTTGCTTGACTGTTTTTAAAAGATACAGAGACGGGACAGCCAGAATGAGATATTCCCGCCCGGATGCCGCCTCAACAACATCAGAAGTTGCCTGCACATTATCCGGCAGGGGAATATCCGGCAAGTACCGGGAATTGACATGATGCAGGTTGATGGAGTCCCTGACACTTTCTTCGAGAGCCCAGATAACAACGTCCTTTCCTTTGCCGGCAATAACTTTGGCTATCGCCGTTCCCCAGGCGCCGGCTCCAATAACTGCTATTTGCGCTTCCATAATAAAAATTATATCACATATGTGCCGGTGTTATTAGTGACTCCTGTCACCTGTGCGCTGCTTTACTTTATTCTGTTAGTTCCTGCGGCAGTAATAAACTTCCGTCAGATCTGAGAATTGCGATGTGCTTAAAGTATTCTATGTACCCTACATCAACTATAGCAATATGAGACAAGACCCAATTTCTCAGGAAATGCGTAAAATTATTGATCACCAGCCTTTTTCCTGCCTGATAATCCCTGACACTGCGAACCACTTTTAAAATAAAATCGTTATGAAAATTTTTATGTTCTTCATAACCGGGGTATCTGGTGGCAAGCATTATCCCTTCTTCTGTCGCAAAGTGAGTTTTAATGTAATCTACCGCCTGTGCAATAATTTCCTTGAAATAAATGTACTCTTCCCCTTCATTTATTTCATCACAATTGTATAAATCGTTGACAAATTCCAGCAGTCTTTTATGCTGGTCATCAATCACTTTTATACCCAGACAATACGAATCACACCATTTAAAATGTTCATTTTTCCGGTATGATTGACCGACATTGTGCCAGTGTATTTCTGGCTGTTTCATATATAAGTTTTTCATATTTCAATAGTCGTATATTAATATTTCATTCGTAATACCTAAAATATGAAAAAAATCATCGCATTATACACCTTAAATCAAAGGCAGAGAGCTTACCCCTTCGCCAGCAGCCGGTTCAGCCTTTTCACAAAATCAGCCGGGTCTTTCAGCTTGACCCCTTCCACCAGCAATGCCTGATCAAACAACACGGATGCGGTATCGGCGATGGTTTCCTCGTCGTCAATGTCCTTGAGGCCGGTAACAATGGGGTGATCGCCGTTTACCTCCAGAATTGGCTTGATATCGGGCATTGCTGTCTGGCCCATTGCCTTGAGCATCTGTGCCATTTGGAGGCTGGGATCGTTTTCATCGGCAACAATACACGACGGGGAATCATGGAGGCGGCGTGAAAGTTTAACGTCCTTTACCCGGTCACCCAGGGCTTTTTTGATTTTTTCGATGACCGGCTTGGCTTCTTTCTCGGCGGCTTTGTCTTTTTTTTCGCCTAATTCTTCGTCGGCACCGGCGCGGTTTACCGCCTTGAGTTCCCAGGTTTGACTTTCTGATTTGCCGTCTGTACCGGGGGTTTCCTTCCTATAACTGTGCAGAGAGGGAATCACGATATCATCAATCTCTTCATCCATGATGAGGACTTCAATGTCTTTTGCGCGGTAGGCTTCCAAAAGCGGCGATGCACGAAGGGTTTTCTCATCACCTCCGGAGATGTAGTAAATATGCTTTTGATCGCTTTTCATACGGGAGACATAATCGGCAAAACTGGTCCATCCTTCCGCTGTTGTACTTTTGAAACGCACCAGCTCCATAATCGCCTCACGGTTGGCGAAATCCTGATACAGCCCTTCCTTGAGCGGCCGGTTGAACTGGCTTACAAAAGTTTCCCATTTTTCTTTTGCTTCATCGGAGCCGGAGACAGCAGCATCTGCCATCTGCCTGAATTCGGCAAGGAGTTTTTTTACTGAGGCGTTTTTGATATTGAGGAGAATCTTGTTCTGCTGCAAAATCTCGCGGCTTACATTGAGGGGCAGGTCTTCGGAATCAATTATGCCGCGCACAAAACGCAGCCAGACAGGCATCAATTCCTTATCGTCGTCGGTGATGAACACCCGCTTGACGTAGAGTTTTACACCGGGTTTGTAATCGACATTGTACAGGTCGAAAGGGGCCTTTTTGGGAATGTAAAACAGCGTGGAGTATTCGAGCGAACCCTCCGCTTTCGTGTGGATATAGTGCAGAGGCGGCTCGCTGTCGTGACCGATCTGTTTGTAAAATTCATGGTAGTCTTCATCCTTGAGTTCTGACTTTGCCCGTTTCCACAGTGCAGTGCCGGAGTTGATGCGGTCGGTTTTTATGACGCTGCCTTTTTCATTGCCTTTGTCATCCCATTCCTTTTCATCATAGGTAAGAAAAATGGGAAATGCGACATGGTTGGAATATCGTTTGATGATATTTTCAATAGACCAGCGGTTCGTATATTCAGTACCTTCTCCGGAAAGATGCAGCGTTACCGTTGTCCCCTGACTGTCGCGTTCTGAGCTTTCAATCTCAAAACCGTCTTTACCGTCGCTTATCCATTTCCATGCTGCGTCATCCGCCGCTTTACGGCTTATCACCTCGATTTTTTCGGCAACCATGAAGGCGGAATAAAAACCCACTCCGAATTGGCCAATAAGGTTTGAATCTTTTTTAACGTCTTCGGCAAGTTTTTCCAGAAATGCTTTTGTACCGGAACGGGCAATAGTTCCCAGTGATTCGATGAGGTCAGCCTCGTTCATGCCAATGCCGTTGTCGGAAACGGTCAACGTTTTTGCTTCTTTGTCAAAAGAAATGTCGATTCGGGGGTCAAAACTGATGGATTTGTACGCTTCGTCTGCAACGGTAAGGTATTTGAGCTTGTCAAGCGCATCACTGGCATTGGAAACGAGTTCCCGCAGGAAAATCTCACGGTTCGAATACAATGAATGGATGATAAGGTGCAATAGACGGCTTACTTCCGCCTGAAACTGGTGTTGTGCCATGATGGCCTCCTAAAGTTGTTTTTTGATGATTGTTTACGGTTATGGTAGCAAATTATATGGCTGGGGGCAAGGGGACTTAACCAGGTGGGATAAATCTATTGCACGTCTTATCATTGCATGGATTGAGAAACATTTAATTAATACACAAAACCCGCGTGTACATGGAAAGGGTTTATCGGCCAATCTTGCAGGTTCATGGCGTTACCGGATAGGCGGCTATCGTATTATTGCAAACATTGACGATCAAACTAAAACGATAGTGATTTTGGATATCGACCACAGAAGCAGGATATATCAAAAATAACAGGGCTAGCCCCCAGCCCCCAGCCCCTATATACTAATCCCATGTGGTTTGTATTTGCATTATTATCAGCGGTCTTTGCCGCTTTGACGTCAATCCTGGCAAAAATTGGCTTGGGGAATATTAATTCCAATCTGGCAGTGGCAATAAGGACAGTAGTAGTGGTGGTTATGGCCTGGTCGATTGTATTTTTTACCGGCAAGCACCATGAAATAGGAACTATTGGACAAAAAAACGTGCTTTTTCTCGTTTTATCGGGAATTGCAACAGGGCTTTCATGGCTGTGCTACTACCGGGCCTTACAGTTGGGGGAAGCATCAAAAGTTATACCCGTAGATAAATTCAGCCTGGTTTTGGGAATGGCGCTGGCTTTTATTGTCCTCAAAGAAACGGTAACCATAAAAGCCATTATCGGCGGCGCCTTAATCACCCTCGGAACATTTGTGCTGATATTTTAAGCCGCCGGGTATTTTACTTTTCTGCAAAAATACATTAAAATGGAGGTATGTCCCAACCAGACCTGTATTCTCTGCTTAGAGAATATGCCGAAAAAGCAAAAACTTCATATATCAATGTTGATATATTCCTGGATTCTGTGAAGAAATACGCTGTACAAAAACATTCCGATAATTATGAATGGGAAAAATGGATATATAATGGCAGATCATTGTTTGAAGCTGAAATGCCTGCTCTTTTGGAAAACGGATCATGTTTACTCCAGGTAGATAATAAAGGCGAATGTGTTTTTATGTATTCTTTATGCCGGGAGCAAATAACGGAAGCATATAAGGATATGTACAAGCTGGTAAAAGTACCCTTTCCCGACGAAGTATCCCTTAGACTGAAGATCCCCCATAAATTTGCCCGCCTTATCAATCTAACCAGGGATATGGGAGTTTTTTTTGGTGAACACGAAGATGCTCCCGATCCGCAGGATATAATCGTTTTACAGTTTCCCCATGGCTGCGGCAGCGCCGTACTATTTTCTTCAGTCATCCCCCGCAGGTTGATTGAAATTTCTTTACTAAGAGTACAGTTTTACATGCGCAATTACTGCCGCAAGGAGTATTTGCTCAGCAAGCTGAGTGTCCAGATGAAAGCTAATGATGGTATTCTGAAAAGTATTGTTGAACGTATAACAGAACATCCGCTTGACAGCCTGAGTGAAATGGAACGATCGCCCGATTTCCCCTATCTTTTTTGGACTTGTTTTTGTTCAACGGTAAAAAGCGAATATAGGGAAACAGAATCACTCCGGAGCGAAGATATTGCAATACTGCAGGCGATTTTTATTATTGAAGTATGCTGCGGTTATTATCATACTATAGCGGCAAAAAAACGGGAAATTGAAGCTGCCTTTTCTACCCTGGAATCGATTATGGACCGTTCTCCCTGGCTTTATTCTCTGGATGAGATAACAGGATTTAAGAATGACAGGGGTATCCATCTGCTTGATATTTATTCCAAAAAAGACCTGGAAGAATACATCAATAAGGCAACAGGAAGTATCAATGATGGTGTTCTCCCTTCATGGCTGACAATATCTCAGGCCAAACAGAATAACGGAGCCGCAGCAGAAACACGATCTTCATCTCTTCTGTTGCACAGAAAAAAAGAAGACCGCTTGTTTGCCAAAAAAGAAAAATACTTACACATTTGCACAAAAATGATATCAGATATGCAGCCGTCCGTTAAGAATGCAATTGTAAAACGCTGGACAAAGCTGATACGTGAATATACAAAAGAAGAAGCCATGAAATCAGATGCGGAATTTGAAAAATATCTTCAAAAACTGATCAATGAAGTAAATCCGATTATCATGACAATGCTGAAAGATTCAAAACTCTATCTTGCATACATGGAAATAGAGTCTGCTCAAAACCCGGTACCACAGTCTTTACGCATCTTCAGAGACGGCGTGCTTATTCCATACAGCACCCTTTTTAAATTACGTCGAAAGGATATTATTCATGATATAAAATTAATGCTTCCTTTCTGGCACTCTGTTCCGGTTATTGTTTCCATCGCCGCTTTTTTTTACCGGTTAAAAAAGAAAAAGAAGAGAAATTTACCAAAAGAATCCGTCACTGCAGCTATTCATGCCCCTCAGGTTTCCAACGAACTGCTCAAAAGCGCCCAGCAGGTAAAAACTGACATTATGCCATCGGGGAAAACAATTGATAAATACATTTCCGAGCTTGAAGACAAGAGCATACAAATTCTTGATGTAAGAGTACGGCAAAATTTTATTATTGATCTGCAATCATTGCTGCAGGACAACATTCGCAATGCACTAAAACTTTATAAACTTAAAACAATAACCCGTGAAAGTCTGCGTGATATGTCCGCCCTGCTTATCAGAACAAATCCCGCTCTGACAAAAAACACCGATCAGAAATCCCTTCGTTTATACATGGAAGTATATATGCTCAAACTGCTGCTGGAAAATTAAAAAAAAATCGGCGATTCATTCAAGCATTTTCCAATATTACGCCATATATAAGGTATCATAGACAGAATTGTGCCGGCCTTGAGTTCGTTGAATTCAGGCTGCACACTGTCCATGACCGGCGGCTGTATGCGGCCGGACTAAGCCACATGGAGGCAAATCATGAATAACAATCTTAACAGCATTCTCATTGAGGGAAACTTGGTGAGGGAACCCCTGTTCCGCTCAACACCAAAAGGAACACCGGTCTGTACTTTCAGCCTGGCCTCCAACCGTTTCTTCAGGCAAGATTCAGGATTGGAAAAGGAAGTTTCGTTCTTTGAGGTGGAAACCTGGGCAAAATTGGCAGAATCCTGTAACAAACAGGGGAAAAAAGGCCGAGGCGTAAGGGTTGTAGGCCGTTTGAAGCAGGACAGATGGACAGGAAATGACGGAAAGCCCCGTTCGCGTATTACCATTGTCGCAGAGCATGTAGAATTCCGTCCCGAATTTAAAAAGGATGAACAATCTGTATCCGCAGCATTGGTAGCGGAACAAGCACGGGAATATGACAATGATCTCCAGCCTGAAGAAAACGTTCATTCTCCGGTTATGGAAGATGTCTATGCACAGGTAGTGTTTTAAGCAAAACAGAAATGTATGTCCTTTGGTATGCTTATGCGGGGCCTGTCAGTAGCCAAACGCCTGCCTTCAGCAGGCGAGCACCGCTTGCGCGGCACGCTTGTTACTGACACCCACCTAACCATGCTTTTAGCATACATTTCTGTAATATTTTTGCAGTACATCACTAACAGTTATAAGGCAGGAATTAATTTTCTCCCTTCTCATTATTATAAAAGCCGTCTTTCCAGTTAAACCGTGTTATATCGGGTAATGGTGCGCCGCTATTTACAGCCCGCATAAGATCCTTGTAATCGGTTTTTCTTAATGGCCGACTGCTTAGATCAATGACAAAACGGCGGAATCCGGCTTTTTTCAAAAATGGTATTTTATCGGTAATGGAAAATGGCTGCCGGGGAATGACAAGAGATCCTTCAGTGTTGTTGACAAGACGAAAATTTTCATCGCGGTTATCGGAAAAGTCTGAAAAATCATAGACTTGCCCAAGATCGGCACGTATACGGAACAGCGGCGGCCAGGCGAAAACCGGAACGAATATATGCGGCTTCAAAGAATGAGGTACAGCGCCGAGTGTGCGTTCAAGGTTTTGCCGGTTGTTCTCCAGCGGTGAAACATATCCGTCTGCTTCAAAGGATGTTAAAAACGATAATGCCCACGCATTGAACATATACAGCCAGGGACCGGTGATAACATGAATTTCTTTACGGTAAGCCCTGAGCAAATTCAAATGCCCAAGGTTGTTTGCAACAAACTGCCGGTAACCAAGATCAATGAGTTCGGGGATTATGCCGTTTAACATTTCCGTATCTGCTTGCGGAAAATACGGGTCAAGTACCGGAATTATATCCGCACGCCTGAACGGTAACGGAGCTTTAGATTCATCCAAAAGGTATTTTGCGATCTTTTTGGTTAAAGTTAGCATTACCCTGACTGGCCGCGATGATTGTACGATGTACAGATCCTCTATCCGGGAAACGGCAGTATACAACCCCTCCGGAAAAAAACTGTTAGAATGCTTATATTCGGATTTTTGTAAATCAAAAACCGGAAACGGTGCTTTCTCATGCCCCGGTATCTGTTTTGTTGTATTGGCATTACCCGTAATTACCGGCTTGTAGCGTTTTGACATTGCCTTTGTTTGAATAAGATACACACTGTCACCTTTGCCGAATCCGCCGGGAATGGAAAGCCAATAAGCATTAATATCTGAGGTAGTGTTGTCACGTACCGTTTCGACCTGTTTAACTTTGTGCGAAACCCGATCAGAATCATCACTGCGATGAAGCCGAATTGAATCACCTGCAGCAAGCCGGATGCCTGTTGTTTTTTTTTCTATTTTTACAAGCCCTTGCCTGGATTCATCTTTTCCGCGAACCTGACGTATCAACCCAAGGCTGATGCCGGTACCGCCATCCTGAGCAGGGTTTAGCCATGTGAGAGCAGGCGGGGAGGTGTCTTTCGCGGTATTGAAATAAAAAGTTGTTTTTGAGCGGGCAAAATCGTTACGAAGAATTTCCTTTCCGTCAAGGATACTCTTTTTGATGAGGTCTTCATCTCCGCAAGCAATTGCATCCAGAACAAGCCGGTACGCGGATACTACCGTGCCAACATAATCAGCGCTTTTCATCCGCCCTTCGATTTTGACGGCGTTCACTCCGGCAGCTGCAAGACTGGGAAGATGTTCCAGAAGCTGTAAATCCGCAGGGCTAAAGTAATAACCTTCATTGAACGAATTTTCACCCTTGCTTCCGCAGTAAAACAGGCGGCGGCAGGCCTGTGTGCACATTCCGCGGTTGGCGGACTTGCCGCCCAGATAGCTGGAAAACAGGCACAATCCGGAAGCACTGACACATAGTGCTCCGTGTGCAAACACCTCCAATTCCATATTGGTATCAGTGCGCAGTGAACACAATTCTGCCAGGCTGAGTTCCCGTGCCAGCACTACTCTTGACACTCCATGACGCGACAGCGCGTTTGCTCCCTTGCTTGACGCAATATTCATTTGGGTTGACGCATGGATTTTCAATTGCGGAAATTCCGATCGAACCATGGCAAGAACGCCAAAATCCTGTACAATCAGCGCATCAGGGCCAAGGCAGGAAAGGTATTTGAGCAGTTGAAACATGCGGTCGGCCTCGCGCTGCTCAAATACCGTATTTACCGTTACATAGATATTTTTCCCTAAGCGTCTGAGAGAACGCAGAGAAGCTTCAAATTGGGAATAGGCAAAGTTTGCACTTCGCATCCGGGCATTGAAATTTTTCAACCCCAGATAAACAGCATCCGCTCCTTCCCCGATGGCAGCATCCAGCGCTTCCGGCGATCCGGCAGGGGCCAATAACTCGATTCCATGCATAATGCATAATACAATTGACAAAAACATTAAACAAGCATAGTCTGACTTATGAATACTATTGAAAAACTAAAAATAATTGCCATAGTTGGTTCACTTAGAAAAGATTCCTATAACCGCCAATTGGCAAAGGAAGCCGGAAAAGCACTCGGCAATACGGTTGAATTTGAACTGCTCGATTACAGCGATGTCCCCTTGTTGAATCAGGATAATGAGTACCCTGCTCCGGACGCTGTCAGGCGGGTTCGCGGAATTGTTCGGGACTCTGACGGAATTTGGTTTTTCTCTCCGGAGTACAACCATTTTTTTCCCGGCTGCCTGAAAAATCTCATTGATTGGCTGTCCCGGCCAATTAGCAAGACTGAGCCGCAAGTACTTGGCGGCAAACCGGCAGCTGTCAGCGGCATTACACCCGGCATATCCGGCACGGGAATTGCGCAGGATCATCTTGTAACGCTTATAAGCTTTCTCAACATGAAAGTAATGAACATACCACGCTTGATGATTCCGAACGCTCTGCAGCAAACGGATCAGAACGGATCCCTTGCACTGACAAGCAGCGCCTCATTCCTGGAAAAACAAGCGCAGGCCTTTATACAGTTTATACAGAACGGGAAACGGTAACTGTCACCGAGGCATGAACTGAGACATTTCAGGATAAAATGTATATAATCGAAAGGCAATGGTAGATTCCTCATGGGATGAAATAGATGTGCAATACGAAATTGAGGGACAAACATATACTTACACATTCGATGGAGATGAAAGGTTCCGTGTTGGTGACAAAATATCACTATTTGTTGAACTAAATAATCACAAGAATGTATCTTTACAGGATGGAAAGTGGGATTAATGACAAAGCGTAAAAAAAGAGGCTGCATCAGTTGACAACTGGGGACACTTCTGATGTGCAAAACGAAGGCAGCCTGCTCACCGCCGCTTCTCTTTACGAAGCCATTTGGAAGCTGCCCTTAGACGCTGACACAAGCGTAATAAGAACCGCAATCAGCCGTTTGCGCCAAAAATTAGGCAGCGGATTTTCCATCGAAAATGACAAACAGGAAAAAGGCTACATTTTTACCCAAATTCCCGGTGGCTATGTATGATGGACTACCGAATGACTGAGAGCGGAAACCAGCCAGTTGTTCAGACTGCTGCCGTTGGCTTCGGCCTGAACGGCAAGCTGCGCATGCAGCTCAGGGGATAAACGTAAAGTAACTTTACCGGAATATGGCTTGTTTGGCTGGCGGCCTATTTTTGCACATGCGACAAGGTAGTCATCAATTGTTTCGTGAAAAACCTTACGGATTTCTTCTACAGAATCTGCGTGAAAACCAATGACATCATTTATACCAGCAATATGCCCAACAAGGCATTCATCATCGGTGCTGAATTCGATAATGGCTGTATAACCTTTATAGGTAATAATGTTTTTCATGGTTCTACTCCTAATTTTGTCAGGAACGTTTTAGCGTCCCGAATTTGATACGGCGCAGCTTCTTTTTTTTGGTGCGGTCTGTGGAAATAGCCTATGACATTATCTCTAATAAACCTGACTCGTGAACCGTCACCTTCGATAATTTCACAACCAATCGCCAACAGAAGAGCTTCAATATCGGCCCATACCATAGTTTTTGGCGTTGGGTTGGAAAAAATTGCGGCAAGCGTTTTTCGCTGCTTGTTGTTCATACTATATAGTGGCATACAATGGTGGCATCGTCAAGAGTTCATCGTTACAATTTTGCAACAATTGAACTCATTCCTTTCCCTTAATGCTAAAATTATATGTTATTTTCATAGGAGTCTTTTGATGAAAAAATATGCTATTTACGTCTCTTTGCTGACTATATGTTGTCTATTTTACGCCTGTTTCAGCTCCTTTGCCGGAGATACGGGAATAATTAGCATAAATATGGGCGGGAACGCACGGTCTGCCCCGCTATATCCGCCGACAAACGATAATGGAATCCTCCCTAACCTGGAACTTCGCATCCAACTCGAAGGCCCCACAGAAATCCAAAACCACACGCTTTCAAAGGGTGCAACGAACGCGAGATTTTCGGTTAATCCCGGTCTCTGGTATATAAACGTAGAAGCCTGGTATGAAGGTGAGCTGTACGCAACAGGATCCAACAGCGTGAATGTACGAGCCGGACGGGAGAATCCAGTAACGATACGGATGGGCCCGGAAATCACTGTCCTCCACCCGCTGTCTGTCTGGACTGCTGTAACAGATCCTACAGTGGAAAGCGCTTTCCCGGATGTTTCTAATTCCGCTTTTACTGATATCAATGCTATTGCTTATGGCAATGGTCTTTTAGTCGCCGGGGGTTCAAGAGGAACAATGATCTATTCTGATGATAACGGAGATACATGGCAATCCGTATCGGACAGCGGCTTCGGCACAGATACTATCAGCAAAATCACTTTCGGGAATGGAACATTTGTCGCTGTAGGCCAGGCCGGCAGCGTTTCGTATTCCAGCGACGGTATAACCTGGATCGGTATCAGTCCAGGTGCCTTTGGGGGCCTTTATATACAGGATATTGCTTTTGGTAACGGACGTTTTGTTGCCGGGGCTTTTACTAATCCTAACAATAGAATAGCATATTCCGACAATGGCGCAACTTGGACACGTGTAACTGATATAGATACAGTCTTTGGTACTACCGGTATGCTTCGGAGCATTGGCTACGGCAATGGCCGCTTTATTGCCGCTGGCAGCGGCAGCAGGATTGCTTATTCAGACGATGACGGACTAACCTGGACACAATCGACGACTGGACATACGAGCGGGCAAATTTCTGGTATCGCCTATAACAACGGGCGTTTTGTTGCCGGGGCTGTTGACGGCGGCTCTGTTAGATTATTCTATTCAGACGATGACGGCGATAACTGGAACGAAGCTGTGGGAAGTATTGGAAATGTTTACAGTATTATCCATGGTAATGGATATTTTGTAGCTGCAGGCCAATCAGGAAGAATTGGGTATTCAAGCGATGGAATAAAACAGAAACCATTTTATGGGAGCAAGCAGATCATGAAAAACAATTGGAAGAAAAATGGCTTATTGACATTATTCATAAATACCGATTTCCAATGGATTTGACTGATCAACCGTGGCTTGCAGATTATCCAGCACATCTTCATATTGATTTATTACCTAATATACAGCGGAAAGGTATTGGACGCATTTTAATAAATACTCTTTTTGATGAATTAACACAAAAAAAGGTATCTGGTTTGTATCTAAATGTTGGTTCATCAAACACTGGTGCAATTATTTATTATAAAAAAATGGGTTTTTCTATAATAAAAGAGCAGGAATGGGGATTAACAATGGGTAAAAAATGCGGTTAATAAAAATTCAAAATGAATGTTATTAACAAACTAGTGTACCGTACGAAACATTGGAGATCTTTCCCGTTACATTAACCTAACGCTGGAAAAATCAACTTGACTAGGATCTCAAAAAAAAGTAGAATATTTTTATACTGAAAGCACTGCTTGGACCCGGACAAAGTGAACAATTTGCATGAAAAGGAAGGTATTCAAATGAAAAACCTTACAAAATCATTCGGGGTTATCGTTCTTCTAACCCTATTTTTGTTCGGAATGTCGTATTGTAGCAGAAGTGACCGTGTGTCCAATTCTGCAGCAAACATAACCGGTACGCAGGCAACGGCAATAATGGCAGCCACTAACACCGGCAACGCTGATGGTTTAAGCGGAACATGGGTTTCAGATGATACTGACACTGTTTATACCATGGTAATCAGCGGAGACAGGATTACAGTAACATGGAGCGGCGATACTCCATGGAGCGGCAATACCTGGACAGGCAGAATAACGGATTTTGAATTTGAACCCACTCCTGATTTAAATTATTGGAATGGTATGGTCGTAAACAATAATGGAACCGAGGTTGGCGCCATTGCCAGAATGAATTATATTGGCGATGATGTGTTACCGGTCTGGATTTATGCATCGGATGTTGTCCATTTTGGTATTTTTGACTCAGAAGTTATTATAGCAGGAACATTTTTAACAGGAGTCGAGGAAGAGGTATACAGCGTTACATTACCCGCATCACGAAGGGGAGATGTGTATGCGGCAGGCTGGTTAGTTGGTGAATCCGGCGCCGTGCTTTGGATAAACGGTGTTGCGTACCATCTTACAGGCGATGATCTTTACGGACGGGCTGATTCTGTTTTTGTATCCGACAGCGATGTGTATGTGGCGGGACAAGCTCGCGGATATAGCAGTGGTGCAGGTAATTGGAGCTCTGCCGTACTTTGGAAAAACGGCGTTATGCAGTATCTCCCGGGCGGAACTGATGCTCATTCCGTTTACGTATCGGGCGGCGATGTCTATGTGGCAGGATATAACCGGGACCATAGCGGGGACTCTGCCGTACTTTGGATAAACGGCATTGCTCAGCATCTCGCAGTTACAGACGGGGCCACCTATGGTTATGCTCAGGCTCGTTCTGTTTTCGTATCAGGCAGCAACATGTATGTAGCGGGTTCTATTGATGGTTATGCCGTACTCTGGACAAACGGCGTTGCGCAATATCTAACATCAAGTAATGGCTATAACTGGCTTGGACATGGCACTTCCGTTTTCGTATCGAGCGGTGATGTGTACGTAACGGGTTCTTCTAATAGTTCTGCCATATTTTGGAAAAACGGTGAGGTGCAATTTAGCCAAACCCAGCTTCAAATGTGGGAAGCCGGACCTGAGGCTCATTCTGTTTTCGTATCCGGCGGCAATGTGTATGTTGCGGGAAGGAATCAATATTACAATCCAGTCCTTTGGGTAAACGGCGTTGAACAGCGGCTCCCGGGCGGAACTGTACCCCGCTCCGTTTTCGTATCCGGCGGCGACGTATATGTTGCAGGCGGCAGCCTTTTGAAAAACGGTGTTGCTCAGTATGATTTCGAAGGCCAAGGAGTTAATTCCATTTTTGTGGTGGAATAGAGAGCATTATTAGTTGCTGTGTAATACTATACACAAACCATTGTGTGGTGCCATCAGGGGCTTTTCCCCGCTTCCTCTAGCAAAATTTGCAAAATCTTTCCATTGGTATAACCGCTGACCGGCGGTAAAGTCCGATTGAGCTTTTGCACCTGCCCGGCGGTGTTCGTGTATGTGCCTTCCGATTCGGCAAAGCCGGCGAAGGGAAGTACTACATTGGCTTTTTTCGCCGTTTCCGTCATGTAAACGCTGCCGATGCATAAAAATTCCAATCCTGACAATTCTATTTCATCAACATCATCCCCAAAGGCAATCAGGCCTTTGAGTTTTTTTTCAGTAATTTTTCCGATAATTTTACCGGCGTAACCAATTCCCAGATCGGCTAACCCCCGGCTATTGGCTTGTGGTAAATGCCGAGTGCCTCCCGCTTGTGATGCTTTGATAACTGAATGTACCGTGAAATCGGCGCCGGCAGGATCGTTTTCTCTGCGGCTAAAAGAATACATCCTAATTCCAAGGGAGGCAGCATACTGTTTGGCAAGAGAAATTTCTTCGTTGGTAAGCCTGCCGGAAACTGTTACTGCTGCTGCCTCTGCTCCGTGCTGTGCGATAATGTCTCGCATTGCTTGATTGATTCGGGCGCATGCCGTAGAAAGATCGGTTTTTTTGTTTTCTACAAGCGGCGTGGTGATGCGCTCCTTTTTGAGAAGTTCGATGAAACCAAAACGGCCTTGCTCGCAAAGGATTTGCTTTTTGTCGATTGAGTCGTCCGGCAGGCACCGCAGCAGCATGGAGCCTTTTGTGGTAATTTTTATTTTACAGCCCACAGAACAGAACGAGCAAACAGTGTGCGTGATGTTTTCGGAGACTGGCACCTGTTTATAAGCGGTAATCTTTTCGGTAATTGCGCCGGTGGGGCAGACGGTAACGCATTGACCGCAGGAGATACAGCCGCTTTCTTCCAGCGATTCGTTAAACGCCGGTTTTACCGCAGTGTCAAACCCCCGATCTACCAGACCCAGCGCGGTTACACCTATCAATTCATCACAAATTCTGACGCACAATCCGCACAGAATACATTTTTCCGGGTTCCGGTAGATATAGGGATGGTCATTGTTCACTTCATGGGTGTTACTCTCACCTTCGTATTTTGCCGGTTCCAGATAATGGTCATTCGCAATGGCGATTAATTGACATTCAAAGAAATCGGCACAGCCGCATTCTAGACAGCGTTTGGCTTCATTAACAGCTTCATCCACAGAAAAACCAAAATTTACTTCATTGAAATTATTTTTTCGATCACCAGAATATTGATGCCTCATTTTTACACGAGGAGATTTTTCGCGGTCGGCAAAATCATCGGCAGTAGGATTTGATTTTACCAGATACGGCTCCGTATAACCAACCATTTTTCCGTTCAGATATGAGTCGATTACCGTAACGGCCTTGTACGCCTCGCCGATTGCGGCAATAGCGATATCCGCGCCGTTGTTCGTTGCATCTCCCACAGCGAACACGCCGTCAAGGTTTGTGCGGAATGTTGCTGCATCGGCGGCAATGGTTTTCCACTTCGTAAGGGTAATATCTTCAAAACCGGCGGTGTTGGCCGTCTGACCGATGGCAATGATAACCGAATCGACAGCAAGGGTTTCTTCCGCTCCTTCAATCGGCACCGGGGATCGCCGCCCGCTTGCATCCGGTTCGCCCAGCTGCATTTTTTGGAGACGGATTTTTGAAACACGCCCGTTATCTGCAATTATCTCGATAGGATTTGTCAGATATTTGAATACAACGCCTTCTTCTTCGGCTTCTTCAATCTCAATTTCCTCGGCGGGCATTTCTGCTCTCGATCTCCGGTAAACATTATACACCTCTTTTGCGCCAAGCCGTACCGCGGTACGGCAGGCGTCCATTGCTGTGTTCCCGCCGCCGACTATGGCAACCTTGTTACCAATCTGCGGGGGATTGTTAAGCGCAACGTTGCCAAAGGCAACAGCACGCAGGAAATCAATGCCGCCGAATACGCCGTTAGAATTTTCTCCGGGGCATCTGAGCGCCATGCTGCTCCACGCACCAATAGCGATAACCACCGCGTCATAATTTTTCTGTAAATAATCAAGTGTCAGCTCTGTTCCGATTTTGGTATTGGTTATTAACCTGACACCCGTTTTTTCGATGATGGCAATTTCTTTATCAAGAACATTTTTGGGAAGCCGGTACTCCGGTATGCCGTAACGGAGCATCCCTCCCATGTGCGGCATTGCGTCATACACGGTAACCGCATGGCCGAGCTTGCGCAAAAAATATGCCGCAGTCAGTCCGCCCGGGCCGCCGCCGATAACGGCAACTGTTTTACCGGTGTCACAGGCGATTTCGGGAACAAGATCGTCATCATCGAGATATGTATCGGAAACAAATGACTTTAGATGGGCTATGCTGATGGGCTCTTCAACCAATTCCCGGCGGCACGCTGTTTCGCAGGGGTGGGGACAGACACGGCCAATTGACGAAGGCAGGGGGAGTTTTTCTCTGATTAACGCTGCGGCTTCGCGGTATTGTTTGTTGGCGATTAATCCCACATATCCCTGGCAGTCAGTGTGACCAGGACAGGCCAAAACGCAGGGAGCGCGGCAGTCTCCCTTGTGATCGGAAAACAATAGTTCAAGCGCGGCTTTTCTGGTATTTTTAACACGCTCAGTATTGGTCTTGATAACCATGCCATCGGCAGCAAGGGTTGAACAGGCGCGCACAAGACGCAGGTGTTTTTCAGCTTCAACAACGCACAAGCCGCATGAGCCATACATTTTCACCCGTTCGTCATGGCACAACGTCGGTATATAGATCCCGCCTTGCTGCGCCGCTGCTAGTATTGTTTGACCGCTCTCAACGGCAACTTTACGATCATTTATGGTAATGGTAATCAAAGGCATGTCTTGTTCTCCCCGCTATTCGATATAAATTGCGTTGAATTTACATACCGAAGCGCATATCCCGCATTTTGTGCATAATGCGAAATCAATCATATGCGGCTGTTTAACTTCTCCGTCAATAGCCGAAACAGGGCATTTACGTTTACACAGTGTGCAGCCCGTACAATTGTTATCATCAATAATATATTGAATCAGTGCCTTGCATTGTTTTGCTGTGCATTTTTTATGAGCAATATGATCGATGTATTCACTTCTGAAATACTGCAATGTGGTTAACACAGGATTCGGCGCTGTCTGTCCCAAGGCGCATAACGAACCTTCCTTTATTTGCAAGGCAAGCTCCGACAAAAGTTCAATATCGCCTTCATGCCCGTTTCCGGCAACAATCCGCTCCAGTATTTCCAGCATGCGTTTTGTCCCGATGCGGCAATGAGTGCATTTTCCGCAAGATTCTTTGCGGGTAAAATCAAGGAAAAAACGCGCAATGTCAACCATGCACGTTTCCTCGTCCATGACGACCATGCCGCCCGAACCCATAATCGCGCCGGTCGCGGCAAGTGTCTTGTAGTCGATCATCGTGTCGATTAGCTCGGCCGGGATGCAGCCGCCGGAAGGGCCGCCCATCTGCACAGCTTTGAACGCATTGCCGTTTTTTATGCCGCCGCCAACTCCGTAGATAATATCTTTGATGGTCATCCCCATTGGCACTTCGGCCAGTCCGCCGTTGGCGATCTTGCCCGTCAACGCAAAAACCTTTGTTCCCTTGCTGTTTTCCGTGCCGATTTTTGCGAACTCTGCGCCGCCGTTCAGTATGATCCAGGGGATATTTGCATATGTTTCTACATTGTTAATGTTAGAGGGTTTTTGCCAAAAACCTTTTTGCGCGGGAAACGGCGGTTTAAGGCGTGGCATTCCGCGCTCGCCTTCAAGCGATGCGATAAGCGCTGTTTCTTCGCCGCAGACAAATGCCCCGGCGCCCGCTTTGATCCGCAGACTAAAATGAAAATCTTTACCAAGAATGTTTTTGCCAAGAAACCCTTTCGCGTATGCATCATTGATGGCCTTTTCCAGACGGGCAATGGCAAGAGGATATTCCGCGCGCACATATACAATGCCATCATCCGCGCCGATTGCGTAAGCCGCTATCAGCATGCCTTCGATCACCGCATGGGGATCACCTTCTATTAACGCCCGGTCCATGAACGCGCCGGGGTCGCCTTCGTCGGCATTGCAGATAACATATTTTTTGCTGTCATCGTTGTTAGGCGACACTGTATCGCGCGCTGCCTGCCACTTGAACCACGTGGGGAATCCCGCCCCGCCGCGTCCGCCAATTCCGGAAATTTTTACTTCGTTTATGACATCGGCAAAAGAATAATTATCAAGACATTTTCTGATTGCCTTATAACCTCCGGCAGCAATATATTCATCTATTTTTTCAGGATTAATAATCCCGCAATTTTTAAGGGCTATTCTTTTCTGCTGTGTTACCTGTTCTACATCCTTTGGAGATATTTCGTATTTTCCGGCTTCACTGGAAATCCCTTGGATATTTTTTATTATTTCATCGGCAGCATCAGCGTTTACCCGCACATATGTTTTTTTAATGTTTGCATTATCATCAATCACATCAACTATCGGCTCAAGATAACACATGCCGATACAGCCGGTCAGTGTTACATCAATATTCGCCTGCCTGAACAGCGTTTCCGCTTTTTCCGCCCCGGCTGCAATGCCGCAGGTTCCCTTGCCTATAACAACGCGCATATTACTTTACTGCCTCCGAATCACGTATTTTCTGTAAAATACTTCTCGTTGTATCCGGTGTAAGTGTGCCGTGGGTTTCACCGTTGATCATCATAACAGGGGCAAGGCTGCAGCAGCCCAGACAGGCGACATTTTGCAGGGTAAAAAGTCCGTCAGAGGTGGTGTCGCCTTCATTGTAGGGCGCTTCCGGTGTTGATAAAAACGACAGTATTGCATCTTCAATCGTACTTGATCCGTTAACGTGACATGCCGTGCCCTGGCACAGCAGGATGTGATATTTCCCCGCCGATTTCAGCCTGAACTGGGTGTAAAATGTCACCACACCAAGGATTTTTGCCGGTTTGATTCCCGTGCGTTCGGCAATATGTTTTATCACATGCTGCGGCAGGTAACCGTATATATCCTGCGTCTTTTGCAGAATGGTAATCAAACTGCCCTGTTCACCGCCGTAGGTATCAAGCACATGGTCAAGTTGAGAAAAATCGGATGTTTTGTTACATTTGCAGCTCATATAAGAATAATAATGGGATTTGGCATGAGTCTCAAGAGATAGGTAATAGGAAAAAATGAATAATGTTGCACCCCGAGGGCTTGGGTGCTTCAAACAAGGCTGGTGCTGATGTTTCAAACAGGTGACAGTCACCTTTTACAGCCCATTTTTTTGCATTTCAATATAACTGCTTTTGGCGGTTGAAAGGTTAACAAGCCTGTCGAACAAGTTTATTCGTGGCGAGGGTTTAATACTCCGCTGCTTGCGCTAAACTTGACCCACAGAATCTTAATCTAACATTTTACCTGGTAACAAACCGGCGGCGGGCGGGGCAGCGTGCCTGCAAAACATGCCGGGGAATCTGCTTGCGAAGCCATTGCCCGGTATGTGTTATCCTTCATGTATTCAAAAATTGTGTAAATAGGTGTTGTCCTCATGCTTTGTGCACCGGGCAGCATTTTCTGTATGCTATTTTTGATTCTTCTCGCTCGTCTTCTCCAGCAGAGAATCCTGCAAATGTTTTGCCGTCCCGCCACCCCGCCCGCCGCCGCCTTGCTTCCAGGTATGACGGATAATATTGGCCCATGTACCGGAAAACAACATTAAAACAACCCCCAACCATCATGTTTGAATTGTCTATCCTGTTAGTCTGGACAATAGGCCGTCAGTAGGGGGCCGGGCTGGCTGCAGAGGTGAGTTCTCCCACATTTTTTGCAGCCAGCCCGGCCTCCTACTGACGGTTTGTGAGTCAAGTTTAGTGCTTGCGGTGAGGTATTTTATTGACAAATACCCTGCTTGTGGATACTATGTAAAAAAGGATTTATGAAAGTATTTATTGTTTATTGTCATCCATCTGAGGATTCTTTTACATGGGAAATTAAGAACAGCTTTATCGCCGGACTGGAAAGTGCCGGGCATAGTTATGTTCTTTCGGATTTATATGCGATGTCCTTCATCTCTGACATGAGCGAGGCAGAATATTTGCGCGAAACCCATTGCCGCCGCGAGCTTCCGGTTCCGGATGATGTACAGGCGGAACAGGAAAAAGTAAATACCTCGGACGCAATTGTTTTTATTTACCCTGTGTTCTGGACCGATGCCCCGGCGAAACTATCCGGCTGGTTTGACCGTGTCTGGACTTACGGTTTTGCCTACGGCGATAATCGCACCATGAAGCAGTTGGAAAAAGGCCTTGTCCTATGCTCCGCCGGAAACACTCTGGAATATTTTGAACGCACCGGTCTGGGAGACGCAATGAAAAAAGTGTTTCTTAATGATCGTCTTGCCGACCGCGTTAAATCAAAAGAAATGATCATCTTTGACGCCACGGAACGCCACTTGAGCGAACGTGAAACGAACCGCGGCAAACATCTGCAGCGCGCCTTTGACTCTGGAGCGGAGTTGTAAAAAGGTGAATAAACATTTCTGTAATTGTACGCAAACCGAGTGCGAAAAACATCCAAATAATCATGATATGGGTTGTGATCCTTGTATTCAGAAGAATTTGGAACTTGGCGAAATTCCGGCTTGTTTCTGGTTAAACATTTCTAAAGTTACCGGCAAAACGGATTATAGTGTTGAAAATTTTACTCAATTTTATTTAGATTATAAAAAAAGGATATAATTGAATTAGGAACTTGGAATGGGATGTATTCGTGTTACCGGTGATTTTCTATTCCTCAATGTAAGGGTAGTTCCTGGAGCTTCAAAATCCGGTATTGTTGAAGTCAAAGATGACAAGCTAAAAATACGCATAGCCGCAGTCCCCGAGGACGGCAAGGCAAACGAAGAACTCCGTTTATTCCTTGCCAATGCCCTTGAGTTTCCTAAAAAAGATATTGTAATTACATCGGGAGAAAAATCCCGGATTAAAATTTTACGACTCCCCATATTAGCGAAGAAAAAGCTTGATGGAATTTGTAAAATGGTAACGTAAAGGTGACAGTCACTGTTTTTTCACGTTTGTTGCATCCTTACGCCCAATACACGACAACCGCCAGATAGTAATGTCGGTTATCAGCTTATAATCAATTGGTTTGTCTAAAGGAAATTGAATCGCCCCTTTTGTCTTTTTATAACCGGCAAGCCGTTCTTTAAAGGGATTATGTGTCAAATCGCCTGGGTAAATACCAATATGTTTCTTGAACGCAGCGAAATGAATAAGATTTTCGCCCTGCCAAAATGTCGGCATCCGCCATGCTATTTTTTCCGTGGCTTTTGGAGCGGATTTGTGTATGGTTGTGCGGATTTTTCGCAGAAGCGGTTGAACCTCGGCGGGTTGCTCGGAGATATACTCATCAATCGTTGTGATTTTTACGCAGAAGTGGTCCTGGTTTACGGTTTTGAAATCACGTCCGCATTTTGCGCATTGCCACATGGTATTAAATCTCCCTAATAAAAATATAGCATTAAATGTTTTGGATTTCTACATTAACAATTTACCAAAGAATTTCTGACTATTTTTCACGCAGAGCTGCAAAGTTCGCAGAGATCGCAAAGCCTTAGTTAGTAAACTTTTCTTTTTCCTTCGCGTTCTCTGCGCCTCTGCGTGCGAAATTTTCGAAAAATTGAATTCCATGATTCTACCATATTGACAAATTGTATACAATGTAGTAAAGTGAAAAATGAAAATTCTGTGGGATAATGAAAAAAACAAGAAACTCATTGCAGAAAGGGGGCTTTCACTGGAGAAATTTGCCGCAGAAATTTTAAATAAAAAGTATAGCGCGGTATTGAAAAACCCCTCCAGGAAAGAACAGAAAGTATTTATTATTCCATATGGTGACTATACTTATGCAGTTCCATTTATCATAGATAAGGAAAAAAATATAATTCTGAAAACAGTCTTTCCCAGCCGAAAGTTTCATAAATTATACGGAGGAAAAAAGTGAAGAAAAACATTGATGCTTTTGAGCAATCCATCGAAGACAATGCGGAAAAATTTGTCTCCCTTTCGGATACCGAAATGTCTGAAGTCGAAACAATAATTAATGCTGCAAATAAGACCAAAAATATAAACATTCGTATTTCTGCTTATGATATTGAAAAGGTCAAAAAAAAATCAACAGAAGAGGGGATTCCTTACCAAACATTGATTTCCAGTATCATTCACAAGTATGTTGCCGGAACTTTAGTCGATGAAAAAGCAGTATTAAAATCAATGGAATTGCTAAGGCGTTGATGAGCAATAATTCTATCATTTAATGACGGATTATTTTTTATAACATAAAGTGAAAAATTATTTTCAGTCTATCGGTGTATGATAAAGTGGATATAATATATTAACATATTACCTCATGGCTCATTTCTACATTGAATTTATGGCAAGCGTGGAATTTGAATTTTAGCCCGACTCAGCCTGCTTCCATTCCTCAATATGCTTTTGGATGGCCAAAAAACTTTTTTCACTTATAACATGTTCCATTTTACAGGCATCATGGAGGGCTGTTTTTTTATCTACACCCAGAAAAATGAGCCAGTCGGATATTGCCACATGCCTTTCATACATCGTATCCGCTATTTTTTGTCCTTTTTCGGTCAGGGTGATAGAACCATCATCGCCCATTACTATGTACCCTTTGGTACGGAGGTTTTTCATGGCAATGCTGACGCTTGGCTTGCTGAACTCCAGCTCATTAACAATATCTATCGAACGAACCTTATCTCCCCGGTGGCTCAATATCAAAATTGTTTCAAGGTAGTTTTCCGCCGATTCATGAATGTCCAATAATATACCTCCAGAAAATATTATATCGGGAAATCATGCTGCAAACAGTGAAAAACCAATATGGACCGAAGCAGCTTACTCGGATAGAATCTGTATTATTGCTTCCGGTGATTCCGCTTTTAGTATTTCCTGGCGTTTTTCAGCGCTCTTGAAGAGCAGGCTTATTTCAGCCAGAAACTGAAGGTGCGGCCCGGTTTTTTCTATCGGTGAAAGAGTCATAATAAAAATTCTGCATGGCTCATGATCCAGCGAATCAAAGTCTACCGGTTTTTCGGAAATCCCAATGCAGGCGACAAGATCTTCAATTGTATTGCTTTTCCCATGCGGAATGGCAATACCGTGTTTCATACCGGTGGACATTTTTTGTTCACGGTCAAAAACAGCGCTGAGCGCCGCTTCCCTGTCCGGTATTTTTTTTGCTGCAACTAAAATATCCAGTAGTTCATTGATTATCTCATTTTTGGAAGAGCCTTTTAAGTTAAGATTGATGGTTTCCGCTGTAAGCACTGTTTTTATGTTCATAATGACATAATTGTACCCTCATGTACCGTTAAAGTCAAGGAAAAAATTCGACAGATTTGATTAATTCCGGGAAGGCCGGTATACTTATGGTACAGTGGCAAAAAAACAGGCAAGCCCGGAAGAATTCTGGCGTGAATTAGAAGCTAAAACAGGAGAAAAGGTTCTTGCCCGCAGCCTTGGGCAGTATGTGTCAGGATGGGAGGAATTTGACAGAAAACCGGGAAATCCACCTGGAACAGGGGGCCAAGGGTTCCCCCTATGGGGGCTAATTATCGCAACTTCAGGCGGTTTCAGGTTTCATCACTTTCCCCAGGTAAACTGGCTGACAACCCTCGCCCGCTTTGGTTCGCCGGATGGTCTGCCACAGGAAAAAACAATATTTATCCCCAGAGACAATATACTATCCGCTGTTCTGTATAAAGAAACAAAATGGTATAAAAAAATATTTTCTTCCGCCCCTCCTCGTTTGGAGATTTGTTACCGGGATGCAGCCGAAACAGAAAAAAAACTGATCCTCAATGCCGAGTATAAAACGGACGGTATTGCAGAAGCTCTGGTTCCATTACCGTTAGCGTAATGCGTTACCTTATAACTTTTTACCGTACCATATAGACTACTTCATCCACCAAGCGCACAACTCATTGACAAAAGCCAAAAAAACAAGTAATATACTCCCAATGAATTTAAAAACCGCCAAACCTGAGCATAATAACATCATATACGCCAAGCCAAAGTCAATGGCAATCAGGCAATCAGGCAATCAGGCAATCAGGCAATCAGGCAATCAGGCAATCAGGCAATCAGGCAATCAGGCAATTATACACCACTTTAGATAAATCGTGTAAACCAGCATTTAGATTACATTCAACCAACTTAATCATTACCCATTTTGTGGAAAAACGACGTATTTCTCCATCGCAGAAATATGTTTTTTATTTGAAAAAAAATTAAAAAGGAGAAATGTATGAAAAAGAAAGTGTATTGTACCATCCTGGCGGTGAGCCTCTGTTTTGGCATGTTGTTGACGGGCTGTAAAAATCCTGCGGGCCCGGGGCAGCCGTCGCATATACCGGTAACGGACATTTTATTCGTACCTTCGAAAGCAACGGCCGGCGTAGCTCTGCCTCTGAGCGGTACAGTTGTGCCGGATAATGCAACGAACCGGATAATTGTCTGGAGTACCGCAAGCGCGGGGGCAATCATTACGGACAATGCCTTGACCGTAACACAACCGGGTACGGTTGTTGTTACCGCAACCATTGCCAACGGCCTAACGCGAACTACGCCATATACACAGAATTTTTATATTCATGTAGATCCGGTTCCCAGCTATGGCATCAGCCTATCCCCGACAACGGCGCACGTTTTTGCGCCTGCAATATTCGGCTATGCGGCTGCGCCAGACGCACTGATCGTGATGGTGAACAACACCGGCAACCAGGTGACCGGCGAGCTTGCTGTCGGGCTTTCCGGCGCAAATGCGGCCAGTTTTTCTCTGTTCGTGACAACCATCAGCCTTGGCGTAGGCAGCAGCGCCTGGTTTCCTGTCCAGCCTAATACCGGCCTTGCCGAGGGGACGCATAGCGCGACCCTTACGGTGTCGGGCGGGAACGGCATTACAGCCAGCCTTAATATAAGTTTTACTGTACTGTAACGCCGGCGCCGGTTTACAGAATCAGCCTATCCCAGACAACGGCGCATGTTTTTGCGCCTGCAATATTCGGCTATGCGGCTGCGCCCGATGCGCTGAGCGTGACGGTGAACAACACCGGCAACCAGGCGACCGGCCAGCTAACAGTCGGGCTTTCCGGCGCAAATACCGCCAGTTTCGCACTGTCCGGAACAACCATAACCAGCATTGCCGTAGGCGGATCCACCGCGTTTACTGTCCGGCCTGCTACCGGCCTTGCCGTGGGGACGCATAGCGCGACTGTTACGGTGTCGGGCGGGAACGGCATTACAGCCAGCTTTAATGTAAGTTTTACTGTAACGCCGGCGCCGGTCTACAGCATCAGCCTGTCGCAGACAACGGCGCACGTTTTTACGCCTGCACTATTCGGCTATGCGGCTGCGCCCGATGCGCTGAGCGTGACGGTGAACAACACCGGCAACCAGGCGACCGGCCAGCTAACAGTCGGGCTCTCCGACGCAAATGCGGCCAGTTTTACCCTGTCCGCGACAACCATAACCAGCATTGCAGCAGGCGGCAACGCCGCGTTTACCGTTCGGCCTAATACCGGCCTTGCCGGGGGGACGCATAATGCAACCGTTACGGTGTCGGGCGGGAACGGCATTACGGCGAGCTTTGATGTCAGCTTCACTGTTGCCGCCAACCTTGTCTGGACTGCCATTGAAGGCGGAACGGGATATTATGAGGACGGGGGCATGTCTTACATTATAACTGATCCCGGCCCCAGCACCTTTAGGATGGATGATATTTACAGCATCGCATGGGGCGGCCCTGCCGGGAACGAGCGCTTTGTCGCCGTAGGAACATACGGCAGAATGGCATATTCGGCGGACGGGATAAGCTGGACTGCCATTGAAGGCGGAACGGGAACTGCCACTGTAACCGACCCCGGCCCCAGCACCTTCGGGCAGAATACTATTTTTAGCATCGCGTGGGGCGGCCCTGCGGGGAACGAGCGCTTTGTCGCCGTGGGAAATAGCGGCAGGATGGCGTATTCGACGGATGGGATAAACTGGACTGCCATTGAAGGCGGAACGGGAACTGGTAGTACTGTAACCGACCCCGGCCCCAGCACCTTCGGGTCAATTAATATTAGAAGCATCGCGTGGGGCGGCCCTGCGGGGAACGAGCGCTTTGTCGCCGTGGGATATACCGGCAGGATGGCGTATTCGGCGGACGGGACAAACTGGACTGCCATTAATAACACCGCCAGCACCTTCGGGTCAATTAATATTAGAAGCATCGCGTGGGGCGGCCCTGCCGGGAATCAGCGCTTTGTCGCCGGGGGTAACAACGGCAGGATGGCGTATTCGGCGGATGGGATTAGCTGGACTGCCATTAATGCTACCGCCAGCACCTTCGGGACGACCAACGGTATCGTGGGCATCGCGTGGGGCGGCTCTGCCGGGAACGAGCGCTTTGTCGCTGTGGGAGGCGGTGGTAGGATGGCGTATTCGGCAAACGGGATAAGCTGGACTGCCATTAATGCTACCGCCAGCACCTTCGTCGAGGGTTATTATATTAATGGCATCGCGTGGGGCGGCCCTGCCGGGCGCTTTATCGCCGTGGGAGACTGGGACGGCAGGATGGCGTATTCTGCGGACGGGATAAACTGGACTGCCATTGAGGGCGGAACGGGATATGTTGGGGACTGGGGCCTGTCTTGGATTATAACTGATCCCGGCCCCAGCACCTTTGGGGGGAGTCGAATTAACAGCATCGCATGGGGCGGTCCTGTCGGGCGCTTTGTCGCCGTAGGAGATTGGGGCAGGATGGCGTATTCGTCGTTTGAATAATAAGCACCTTCCCTGCCGTTGGCGGGGATACAATATTTTTTAGGAGAAAGAACATGACAAGCAGTAAAGGAAAAATTATTACAATCGGTAAAACTTTCGATACAATACAAGAAGCCATGCGCTGTTTTGGACAGGAAACAGGTAAAGGCCGTAAAGCATGTTTTTACCGCTTTGATGACCCCGGTATTGCGATATGGTTTCCCCGCAGCCCGCAGTTGAACAAAGACAGACTGCTTGTCCCTGAGCGTAAACAACAATGGCTTAACCTGCTATCCAAAGACGAAACTGAAATCAGCGAAGTATGTCTTTCGCCATCGCTGGAGGGCATTAACAAAAATCGCAACACCCTCTACAACAGGCGGGCGGTATTTATGTACTGCGACTGTAAGGATGGTAAGAGGAAATATATTTTTAAGGGTGTGTTTATCCGCATTGCCGGTTCTGCAGACGGCAGAAGCCGTTTTTACCAGCGTATTGCCAAAAACATCAACACAGCCCTCTTTACCAATGTTATCAAAGAAAGTAATGACGATTACGGTGAGGCGGAGGAGTAAAAGGAGAAAACGGCTTTTTTTACCCGATAATTGGTAAATGGCATATACCTGGAGTTAGGCGAAATAAAAACCAAAAATATTGGAAAGTGTATGAAAATTTGCAACTATTCACGGATTTTTGAAAATTTATATACAAATATAAGTAAATTTACTTGGAAAATGGCTTGAAAAAAGTCGTTTTGTAATATAATATTGAAATATGTTGAAAGTTTACTTAGAAACAACTGTTTTTAACCGTTTCCTTGAGAACAATCGTGAATATAATAAAGAAACGAAACAAATTTTCGATAGAATATTACAAGATGAAATAGAAGCATATTCTTCAACATATGTAATTGAGGAAATCGACAAAGCACCTGAGCCAAAACGTACAGAAATGCTAAATCTTTTGAAAAAATATAAAATAACTGTTTTGGAAATTGATCAAAGGGCCTATGATCTATCAGAAACGTATATTGAATTAGGAATAATTCCCCAAAAATTTAGAATTGACGGTATACATATTGCAATGGCAGCAATACATAACATGGATTGCATTGTTAGTTTAAATTTCCGCCATATTAATAAAATCAAAACAAAAATGGCGACAGAAATAGTACATAGGATGAAAGAATATAACAATCCACTTATATGTACGCCAATGGAGGTTATATGAAAGATTTTGAAAATGAACTTGATGAGATCAGAATAAAATTATATGAGGAAACAAGAGGTTTGGATACTAAAGAAATAATAAACAGTGTGAATTCACATGCTAGAAGTATTGCATATGAGTTTGGCATTAATATAAAAAATACAATTAATGAAAAATATTTACAAACAGTAAATTTGTAAATATCTAAGGCAAATAAACATTGTTCCAAAATGGTTTTTACATCGCCTAACTGGAGATGTGCGACGTTTTAATGTCGTACATCGCATTGGTATCTGCTGTTTTAATGGCAGATACCTATAAATTAAAGTACTGTTGCGCGTTTCTGAACGAAATATCGCGAACCATACCACCCAGCAGATCAAAATCATTTGGAATCTCACCGTTTTCCGCCCATGACCCCAGTATATTACAGAGAATGCGGCGAAAATATTCATGACGGGGATATGAAAGAAAGCTGCGGGAATCGGTGAGCATCCCGACAAAACGGGAAAGTAAACCGGTATTCCCCAGCAGCCGTAACTGCGTTTCCATCCCGTCGATATGATCGAGGAACCACCATCCTGAACCAAGTTGAATCTTGCCCGGCACATCACCCTGGAAGCAGCCCATGAGCGTAGCCATGGGGTACATGTCCTTGAGATTAAGGCTGTAGAGAATCGTTTTGGGAAGCTTGCCCTGCGAAGACAAAAGATCCATAAACCGGGAAAGATTTTCCGCGATGGGATAGTCATGTACGGCATCGTAGCCCGTGTTGGGGCCAAGCGCGGCAAGAGCAGCGCTGTTATTGTCACGGATGGCAGCGGTGTGTATCTGCATAACCCAGCCGTTATCGGCGTAGTGTTTTCCAAGGATGTTAAGGAGAAATGTTTTCCATGAGTCGGCTTCCCGTACCGAAGGTTTAGTCCCGTTCAGCGCTTTGGAAAAAATATCCTTAACTTCCTTCTCCCATAGACTGAAATTAATGTCTCCGGGACGGGCAGAACAGGAGTCGGCCAGGGTTGTTGCAAACGGGACATAATCAAGGCCGTGGTCGGAAATGCGGCAGCCCGTTTTGTGAAAGAAAGCAATGCGGGAGCTAATCGCAGATAACAGGCTGTCAAGGCTGTCAATGGATTTTCCGGCTGCAGTGCCGAGGCTTGCAATGTATTGCGGAAAATCAGCCTTTTCTATGTTAAGGATGCGATCAGGTCTGAACGACGGCACAACTTTTGTTTCGGTATTCGGTTGTGCTTTTTTATGCCATGCCAGATCGTCAATGGGATCATCGGTTGTTCCAACAGCATAGACATTGAATTTTTTAAAAATGCCAAATACCGAAAGTGAGGGGTCATCGGCTAACTGTTTGTTTGCTGCTTTCCATATCTCCGGGGCACTGTGCGAATTCAACGGTTCGTGTATGCCGAAATAGCGCCGGAGTTCAAGGTGAGTCCAGTGGTACAGGGGATTACCGATGAGCCGGGGAACAGTATCGGCCCAGGCAAGGAATTTGTCGTAAGGATCGGCATTGCCGGTTATCAATTGCTCATTTACGCCGTTTGACCGCAAGGCGCGCCATTTATAGTGATCGCCGCCCAGCCATATTGATGCCAAATCGGGGAATCGGCGGTTTTCGGCAATTTCCTGCGGAACCAGGTGGCAGTGGTAGTCATGAATCGGCTCGGCTGCCGCAGCTTCATGGTAGAGCTTTTCTGCCGTACTGTTGCAAAGTAAAAAGTCTTTGTCCATAAATTGTTTCATGGTTATTTCTCCCTATACAATAGAGTACACAAAAAAAGCTATAATCGCAAGTATTCAGCATTATTGCCATGGTAACATGAACATGGTAGTATTTATTTATTAAGGAGGAAACATTGGATTTTTTGGTGCCGGCGACTTTTGTTGTTGTGATCATCCAATGTGTGCTGGTTGCTGCGCTTTTATTGCGAAACCGGCAAGTGTCACAGGATAATATAATTCAGAAACTCACGGATTACGATAAACGGCTTGACAGGTATGAAATGTATTTACGGGATGAATTTGGACGAAACCGGGAAGAAGCAGGTAAATCCGCGAAAGATACAAGGGAAGAATTGTCCGCATCAATAACCGGTTTTACCGGGCTGATCGATAATAAAATGAAACATATGCAGGATTTTTTTGATGTTGGCCTGAAATTCAACCGGGAAGAATTAGCAAAATCAATGACGGCGTTTGAACAAAAATCAACAACAAAAATAGAAGCGCTGACAAAAGATACAAAAGAAAGTTTAGAAAAAAACCGTGAAGTTGTAGAAAAAAAACTTGCCGATATTCAGCGGGATAACAGCGAAAAGCTCGAAAGAATGCGGCAAACGGTTGATGAAAAACTCCACGAAACACTGGAAAAACGCTTAAACGAATCGTTTCAACTGGTAAGCACCCAGTTAGAGTCAGTACAAAAAGGCCTTGGCGAAATGCAAAACCTCGCTTCGGGTGTCGGCGATTTAAAAAAAGTGTTAACCAATGTAAAAACACGGGGAAACCTGGGTGAAATCCAGCTTGGGGCGATACTTGAACAGATATTGTCATACGAGCAGTTTGAAAAAAATGTTACCATAAAAGAAAGCTCCGGCGAACGGGTTGAGTATGTCATAAAACTGCCCAACAAGAGCGACAGGAACGAACCGCTGCTGCTGCCGGTTGATTCAAAATTCCCCAACGAAGATTATCTGCGGCTGCTGGATTCGTATGAGAACATCGGAAATCATTCGCCAAAAGAAATCGACGCCGTTTCAAAGCAGTTTGAAAGTACGGTAAAAAAATGTGCAAAAGATATTCGTGATAAATATATTGATCCGCCCCGGACAACGGATTTTGCTTTTATGTTTGTTCCTACTGAAGGATTGTTTGCGGAAATTGTACGGCGGACGGCGCTGTTTGAAACACTGCAAAGGGAGTATAAAATCACCGTGGTCGGCCCCACAAACTTTGCAGCCGTGCTGAATAGCCTGCAAATGGGATTTCAAACGCTTGCTATCGAAAAAAGATCCAGCGAGGTGTGGAAAACATTGGGTGCCGTTAAAACAGGATTCCGTAACTTTGGCGAAGCGTTAGCCGCAACAAAGAAAAAACTTGTTGCCGCTACGAATGAAATTGATAATGTGGAATCAAAATCCCGCACGATAGAAAGAAAATTAAAATCTGTTGGAGAATTACCGGTACCGGAATCGGCCGCCCTCATTGGCGGATCAGATGCGGGCCCGGACGATGATGAGGAATAACACCATGGATACCAGCAAGCAAAAAAAAGCGCAACAGGCTGATGCCAGTCAAACTGTCCACTGGGCTGATGAATATGCCCAAAAAGTTATTCGTGAAAAGGGTGATAAGGAAATCTACACTAGCGCTTCGGGGATTACGCCGTCAGGCACGGTGCATATCGGCAATTTCAGGGAAATTATTTCGGTAGAGCTGGTTGTCCGCGCCTTGCGGGATATGGGTAAAAAGGTACGTTTTATTTATTCGTGGGATGATTACGATGTGTTCCGTAAAGTTCCCAAAAATATGCCCAAACAGGACGAGCTGGAAAAGTATCTGCGCTTTCCCATCACCATGGTTCCCGACCCTTGGGAACGTGATTCCAGCTATGCCCGTCATCATGAAGTTGATGTTGAAAACACCCTCCCTATTGTAGGAATTTTCCCCGAATATCTGTACCAGGCTGAACGCTACAGTTCATCACGTTATGCGCAAGGAATAAACCGCGCGCTGGAACATCGTGACATGCTGAAAAATATACTGGATAAATTCCGTGATAACGACCATAAAATCCAGGGTGAATGGTGGCCGGTAAGCGTATTTTGCAGCTTTTGCAACAAGGATGCAACGATTATAACCGGCTGGGACGGCGAATGGGTTGTGAGTTATCGCTGTAACGCCTGCGGTTTTTCTGAAGATGCAGACATACGTACAGCAAAGGGGATAAAGCTCAACTGGCGGGTAGACTGGCCCATGCGCTGGGAATATGAAAAAGTTGATTTTGAACCGGCAGGTAAGGATCACCACAGCCAGGGGGGAAGTTTTGACACAGCCCGCAATATCTGCAAAGAAGTGTACGGCTGGGATGCACCGGTCACTTTTCAGTACGATTTTATCGGCATTAAGGGTTCTGTAGGAAAAATATCCAGTTCATCGGGCGCTGTAGTTAGTTTGGGTGATGTACTCAGGGTATATACGCCGGAAGTAACACGTTACCTGTTTGCGGGAACAAAGCCCAATTCAGAATTCACCATTTCTTTTGATCTGGACGTAATAAAAATTTACGAAGATTACGATAAAACCGAGCGTATTGCATGGAAGATGGAAGAAGCAAAGGACGAGAATACCTATCGCCGGGAACGGCGCATTTACGAACTTTCTCAGCCGGAAACCGATCCTGACGGAAAAACCCTGCCTCTGGAAAGCAGAACGCCGCCGTTTCAAATGCCGTTCCGCCACTTTTGCAATTTGATTCAAATCGCAGATGGAGATGCGGACAAGGCAATTGCTGCGCTTCCTCCCGCGCCCGACGGCCCCGCGCCGGATCAAATCCCTGCCTTGCACAGCAGGGCGCTCTGCGCCAAGTACTGGGTGGAGAACTGTGCCCTCGATGAATTCCGGTTTAAGCTGCGGTGCGCCGGGGAACGGGCAAGCTTACCCGATGCGGAAGTAACCGCTATCCGGCTTTTGCGTGACGAGGTTATTTCCTGCATTGAAACATTTACCGAAGACAAGCCTTGTGCCGAAGCAGTGTACGGCATTGCTCAAAAAGCCGGTATCGACAGTAAGGCCATGTTCCGCGCCGCTTATCAAGCCCTTATCGGCAAAGATCAGGGTCCCCGGCTGGCGAACTTCCTCCGTTCAATCGACAAACAGCGGCTGCTGGATATTCTGGCTGATTATTAATATCCATTTTCACTTACTTTGTGCAGCACTATCTTATTTTCCAGCAACTGGGTTTCAATATCCGCCGGGATACGTTCGTCAGTGAAAACTCCTGCAAGCTTTTCCAGTTGCACCGCTCCAATAACCCCATGACGCTGGAATTTTTCAGAATCGGTCAAAACATAAATTTCCCGTGCATTTTCTGCAAGATCCATTATTGTCTGTGAACGTAAATGGTCCTTTCCGGTAAAACCATAACCCGGAATAAAACCGTCAGCTCCGACAAAAAATTTATCAGAAAAGAAAATTTCTCCGCATTTGCGGGTCATTGGTCCCACCACCACCTGTGTTTCACCCTGAAAATAGCCGCCAAGGAGTATTATCTGTGTTCGGGATGCATGGCGTATATAATTGGCGATAAAAACCGAATTGGTAATGATCGTTACATCTTTTTGAGCGCTGGCAAGCTCTTCAGCGAGAAAAGCACAGCAGGATCCGGATTCTATCATCACCGTTTCACCTTCATCAACTATTGCCGCCGCAGCTTTTGCTATTCGCCGTTTTATATCATAGTTGAACGCCATTCTTTTGCCGACATCGTCCCATATATTAAGAGAAGCATAACCATGTTCCCGCCGGACCAGCCCGCGCTCTTCAAGGATGTCCAAATCCTTGCGAATCGTCACCTGAGATACTTCCATCAGCTCTGCAAGAATATTCACTTCTGCACGGCTGTGTTTTGATAATACTTCCAATATTTTTGTGTGCCTGTGTGCCATCATCTTTTGTTCTCCTATAATCAACTCCGGATGTGTTTTTAAAGGCCCTTTTCTAAAAGATACAAAAATTACCAAATTAGTCAAGAATTATTTTCGTCTGAAAAGAAAGTATTAGGGATGTGTAAGGAATTATTTATCATATGTACCGTATGTACCGTTGACTAACCCCCTCTTTTGCTATATCCTTATAAAAATTACACTGTAAACGGAGGTTTCTATGAAAATTGGTATTAATGGTTTTGGGCGTATTGGTCGTTTGACGTTTCGCGCGGGGCTTGCGCGAAGTGACATGGAATTTGTTGCCATAAACGATCCTTTTATGACACCGGATTATGTAGCGTATATGCTCAAATACGATACCGTTCACGGCAGATTTAACGGGACAATAACACATGACGACAGTTCTATCACGGTAAATGGCAAGAAAATCGCATTTTTTGCCGAAAAAGATCCTGCAAATATACCGTGGGGCAAAGTCGGCGCCGAGTACGTTATTGACGCAACCGGTATTTTCTATGAAAAAACAAAAGCACAAGCTCATATTGACGCAGGAGCGAAAAAAGTTGTCTATACAGGCCCGTCAAAAGACGACACCCCGATGTTTGTTTGCGGTGTTAACCTGGATAAATACACCAATGACATGAACTTTGTGTCCAATGCCTCCTGTACAACGAACTGTCTGGCGCCGCTAGCCAAAGTTATCAATGATAAATTCGGCATAGTTGACGGCCTTATGACCACCGTTCATTCGGCAACGAATACCCAGATGGTAGTCGATGCCCCGTCCCGCAAAGACTGGAGAGGCGGCCGCGCTGCATCCGGCAACATCATTCCATCATCAACCGGCGCGGCAAAAGCCGTCGGCAAGGTTATACCAGATCTGAACGGTAAGCTCACCGGCATGGCTTTCCGCGTTCCAACCCTGAATGTCTCCGTTGTAGACCTGACTGTCAACCTTAAAAAACCAGCAAAATACGATGAAATCTGTGCAGTGGTTAAAGCAGCAGCAGAAGGTGAAATGAAAGGTGTGTTGAAATATGTTGATGAGGATGTCGTGTCCTCCGACTTTATCGGCGAATCCTGTACATCTATTTTTGACGCTAAAGCAGGTATTGCCCTCACCGACACTTTTGTAAAACTGGTAGCCTGGTACGACAATGAATGGGGTTATTCGAATAAAGTACTGGAACTGATTAAGTACATGGATGGGAAGAAGTAGATAGTGTAGGGATCAGGGATCAGGGACCGGGGATCAGGGAACGACAATCCCCGTTCCCCGATCCCTAGTCCCCGATCCCTTTTTTTAAGAGGAGTAAATGTATGATTAAGACAGTAAAATCCGTTGACTTGAAAGGTAAACGGGTTATCATGCGCGTGGACTTTAACGTGCCGATGAAGGACGGAGTGGTGCAGGATGATACCCGCATTGTGGCGGCCATGCCTACCATTCAGTATATTCTTGACCAGGGAGCAAAAACCCTGACACTGATGTCCCACCTGGGCGACCCATCCAAAGACGCGAAAAAAGCGAAAGAAAAAGCCGAAAAGGACGGCAAAACATTTGACGAAGCGGCCCACATCAAAGGCAAACACCGCATGGCGCCCGTTGCCGCCTATTTGCAAAACAAGCTGGGTAAGCCGGTGATTTTCGCCGGTGAAGACGGCTGTTACGGCAAAAAGGCCTTTATCGATGGTCAGCCCGACGGCTCGGTCATTATGCTGGAAAACACCCGCTTCCACAAGGAAGAAACCGCCAAGGATGCTGCCGATCTTGACAAGCTGGCAAAAGAGCTTGCCACCTACGGTGATGTGTTTGTCAATGACGCCTTTGGCACGGCCCACCGCGACCATGCTTCTACCGCATCAATCGCCAAATTTGTGCCGGTATCAGTAGCGGGTTTCCTCATGGAAAAAGAAGTTAACTACCTTGAGCCCATTGTTACCAATCCGCAAAAACCTCTGGTAGCGATTATCGGCGGAGCGAAGGTTTCTTCGAAAATTGCTGTACTGGAAAGTCTGCTCAAAAATTCCTCGGCGCTGATTATCGGCGGCGGTATGGCCTACACATTTTTCAAGGCTCAAGGGTATAAAATCGGGAAGTCCCTCGTTGAAGATGACCAGCTTGATACGGCGAAAAAAATTCTTGATGCGGCGAAAAGCGCCGGTGTTCAGATTGTTCTGCCTTTGGATCATGTAGCGGCAACAAGCTTTGACGCGAATGCTGTACCGGTACCCATAGACGAACTTGATCTTCCCGATACAATGCTGGGGCTGGACGTAGGCCCAAAAACACTCGCAAAATACAAGGAAGTCCTTGCAACGGCAAAAACCATTGTCTGGAACGGCCCGGTCGGTGTTTTTGAATTTGAATCATTTGCCAAAGGCACCGAAGAAGTTGCTAAACTCGTGGCTGAAGCCACCGGTAAAGGCTGCATCACCGTAGTCGGCGGCGGCGATTCCGTCGCGGCGGTCAACAAATTCGGCCTTGCCTCAAAAATGAGCCACGTAAGCACCGGCGGCGGCGCGTCCCTGGAACTGCTTGAAGGCAGAAAACTACCTGGCATTGAAGTGTGCAGGGGATAATTTTAGGAAGAATACTCACACAAAGGCACTAAGGCACAAAGATTTATACATTATTCAATACTTTGTGTCCTTTGTGAACTTCGTGCCTCTGTGTGAGAAATATCGAGGAGAATTCATGAGTAGACAATATTACATAGCCGGGAACTGGAAAATGCACATGACCCGTGCGGAATCGGCATCGCTTGCCAAAGCGATGGTAGAACAGCTTAAAGACGGAAAGCACAAATACCTGGTCGCGCCGTCTTTTACCGGCATTGAGACAGTGGGAGCCATTGTGAAAGGCACAAACATCCGGCTGGGAGCACAGAATTGCGCGTCTGAGGAACAGGGAGCGCATACCGGCGAAGTATCGGTATTGCAGCTCAAAGACTTGGGAGTGCAGACCATAATTTTGGGTCACAGCGAACGGCGGCATGTGTACAAGGAAGACGATGCGCTAATCAACAAAAAAGTCAAACTGGCCCTCAAACACGGCTTTGAAGTGATCCTCTGCATTGGCGAACTTTTGGAAGAGCGTGAAGCAGGCAAGGTAGAAGCAGTTTGTGAAACCCAAACCGTCAAGGGTCTGGAAGGAGTCACTGCGGCAGAGCTTGCCAATGTGGTTATCGCCTATGAGCCTGTCTGGGCAATCGGCACCGGCAAAACAGCCACACCGGAAGATGCTGACGCGGCACAGGCCTTTACCCGGAAAGTAATTGCCAAACTGTATGGTCAGGATGCAGCGGAAAAAATCATCATTCAGTACGGCGGTTCAGTCAAGCCCGACAATGCCGCTCAGTTGATGGCAAAAGAAAACATTGATGGTGCATTGGTTGGCGGCGCGTCTCTGAAACCTGAAAGCTTTATACCTATTGCGAAGTTTGCTTAAAATTACTTATACTGAGGGGTTATTGACAATTAATATTGCGGTCAGTATAATAACCGCAAGTAAGGATCATATCAATGGAAGTTGCTAATTATCTCAAAGAAATCGTTGCTTTTGCTTTCGTAGCTGTTATTATTGCATTTTTTCTTATTGTCATTCTAAAAAAATAAAGTCCAGGCCGTATCAGACAAGAGCGCTTGACTACCTGATCACAAAAATATTTATTTCGTATTTTAATGGTCAGGTGGTCTTGTCCAACACCCCATGTTTTTAGTAGAATAAAGCAAGATTATGATTGGAGTAATATAAATGGGTATTCTTAGCACGGTGCTTTTGGTATTTTTTGTCATTATCGCTATTCTGCTGGTACTGCTGGTACTTGTTCAGTCTGAAGAAGGGGATAGCCTTGGAGGGCTTTTCGCCGGGGGAAGCGGGTCTGCTTTTGGATCCCGGTCGGGAAATGTACTTACCAGAACCACAACTGTTTTAGGCGCGCTGTTTCTCATTATAAGCCTGGGGCTGGCTTTGCTAAGCCGGACTCCGGGAGGTATGGGCGTTGTAGAAGCCGGACAGGAACTCTCAAGAGAGGTTCAGGAAGAAAACTGGCTGGAACAGGAACTCTCAAACAACGAGGAAGAAACAGAGGACTCCCTGATTGAATTTATTCCTGAAGCTGCCGAGTAATCCTAAGTGAAACCGCGTAGCCGGGAGGTAAAAAAATGTTCTTGCATGATGTGTTTCCGCCTGAATGTATTATAGTTAATCTTGAATCTGAGGATAAAGACGAAGTTTTTGAGGAGATGGTGGATTTTTTCTGCCAGGTGCATAAACTGGACGCACGGGAAGATATTTTAAATGCCATCAGGGAAAGGGAAGCAAAAATGTCGACCGGCATCCAGAAAGGTATTGCTATTCCTCACGGAAAATGTGATGCCGTTGACAGGGTGTACGGTGCAATCGGCATTTCCGGAAAAGGTATTGATTATGACGCTCTGGACGGTGAGCCTGTTTATTTGCTGTTTCTTGTCATTGCTCCCCGGCAAAATACAGAACAGCATCTGAAAGTTCTAAAACATCTGGCGGAACTGATGGAAAACCACCAATTTTATACTGATCTGCAATCACAAAAAGATGCCCAAGGCGCATATAAAATAATCAGCAAATACGAAGACATGATCATCGCTCTGGAATGAAATGGATAACAACGAGGTTCTTGATCACCTTCTGAAAATCGAATCCGAAGCGGCCCGGTTCGTGAATGATGCGCAGGCGGATGCGAGTACAAAGATGACAGAAGCCGAAAAATATAATCGTGCTGTATTTGAAAAACGTTACCGCGAAGAAAATGAAAAGTTTGAAAGTAATTTTGCACAATCCGTGGAGTTGGCACAACAGCGTTACCGGGCAGAACTGGAAGCTTATAATCAAAAAATATCCTCTTTTGAAACCGATGTTGACGGTTTTTCCGCAATGATGGATAAACTTGTTTTTTCGCAAAGAGGCAGGCTGTGAACGCCGGAGAACGAGCTTATTCATACGCCAAAGCATGCGGAATTATCGGCAAGTCATTTGTGGGGAAACGAATTGCCATACTGAAAAAACTCCATACACTGACAGAATTCGACCGGCTGATTTTCTCCGGAACACAACACGAGCCGCCCGGCAGGGATTTATTGATCCATCTTGAACACCGGATTTTACGGCGAACAGCACAGCAGATACTTTCGGTGATTAATTCATACGTGAATCCGCCGGAATTACTGATTCGTCAGCTTCGTTCCTGTGAATACGCCGACCTGAAAAACTGTCTGCACCATATAGCGGCAGGCAGGCCGGTACCGGAGCTGGTATGCGACATAGGCCGTTTCAGGACGGTACGTTTTGAAGCATACCCCGATATTGAGGCAATGATTAACAACACTGAATTTGCATTCATTTTAGGTATGGACATCAACGCAGTCACAAACGCAGATTACGATTTTACCCGGCTTGAAACAGAGCTTGATATGCAATACTACACCCTGCTTGTCCGGAGCATGAGCCGCCTTTCTGTATCTGACCGCCTCATTGCAGAGCGGATACTGACCGAAGAAATTTCCCTGCGTAACTGCATCTGGGCTTTTCGGCTGCGAATATATTATCATAAGACAATTGATGAAACGGAAAAATACCTAATGAGTATGAAAATGCATCAGAGTTATTCACCCGATATTATTCCCGGCATTACAGCCAAAAGACCGGACGGAATTGCTTTTGTTAATGAAATAAACCTTGATCTTGAAGCCCGTCAGATGCTGGACTTTCCTCTGGATTCCCGGTCTCCCTGGAAGGGCTGGCGGTGGGAAAAGCTGTTGAATTCAGAAAAACCGGGAAGAGAATGGGCCGCCGATCCGCGTTTTTTTCAAAATGCCGCTTCACAGTACATTTATCACCTGGCATTGCGTTGTTTCCGCCGTATGCCTTTTTCGATGAGTGCCATCTTCTGCTATATCAAACTCAAGCAATTTGAAGAAGATCTCCTGACCAGCGTCATTGAAGGGCTGGCAATCGGAATGACCGGTACTGAAGTAGTGGAAATGTTTGAGGCATGGTCATGATACGCCCCCGAAAAATGAAATGTGTTCAGATGACTGTACTCAAAAGCGATATTAATACCGTTATTGAATATCTTGGCCGTAACAAGGTAATGCACTTTGACTTATCTGATAATCCATCTGTGCAGAGTACGGATTATACCCGTATGCAAAAGCTTTGGGAAAAACTGTGTTCCAGCAGCGAATTTCTCGGAGTGCAGCTGCCGTCCGAACCTGCACAGAACACATCTCTGCCTGGTGAGGAAGATGAGGCCCTGGCAGAAAAACTCTGTGCTTCAGTCGATGCGCTTATAGCAAGCGAAATTGCGGCTCATGAAGAAAAACGGCGCACAGAGGAAGCTTATGGCGAAACGAAGGCATTTATAAATCTGAACGCCCCATTTTCGGAACTGGAGCAGTTAACATACCTGAACCTGCGTGTAGGCCGCCTTGATCCAAGAGTCCATGCCGAAATAAAGGAACGCCTTGGTGATCGTGTGATGATCATCCCCCTGGGAGGGGAAGGCAGAGTGCTTGCGGCAAGTTCCCGTAAAGGCCGTTTTGCCCTCGATTCAGAGCTGAAAAAATATGCATTTGAATCAATTGCCATTCCCGAAGGCTACATGGGAGTGCCTGCCGAACTGCTTGACGGGCTTGAGCAGCGGTTAAAAAACATTGAACAAGACATTGAAATAATTGCCGGAGAAAAACAGCTGCTGCAAAACAGAATTCAGACTGAATTACAACGGCTGGGATCCATGCTGCTCATGGCTCTTGCTGCCGAGAATCTGAAGTCACAGCTTGTCAGCACATCCAGTGCTTACCTGATGACCGGATGGATCCCATCCGATACGATTCCTGCAATTACGAAAGACATTACGGATATTGCCGGCGGCAGGGTTGCTATCCGTACCTATTCACCTGATGAAATCCCCGGAGTAAAGGACGGTGATGAGAAAGTACCTGTCGCTCTGAAACATAATCCATTTGCAAAAGGGTTTGAAGGGGTGGTAACTTCATACGGTGCGCCGCTCTACGGTACAATCGATCCTACACCCATTGTTGCGGTTTTTTTTACCATGTTTTTTGGGATCATGTTCGGCGACCTGGGTCAGGGGTTTGTGCTGTTTCTGCTGGGGTTACTCACCGGGAATCACGGTCCGCGCCTGTTTACGCGATTTAAAAAATTTTCGGTTCCGCTCATCGCCGTTGGCATTGCTTCCATGGTGATGGGCTTTCTCAATGGCGAGGTATTTACTAATGAAGAACTGTTGATTACTCCTACCAGGGCAATTACCGGTGCAATTACCGGGCAGCCGGTTGACAGGATTATCTCCATCATGCCTCTTACCGAGAGGGGGGGCAGTGTGAGAAAACTTTTTTACTTTTTTGGTTTTACCATCGGTATGGGGATTATTTTCAACTCAATTGGATTTGTTATCAATATTGTCAACAAGTTTATATTAAAAAAATTCGATGAGGCGCTGTTCGCAAAGACCGGCCTGACAGGCCTTTTGCTGTTTTGGTATGCGGTAAGTATCGCGATACGCCTGATTTTCTTTAACAGCCGTTTTGAGTGGTTTGACCTTGTCATTCTCTTAATTCCCTGCTGTATCATTTTTTTCCGCCCTGTTATCTGGAGATGTGCTGCCGGAGAAAGGCCCCTATTAAAAAACGGTCTTGTTTTATTTATTGTGGAAGGATTTGTAGAAATAATAGAAACTGCTTCCGGTTATGTTTCCAGCACTGTTAGTTTTCTCCGAATTGGCGCATTTGCCCTTTCTCATGCGGTACTGGCATATATCGTGTTTAGTTTTACCGAATTGGTTATCAATACCGCCGGCGGCCCTATGAGAGCTGTTTCAGTTGTGTTAATTATGATATTCGGGAATATGGTAATCATCGTGCTCGAAGGACTGATAGTGGCCATTCAGGTAGTACGCCTGCAATACTATGAATTTTTCAGTAAATTTTTTACCGATACCGGTATGGAATTTATTCCGTTCAGTTTCAGGAAAAGTGAGTGAATTGCACTATTCCACAATTTGACATTTTGGAATAGTCTTATTGTATATAGGAGTTATTATGAAGCGCACAGTATTGTTAATATGTATGCTGGTACTGGCCATGTCGGTTTTTCCGCAGTTTGCGTCCGGGCAGGAAGATTCATCATCTGATACTGCAAGTCCGCCGGTTTCGGTATGGAGATACTTTGCAGCAGCTCTTTCTGTTGGAATTTCCTGTATAGCAGGAGGTATGGCGGTTGGACGCATAGGAGCGGCGGCAATGGGAGCAATGAGCGAAAACCCGGAACTTTCCGGAAAGGCCTTGCCGTATGCCGGTCTTGCAGAAGGCATTTGTCTTTGGGGATTCCTCGTCGCACTGTTAATCCTCATCCTGTAAACACGGTTCAAAAATCCGGTATCAATATGCAATATTTTTTTATCGGGGATCAAGAACTGGTAACCGCATTCAATTTCATCGGCATTCAGGGAGCAGCCGTGCGGGATGCCGATGAAACGGTCTCGGTGTTCAGGCGTATTACCGAAAGCCGGATTCCGCAAACCGGCACCGTCCTGCCCGATGCTTTGCCGGGCGCAAGCGGCTGCAAAGTACTCATCATCACAGAAGAAGCCGCTGATTGGATTGGCCAGCTTCTCGTTGAATGGCAAATTTCCGGGCGCTACCCCCTTGTTGTTGAAATACCGGGCATTCAGGGAAAACTACCCGGCAGAAAATCTCTGGTGGATTCTATTCATGAGGCAATAGGAATACACATCTAAAACAAAGTTATCTTCACATCGTAACGGTGAGTATTTTTAGATTATCCAAATAGTGTATACTTAATACTTTTATCAAACGTATCGATGCCCTCATATTTTTTTAACCGGCGAACCACCATATATGTCAGCGGCAATACGAGCGCTTCGATGAGGCATTTGAGGATATAGTTAGTCAGCACAAGGCTGATGAAAAGATACCAGCCGAAAACCCCGGTAAGGCATGCGATAAACACAAAAATCAAACTGTCCAGAAATTCACCAACAAGGCTGGAAAGTACTGCCCTAAACCAGAGCCACTTCCCTTTCATCAGCACTTTAATCCGTGACATCATAATCGAATTGGAAAAATTGCCCACAAAATATGCAGCCAGGCTTGCCAGGACAATACCACCCGAACTGATGCCGCCAAGGATGGCATTGTAGGCGGCGCTGCCGGCCTCTTCTTCCCAGTACGCTTCGCCGGGAAGTATCTGCAGTACAAAAAACACCAACGCAGAAAATGCCAAAATTATAAAGCCGGTATAGATTGCCTTTCGGGCAGCTTTAAAACCGTACACCTCGGTAAGTATGTCCCCAAAAACATAAGCCAGCGGAAACAGCAGAGTGCCGCCATCGAACGCCAGCCTAATGCCAAAAATAGAAAAGCCAAGATCAACAATTTTTGCTGATGAAGCAATATTGCTCAAAATAAGAACAGCGGTAAAAACCACCATCACGCTGTCGAAATACTTAAACGATGCGGGGGATCGGGGACCGGGGACCGGGGACCGGGGGGATGCCATGAAAAAACTCCTTGTTTTGGTAAGGCAGGTTGATCTAGGATACTGCCAGTTCGGGGACCGGGGATCAGGGATCAGGTACCGGGGGTAGTGGTATGAAAACCAGGGTTTGTGAACTAGAAAGTGTAGCGTAATAACTTATATATGTTATCTCTCGCAACATTCTTGAATCACCGAAACCTTTCATACCAAACTCCCTGTTCCCCGTTCCCTGATCCCCGATCTCTACTCTATGCCCATTTTACAAAGCCGGGTCTGTACGGGTGGACTAATGCTTCGTGTTTGGGTAACAACCGAACAGTGTGGCCCTGGAAGCCCGTGTCGGCACATTCGGTTTTTACACTAAACTTGCTCAAGCTTTCCTTGCTGCCTGACCACTTCATTTCGGTTTTGCGGGCATTGACAATCTCATGATTCGACACGGTGCCGTGGTACAATTCCACCAGTACATCTTTGGGATCAATCTTGCCAAGATCAATATATGCGGTAACATTAAGCGCATCTCCCCGCTGCATTACCGGTTTTGTGTTTGCCTCGACATTGACGATTTTGATGCTGTCCCATGATTCCCGCAGTTTTGTAAAATATGCCGACAGAGATTTTGCATCGGCGAAGTCATCCTTGACAATCTTACGGTAATTCTTGAGCGCCGGGAAATAAAACTGGTTGGAGTAGTCCATGAGCGTGCGGTGGAACGACATTGACTGCCCGATGATACGCATACAATCCTTCATTTTTTGTATCCATCCGCGAGGCAAATTGTCCCTGCCGCGCTGGTAGAACAAGGGAACAATATCCCGTTCAAGCAGATCGTACAGGGCTTTGCTTTCAATATCATCCTGTAGTTTTTCGTCATAGTACTGCTCACCATGGCCTATGGCCCAGCCGACTTCTGGTTGGTATGCTTCGTCCCACCAGCCGTCTAAAATGGAGCAGTTGAGAACACCGTTCATCGCAGCCTTCATGCCGCTCGTACCAGATGCTTCCATGGGCCGCCGGGGAGTGTTAAGCCATACGTCGCCGCCGGATGTCAGGTATTTTGCAACGGTCATGTCATAATTTTCCACAAACACAATGCGGCTCGTGACATCGTACCTTTCGGCAAAATGGATGATTTCGCGGATAAGTTCCTTGCCGGGCATGTCATGAGGATGAGCTTTTCCGGCAAAAATGAGCTGCACTGGCCGGTCATTATCTTTTACGAGACGCAGCAGCCGTTCGGGGTCGCGCAGCAGCAAATTGCCCCGCTTATAGGTGGCAAAACGACGGGCAAAGCACAGGGTAAGGGCGTATGGTGAAAGAGCGTCATCCGCCTGCCTGATGCGGCGTTCATCTGCACCGGTACGCTTGTGCTGATGCCGTATGCGCTCGCGGACAAAGGCCACAAGGCGTTCACGGCGGCGTTCGTGGGTGCGCCATAGTTCTTCATCGCTGATTCTGTCCATTCGTTCCCAGATTGGCAGGTCGGTGGGTACTTCCTCAAAGTGGGGGCCAAAGTACCGATCCAGCAGTTCGATCAACCCGCTGGAAATCCAGGTGCGGGGGTGAACGCCGTTCGTAACATGGCCGATGGGAACTTCGTTAATCGGCAGCCCCGGCCACATGCCCTGCCACATATCGCGGGAAACCACGCCGTGCAATTTTGCCACGCCGTTGGCATAGGCAGCCAGTTTGAGGGCAAGCACGGTAAGGCAGTATGTTTCCTTGTCATCGTTGACGTTAACCCGCCCCAACCCGAGAAAATCCTTCCAGGAAATTCCGAGTATCTGCGGCCATGAACGGAAATATTTTTCCACCAGGTTAATATCAAAACGCTCATTGCCTGCCGGAACCGGAGTATGGGTGGTAAAAATGTTCGTAGGCCAGACAACTTCTTTTGCTTCATCAAAAGTAAAACTTTTTTCGATCATGATTTCGCGGATTCGTTCAAGACCCAGGAAGGCGGCATGGCCTTCGTTCATGTGAGTTGCGGCAGGGTTAATCCCCAAAGCCCGCAGAGCGCGAATTCCGCCAATGCCCAGGAGGATCTCCTGCTGAATCCTTGTTTCTTTGTCGCCGCCATACAGCGATGAGGTAACATTGCGGATGTCGGGAGGATTATCTTCGATGTTTGTATCCAGCAAATACAGGGATGATCGGCCAACTTTGACCTCCCAAATCTGGGCAACAGCCTGACGCCCGGCTAAATCCACTGTGATCTTGAGCGCTGAGCCGTCTTTATTGTTTTTTCGCTCGACCGGCATGTTATACCAGTCATTTTCCGGATAGCTTTCCTGTTGAAAACCATCGGCATTGAGCATTTGCGTAAAGTATCCCTGCCGGTACAGCAACCCTACACCGACCAGGGGCAGGTTAAGGTCGGAGGAGGTTTTCATATGATCCCCGGATAATATCCCCAGGCCTCCCGAATAGATGGGCAGGGATGTGTCCATGCCATATTCCATGGAAAAATAGGCTACAACATCCTTATGACTGCCTTTATACCAGGTGTCACCCTTTTTGTAGCGCAGGAAGCGGTCATACACTTCCTTGAGGGCGGCAAGATAGGAATCATCCTTGGCTGCCTGAGCAAGCCGTTCCTGGCTAACCATCCCCAAAGTCCGCACCGGACTCTGCTGGGACTGCATCCATACATCAAAATCCAGCCTGATAAAAAGCTGAACCGCGTCATAATTCCATGAAAGCCAGAGATTTCGTGCGATTTCTTCAAGCGGCTTCAGGGAAGGGGGTAGTTTCGGCTTAACCGTATAAGTGGATATATTCATGTAAAGATTGTATGCTGTTAAATGGAATCTGTCAATGGAAGATTGAAACGAAGAACCTTATTGATAATCTTTTTTAAATACTGCCAGGAGCTGTTCTTTCAGGCCGCCTCCGTGCCTTTCGGCGCGTCCATGCGCCTCAACCCCTCAAAGGCGTTGCCTTTTCGTGGCACGGCATAACGGTCCAATTCCTTTTGTTTTATCTGGAGCTAAGGGGAATTGAACCCCTGACCTCTTGAATGCCATTCAAGCGCTCTAGCCAACTGAGCTACAGCCCCATGTTTTGCTTCACTGTATGCAAATTTCCTCAAAGTGTCAAGGAGCTATAAATAGCGTTGCCTTAGTTCATCAAAGGAAATAGATGAATTCAACTCACCCACCTGCACAGTGCCGTTTAAAATCTTAAAGAAGAAATCTGAGATGTTTTCCATGGTTAAATCGTCGCTCTTGCTGCCGTCTTCCTTGTGTAAAGAATAGGTTTTTAAGATCTGAGAGCCAAGACTTGCGGAAAGAATCAGGAAATGGTTCTCAAAATTTTCCATGTTGAGAAGATCACTGACCAGCACCCGCGAGGCTACCGAATAGCTGTGCAGCAGGGTTTTTGTGTCCTGTTCATCAACCAGTACTGTTCTTTGAGTATCTGCTTCTATGTCAAGGCGGATCTTTCCGGTGTTGGGCTTTTCTGTTTCGTGTTTAAACAAAGAGCCAAGATCGGCTAGAGTAATATTATAGAATTCCGTTCCGGGCAGGCAGCTCATTGGTTCAACGGAAAAAGCTGTCGGGTATAATAAATAATTTATACCGCCCGCGGATACTTCCGGGGCGTTAAAAGTGCCGGCAATAACATTCTGCAATTCCAATCTCTTTGCCGCAAAACATCCACCCAGAACAACAGCATTCTCAAGCTTGATATCATTGGCGAATATACTTCCTGCAACAAAGCAATTTTTCAGATTAACGCCGACGGCGTTAATATCTGCGCCAAACATGCACTTTCCCTTTAGAAGAATTGCGACAATGCTTCCACTTGAAGCAATGGCCTTTCTGAATGTGACAACATCCAAGGCATCATTTTTAACATGCAGCTCCTGATGCGCGTATACTGCGCTTTGAAATTCCGCAGGACCGGAATCAATAATCAAATTTTTTGCATATACTGCGCCTTCAATTACTACATTCCCCTGAATGTGCAAGTCGCGATCCAGTTCACCTGTCGATTTGGGCAAAATGGCTGTTTTTACCAGATTATCTTTTAATCCAACAACCGATTCGCCAATGCGGATTTCTGTCATTTCTTTCATTATACACTCCTATCCAGTGTTAACAAATGTGCACTTTGCCATAGCGACAGCATGGTTCTATATACACGCTGTTCCATTTCATCATCCGATTCGGTAAAACATGATTCCGCCAGTGCATTAAATTCACTGTTTAACGCTTCTTTCCCGGTTTCAGTGATTTCTTTCCATTCCGAATGCAATGCTCCGGAACAGAAACCATCGACTGTTTCAGCTATTATCTGATTTTTTTCCCGACTGACACAGTCAGGGATAAAGCTTTCACGGTTGATATTATTATCCTCAAGCATATCGCTTTCTGTCCAGATAACAGGAAGATAAAACGGAATTTTATTTTCAATTTCATCATTGATCAAAAAAGAATTTACCAGTAAATTTATTCTCGATTCCTGGGTAATGTAGTCATGCATGGTCTTCAGCACATCATGAGCCTTTCTGTTCAGTGATGAAATAAACAACAATGTTTTTGATGATGATATTTCTTCAATACCAAGCAAATTTAATGCTGCGGTGTTGCTTGATGATTCGCTTAATAATTCTTTTTGAACTTTTTCCGAGAGGTTGAATGACGGCTTATCAAGTGTAAATATTCGTTTGTAACATTCATTATCAAGATCATCAAACAGTTTTATGTACCGGGAGCTGATTCGATGATAGTCGCCTTCCATGACGTTTTGCTTGTTTGCTACCGCTTTGCCCTGTTGTATTAATAAACCCAAGCCCGCCTGCATCGCACTGTCCAATGCCTGAATCTGCTGGGATAATTCTGTTTTTATAGTTCCAAAGAATCCGTTAATAATCGCCGCAGAAACTTCTTCTCCCGTTTGTTGAATTGCCAGGCATTGTGCTGTCTTCATCCCAGCTACGGTGCCCGTAAGTACGCCAATCGACTGATTAAAACGATCGACACTCCCGTCAAAAGGCCGGGTGTTAACATTTATGGTGACATAAACAGGCACGCTGCCGGAATAATATGCTGTTCCGCTGCCGCCGCTTTGACTTGCAGGGTAGCTGTATGAAACAGAACCCGAAAAAGGAACGCTTGCGGAATAACTTTCGCTATAACTCATTTTTGCAAAGCCTCCCATACCGATTCATCAAAGAGCCGGAGCATTTCTCCGGTTATCCGTTCTTCGCTGTCACTTTCACATAACGCAACGAATTCCCGCCTGATGGTTTCTTTTTCTTCGGTGTGTACCGGTATCCACGGCAGATTACCCTGCATCTGGCTGACCTGATACACAACCGGAGCGGTATTTTGCCAGGAATCTGCGGTGTAAACATTATCAATATGTCCGCCGGAATCAAGAAGGCTGTCTATAGAAGAAAATATTACCGGTAGAAAACGAAAATCAGAATTGGCTGGTGTTATTCCGTCAGATGAAGGAACAAGTATACTGTCAACTATTTTACTGAATGAATTGTTTTCATCTATGGAATCACCCAGTGTCAGCATGGCTTCACGTGTTTTTTGCTTCAGCTTGCCGGAAAGGGCTGTTTGGGCTACCGGCAGGGATTCGGTCGAAATACTGAACAGCATGGAACTATCATCCTTAAGTTTGTCAAAAACGATGCTTTTTTTTATATCGGCAAGATGCATAGCGGGACGATCCAGTTCCCTGACCCTTGTTTCCAGAGCTTTATTCAATGATTGAAACAGTTTCGCATAACGTCTGGTTATCATGCCATAGTCACCCTCCATCTGCCGCTTGATGCCTTCCAATGCTTTAGCCATCTGCATCAGTGTCATTTGTTTACTGGTCATTTCCGAATATGCCGCAACGGCCTTTTGGCTAATTTGAGATTTTACAAGCATGTAAAAACCATTATCAACATTTTCGCAAATGGTTTTCGAGCTGGTGCGTTCTGCGGAAATAACCGCCGCTTCCATGGCTGTTACCGCAACAGTAACACCATTAATATGACCTCTCGCCGTGTCGACCGAGGCAGCCATCGGCGATGTATCGACATTAAATTGCAAATCCGCCATAGCTATTCATCTCCTTCAGCCATTTCTATATCTTCGGGAACCGTTTCTACCCGTGCCGCTTCCTGCAGTAAGTCGATGGCAAAGTCATCGTACATCCTTTGTTCGATGTTTGGCACCGGAGGCAGTTTTGCATGTGCCGCGACATACGGACTTACGGCAATCAGTTTTTTCCGGCGCGGGTCAAGATATTGCAGTTTATCGGCTGCTTGCGCTATATCGCGGTATTCCTTATCGCTTAGTGTTGCCTCATAATACGGTATATAGCCGAATTGGGATGCTTTTTCGTCAATGTTATCCTTAAGCCGGTCCATGTAATCGGAAAACGCTTCCTGCTGCTGCTGAAACTGGCTTGCCTGAAGTTCGAATGCGGCAATTACTTCGGCTTCCTTGTTCTGCTGTAAGACTTCCGCCGAATCAAGAGAACGTGTTTTTTGCATTGCAATTTGCGTTTCCTGCAGAGCTTTGTATGTATTTCCGCTGCGCAGATAATCAGCATGGGATTCCCGCATCCGATTTATGAGATCAGAGGCTTCGGCACGGTTTCTTCCGTAGAAATCCTCGGTGTCACGATGCCATTGGTTCAGATAATCTATTTTCTGATCTTTTATACCGTTGTAAATTTTAAGCCGTTCAATTCTGTTTTCGTTCATTAAATTCCGGATGACCGGTGCCAGCACTTCTTCCTGTACTTGATGCATGCCAAACGGCATTGATGTCCGGGATTGGTCCTCGGCAATCCATGCCGTTGAAAACAGATCGTATTTTACCCGCGAGCTTGACTTGAGGGAGAATGGTGTATAATCATCGACTGAATCCTGATAATCAAAACTGGCCGTTCGTATTCTTTCGATTTCTTCCGCTTCAAGCGCCGGAGAATAATGATTAAACGATGATTTTAATACCGAACTGAGAATTGAGTTAGCATAGTCAACGATTTTATTTGAACTGCTCATCTTTGTTTTGCTTAGAATCTGCACCGACTCCGCCAGCCGGCCGATCAGTTTTTTGAAATAGATTACCTGGTTTTCGCTGGTGCTTTTTTCAAATGACTTTCTCATATCGTTAAGAGAATAAAATGATTCAAGTTTTTCCTTAAAACTATCAACATTAAAAACAGAAACAATCGGTTTATTGCCGGTATCGTCGGTGGCGTATTCTTTGATAAAACCGGCAGTGCTGCTTTCCGGCAGAACAACCGGCAGTGAAAGGGATACTGTTTCGTTGTCATTGAGCAGATAGCGGATATTACGGACCTGCCGGTCAATATTTCCCATATAATCATACATCTTAACCCGTTGAATCGAAGTTGAATAATCGGATGTATCGATCTCTTCCGTTGATGATGTTTGTTCAACAAGCGGGATATCCTGTATGGCATCTTCCAGACTCGTAAGGCTTTCCAGCAGTTCTTCCGGTTTATGAACAACCGACATCTTAAAGCTGCTATCTCCAACCTGGCCTGTATGATCAACAATAAAACTTTTTTCTTCAAACGGCACTTTCGTAGCCACAGGTACATACATAACACCCATTTTTTTCACGCTGAAATCCCGGCGAATATCCCGGTGGGCTTCTTCAAATCCGGTTATTTTAGTTTCGTTTTCTTCTTTTGTCTTTTTCGCTTTTACTATGGTCATGATACCCCAGATTGCGCCTAACGCAATTACTGCGCCGATGCCAAAGGTAAAAAACGCAAAGATAATACCGGCAACAGGAAAAGCAGCGGTAATAATAATCCCTTTGGTTTTTTCTTTTCCGGCAATCTCAATTTCCAACCTTGCATCAGCAATTGATTTTTCCAAATCAGTTTCTTCTTTTACAATTTTTTCCGCAGCTTTCCGGTAATAATTGAAAAGAATGCGGGCCTGATCCTGGTATAAATTCATTGACTCCTTAAAAATCTTTCCACCCACTGTTTGCTCCTTGTTAGTTTCTTAGTAATTTACGTTCTTTTACCAACATACGAAGGTTATCTGCCTCGTTTTCCAGCGCGGAAGTGTGCGCCCCTCCCTGAATGCCGCCGCAATACTCCGAGAGGATGTTCAGTGATTTAATTATTTTCAATTCCAGATCATTGCCTGCACCGCCGTCAACAGGATAAATGTACCTAATCTCTTCTATTGCTTGCTTTAATATTTGCTGGGTTTTTTCATACTCTGCAGGAAGCTTATTAACCGAAAGCAGTAAACTTTGTGCCTTTGGTTTAAGCTGGCTGATGTACTGCTGTTTACCGGCCTCCTCTGTTGCCACACGGCGAACATGAGAAGATGCAAAAAATGAAAGGTAAATACTCAATGCGAATAAAAACAACAAAATCGATTGAATGATTATTGCAGTGTTTATGATAATAACGGGCGGATTCCATGAAAGTAAAATAATGATAATTATTGAAGCTACGATATAAAGCGGTATGCTGCGCCACCAAATAATCACCAAAGAAGGGATTTTCTCGGAAAAATTGCCAACGCTGATGGCGGAAAAGAAAAAAGGCAGTGCAAGAACCAGGTACATCACCCCAATTGATGTCCAGATAAAAGCATCAACTCCGGTGAGCTCTCTGTCTCCTTTCGTTAAAAAGAATGCAAGGATAATTATTCCCACCCCTGCAAAAAAGAGGAGAGATCTGAATAACAGCGATTTGTTTCTTGTCATGTTATGCTCCTTTATTATTCGAGTTTATTTCCGCAGCCCGGGCAGAATTTAACGCCGGGTGACACTTGCTGACCGCAGCGCGGACAGGCATTGCCAAAGCCTGCACCTGCCGCTTGCATTGACGCGAGTTCGGTTCCGCAGGAAACACATCGCTTGCTTCCTTCCTGATTATCACTGCCGCAGCGGGGGCAGGGATTGTACTTGTTGCCGCAGAAGGGGCAGAAGCTTGCTGTTGTCGCATACTTCTTGGCGCATTTTGAGCAGAACACTTCTTTACGTCCTGCCATGGGAGCTGCGCCGCCGGGGAATCCGCCCGGCTGCTGGGACATTCCCTGCATTTGGGGCGGCTGCATAAGCGCCTGGCCCATGCCGCCCCCGCCGCCGAGCATTCCGGTCATGGCAACGGCGCCCAGCATTCCCAAATCGCTGCCACCGGACAGTGCGTTATTTGCAACACCAAAACCCTGCTTTTGCTGCCAGGTATACCCGGCGATATTCTGCGCCGAGCGGTCGGACAGAGCTGCAGCGATTTTTTTACCGTCTTCGCCCGATGTATCAAGATCAACCGATGTTATATAAAACCCTGTGAGCAGCATCCCGTATTTTTCCCAGAATTCCGTTAATGGTTCTTTGATAAAACCGGAAAGATCGTCAAGACGCGCCGAGATGGTGGTAATTCCCACCTGGTTTGCCTGCATAAATGCAATGACGCTGCTTTTTGTTTTTGCAATGAGCGGCCCCATAAAGTGGTTCGTTAAATCATGTGCGGTGAATTGATTTAAAGTCCCCACAAGCTGCACCAAAAAGCGTTCGGCATCTTCGACTTTCAGACCATATCTTCCGGCGGCCATGAGCGGTACCATTTCTCCGTATTCGGGGTCGCGGAAACGCATGGTGTCGGTCTGCCAGTTAATGGTCAACGGTACAGTTTTATTAACAAACCAGATTTCCGCCATAAAAGGGTTTTTCCCGCCAAAGGGTATGCCAAACAGGTTCCTCAACAGGGGAAGATTTTCCGTGTTAAGGGTATGTTTGCCGGGCCCGAATTTGCCGAGAATTTGCCCCTTCGAAAACAGTACCGCTTCCTGGGATTCCCTGACAATTAACTGGGTAAAAGTACTAAGATTGTTGTTTTTGTTTTGGGCGTATTTCCACGCGAAAATATCGTTTGTTGCATCATTCCATTCAACAAGATCAATAAAAGCCATTGATAGCCTCCTGAGAACAGGATACCATCACCCCTGTGATCATGCAATAAGATGTAATTGACAAACGAAACTTCCGCAAGATAGAATAAAGTTATTCAAGGAGAGTAGATAATGCGTCTTAATAATCATGAATTGGTCAACAAGACTCAATGGGAAAAAGCGGGGATAAAACTGCCGGAATTTAACCGGGAATCGATGATATCCGCAACAGAAAAAACGCCGCAATGGGTACATTTTGGCGCAGGGAATATTTTCCGTGCGTTCCCGGCGGCGCTTGCACAAACACTGCTGGAGCAAGGGCTTATGCAGACGGGTATCGTTGTCGCGGAGGGCTATGACGGTGAAATTATTGACAAATGCTTTACTCCTTTTGATAATCTGACTATCCTTGTAACGCTTAAATCCGATGGAACCACGGAAAAGCAGGTAATCGCATCTGTCGCCTCATCATACAGAATGGACAGGGAGATGGATAACCTTAGGGAAATTTTTTCTTGTCCTTCTTTGCAAATGGCAAGCTTTACCATTACAGAAAAGGGCTACAGCACTACCGGCCGTGACGGAGCGTATTATCCCGACATTGCGGAAGATATGAAAACAGGTCCTCGTGCGCCAAAAAGCTATCTTGGCAGGGTAGCGGCGCTGTGCCATGAACGTTATGCAAAAGGTGCGTTGCCTCTGGCTTTCGTCAGCATGGACAACTGTTCGCATAACGGAGATATACTCTTTGCCGCAATAGAATCCTTCGCAAAAGGCTGGACGGAAAACGGTGTTGCCGTTCCCGGATTTTTGGACTATGTGAGGAATAAAGAAAAGCTGTCTTTCCCCTGGACAATGATCGATAAAATTACCCCAAGACCGGATGACAGCGTAAGAGATATGCTTGCTGCCGCCGGTGTGGAGGATGTAGCAGGAACGGTAACGGAAAAAAACACATATGTGGCGCCGTTTGTGAATGCCGAAGAAACCCAATATCTGGTGGCAGAGGATGTTTTCCCCAACGGCAGGCCGCCGCTGGAAAAAACCGGGGTTCTATTTACCGGTAAAGAAACCGTAGACAAAGTTGAAAAAATGAAAGTTTGCACCTGTCTTAACCCCCTGCATACCGCCCTTGCGGTTTTTGGATGCCTGCTTGGTTATACCAGAATCAGCGAAGAAATGAAAAACCCCGATCTGGTAAAACTTATTGAAGGCATTGGTTACCGGGAAGGACTGCCGGTTGTAACCGATCCGGAGATCATCAAACCAAAGGATTTTATCGATCAGGTAATCAATGTACGTCTTCCCAACCCTTTTATGCCCGATGCTCCTCAAAGAATCGCAACCGACTCATCCATAAAAATCCCTATTCGATTTGGCGAAACAATTAAAGCCTATCAGGAAAGAGGCAAAAACCTTGAGGAACTCAAACTAATTCCTCTGGTCTTTGCCGGCTGGATCCGTTACCTTCTGGGCATTGATGATCAAGGTAAAACATTTGAAGTCAACCCCGACCCGCAGTATGCAAATCTTGCAGCTCAGCTTTCCGGCATCAGCCTTGGGCAGCAAGGGCCCTTCAGTGATAAGCTGAAACCGATACTTTCCAATCCGGTCCTGTTTGGCGTAAACCTCTACGAAGCCGGTACCGGTCCGGAAAAAAGCCTGGGCAAAAAGGCTGAATTGTATTTTGAAGAATTACTGACCGGCCCCGGGGCAGTGGCGGCAACTCTGAAAAAATATGTGCACTAACCATGACAATATGGTTTGCCAGCGGCAATCTCAACAAAAAAGCGGAACTTGCCGCCATTCTTCGCAATAACGGCGTTACGTGCAGTTTATTGATCCCGCAGGATGCCGGTCTGGAATTTAATCCCGACGAAACGGAAACCAGTTTCCATGGAAACGCTCTGCTCAAAGCCAAAGAATTGTATCGTGTGCTGAACAAACCCCACGCCGCTAGGTCTAACGTGAACACCGCAGACCCGCATCATTCCCGGTATCAGCCGGGGGATATGATCATTGCCGACGACTCAGGTATTTGCGTGGATGCCCTTGACGGCAGGCCGGGGATCCACTCGGCACGGTATGCCGGCAGGAATGTCAGCTATGACTCGATGCAAAACCCCATTGGCGGTGCTGTTGACGGTAAAAAACTGCAAGCACATGAACGTAACATACTGCTGCTGGAGGAACTTGGTACTACCACTCGAAGAACCGCCCGCTTTGTATGCGCCATGGTATTGTTGTTCAGCCTTGACCGTTTTTATTTCGCCCAGGAAACTTGTGAAGGAGAAATTGTAAGAAGCATTGAGCAGGCAAAAGGCGCTGGCGGTTTCGGCTACGATCCGATTCTTTTCATCCCGGAGCTTAACCGCACAGTAGCAGAGCTGTCAGAAGAAGAAAAAAACACGATTAGCCACCGCGCAAAAGCAGGAAAAGTTATTGCAAGATTATTATGTCAAAACTAAACATCAAAGCTGAACTTAATGAACCGCAAATACAGGCAGTAACAAACACCGAAGGGCCGGTGTTGATCATTGCCGGAGCGGGTTCGGGAAAAACAAGAGTAATTACCTATCGCATCGCTTATATGCTCGAAAAAGGAATCCCCCAGAACGCCATACTTGCCCTTACCTTTACCAACAAGGCAGCAAAGGAAATGGAAACACGGGTGAAGGAGCTGACAGGGAAAAAACTTCAAAACCTTACTGTCAGTACTTTTCACGCTTTCGGGCTTTCAATCATCAGGAATGAGGCTGAACTGTTGGGTTATCGTAAAAATTTTTCAATATATGACGAGACCGATCGCATAACCCTGATGAAGGAAAGTTTACGCGAATGCCGCATGGCATCAAAAAAAGTTGACTTGTATGCCATGGGGCAGCTTTTTTCAAACATAAAAACAGGGCTTGCGGATTGGGACAATGGTCCAGGAGAATACCTGCACCTGCAGCCGGTGTTTGAAGAATATCAGCATGGCCTTAAGGCATATAACGCCGTTGATTTTGACGATCTGCTTGTCCTGCCCCTTGAACTCTTTGATCAATACCCTGATGTGCTGGAAAAATACTGCCGGCGATTCAAATACATCATGGTAGATGAATTTCAGGACACGAGTTTAATCCAGTACAGGCTGATGCGGCAATTGGTGATGAGCAGCTCGGACATTAATGCAAGCGCCAATATATGCGTAGTCGGCGATGACGATCAATCAATCTATTCCTGGCGGGGTGCAAATTACCAAAACCTTTTGCTGTTTGAACAGGATTTTCCCGATGTGAAAGAAATCAAGCTTGAGCAGAACTACAGGTCTACAACGACTATCCTTGAAGCGGCAAACGGTGTAATTGCACATAACTCGAGCCGAAAGAAAAAAACCCTCTGGTCGGGCAAGGAAGGCGGCAGGGCTATAGAGATTTTTTATCCCAAAGACGAAAGCGCCGAAGCGGAATTAATCGCTTCGCAGATCAGAAATATCCTGCATACGGACAAACTGCGGTACCATGATTTTGGTGTGCTGACCAGAACGAATTCCCTTGCCGGGAATATTGAGGAAGCTTTTCTGGCTGAAAATATACCCTACAAAGTTTCCGGCGGTACGAGTTTTTTTCAGCGAAAAGAAATCAAGGACATCATTTCCTACCTCAGGGTAATTGCCAACCAGCAGGACGATATAAGCCTGTTGCGGATAATCAACACCCCAAGCCGGGGCATAGGTAAGTCAACTGTCGCTGTATTAAACGACATTGCAAAAAAGAACAATTCCTGCATCTGGGATGCGATTAACCGTCTGAACCACGCACGTCAAGGCGGGCAGCAGCATTTATTCCAGGAAAAAAAAGATCTGTCCGGGCTGGAAGAATTTATACACTTGATTGAAAACCAGCAAGGCGAAATACTTGAACGGAAAAAGTCCAATGAAGAATCCGAGTCCAAAGGGCAGCGCTGGTCATTATCACAAAAAGTAAAATCGTTAATTGACTCTATAGATTACTGGAGTTATTTAGTTCATGAGCACGGCAAGGATGAAAAAAAAGCCCGCTGGAAATACGGCAACATCGAACACTTTATCAGGATGATAGAAAACTGGGAACGTGATTCAGATACTCTGGACTCTGGCCTGTACGCATGGCTTAACCGGATTAGCCTCATTACCCGTGACGATGGCGAGACAGATTCCCTGGGTAAAGTCAGCCTCATGACCATTCATTCGGCAAAAGGGCTGGAATTTCCGGTAGTTTTCATTGCCGGCGTTGAAGACGGGCTTATCCCTCACGAAAAAAGCATTGAGGCAAAAGATGCAGACGGCGAAGATGCCTTGCCGTCAGAAATTGCAGGAAGCATTGAAGAAGAACGGCGGCTTTTTTATGTTGCCATCACCCGCGCCCGTGAAAAGCTTTTCTTAAGCTCCTGCCAAAAACGCCGCCGCCAGCAAAGTACTGAAGAGTGCGAACCTTCACCTTTTCTGGAAGAAATTCCCCAGCACCTGATTCGGTTCCAAGATCCTCTTTCTGCCGATGACGAAGAAGCGTTAACCGACGATCTGCTGGCAAATATCAAAGCACAGCTTGGAGGGTAAGGGATTATTTTTCTGTCTCTTGTGTTTTAATTTAATCCTTTACGGGAATGCGGTATCCCAAACTGATAGTGGTACGTAAGCCAATACCTAATGTAGTGTTATAATCAAGAATATCTGCTAAATCCCTCATGTAGTTTGACGGGAAGCGGAGGTGTAATAATGCCGATGTTCTAAAAAAAAGCGATGAATTTATTTCATAATCAAAACCCATGCCGGTAAGAAATCCTAACTGGCTGAATCTTCCGGGAGCGGAAGTTGATTTTCCGTCGACTCTATGATGAAAAACCATGTTATAATCAATGCCGATAATGGGAAATAAAGTAATTACCTGTAAAGTAAAAGGATATTTCCACAAAAGGCTGAACCCGAACTGCAATATGTCCATACCGCCTTTTGTATCTCTTTCTCCGTCTGTTTCAGCTACATTTGTTAATAACCCATACGCAAATCTAATATTTATCTCTGTGTATATTGCTTCGAAAAATCCGAATCCGCCAAAACTAATATTTCTTATCCCGTTATAAACTGTCTCTCCTCCCCCAAAAGCATTCTCTTTCTTTACCCCATTATTGAAACTTATGTCCGTGAGCAATCCTCCTCCGGTGTTTAAACCTATCTGCGTAAAACCATTGGCAATAACCAATAAAAATATAAGTATTACTAAAATATTTTTTTTCATCGTTCTGCACCTTCGGAATGACTTAGCCGACAAACAGGCGGCATGGATAAACAGCAAATTGACACCATGCATTATTAATTTTCCGTATTAATTTGTCAATATACTTCTCTACACCCCCAGCCTGTTCCTCCGCAGCAACTCGCCGGTGGTCTGTGCTGTAACCGGAACATAACCGGGCAGCGGCAGAATACGCTCGTGGATAGCGTCGATAATCCATTCTTCCTGGGGGAAGTACAGGTTTTCCATCTCCGCTGCCGGAGTGATCCAGTTACGGCTGCCAACTACAGCAACCGGCGCATCAAGGTAATCAAAAGCAAATGTCTGGACATTGCTGGCAACGGTGTGCAGAAACGAACCCCGTTCGGCGGCATCGCTCGCCAATAGCAGTTTGCCGGTTTTCTTTACCGATTCGATGATTGTTTCGTAATGCAATGGATTGATAAAACGCAAATCGATTACTTCCGCGGAAATGCCGAATTTGGTCTCAAGTGTTTTTGCCACAGTCATTGCCTTGTACAATGTCGCACCGAGGGTAGCTATGGTGATGTCCTTGCCCTGCCTGCGGATTGCCGGTTCGCCTTCGGGAGTTTCGTAATAACCTTCGGGAACGCCACTTTTTTCAAACTGCTCGCCAACATCGTATAATAACTGACTCTCATAAAAGATCACCGGGTCGGTACCGCGCAGAGCCAGGTTCAACATGCCTTTTGCATCGTAAGGTGTGGCAGGGAAATAAGATTTCAGACCGGGAATGTGGGCGGTTATGGCAGCCCAATCCTGGCTGTGCTGTGCGCCGTATTTGTTCCCCACCGAAACCCGAACCACTAATGGCATTTGCAGCAGCCCGGCAGACATAGACTGCCATTTAGATGCCTGATTAAAAATTTCATCTCCGGCACGGCCCATAAAGTCGCAATACATCAGTTCTACTACGGCGCGGCCGCCTGATAGCGCATAACCAACGCCCGAACCCACAATGGCACCTTCGGAGATGGGGCTGTTGAACAGCCGGTTGTAGGGCAACAATTCCGTCAAACCGCGGTACACGGCAAACGCGCCTCCCCAGTCGCGGTTTTCTTCACCCCAGGCTGCCATGGTAGGGTCTATGGTAAAGCGGTGGAGCATTGCTTCAAAAAGCCCGTCACGGTACTGGAAGACTTTGTTTTTGGAAACAGGTTTGCCGTCAGCATCGAATGCGTAGCGGACTTTGCCTGCCAGCGCCTTGACACGGAGGTTTTCGGCAACCGGCTGTGACAGCACCGGCTGGCGGTCGTCAAATTTTTCCGCCCTGCCGTTGCTGAACATCACCGATTCGATAAATGCCCCGCCCAGCCGCGGCGACACTTCGTCATTGACGGCCAGTTTCACCACCTCAAAGAGTTTAGCTTTTATTTTTTCATGGAGGCTGTCCAGTTCGGATTTATTGGCAGCTTTATTATCAATTAAATATTGCCCGTACTCGTTGATTGAATCCGCATCCTGCCACAGTTTGAGTTCTTCTGGAGTGCGGTAACTGGAAGCGTCAGACGGGGAATGGCCTGAGATGCGGTACGTCATGGTATCAAGCAATACCGGCCCCTTGCCGGCAAGCAGGATTTCTTTCTTGCGGATTATGGCATCGGCAACGGCAAGAGGGTTGTACCCGTCAACCCGCTCGGCATGCATATTTTCGGGATTAACACCTGCGCCAACCCGCGCCATAATACCGTAACCCATTGTTTCACCGGAGGTTTGTCCGCCCATGCCGTAAAAATTGTTAAAGAAATTAAACAAAATCGGCGGGGCACCACCCAGTTTCTCCGGCCACAGGCTGCGGTACTGATCCATGGCAGAAAGCATCATCGCCTCCCAGACCGGGCCGCAGCCCATGGAAGCGTCACCGATGTTGGCAATGACGATCCCGGGTTTGCCGTTGATCCGTTTGTACAGGGCGCTGCCTGTGGCAATATCCGCCGAACCGCCGACAATGGCATTGTTGGGCATTGATCCGAACGGGGTAAAGAACGCATGCATAGAACCGCCAAGCCCCCGGTTGATTCCGGCTTTGCGGGCAAAAATTTCAGCGAGAGTTCCATACAAGACAAAATTTTCTGCCAAATCGCGCAAATCTGAATTTGAAATTTTTTCCGCAATGCTCAAAGTCTCACCATCAAGGAAATTTTTCATTATCCCTTCAAGCCGCTTCTCGCCTTCTGCATTAAGCGACATTTGCCACAACGATGAAAAACACTTGGCAAGAATTTCCCCGTGGCTGCGGTGGCTTCCAAAAATGTAATCATCGGTTGTAAGGTTCAAACTCTGCCCAACGGCAGAAGCTTCCTGCCCCATGCTCAAGTGGGCCGGCCCCATGTGGTTGTACTCGATCCCGTTCCATGTTCCTTGAGTTTTAAATGTGTTAAGCATATTTTCAAATTCACGAATCACTACCATGTCATACCAGGCACGGATCAGCCGGTCTTTACCGTACAGACTGTCTTCTTTTTTAAAATCAGGTTTGTACTGATTTACCGGAATGTCTTTGAGTTTAAGAATTTGCGGTTTCCGTACTTCTTTTGGATCAACAATCATTGCTTTAGGCATATAGCCCTCCTTGTTATCTGTTATCTGTTATCTGTTATATTCCACACCACATCACGGATAAGTTCGCTTACCGTTGGATGGGGGAAAATTAATTCTTTGACATCATCGATTCTCAATTCCTGTTCGATGAGGGCTGCGCCGCCCCAGATAAATTCCGATGAATAGGCGCCGACAGCATGGATACCAAGAATACGGCGGTCTGCGGCGTTGGCTATTACCTTGACTGTACCTATACCGGCAAAAGTATTTTCTGCGGAAAAGCGGCCCGAATACGTCATGGGCAGGCTTGCTTTAAGAATGGGAATCCCCTGAGCCTCCGCATCCTGTTCTGTTATACCCACACCGGCAGATTCGGTTAGACAGAAAACCGCCCAGGGAATTGCGTTACTGCGCCAGCGATCTTTTTTTCCAAGCATATCCGCAACGGCAACCTCCGCCATGCGGTAGGCCGAGTGAGCTAACAAACTTTTTCCGGTTACGTCTCCGGCAGCCCAAATACCGGGAATGTTTGTCCGCATACGATCATCTGCCACAACGCCGGAGGGCGTAACATCAATGCCGGCTGCCTTCGCTCCCCAGGTGTCCAACACAGGCCGCCGCCCGATAGCTACGAGAATGAGGTCTGCTTCCAATGTTTCAGTTTTTCCTTCTTTCGTAGTGTAAAACGTAGTCGATTTTTCAAATTTATCCACTTTGCAGCCCATTTTAAAATTAACATTCTTCATGGAGCGGCGGACAACAGGTGACTGCTCCCTGTCCATAAAGGGAAGAATCTCATCCATCATCTCGATAATGGTAACTTCCGATCCAAGTGCAGAAAATATATCGGCAAATTCAACACCCATAACACCGCCGCCAATAACTGCCAGCCTTTTAGGAACCTTTTCCACAGAGAGAATGCCGGTAGAATCAACCGCCAGGGGATTGTCCTTTAAACCGGGGATGGGCGGCATTACCGAAAATGATCCGGTACAGACCAGGATATTTTTCGTATCGTATTCATTGTTTCCGTTAGGCATAATCGAACGCACTCTTGCCGGTTTATCTCCGGAAGCGGCATTGAGAATTTCTCCCCTTCCCTTGATCACTTCAACGCCAAAGTGCTTCATTTTGCTTTCAATCCCGGCACGCAGTTTGCTGATAACTTCTGCTTTCCAGTTCTGAACAGCTTTCCAGTCAAAAGATACACCCTCAGCCTGTATCCCGAATTTGTGCGCTTCCTTAGCATGGACATACAGCTTTGCTGAATTGAGCAGGGTTTTAGTGGGAATACATCCTACGTTAAGACACGTCCCTCCCAAATGCTCTTCTTCGATTAACAGGACTTTTTTCTTTGCATGTCCCAGCCGTTCCGCCGCAAGGTATCCGGCAGGACCGCCGCCAATAATAATTGTATCGTACATATTTTCTCCTTAACCTGTAATTAACAGCAGATCGATATCTGCTATTGCTTCGCCCAGAGCCTTGAGGAAACGTGCCGCCGGCGCTCCATCCACTACTTGATGATTTATGGTCAGACTAAAACCAATGTGGGGTTCATAAACGGGGATCAGGGATCGGGGATCGGGGACCGGGGGTACTGCGGGTTTAAGTTCGATATTGCAAACGCCAAGGATGGCTACTTCGGGGATGTTGAGTACGGGGGTGAAGCTGGTAATCCCAAGGCTGCCAAGGTTTGTAACGGTGAATGTTGAACCGGAAAGTTCATCCGGCTTTGCACTGCCGTTCTGGCAGGCTGTGGCAAGCCGTTTTGCCTCTGAAGAAATCTGCGCCAGTGACAAAAGATTGGCATTGCGAATAACGGGTACCATGAGGCCTCGCGGCGTATCCACTGCCATCCCCAAATGCACCAGTCCAAAAGTCGTAACGGTGTCGCCGGTTTTGTGAGCATTCATGTATGAAAAACGGGGCAGCACGCGCGAAACAGCAAAGAGGATAAGGTCATTAACCGTAATTTTTGCAAAACTGTCATTTTCGGAAGTTTTCATCCTTGCACGAAGTTCCTGCAAACGGCTGACCGGAGCGGAACTATTGAGGGTAAATTGTGCTGTTTCCGCAAGGGATTTATGCATACGGTCGGCAATGATTTTACGGATGCCTTTTATTTCAGTAGAGGATTCTGCAGGGAGCGGCCCAGCACCTAAATTCTCAGCACCCAATAATTTAGGTGCTGGAGATGTGAGGTCTGCTGATGTAATCCGTCCTCCTATGCCGCTGCCGGCTGCCGGTACTGCCGTTGGCCCTGCAGCTTTTGCCGCCGCCGTCATGGGAGGCCGTGTTTCCAGGGCCGCTTGCACATCCCGTTCAATGACCCTGCCGCCCGGTCCGGTGCCAGGTACCATTTCTGTGGCCAGGGCTTCTTTCTCAGCCAGATTCCGTGCACGAGGGGAGACTGGGGAATGGGGAGAAGAGGACGGGGGCGTTGCGGGGGGGTCCCCCGCAGAGGGGGGTAGCGGAAAAGCCGGAGGCTTTGGAGCGAGGGGGGAGACTTCCCCCCCATTACCCTGATCCCTGATCCCTGGTCCCTGATCCCTGCTTATTAACTCCTCCCAGTTCTCGCCTGCCGCGCCGATAACGGCAATCGGATCCAATACCGGGACATCGTCGCCGGCGGGACGGAGAATTTTCAACACGATGCCGTTTACCCCTGCCGGAACTTCAAAGGCGGCTTTATCGGTTTCAACCGAACAAACCGCAGTCTCCTCGGTTACATTGTCGCCTTCGTTTACTTTCCAGTCCACGATAATACAGGATTCGACGGTGTTCCCCTGACGGGGTAAAATCAAAACATGTGCCATAGTACATCCTCCTAAACAGAAACTTTTGAAACAGAAATTCCGGCTTCCCGCAGTTCTGCTTCCGCCGTGCCGTCCAGACCGCTGTCGGTAAGAATCAAATCCATGGCTGACAGAGGCAGCACGCTGGAAAAACCAACTTTACCATATTTGCCCGAATCCGCTGTGAGCACGGTCGTTTGAGCATGGGACTTCATTGCCTTGACAATTTCCGCTCCTTCCATCAAATGGGTGGTCATGCCGCGCTCCAGGGAAAAACCGTCTGTGCCGACAAAAGCCAGGCGGACATTGACGCGGCTGATGGTTTCCAGTGCAATCGGGCCTACCATTGATTCTGTGGAACGGCGGAACTCGCCGCCGGTCATGGTGATTTGTAAATTGGGATTCATGCGAGCGTAGGAAAAAACCAGGGTGGAATTCGTGACAATGTGTATGTCCCTCTTTCCGGCAAGATACCGGGCAATAAGGGCCGTCGTTGTCCCCGCCTCAATCATGATAACATCGCCGTCACGTACCAGTTCCGCCGCAGCCCGCGCAATGGCGTTCTTTTGCTCAAGGCAGACCCGCTGCCGCTCCAGAATGTCCCGGTGCAGGGCAGGCGCTGCCCCTCCACGGTGCCGGTTAATCCAGCCCTTGTCTTCCAGGGTGCGAAAATCCCCGCGGATGGTCACCTCAGAAAACCCCAAATCGCGGGCCAAATCGGTGACTGTCACCGTTCCGTTCTCGGAAAGCCGATCGAGGATTATTCGTTCACGTTCATTGAGTTCCGCTACCACTTGTCAGCTCCGCTGCCATTGTCAGCTCCGTTGTCATTGCATTTCCCTTTTGAAAACCTTTCGTTATACTTTCGATTTTATATCATTTTGGGGGATATGGCAAGAGGGTGAATTGCATTTTTTTCGATAATATGAAATACTAAATCCAATGAACACCAAGGAATTGGAATTTTCTGTTTTTTGTATAGAAAGTGTCGCGGAAAAATTGAGGCTGACCGGCAGAGAAATATACAAACTGCTGACGGAAAAAAGCGAAATACTGGATGACTATATAATTCCGTGCTACCCGGCGCTCCATACCCAGGGAAAAGAATATATCGTTGATGATATTGTTAATTTTTTGCAGGAAAAAGGTGTTATATAGTGATACTTTATCATGGCTCCCATTCGGCGATTCCGGCTCCCCATCTTTCTTTTGCCCGCGAAACAACCGATTTTGGGAAAGGATTTTATACAACCACCATTCAAACCCAGGCAGAAAAATGGAGCGAACGCTTCAAGCGCAGGTATGGTTTCGCTGTAGTTTCTGTGTATGACATTAATGAAAATGAAATTCGAGAAAATGTATCTGTCCTTGATTTTACAACATACTCAATAGAATGGCTTGATTTTATTATCACATGCAGACAGGGCGGATCAGCGGGAAACTACGATCTTGTAATAGGCGGGGTTGCCAACGATGATGTGTTTAATACTTTAACGATTTTTTTAAAGGGATATATTGACAAAGCAGAAGCGATAAAGCGTTTGCAGTATGAAAAACCGAATATACAATACTGTTTTAAAACCCAGCATGTCATTGATGAATATCTTTTATTCAAAGAGAGTATTACCCTATGAAAGCAGACAATGCTATTTTGCAATTAAAATACGATTCTGTGGTTGAGGTGTTGGCTGTTTTAAAAAGCATTACTCTCAGGCAGGCGCTTGACATTTTTTATAAATCCCGTGTTTACGAAGAAATGCGTGAAGGAATTTCCGATATGCATTGCCGCAGTGATACATACCTTGCTGAAGAAATAGCGAGTGAGAAAACCAATGAACATTGAACCCATTAACAATCCCAGCTTTCCCCCTGCTGGCCGCCTCGAAGCCTTACGCAACCTGGCAGCCGCCCAACAAAAACCGGTACAAAGTTCCGGTGAAATCAACAATCACATTCACACGATTTACAGCTTCAGCCCCTACACCCCTGCTATGGCAGCGTTGCAAGCGCGGGATGCCGGTCTTTGCGCCGCCGGTTCGGTTGATCATGATTCCATCGGCGCAGCGAATGAAATGCTTGATGCTTGCGCCATTCTGGGCATTGGCGGCTGCGTGGGGTTTGAAATGAGGGTAAGCTTCAAAGGCCCCTTTGCCGTGCGGAAAATCAACAACCCCGATTCGGAAGGCTATGCCTACATGACGGTACAGGGGATTCCCAAGGCAGCGATTCCCCGGGCAATGGAATTTTTGGCTCCGGTCCGGGAGCAGCGGTTACAGCGAACCAGGGCCATGGGTCTTGCCGTTAACACCGTGCTGAGAGAAGCCGGCTTGGCAGAAATTAATTTTGACCGGGACATTCTTGCTGCTTCGAAATTTTCCGAAGGCGGCGGCATTACTGAACGGCATTTGCTTGCAGCCCTGGCAGAAAAGTTTATTTTGAAATACGGCAAAGGATCAGAAATTGCCGGAGGGCTTGAGAAAACGCTGGGTATACAAGTTTCGCCAAAAATTGCCGCCCTGCTTGCAGACCCGCACAACCCCCACTATCTGTATGATATTTTAGGCATTTTGAAATCGGAATTTCTTCCCCGCGTGTACATCCAGCCGGATGAATACGAATGTATCCCCGTAGAACAGGTAACGGCGTTTGCCGAATCCATCGGCGCGATTTCCGGTTACGCCTACCTTGGTGATGTGGGGGAATCGCCAACCGGGGACAAAAAAGCAGAAAAATTCGAGGATGATTTTATTGAAGAACTATTTGAGGAAATTTCCCGGCTGGGTTTCCGTGCGGTTACCTACATGCCTCCCCGGAATACCATTGACCAGCTTCGCAGGGTACAACGCCTGTGTACACAATGGGGCTTCATGGAAATTTCCGGCGTGGACATTAACAGTTCCCGCCAGTCATTCAACTGCCCGGAAGTTCTGCGCGATGAATTCTGCCATCTGCTGGACACCACCTGGGCATTAATTGCCCACGAGCGGCTTGCATCGGTTGACACCCATTTCGGCTTGTTCTCGCGTGAGAATCCCCTTGCCGGAATGGAGCTGCCGCAGCGTCTTGCCGCCTATGCTGCTGCCGGAAAAAAACTCGATCTGTTCCGCCCTGATGAATCTGCTGCGGCAATTGCGATACAATTGAAAAGAGGAGATGTATGAACAAAGGACAGATAACAG
>Ga0099364_10000152_pt1 | contig 116242 bp, 117 predicted proteins | sample TergutTh196P3_FD_73070 | JGI IMG/M metagenome (GOLD analysis project Ga0099364, IMG submission 73070) | Microcerotermes parvus P3 segment gut microbial communities from Pointe-Noire, Republic of the Congo - Th196 P3 | ecosystem: Host-associated > Arthropoda: Insects > Digestive system > Gut ...
CGTCCACAACTCCGTCATCGTTTATATCTGCGATACGGTTATCGAATATTACAAAGCCTGCGTGTTTTGCGATTGCACGAGCGAGAAAGACAACATCAGCAGAGGATACATCACCCATACCGCCCGAGGAAACAGCCCCAAGCCGTAACCATAGGGGCGTTAGCTCCGTGTTCTCGGTAAAAATCGCACTCTCGAAGTCTACTTTGTTTCCGCCGTCTACGTTCCAACCGTTAAATACCCACTCCAAGCGGAATAGTTCGGGGGGTATTATTGTAACTGTTTCGTCTAGCGGTATTTCCTGTACAAGACTGCCACCGCCTATGTGTTCGCTCTCCTCGGTGAGGAATGTAAGCGTGATTGTGTCGGTTGGGTCGGTTGGGTCGGTGTCGTCTGCGGTTGTGGCTATGACTTGCTGTGTGTGGTCGGGTTCGTCTGTGCTTGTAGCTAAGACTTGGGCTTGCTGTGTGGCTTCGTCCGTGGCTAGTGCTTGCTGTGTGGATTCGGTTTCGTCCGTGGTCGTGGCTAGTGCTTGCTGTGTGCGGAGCGGAAGCAACGGCAACAACGGCAAAATAAGTAAAACAACCAAGAAAACACAAACTACTTTTTTAAGATTAAACATAAAATCCCTCTTTTCTATAATAGTTAATCCCATACTACCACAACCAAACAACCTTAACAACTTTAACCAATCCAATTTTTTCTTAAAATCCTACAAAATTCTTTCTTAACATTCACGCATATTTTGTGTATAATGAAAGGCAAAGGCACGATATGTACCATTGCTATCCCAAACTAGGAGCGGTGCAAAATGAATGTAATTATCGTAGACGATGAACGTAATGCGGGCGAGAATTTGCAGACGAAAATCGAGCAAATTCCCGCCATTAAGGAAACCACGGTATTTAACAACCCGCGTACCGCGCTCAATTTTGCCGAGCATAATGCCATTGATATTGCTTTTTTAGATATAGAAATGCCCGAAATCTCGGGCATAGAAATGGCGAGGCAGCTAAAGGGCATAAACCCGAAAATAAACGTGGTTTTTGTCACAGCATACAACAATTACGCCGTAGACGCGTTTAAGGTAAGCGCGAGCGACTACCTCATAAAGCCCGCCACGATAGAGTGTATCAATGACGCGCTGGCACAGCTTCGCTACCCTGTTTCGCCGCCAATCCCCCACATACGTATTCAGACCTTTGGGCATTTTGAGGTGTTCGTAGACGGCGAAGCCCTCCATATTACCCGCTCCAAGGCAAAGGAGCTGCTCGCGTACTTAGTAGACAAGCGCGGTACATCTGTAGGCGCGGCGCATATCGCAGCCATTTTGTGGGAGGACAAGGCGTACGACCGCTCGCTCCAAAAGCAAACGCAAACGGTGATTACACATCTGATAAAAATACTAAAAGAGGCGGGCATAGACGATATTATCGTCAGAGGGTGGAATAGCCTTTCCTTAGATGTAACTAAATTTGATTGCGATTATTATCGCTTTTTGGAGGGCGATACAGCCGCAATCAACGCCTTTACAGGCGAGTACATGGACGAGTACAGCTGGGCGGAGGAAACAGCCGCTTATTTGACTTTTTACCCCCCCCCCCCTTAGGTAAAAATTCCCACGCGTGTGAGCAGTGCAGATTCCGCAGCAAAAAAGCCCCCTCGCTTTAGGGGGCTTTCCAATATGTGCATTGAGTGTACATAGCCTTTTATAATCTGTCTTGGCTTTGAATTATTGCTCCCCCCAACTCCCCCGATTAAGCCTTACACTTATGCGTAAGGTTTACTCGGGGGAGCAGTATTTTAATGAAAAAGAGCGTTGATTTTCTCAGAACGCCCTTTCCTTTTGAGTTATATACGCTAATAAAAATTTGCCAACATATGTTGCAAGCCCTACAGGAACGGCATTGCCTATGGCTTGCTCCATGTCTGTCTTGCTACCAGCAAACGCAAAGTCCTTCGGAAATGTTTGTATTCTAGCACGCTCAAGTGTCGTTAAGGGTCGTGCTAGTGCTAAGTCCCTAGTTGCATCACCTGCATGAATTACATACGTATTTGGTATTGGTCTATTAACTCCGCGAATCGTAGGGCTTGGCTCGTCAATGCTAAAAATTGCCCTTCTTGCATAGGAGCGAGGGTGTCTATAATAATACTCCGTGTTAAATTCATATCCCAAATAGTCACGTATGGTGGTGCTTTTGTTTGATAAATTGTTAAGCAGCTTATCCTCCAAGAAACCATCAACCCCATTTAATTCGCCAATTAAGAAAAAACGCTTTCTTTTTTGAGGAACGCCACATCTTGACGCATCAAGCGTAACCTGTGTTAGCCCATAATTATTATCACGAAACATTTTAACGGCTTGTGATAATGTTCTTGATTTTATGATTCTATCTACATTTTCCATTACGAACCATTGCGATTTTAAGCCGCATACTATTTCAGCAAATTTAAGTGTTAAGCTCGCTTGTCCATTAGCTTCGTTTCTTTTACCTGCCGACGAGTAATCCTGACAAGGAGGCCCGCCTATTACAACATCGGGATAATGCTTTTCAAAATACGAGTGCGGCACCTTAGACAAGTCCAATATCTCAGCCTTATGTGTAAAGTTATTGTTATATATGTCAACAGCTTTTCCCCAATTATCATATGCTGCAACTACTTCAAATCCAGCATGTTGAAACCCTAGTGATAACCCTCCGCACCCACAGAATAAATCTAATACTCTCATTAGCAATCCTCCTTAAACAAATCGGGGGAATTATATATTATCGCATCGAATCTTCTCTCTGGGCTTAACAAGTCTTGACCGCCACCAAGAATTATATTTTTAATTTCATCTTTTGTTATCCTCGGCTTCGTTAATTCCTCACATCTCATAATACTGTTAGTTTTTATACCACTAGTCGCAAATGCTTTATCATTTTTTGTATTGTACGAAAGCTCGTCAATAATCCTTGAGGCATCAAACCTGCCATTTATAGAAAAATCCGACAGCATTTTGAATAGCCAAATTACACTTCTAGTATGCCTAGATATAGATGTAATTTCTGAGTTCAAATTGGGCATAAATAAATTTAGCATACCGAAGTTGCTCCATGTAAATACATCTAAGCAGTTATCTGACAGATGTGGGCTTTTGCCCTTTGTTTTCCACACAGGGTTAAGGATTATAGGGGACTGCAATGCGTTTTTATTCTTTATAATTTCGCGAAGTGCAAAACAAATATTGCGTACATGGGGCAAAACATTTTTAGCTTGTGTCCAGTCATTTATGCTACTGCTTACATAACCAACCATTTCCCTTATCGCATTTTTATTTCCCTCGTATAAATCAATAAAACTACAAGCAAGGTAAATAATTGTATCGGGTCTTATGACTATTTCTGAGCCATATCTATCCTCGGACAAGGAACAGGTTGTGTTATCCGGCAATGCCGTCAGCTTAATTTCATAACTGCTAACACACTTATCATTTGACAAATCTATAATTGTGATGTCATTTCTTGGAATTGACCCTATAACATATTTCTGAAATGGTGTATATGAAGTTTCAAACGCAAAAAAAGTGTTGTGTGCTAGGGGGTCAATCCCAAAAATTTCATCAATGCCTTTATATCCTACTTCTTTCTCCATATTCGCATCTGCGGTTATGTATACCGCTTTCATTCTTTTACTATGAAGATAACACGCTAACGATACTGGGAAAGATGAGTTGAATTGATTTTTCCCCCATGTTTCGGGGATTGAATAATCCCGATTTGATTTATCTATTCCAAATAGCCTTGGTGTATTTAGCTCCACTATAAAGCACCCCAAAAATTTTATGATTTATTCGTATTTTTTTTATGATGCTTAAAAAACGAGTATCAACCCGATTATATAGAAACATCGCAACTTTTTCAATTACTAAATGAGTGCGGGAGGTAGAAAAAGCAATAACTCTACCTCCCTCCCAACAACCGCCGAACCTCCGCACGCGAAATACACCCCGAAGCCAGCACGCCCGAAAAAAACAGCGTCATAAGCAACACAATCGAACAAACAAGCCCCATTTTAAGCCCTGCAAGCTCGAACAAAAAGCGTTCCGCCGCAAACCGCGCCGCCAGCCCAGCCGCCGCCGCCGCAATAAACGGGCGCAAAAACCAGCGCGTAAACTGCATTTCCAGCGGCATAAAGTCGCGTATTCTGCGAAGCCCCAGCGCGATAATCACAATCAGGCTCACAAGCCACCCGAGAATATACGCGCTAAGCCCGAATTTCGGGACGAGAATAAAAATGAACGCGATACATATTCCAGACGAAATCAGGCTGTTTCTAAAGATAAACATTTGACAGCCCAAGCCGTTTAGCACTCCCGAGATAATAATTTGCATGTAAATAAACGGACACATAACGCCGAGCAATTGCAACATAAAGCCTATTTGCTGGTTATAAATGGCAAGCCCCATTTCATGCGAAAAGAAGAAAAACATCGAGGCCGCGCCCATTCCTGTAACCGAGGCGAACAATAACGCCTTGGAGGCGAATGAGGAAACGTCACTAGCGCCGCGCCCGTTTTTTCCGCCTACCGCCGTGGCCTCGGACACGGCTGGTACAAGCGTAACAGACAGCGCGGTAAGCACCGCCGTGGGGAAAAATATGAGCGGAATAGCCATGCCCTGAATACGCCCAAACTCGCTGATTGCTTCCGCGGCGGGCAAGCCGTACATCTGCAAGCGGCGCGGAATAAGCACGTTTTCCCACGCCGTAAGAAGCGAGCCGACGACGCGGTTTCCAGTAAGCGGCAAAGCCATCGCCATAATAAGCGCGAAGCTCTGCGTAGCGGAAAAACTGCGTTTTGCAAACACGCGGCGTTTTTTCCTATGCAGTTTGTACGCGCCGAACACAAAGAAGAACGAGAACACTTCCTCCGCGACAATGGCAATTACCGCCGCCGCCGCCGCGTATTCCAAGCCGCGCGGCACAAACGCCGCCGCGATTAAATAAATTACGACCATTCGCACAATTTGTTCCAATACCTGATTTACCGCAGGTATTTTTGTTTCCTGCAAGCCGATAAAATAGCCGCGAATACACGTACCAGCCGCCATAAACGGGAACGCCAGCGACAGGATTTTGAGCGGCAGCATTGTACGCGCGTCGCCGAAAAAATAAACCGACATCAAGCCCGCGCCAAAGTACAGCACAAACGTCAACACAACGCCCAGCGCCGATGTAATCAACACAGATTGTTTCAACATCAACGCCATGTTGCCGTACTCGCCCTTTGCGCGCTCCTGCGCCGTGAGCTTCGACACCGTTGTGTTAAACCCTGCGCAGGCGATACTCCACGCCAGCGTGTACACGGGCATAATCAACTGGTACAGCCCCATGCCCTCCGCGCCCATAAGATTAGACATATAAACCCTATACACAAAGCCCAAAATTCGTGTAATTACCCCCGCGGCAGTCAAAATTAACGCGCCTGTTAAAATTCTTTTTTTGTTAATAGCTCCCACCTCCTGCTAAATATTTATATGAGGGAGGTGGGAATATTAGACAAACATATTTATGAGAATAGTACATAAAAAATTGCAAGACTCGCTTTTAGTGCTATACTATTAAGGCATTTGTTTGTTTACCTATAAAAACCAAAAAAGGGGAAATTTCCATGAGAACAAGAATAGCCACTCTGTATGTTTATCTAGCTGTTACTGTTATTGCGGTTTTGGCGTTTAGTGCCGTGACCCAAGCAACCGAGCCAATCCAAGCCACTGACCCAATCCGTGTAACCGTGGACGGTGTGGCGGTGGACTTTGCCGACCAAGCTCCTGTCGCTGTGGGCGGGCGTACCCTTGTGCCTGTGCGTGGGGTGTTTGAGGTGCTAGGCTTTGCGGTGGAATGGGAACGTGACACACAGCAGATAACGCTACGCGGTGACAACGACACTGTGATAATCGCCGTGGGTAGCGACACCTTTACCACGAATGGCGAAAGCCACACGCTAGACGTACCAGCACAAATAATAGGCGGACGGACTATGCTACCTATACGCGCGGTGTTGGAAAGTGTGGGGTGCGGTGTGGAATGGGACGAGGGGGCGAGGGTTGTTAGGGTGGTTGTTGGGGGTGTGGGGGAAATGGAAATACCTGAGTATGTGACTATTCGGGGGGAGCAATATAGCACGGAGCTAACTAAGCTAGACCTAAGTGGCAAATACCCAACAAGTGAAGAACTGGAACTCTTGCAATATATGGTTAATTTGAAATCGTTAATATTCTATGGAAACGACCTTAGCGATTTATCGCAATTAGCACATTTAACAAATCTGTCAGAATTAGGCTTGCTTCACAATCAAATTAGCGATTTGTCGCCACTAGAAAACTTAACAAATCTTACGGTATTGGATTTAAGAAACAATCAAGTTGTTGATGTATCACCATTATCCAACTTAACAAACTTAACAACATTGAACTTGAGCCTCAATCAAATCAGCGATATATCGCCATTGGTAGATTTAAAGGAATTAACATTCTTACATTTAGGGGGTAACCAAATCAGAGATATATCACTGTTGCCAAATTTGACAGGATTGATAGACTTGTCTTTAGGTGGCAATCAAATCAGCGATATATCACCATTGGCAAATTTAACAGGCTTGACACACTTGTATTTAGGGGGCAATCAAATCAGCGATGTATCGCCATTAGCAAATTTAGAAAATTTACTAATCTTGCAACTGCAAATTAACCAAATCAGCGATGTATCGTCGTTAGCTAATTTATCAGTTGAGTTTTTCTTGGAGATATGGGACAATCCAATCATTGATATGTCGCCCATATCACATATTATACAAGGCTTCCCTATGACAATATAAAACAAACAAAAAAACAAATAAACACACCATAAAAAGGAGCGAAATACTATGAAAAGTACAAAAAACTTGTTCTACATGTACCTAGTTGTCACTATTGTTTCCGTTTTAATGCTTGGCACAATAAGTCAAACAGTTTTAGCCGTGCCTGTTTTGTCCGAGCCAGTAACAGTAACCCAAGCAGACGGCACAACAATTACAATTATAGGCTTTGGTGACGAGTTTTTTAAGTGGCAGGAAACGCTTGACGGTTATATTATCGCCTTTTGCCACGATACCCAAAATTGGTATTATGCGACAATATCTAACGATAAAATCATAGCAGGTACGGAGCTTGTTGGCAGTGATACAGCAGGCAAGCGATTAACACAAGCGGATATTGGCTATATAATCAACAGTGTGGTACGCGACCACCCTGCCATAACACCGCCCGAGCTTACAAATATGGGCGTTAGCGGTTTTACTGACGAGCAAGAGCCGTTCTGGCTACCTAATATTAAAACCGTAAATAACCGCCAACCACTGTTATTACTACTTATTGAGTACGAAACACAGGAGCAGGACGGAACACGCCTTTTTACGGAAACCTACGCACAAAGCCTAGGCTATAGCATAAATGAGTATTGGTCTAACAAGGTATTTAGCACACAAAACGCAAACTTTCCGCATGGCACGGTAAACGACTATTACGCCGAGGTATCGGGCGAGTTTAATTTGCAGTTTGAAACTCCAAATTTTACAGTACCGAATAGTTATATGGTAGAAGCAGACCACTACTTTATAGAAAACTATTCCGCATGGTCGAGTGATATAAGCTCTGTACGTATACAAAGCGGTGTCGCTAGAGTACGCCTAAACCAAAGCCACCCCGGGCCTAATGCAGATTTTGCAGATGTCCGCACAGATACACAACTAGCCTTTGAAGCTGTCGCGCCGTTTTTAGATATAGATAGCTTCCCACGAGTTAGTGATAATGATAGCAATAATAATGCGGAATATATTTTAAGCCAAGATTTTAATATTTATTCCATAATTGCGGGCTATGAGGGTTCAAGCAATCCGAATGACGTAAAAAGACATAGTATAGGGAACGGACACGCAGGTTGGCAATGGCTACAAGATATTGACGGCTACAATAGAACGTATTCCGTTAGATTTCTTCCGCCAAGCAGCTCCGACCGTCACAATAGGCTAGGTACTTATGCAACAAACGGCGAGCTAAGTAATGACACATTACCCACAGGAATAGGTGTTATTGTGCATGAATTGGGTCATGTTCTTGGACTGCCAGACTTGTATAGCTATCATAAAGGTGATGGAACTCCCGAAAAAGAAGGGCATGGTATAGGCTTCTACTGTGGCATGTCAAGTGGTGCACACGGAAGCCCAACCCAAAGCTCTCCTAGTAGTGTTATGCCAGTACATTTTAGTGCGTGGGCGAAGTATAGATTAGGTTGGGTAGAGCCTATAGTAGTTGATGTTTCCGAGGGTGGTATTTTTGATGTAACTAGCATTTGTGTAGACCATGTAAATTGTGCTAACCATAACGAACACGGTAATTATGAATACAACGTAATAATGGTTACAAATACGGCTCTTTCCAAGGAGCAATATTTCCTTATAGAGAATCGCCAAAGTGTAGGCTTTGACCGAGGCATGGACGGCAGAACTGGACTAACAAGCCTAACAAACCGAGGAATACTGATTTACCATGTTGACGTAAGACCTCACCGCCTAGCGGGACATAATGGCTATGGTGCAAATAATAATAACGCACACAAAACCGTTGATTTAGAGCGGTATAGAAATCCTAATTACGATGCCTTTTTCCGCATAGACGATAACTTTAACACGTTTAATGCTGCCTCTGTGCCTAATTCCAATTTCCATACAGACGGCGAGCTTGACAGTGAACATCTTAAAGCAAATCGCCTAAACCTCACCAACCAGTGGCAACATACCCCAAGCGGAGTAGATATACGCATATTCGGCGAGCAAAACAGTACCCGATACGACGGAGGACACCTCCACACTATCCCTATTTCCGTAGCTTCCACAGCACAGGGCGAGGGGTGGACACTACGCCACACGCCCAATAGCAGGTCGAGGTGGGATGCACTAGCCTACGGAAACGGTACATTTGTGGCACTAGGTGCAATGCCTAACATGAGCGAGTTTTACGCCATGACCTCGCCTGACGGCATAAGTTGGACATCTCAAGAGCCAATTAGCCTGTCATTTGTACCCGAAATTTGGGAGCGTAACCTCACTAACGGCACACCATACAGCCAAGTTATGGTTTTTTTGACATATGACGAATCACGAAACCTATTTATTGGCGGAGCTTCTGCGTATGGACGAACCGAGCTTTTTCACTCCCCCGACGGCATAACGTGGACTAAAGTAACGCAGGAATTTATCAGCTCCGATACAATACATTTTGACATATCCGCAGGAAACGGAATGGTAGTAGTCACTGGCGGCTCACGTACCATAGGAACGAACCGCCCACCTACTATTTTAGTGTCCCAAGATTTAATCACTTGGCAAGCTGTTCACGCCCCTGTTGAGTTACAGGACGAGCGAGAAGCAAACCCCATGGCTTGGATGTTTTTGACATTTGGTGATGGGCGTTTTGTTGCGAGTTCTATATGGCGATGGTTTGTGGGATATTTCGACAATAACCAAAACATAATCACCTCTACAGACGGCATTAACTGGGATTTTGGCACAGACACATTCACATACAGCAACTCTATAGCCCACGGAAACGGATTATTTGTAGCAGAACGCGGTAACGGTGCGATACATTCAACGGATTCCTATTCATGGTCTGCATTTTCCACTTCCACCGCCCAAGACTTCCTATCCGTAGCCCACATAAAAGACGGCGTTTTTATAATAGTAGGCGGTGAGGACACCGTAGCCATAGAGCCACAACGCAACCCCACCCCCTCTTTTACCCTCCCAAGCCCCGACCCCCTAAACTCATGGTCGCGCGTAGCCAGTGACGGCAACAGGCGAGTGGTAGCCATATCCAACGCAGGCGAACGACATCAGCGCGTTATGACCTACGATTTCAGATGGATAAACACCAAAGCAACCGAGGGCGGTACTGTAACAGCCAACCGAACCACCGCCGCAGTAGGCGCGGAAGTAACGCTTAGCCTTACCGCCACACCCGCAGACGGCTACGTATTCGAGCGGTGGAGCATAAGCGACAACGCGCCGCTTGTTGTGGGCGGTTTTTCCCAAGAAACCACGCAAGCCCCCGAGCCGCGTTTTTATACCGCTCCTGTATATGCGGACGAGGACGAGGAAATAATCCAAGCCCACGACTTTCCCATACCCACACAAATAATGCCGCCGCCTATAGACGAGCAAGCCCTTGAATTGTCAGCCTTTGACGAGCATATTTTTGACGAGCATAGCCTTGACGACCATATCCTGCACGGAAGCTCAACAAGCGAAACCCTGCACTTCGTCATGCCTAACGGCGATGTAAACATCACCGCCATTTTCAGAAACACCAACGCCACCGCTTCGCCGCAATTACTCACCACCGCAGGACAAAATGCCACAATAACCCCCACCCAAGGCACAACCGTATTGAACTCACCCTCCACAGTAGACACAGGCGCAACCGTAGTATTTACAGCCACGCCCGACACAGGCTACCGCATAGCAAGCTGGGAAATAACAGGCGGTACAGTGACCGACAGCACGCCAAACACTCGCACAGTGACCGTAAACAGCGATGTTTTCGTAAACGTGACATGCGAGCCAATCCCCACATTCCTAGTAGTTTTCGACCCGAACGGCGGCAGCATAAACGGCGATACGGCGTATATCATGGAGGAAAACATCATTTACGGCGCGAGCATAGCTCCGCCCACAGACCCAATCCGCCTAGGCTACGTTTTCGGCAGCTGGGACAAAGACCTAAACGCCATAACAGAAAACACCATAGTAACCGCAGAATGGCTACGGCTAGGGGCTGTTTCCACAGACGGCATGGGCGATTTAAGCTCTGCTGATGTGGTTTTTTTGGCGCGACACCTTGCCGACCATGCAGGGTTTGGTGTAATATTACCAAGTATCGCCGACATAAACGGTGACGGCGCGGTGAACGCGGCTGATGTTACTGCTTTAATGCGGTGGTTGGTTGGGTATAATTTGGACAGCCTACAAATATAAGGAGTGTGCATTATGTTATTACTAGACGCATGGAAACGCGTGGCATTCGACACGCAGGAGAAACCAGTTAAGCACGTATGGGACGAGTATTTGGCTAAGGAAAAAGCCATCTACAAGGGTATTTTAAAGGAAAAACGAACCCGAATCGAAGGCACAATCGAGGAGCTAGCCGAGGGCTTCCGTTTAACAAACGTACAAATGACTGCGTTTTTGGACGGAATACACGAATGTGTAGACGGCCTGCCAGACCTCAACGAGGTGGAGGAAACCACGAAAATCGCCTTTAATATCGAGTTTGACAGGCTTTACAAGCAAATGGTGGAATACAAGGCGGACGCGCTTTATTCTCTGTCGGAATGGGACAATATTTTCACGCAGGAACAGCAAAAAGAGCTTTACGCCGAACAAAAACGCTCGCATACCGTCATTCGCAACGAGGCGAAAATCGGGCGTAACGAGCCATGCGCCTGCGGTAGCGGCAAAAAGCATAAAAAATGCTGTGGCGCGGCATAAATGCTCAAAATCTTAAAATCCGACGAGTGCAAATTAGCCGCCGAAATTATTCACAGCGGCGGAATTGTGGCGTTCCCTACGGAAACCGTTTACGGGCTTGGCGCGGACGCGTTTAACGCAAACGCCGTGGCGCGAGTTTATTCCGAAAAAGGGCGACCAGGAGATAATCCGCTTATTTTGCATATCGCCAACGCGGAAGATTTTAACAAGCTGGCGCACAATCCGCCAAAATACGCTTCCGCGTTAATTAAGGCGTTCTGGCCAGGGGCGCTTACATTGGTTGTACAGAAAAGCCCCGACCTGCCCGAATGGCTTGGCGGTCACCCCATGGGAAAAACCGCCACAGTGGGCGTAAGAATGTGTGCAAACCCCATCGCGAACACCTTTATTAAGGCGGCAGGAATAATCGCCGCGCCTAGCGCGAACAAGGCAGGCAGACCCAGCCCAACAACGCTTGCCCACGTAATAGAGGACTTCGGCGAGGCGGACGGCATAGCGGCGATAGACGGCGGAAGCACAGCCGTGGGGCTAGAGTCTACCGTGGTTGATATAACAGGCAAAGAGCCAGTAATTCTGCGGCACGGAGCGGTTACGCAGGAAGCACTACGCGAGCTTGTTTCGCTCGAAAAATATACGGAAGCGACCGACACGCCTCGCTCGCCAGGCATGAAATACAGGCACTACGCGCCCCGCGCCGAAATGACTATTCTAAGCGGCACGCCAGAAAATATTGCTTCGTATGTCCAAAAGTATGCAACAAGCACGACCATTGCGCTTGTCAATAAAACAATCGCGCCGTTTTTGGACGCTTCCGCTATAACGACCCTAATACTCGGCGACAATAAAGAAGCCATCGCGCGCAATTTGTTTTCGTATTTGCGAGAATGTGACCGCCTAGGCGCGCAGAGGATTTTCGCCCAGGCGGTTGACACAGAGGGGCTTGGCGCGGCGATTATGGACAGAATGACTAAGGCGGCAGAGGGGCGTATTATTTATGTGTAAAATACTTTTTGTATGTACGGGCAATACCTGCCGTTCGCCTATGGCGGCGGCTCTTGCGGAAGCGATTTTTTCACGCGAGGGGCTTAATTTTTCCGTAGGCTCTGCGGGCGTGTACGCGGGTGCTTCTCCTGCGAGCAAAAACGCTATTTTGGCAATGCAGGCGGAACAGCTCGACCTAACAAGCCACAAATCACAGCCACTAAGCGAGGAAGCGCTCGCCGCCGCCGCGCTTGTGCTAACCATGACACACGCCCATCTAGTCCGCGTAAAGGAAATCTATCCGCAGGCAAATGTATTCACGCTAGGCGAATATGCAGGGCTTCCGTCCGATGTTTGCGACCCCTTCGGCGGCAGTCTTGACGAATATTTTGACTGCGCCGCACAAATTAAGGCGTTAATTGAGGCGAGCTTGGAAAAGTTAGGAGCATTAAAATGAAAAAAAGCGCGATAAAAAAACAACGCGATTTACAGCAGAAAAAAGTCCAGCGGCAGAATTTTATTACTATAGCCGTTCTCGTTTTGGTTGTGGCGTTAGTCGCAGGGCTTGCGGCGTTACAGCTAATCAAGGAAAGCAACTCCACCGTATACGACCTAGACGGCCAAACCGTTACGCTATACCCAGACGGCAAATTTGCCGCGGTTTTGGGGCATGGAGTGACAAAGTCGGGAACATATACCCAGACCGAACCCGAAAGCATTACTTTCACCCAACGCAACGGCACAGTCGAAAACGCAACTATCGTGGACGATATTTTGCATGTGCCTTATGCGTGGGAGGATTCGTGCAGGCTCGGCACAGCGTTTCCTAGGAGGACAAGATAATGGAACAAGAAAAGCTAGGCTTATTTTCGAGAATAAAACAGGGGCTTACAAAAACGCGCGAGAATATCCTAGGCGGCGTGGAACAAGTGTTTGCGGTGTTTCGCGCGGTGGACGAGGAGCTTTTTGAGGAGCTAGAGGAAGCCCTAATAATGGCAGATATGGGAGTAGAAACCACTACCAACATTTTGGACAACCTACGCGGCCGCGTAAAATTGGAAAACGCAAAGGACGGCGAGGTTGTTAAAAAAATGCTAGTGCAGGAAATTTCCAACGCGCTAACTGCCGAGGCTACGGAGTTTTCGCTTTCCACGCCTGCCGTGCTTTTAATCATAGGCGTAAACGGCGTAGGAAAGACAACCACCGTAGGAAAGCTCACAAAATGGTACAAATCGCAAGGCAAAAGCGTGCTTGTGGCGGCGGCGGACACCTTTCGCGCGGCGGCAATCGACCAGCTCGGCGTATGGTGCGAGCGCGCAGGCGTAACCATGATACGCCAAGCGGAAAATTCCGACCCGTCCGCGGTTGTTTTTGACGCGGCGGCGGCGGCAAAGGCGCGCGGAGCTGACCTGCTTATTGTTGACACCGCAGGGCGATTGCACAACAAAAAGAACCTCATGGAGGAGCTAAAAAAAATCAACCGCATTGTTTCGGCACAATTTCCCGACGCACAGCGCGAGGTTTTGCTTGTGCTTGATGCCACCACAGGGCAAAACGCCCTACAGCAAGCAAAATTATTTAAAGAGGTAGCCGACATCACTGGCATAATTCTCACAAAGCTAGACGGCACAACCAAGGGCGGCATAGTCGTGTCAATTAAAAACGAGCTGGCGATTCCTGTGCGGTTTATTACTGTGGGCGAGGGTATAGACGACTTGCAGGCGTTTGATGCGGGTATGTTTGCTCGGGCGTTGTTGGAGGAGTAGGATTACTCCACCAACCGCTACACCAAGTTTTTATCATTATCCTGACGGCAATCTTGAATATCGCCGACAAGCACGTCACGACCAATTACCTGATATATAATGCGATAACGCTTACCTACTACAAAATAGCGGTACTTATCTATAGGCAAATATGGACGATTGTATGTTGGGTTGCGATACGGCATTTTATTTAGCGAGCGAATACCCGCCATCAACTCGTCAAGCAATCGGTTGGCGGCACTTTCGCTTACTCGTGCCAAAAACTCCATATGCTCCGCCATTCGGTCACTTGCGGCAGGGTCGATAACAACAAAATACGCTTCGGAATTATCCACGGCTCGCGCCTCGTTGGATAGCCCTTTTCATATTTTGTTCAAATTCGTCCGCGGAATATCCCTTTATACCTTGCAGCCTTGCACGCTCCGCAGAGAGCAGTCTTTCGGCGGTTAATAAATCTTCTTCTTGATTGTTGTTGTAATCTTTACGTAGCTCACTTGACGATTTTATTACAGCAATCATTTAATTTCACGCCCTTACCCTTAATAGTCATACTTACGCTCTTATTATGCCTCAAATACAACAATCATTCAAGAGGGTAATCCCCCTACCCCCACGACAAACGCACAAATGGCAAAATTTGCAGGGTCTTTGTAGGGGACGGATTTATCCGTCCCGAGGTTACCTCGCTCTGCGTTAATGGACGGTACTCGTCCCGAATTGACGAACGTGCATACCTCGGGACGAGTAAACTCGTCCCCTACACGACAAACGCACAAATGGCAAAATTTGCAGGGGCTTTGTAGGGGACGGATTTACTCGCCCCCTACCCCACCAACCCCACAACCCTGCCCACCTCGTCCCACTCTATCTCATACCCCATTATCTCCGCTATCACACGCAACGGAATAAAATTATACCCACGAATATTTATTGACGGCGCGGAGGATTCCACGGCCTCGCCGTTTACATAGAATGTATTTGTGCCGAGCGTGTGCGTGATTGTTGTGTCGGCGTTGGTTAGCGATATTACGCCGTCCGCGCCTATTCTCGCGCTTAGCCCAAAAATGCTGTTGTACTCGTGCATGTTTATTTTTACGGCGTAGGGTAGCCTAATCGGCGGCAACGTCAGCTCCAACGGCTCGCCGTTTCTCACAACCTGCACTGGGGCTTCGGTTCTAAAATATTCTACCAGCGCCCACATATGGCTGTATTCTATTTTGCCCGAAAAAAAGCCGTCAAGCCAATCCGCGCGAGCTTCCAGCCAGTCCGTGAGAATTTTTGTCTGCGACATAAAGGAATTATTCGTCCGCATTTCTTCACGCAAAAACGGCAACGGCTCGGGGTGCCGCGTAAAATTCCGCTCAAAATGAAAACGGTGCTTTGCCGCCGTTTCCTTAATTAAATTGATTGTTTTCGCCACCTGCTCATGCCGTATTTCGCTCCAACGTGCGGCGACGGCATCGAAAAATTCGGGGCGTTCCATCAAATTTCTGTACCAATAATTAAAAACCGCCACATAAAGACCGTCCGAGCCGCTTCCCATTACTTGAATGGCAGAATTTCCCGCCGCTATGTCAAAATCCCAAACTGGCCCCATAAAAAGCCTGCGTTCGCCGCCCTCGCCGCTTATATACATAAACACGCTGTAGGCGTAAACGTCCATATTTTTATACAATTCCTGCACAATATAAAAATCCACGAGGGTATCAAGGTCAACTAGCCGCAAAATTTCGTCAAAGCTGCCGAAGCGAATCGCATGGCTTACCCGTTCGAGATAATCGCGGACATAATCGACATGCGCAGGCGTAAGCTGTCGTCCGCTAGGGTACAGCACGCCGTAACGCAAATCGTTTACAGTAACGTACGGCTCACTCGCGCGGCCGTCAAGCTCTATGAAAAATCCGCTACGCTCGGGCTGTGGGTGGCTTTCTATTTCCACGCGTCCGCTGATTACGTCACGCTCGTCCGTTAGCAAATAAACGCCCATGTACCGACTATTTACATACAAATGTACATGCTGTGCGGACGGCACAAAGCCCATGCCCATGGCTTCCGCGAGCTTAAACGCGCTGTAGTTCCGCATAAGCGAGCGGTCAAAATTGTCCGCCAGCAAAATCCAGTTCCGCGCCTCGTAAGCCGAGCCAAGCATCGACCGCGCCTCGTCAAAGCGAATACGGAGCGGTCGTTTGTTTTCGCCCATATACCAAGTAGAATTGCCGCGCCCGCGTACTCTTGCGGCGGCTTGGAAGCTGTGTTCCTCTGGCGCGTTTAGCAAAGATATTTTGCCGTTTTGCCAAATGCCGCGTTCGATAAATGGGCTGAACGGTAGGTTTATTGTTATTATGGGAAAATATTCCGAGGCGGCGGAAACTACGCCTTGCGTAGCTTCTTCACCAATCGAACGCGCCGCCACCGTAAGCGACATGAAGCGGACAATCATAACCGTAAAAACGTATATACACACAATAGCCAGTATTTTCTTCCGCATGTTTTTTCCTTTCGCGCTTCTTTTTCTTGGGGCAAGGTCTATTATAACTCAAATTCGGAAAATATTTATGTATAATTCTCACAAATTTGTACCATACTGTTACCATAAATACTTACCATCGCCGCCAACAGGCGGGGAACGAAGGGAGGAAGCAGCATGAGCAGCAACAAAAAACAAAACTCAACCAACACAACCACCAACACAGAATTTGCTGACAACACAAACAACGCAAGCAACAACACAAGCAATAACACATCTAACTCAAACAAACACAATAAAGGCAAGTAATAGACGACCGCAATCCCCCTCCCATTGTATATTTTTCGGCGTGCTGAAAGCAAGTGTTTTCAGTTTTCAGTAAAGCCTATACAAGAGGGGGATTTTTTTCGTGTGTCGGAACGTGGATTTAGTCGGTCGTTGTGTTGTAGGGGACGGATTTATCCGTCCCGAGATTACCTCGCTCTGCGTTAATGGACGTTATCCGTCCCCAAATTGACGAACGTGCGTACCTCGGGGCGGACAAGTCCGCCCCCTACAACACAACGACCCACCAAGATTTCTGCTGTGCCTCTCGCCCTCTGTGCCTCTGTGCCTCTGTGTGAAAAAATCTTTTAACCTAAATAAAGAAGTTCTACACTTTATCTGCGTTCATTATTTGTCAAAAAGATTTTCACACAGAGGCACAGAGGCACAGAGGGAGCGTGGCACAACAGGCAACGAAAACGCCCTTGAGGTTTTGTAGGGTACGGATTTATCCGTCCCGAGATTACCTCGCTCTGCGTTAATGGACGTTAAACACGGATTTACGCAGATTTACGCGGATTTTGTCCACGTAAATTACTAAACGGCGATATATTTCCCCACGAGCCAATCCGCAAAATCCTCGTAAATCCGTTAAATCCGTGTTTGATTCCATTTAATTTACACAGATAAAATCCACGCCCCACTACCCTTAATTTACACGGATAAAATCCGCGTAAATCCGCCAAATCCGCGAAAATCCGCGTTCCATTATCCCTTAACAAAAGCACGAAATCTTTACTTCCCGCAAGAAAAATTCCATTAGGGCTTGTGGAGTATACCACAATAAGGGTATAATACATAGGCATTTAATTTTTTAAGGGGTTGTTGTATGTACTATGCGGCAGGTTCTACTGATTCGGGTATCGTTCGGGAACAAAACCAGGACGCGATTTTTGTAAACAACGCGCCGATTGGGCCGTTTCCGAATCTATTTATCGTTGCGGACGGAATGGGCGGGCATAACGCAGGAGAGGTCGCGAGCCGTATCGCTGTGGAAAAATTCAGCGAATATATTCGCAACTTTGCTGTGCGGGATTTTATTCAGCCCGAAAATTACCTTGACCTTTTAGTAAACGCGGCACAGCACGCAAACGCTATGATACTAGAAAAGGCGGCAGAGGACAGCACAATGAGGGGCATGGGAACGACCCTTTCCGCTTGTGTAATAACCGACGACAAAATCTTTATCGCGCATATCGGCGACAGCCGCATATACGCCACAAGCCACACAGAAATGAAGCAATTGACGACTGACCATACCTTTGTAGAGGAATTATTGCGGTCGGGTAATGTTTCCCCCGAGGAAGCGCGAAATCACCCTAGACGGCACTTGCTTACAAGGGTACTTGGCATACCCGAGGATAACGGTAAAATGGAGGTAGATACCTGTGTCGAGGACATTGGCGGCTCTACCGCTGTTTTATTGTCGTCCGACGGGTTTTTTAATATGGTTACTGACGATACCGCCCTGCGTATTATAAACGGCGTAGGGTACGTGGAAACTCGCGTACGTCATTTAGTAGAGGAAGCAAACAAGGGCGGCGGAAGGGACAATATTTCCGTCATACTAATTGATATTGGTCGATAAGACCAAGGGGGCTGACATAAAGTGAAACTTGAAATAGGACAAATAGTATCAGGCCGCTACAAAATAGCCGAAATTCTCGGCTCGGGCGGCATGTCCGTTGTTTATCGCGCGTATGATAAGCATTTGGACAGAAATGTTACGTTTAAGGTACTTAAAGAGGAATATCTAAACGACACGGCTCTTGTCGAACGCTTCCCCGAGGAAGCGCGCAAGGCGGCGTGCCTAAACCACCAAAACATCGCGGGCGTATACGACCAAGGAAGTGACGGCAATATTTTATACATTGTATTAGAATATGTAGAAGGCTCGTCACTAAAGGAGTACATTACAAACAAAGCCCCATTTGATGACGAAACCACGCTAGGAGTGGCTATTCAAGTAGCGGAGGGGCTTTGTGAGGCGCATCTAAACAAGATTATTCACCTAGATGTAAAGCCGCAAAATATTCTCATAGCCAACAATAGCATTGTAAAGGTTACAGATTTTGGCATTGCGAGGGCTTCACGGCAGACTACGCGTGAGGCTAAGGGCGTTTCCATGGGAAGCGTGCATTATTCCTCGCCAGAGCAGTCACGCGGCGGCGAGGTTTCCTTTGTGGACGAAAAATCGGACGTGTACTCCCTCGGTATCGTTATGTTTGAAATGGCTACGGGCAAGCTGCCCTTTGACGGCCCAAAAGATGTTGCTGTCGCCATGCAACAGCTTAACGACCCATTGCCCGACATTTTGCAATATAATCCCGATGCTTCCGACAGCCTAATAAAAATAATCTACAAGGCAACGGAAAAATCGGCTTCCATGCGTTACAAGAGCATGGAGGACATGCTTACCGACCTAAAAATCGCGCTTACCGACAAAAGCGGCGATTTTGTCGTAGCCGAGGACGACATCAACGATTCGCCCACGCGCCATATTCCGCAAGAGGAACTCGAAGCACTTCGCCGCCAACAGCAGCGCGCGGCGTTCCTTGACGGCGAGGACTTTCCCGAGGACGAATTAGCAAGCGGCGTACAAGGCGGAAATATCGAGGACGATTATGACGACTACACCCGCTACCCCGAGGATTATCCACGCAAGCCTAAGCCAAGACCAGACGAGAAAAAAAAGGACAGCATAGCCGTATACGGCGGTATTATACTAGGGGTAATCCTCACGGCGGTTATCGTCATTTTTATGCGCCGCTTCTTTGGCGATATGCTTTCGCCCAACGAGGTGACGGTAGAAACGCCGAGCGTGGTAGGCAAGTCATGGGTACAGGCGGAGCTAGAGCTGCGTACCATGGGGCTTGTCGCTGTTCGCGAGGACGGCTTCTGTGACGACGACGACTGCGACAACTGCGAGGACACCGTGCTTTTGCAGCGCGTTGACCCTGGGCGTATGCTTTCGCCGCAGGACGTTGTACAGCTTGTGGTAAGTGCAGGCAAGGCGAGCAACGGCAGCTTTATGCCGAATGTTACCACCAAGCCGCTAGACGATGCCACGAGTATATTAGAAGCACTCGACTTGGACTTGATTTTTGAAATAAACCTTATGGAGAATGAAGCTGTTACGGAAGCAATCGTTATGCAAACCAACCCAGAGATGGAAAATATCGTACGCCGCGGCGGTACAGTTGTTTTGACTGTTTTTGTGCCAGTGGAGGAGGATATAATCCTCACCGTGCCGCGCCTAGTTGGACTGGAAGAAGAAGATGCGATTTCGCTTTTGGAAGAAAATTCCCTTGTGGTGGGCGAGATTATACGGCAAGAAAATGTTGCGTTCCCCGAGGGGCAGGTTATACGCGTTGCCCCTGCTGTGGGTACGCAGGTAGAACCCGATACGGAGATTACGCTAATAATCAGCTCTGGCACAGAGCCGCTGCCTACCCCTCAGCCCACGCCAGAACCCGAGGAAACGCCCGAGCCTGATAACACAACACCCGACAACACGCCAGCCGCTACGCAAAGTGAAACTACGCCAAGCACCACGCCCACGGTTGACACCACGCCGACCACGCCGCCCGAGGCTACGCCTATCGAAGCCACACCAACCACACCCGAGGTCACACCCCCCGCACAGGAATTTATGGACGGAACGCTTACAATCCACCTATGGGCAGTGCCCGAGGGTACAGAAACGGTACACCTTGTTATTGAACGTCAGCTAGGAAACGAGGAGCCAGAGCCTTTGTTTAATGACCCATATGTACCAGTTACGCGCACTGTTATTAGTGTACCTGTGCAATATATTGACCCCACTGTTTTCCGCATATATTCGGTAGAAAATGGGGTACGTATACTGCGCGCTACGGAAAACTGGCCCGTACAATGAGCCGCCACGCAAGCGGAACAATAATAAAGGGCGTAGGCGGCGCGTATACGGTTTTAGCCGAAAATGAAATCTATACATGCACCGCCAGAGGTATCTTTAGGAACAAAAAAATAGTACCGCTTGTGGGCGACAGGGTAGAAATAGAAATAACTGAGCAAGAGAAAAAAATAGCGACCCTGCACACAATAAAGCCGCGCGAAAACGAGCTGCGCCGTCCGCCTGCCGCCAATATCGGGCAGGTGATTATCACCATGGCGACAACACAGCCCGACTTCAACGCAGGGCTTTTAGACCGATTTTTGTTACTGGCAGAGTACGAGAACATTCCTGTGCTAATTTGTATAAACAAAACCGACCTATCGGAAACGACCTTTGACGTGTACAAGGAAGCAGGCTATCCGCTGGTTTACACATGCGCGTTATCGGAAAACGGGCTTGATGCTTTACGCGAAAAAATGTCGGGCAAGGTGAATTTATTCGCGGGGCCGTCTGGCGCAGGCAAATCTAGCCTAATCTCCGCGCTTACTGGGCTATCCCTAGAAACAGGCGAAATAAGCCGCAAGCTAAAGCGCGGCAAGCACACCACGCGCCATACTGAGCTTATTGCACTGGGCGAGCCTGCGGACGGCTACTGCTTCGACACGCCTGGCTTCACCTCCCTCGACCTAGAGCATATACAAAAAAACGAACTCGCTCCCTTGTTTCGGGAGTTTCGTCCGTTTTTGTATGAGTGTAAATTTAATAACTGTATGCACATACGTGAAACTGATTGTGCAGTTCGGGAGCAGGTGGGCAAGGCGATTAGTAAGGAGCGGTATGAGAGCTACGTTAAATTAACTAGCCTTCAATTCCAGCCTAAGCCTGTCCGCAATTAACGCAATAAATTCGCTATTGGTCGGCTTGCCTTTACTGTTAGAAATGGTGTAGCCAAAGAGCGCGTCTATTATTTCCACCTTGCCGCGGCCCCATGCCACCTCTATAGCGTGACGTATGGCGCGCTCCACGCGTGACGGCGTTGTGTTGCATTTTCTGGCGATGGTGGGGTAAAGCTCCTTGGTTATATAGTTGAGAATGTCGAGGTCGTTTACCGCCATCATTATGGCTTCGCGCATGTAGTGATAGCCGCGGATATGCGCAGGTACGCCGATTTCGTGCAAAATGCTAGTTATTTTTGTTTCTAGGTTTACTTCCTTGTTTTGGCGGCTTCTCGCGCCTACACCCTTTTGAATTGGGCTTTTTAGCTGTTCCTTGAGCTGACGTATTCTCGTAACCAAAGCCTCTAAATCGAAAGGCTTGGCTATGTAATACTCAGCGCCAAGTTCAATTGCTTTTTGTGTAATCTTGTCCTGCGTAATCGCCGAAAGAATAATACATATAGGTGCATATTCTTTCTCCTCCAGCAGGTTTAGCTTTTCCAGTACACCTAGGCCGTCTAGCTTTGGCATTACGCCGTCGATAATAGCAATGTCCGGCTTCAGCTCCTGAATTTTTTCGCACGCTTCCATTCCGTCGTACGCTACCCCGATTACTTCCATGTCGGGCTGTCTTTCCAAGAAGTTGATGATTGCGTCACAGAACTCCTTGTTGTCGTCTGCCATAAGCAACGTCATTTTTTTGTCACTCATTGTAATTCCTCCTGTCAATTATTTCCAACTTCTGCCATTATAACAGGAAGAAACTGGAAGTCAATATTTTACGCACGCAAATATTGTATATATTATGCACCTTTCGACATCAAAAGTCAATCCACAAATTGCACTTTTTTAAAATTTTTTATAATTTGCATTTACAACTTGCCATAATATTTTTAAAAAGCCCAGCATATGTATTATTTATGTCAATCTACAGGAGGCGTTAAATTTGCTCGAACCAAGGTTTACCGAACGCGACAGGACTTTTTTAAACGGAGTTTGTGCAGGCGCAATTATTTCCGCGCTTATTGTCATTCTCACATTTTCGGGAATAAGCATATATTCCCGCAGAACACAATGGGGCGGAATTGACCCGAACAGAAAAATTTCTGAAATTTACGAGTACGTCAATAGGTACTCGATTATGGAACACGACAAGCAAACCATGCTAGACAATATGTACATTGGGCTTCTTGAGGGCGTGGGCGACCCGTACACCCAGTATTATACCGCGGAAGCCCTCGAAGCGTTCCGTGCGCGCAACGCAGGGTATTTTGTGGGCATAGGCGTATTGGTTTCTGTAAAAGCTGACGACGCGTACGTTACGATTGCGTCTGTTTTGAAGAATACACCTGCGGAAAAGGTGGGGCTTTTGCCAGGCGACCAAATCGTGAAGGTGGACGGCATAGACACGGCGGGCAGGCTTCGCGACGATGTAGTTGATATGATGCTCGGCATAGAGGGTACGGACGTTACGCTTGTTGTTTTCCGTCCGCATGACAACATGCGCCTAGAGTTCGAGCTTACACGCGCCCGAGTGGAGCTACAGTCCGTTTTCTACGAAATGCACCACACCGAAAACGAAGCAATCGGCTATATAAGAATCGCTTCTTTTGACGGCAACACTACGGCACAGTTTGACGAAGCCGTGGCAGAGCTGTACGCAGACGGCATGAAGGGGCTAATTATCGACCTACGCAACAACCCTGGCGGACGGCTGGACGTAGTAACCGAAATAACCGACCGCCTAATCCCCGAGGGCTTGATTGTGTACATGGAGGACGCAGTAGGCAGGCGCGAAAGCATGTACTCGGGGCCGTCATACCTAGGCTTGCCGCTTGTTCTGCTTGTAAACGAGCTAAGCGCGAGCGCGAGCGAGGTACTAAGCGGCGCGGTTCGCGATACAGAAATGGGTACGATTGTCGGCACGCAGACCTTCGGCAAGGGAATAGTGCAACGGCTCGAACAGCTTTCTGACGGCACGGCAATCAAGCTAACTGTGCAACGCTACTACACGCCCAAGGGCGGAGATATTCACGGCGTAGGAATCGAGCCGCATATAGTCGTGGAAATGGACGAAGCGCTTGGTAGACGTGTGGGCGATATTACGTTGGAGGAAGATGTGCAGTTGCAGGCGGCTTTGGGGGTGTTTGATAAATCTGCGTAAATCCGTCCCCTACAATACCCTCATGCTTTTACTCAACATAGCAATCTCCTTATTCCGCGCAGATTTTAGCCGCAGGTATTCTGCCTTGTCCTCGGAGAAGCTGACATCTTGTTTTAATTTCAAGTAACTCTCCCAACGCTCACGAGATAATTCGCCGTTTTCGAGTGCGGATTTTATTTCACAGCCAGGCTCGCTTTCGTGGCGGCAATCGGAGAATTTGCAGCTTGCCGAAGCGAGAAATTCTTCAACATCGGCGAAAACTTCACCGAGACCTTCGTCCGCTTCCCACAGTCCAAGCTCGCGCATACCTGGCGTGTCAATGAGCATTGCACCCGACGGCAGCATAAAAAGCTGACGGTGAGTTGTGGTGTGCCGCCCTTTGCTGTCGTCCTCGCGGATTTCTTTGACCGCCATGACCTCATCATTCATAAGCGCGTTGACAAGGCTCGACTTCCCGACCCCCGACGAACCGAGAAAAACAATAGTCTTGCGCGGTTTTATAAAGTCGGATAAGGCATCAAGCCCCGCACCTGTTTTTGCACTCACGGCGTAAACCGAAACGCCCGCCGCCGCTGCTTCAACCTGCCTAAGCTGCTCGCCCGAATCCTCGACTAAATCTGATTTTGTGAGTATAACACAAGGCACTGCGCCGCTTTGCCACGCGAGTGCGAGGTAGCGTTCGAGGCGGCTGATGTTGAAGTCGCGGTTGAGCGACTGCATTATGAAAACATAATCGAAATTTGCGGCGATTGCTTGCTCGCCGCGCCCAGGCGTAGGGTCACGGCGAGAAAAGAAAGTTTTGCGCGGCAGGGTTGCGATAATTCTGCTGTCGCCTGCGGGGTTGTAATCAATCTCAACAAAGTCGCCGACAGTCGGGAAAAGTGTGTCGCTGTTGTTGAGATACTTGCCGCTTTTGAGTTTGGCAGAAACCGCGCCAGCATCGCTTACAAGCTCGTATCGTTCGCGGTGAACGGCGGTAATTCTTGCGATTGGCGCGGTCTGTGTTGCTTCGGGAGGTGTATTCGGCGTAAAGCCGTAATCTGTTAGTTTGAGCATTTTTTCTCCTTATAATGCGAAAATTTGTTGTTGCCATAAAAACCATCTCAACTATAGTTTACAGCTACAGACTGTCTACTTCCTTAAATACGGCTATGTCTATAAGTTTAGAATCTTCATCAAAACCATAGAATATTATAATATCTGTATGAAAAATTGTTCGGTATCCACCAATGTGAACCTGCATTTCTTTTACACCAATAACGCGGTCATTATATCCATGATTAAGAACAGGATAAGCCTTCCACTTTTTATTATTTTCAACAACATCAACAACTTCTTCTATACTTGTACCAATAGGCGTAAGTTTTAACATACGTGTCCTTATCATTTGCTCAGACCATCGCAGAGGATTTAGAGCCATAGCAACAACAATAATGGCAATTATACCCAAAATGCTAAGAGCTACGTATTTAAATATTTTCTTTACATCGTTGACCTTGAAAACAAAGCGAATAACTAAAAATGCAACAATCGCAAATAAATTTATCGGCAATAATCCTAGTGCTGCAAGTGCCAACACAAAAATTATTATACTGTCAAACACCCAAGCCATAAGGATTAAAACAGCAAGCATCGCCGCCGTGATAACCATTAAGACTAAGGCACGATTCGTAATTTTCATTGCACCCCTCACAATTCTAAAAACCTAAACAGAAGCATGATATGACTAAGTATAGGCAAAATCCCCCCACCTAGTCAATTAAGAATCCAAACCCACACCCACCATCATCTCCCCCAAATCATACCCCACCAACCATTTCATAAGCACAGACACATCATTGGCGGTTATTTCTCCGTCGCCGTCCATGTCTGCAATCAACCTACGTCTATCACCTCGCCATATTTCAAAGCCTGCGTGTCCCGCTACATGCCGCGCCAGCCAGACTACGTCCGCGGACGATACGCCGCCCTTGCCGTCCGTTGATATTGCCCCAAGGCGCAGCCACTGTGCCGTTACATATAAGTCCTCGGTCACGTTACTGAAATCAGTGTCCCAAAAATCGAACAGCCAGCCCAGTTTTTTCACATGGGGCGCAACAGCCGCGCCGCCGTGGCTGACGGTTTGCACTAGCTCGCCGATATATTCGTCACAATCGGGCGCGAAGGTGACGGTATGTGTAATCGGCGGCTTTTCGGGTCGGAAAATAGGCGTATCGTTAAACTGCGGAATCGGCGTATCTGGCAGAGTGTTTCCGTCAGGATTACGCACAATTGTGTACAGGTCGACCATTGTCATGGACTCTGGCTCTGTACTGCTAATCGCATACGTGGCTATGGAAAACGTGTCGGGCGTAACGTCCGCAACCGACATATGCCGCAGGTTGTTTATAGTGCGGCCAGGTCTAGGCGCGGAGGGGTCTGGGACAAAAAAGGAATTGACATGTCTTGATATATAGCTTCGCGGCATGGCTGTGGCTTCGCGGATATTGCTTCTCGTGGGCGAGCTTACGGCTATATAGGAAATTCCGTCGGGGTTTAGCACGGTGTATTCTGCGTTGTTCCCTTGCACAATTTCACCGCTAGGGCTTACCCATAGCTGATTTGCGCGTATTCGGCTCGTTGTGCTTCCTGTTCCGCGTAAATGGTGGCTTCGTGAATACGCGTGGTCGTGGCCGCTTAACACAATGTCAATGCCCGCTTTTTCAAATTCGGGAATAAATGCCGATATTATTTGCGTTTTTGCTGAATCGGTAGACGAACGCGCTACGGAATAGGGCGAATGGTGCATAACCGCGACACGCCACAGCGCATCTTGATTTTGCGAAATGGCACTGTTAAACCAAATTAGCCTATTTCCCGACAATGTCCGCGTATTGGAATCAAGATGTATAAATAGCACATCGCCGTACCGTGTCCAGTAGTCAATCGCCGTGGGGTGTCCTGTATTGTGGTGCCATACGTTGTTTGACGTGCTTGGCGTACTGGGAATAGGCGTATTAAAATGCCTGTGCCACAAATATACCATAAGGTTGGGCAAGCCGCCTGTGGTTGCATCTGCATCATGGTTGCCTGTAGCGGCAATAATAGGAAGCCTATGAAGGGACGGCGGTGAGAAAAAAGCATCGAGCCGCCGTTGCGGTGTTTGCAATTGGCTTGGGGTCGCGTTTTGCGGGTTCGCAAGCCCTGCGCTTACGGTCTGGTCGCCGAGAGATACTAGCAGCTGTGCGTTTTTGAAAATATCCGTGGTAAGTGCCATTGCCGTAAGCCAGTCGTAGTTGTCCCTGCCTGCTTCGTATGGCTCAATTCCGCCCGTACCCATTTGCGCATCGGCAGTTATGATAAACTGGAAATTTTCCGCGCCGCCTGTTTTGAACGACTTAGGCTCGGATTCGCCAGCCGCCCAAAATACGGCGTAGTTGTATATGGTATCGGGTTCTAAATCCGTTATTGTTACCTTGTGTACATAGTAGGTGGACGTGCCGCCCTCTGCGGTCGGCCGCTGTACGGTAAAGGTGTCGCTAACAGTGGAAGCATACGGCGTGGGCGCGCCGTCTTGTTCCCATATTTTTATGCCGCAGTCCTGCGAAAAGCCCGAATGAAACGTAAAGTGCATGATTGTTTCGTTCCTGCCTGGTGCCATGCTTAGGTTTCTGTAGTCGTAGGGCGTGTTCGCGCTGACTATGCTCGGCGCGAGGGTGAGGAGGAGGACAAGCAGGGTAAGCAAGGTAAGTAAAGGGTACTTTTTCATGTATAACACCGTCCTGTTAATTTTTCTAAAGTATATCAGTGGGGATTGTTGTTTTGGGGAACTGGGGGCATGTTGCTTGTTTGTGGGGCTACTGATGTAATTGGTTGATTTTGAGGGGTATGTTGTACAGCAGGAGCATAGATTTTATCACAAAAGCGTGGTAAAGTGTACTGGCTTGGGAAATATTCCACGGCAAACGCACCAAGCTAAAATATGTAAATCAAACACGGATTTGGCGGATTTTCACGGATTACGCGGATTGGCTCGTTGGAAAATCCACGAAAATCCGATATGTCCGATAAAATCCGCGTGAATCTGCGTAAATCCGCTAAATCCGCGTTTAATCGCTTTTAAAAGCAAAGAATCTACACGCTATTGCCGTTCATGCGTTTGGCGTGGAAATAAAAACGAGAGGGGAAGCAGTATGAAAAATGCAAGTAATTGGAGGAAAAATTTGGGTAAATTAGCCGTAATTATGGCGGTGTTCCTGCTCCTTTCGCCCATATCGGGCTTTGCGGCTACGCCAGAGGTCGCGCCCCTCGAAACAGAAAATATACTTGTGGCAATGTCGGAGTTTACCACCGCGCCTATGGTGTCGGCAGGAAATTCTTTCACAGTAGCACTAAAATCAGACGGCACGGTTTGGTCGTGGGGTTACAATTACTTTGGACAGCTTGGCGATGGCACGACAACAACAGCTAAACGTACGCCAGTGCGAGTTACAGGCTTGACTGATGTTATATCCGTTTCGGCGGGACACACTCACACAGCAGTATTAAAGGCAGACGGCACGGTTTGGACGTGGGGATATAATTGGTATGGACAGCTTGGCGACGGCACAATAATAAACAAACACGCCCCTGTGCAGGTTACAGGCTTAACGGGCGTTATAGCCGTTTCCGCAGGAGATGAACACACGGTGGCGTTAAAAGCAGACGGCACGGTTTGGGCTTGGGGACATAATTGGACAGGACAGCTTGGCACTAGCACAACAACAATGTACCAAAGCTCCACGCCAGTGCAGATTGTTGGCTTGACAGGCATTACAGCCATTTCAGCAGGACATTCTCATACAGTAGCGTTAAAATCAGACGGCACGGCATGGGCTTGGGGAAATAATAGCCATGGACAGCTTGGCGATGGTTCGACGACATGGGGCGGAGTGCCGCAGCCGGTGCAGGTTGCAGGCTTGGCGGACATTATAGCCGTTTCCGTGGGAAGCCGTTACACGGTCGCATTAAAAGCGGACGGCACGGCTTGGGCTTGGGGTTATAATTACTATGGCCAGCTTGGCGATGGTACGACAGCAGACAGGCACACACCAGTGCAGATTACAGGCTTGACTGGCGTTACGGACATTTCGGCAGGAGCTGTTCACACAGTAGCGTCAACATTAGGCGGCACGGCTTGGGCGTGGGGAAGCAATAACCGCGGACAGCTCGGCGATGGTACGGAAACAGACAGGCACACTCCAGTGCAGGTTACAGGCTTGACTGGCGTTACGGCCGTTTCTGCGGCAAATTCGTCTGGGGCTACTGTTCACACAATAGCGTTAAAATCAGACGGCGCGGTTTGGGCGTGGGGCGATAATTGGTATGGACAGCTTGGGCTTGGCGATTACACATCTACAAATAGCTTCACGCCTGTGCAGGTTTTAGGCGAGGGCGGCGTAGGCTTCTTGAATTTAGGAGCAACAGCCCTAGCGGATTTGACCGTAGTTTTTGAGCTAAACGGCGGCACTCGCATAGGCGGCGGCGAGGTCGTGCAAGCCGTACCGTCAAACGGCGCGGCAATCGCCCCCGAAATATTCCGTAGCGGCTGGATTTTTGACGGCTGGGACACCTATTTTGGCGTTGTGACTGAAAATATCGTAGTAACGGCGCAGTGGCTGCGGCTCGGCGCAATCACAAACAATGGCGAGAGCGTAAGCTCCGCAGACGTGGTGTGGGTGGCGCGCCATGTCGCAGGTCATGCAGGCTTTGAGCTAAGCGAGCAGGACAAGCGCCTTGTGGATATAAACGGTGACGGTGTGGTTGATGCCGCCGATATTACCGCGCTTATGCGGTGGTTGGTGGGGTGGGAGCTGGGGGAAGTGTAGGGAGGATTACAAATGATTTATGGAACGCGGATTTTCGCGGATTTAACGGATTTTCGCGGATTTTTTCGGACGTGTTTTTGAATCTGTGTAATCTTGGTCGGCGTGCGGTTTTGTAGGGGGCGGACTTGTCCGCCCCGAGGCTACCTCGCCTTGCGTTAATGGACGTTGCCTGCCACGGCAAACGCACGTTCGTCAATTTTTGACGGACAACGTCCTATCAATTTGGTGCGTGACAACCTCGGGGCGGACAAGTCCGCCCCCTACAAAAACCTTGCAATTCCCTTAGTCTAGCGGTTTAACAAATGATTTATGGAACGTGCGTTTGCCATTCGTACGTTTGCCGCAGGAGGTATTCATATGAACATAGCCATATGTGATGATACTTTAGCCGATGCCAATAAGGCAAAGGAATATGTTGGTGAATATTACAATCACCATTGTAATATTGATGTTTTTTTAAGCGAAGTGGAATTTTTGGAAAAATTCACGGACGGCTATTACGATGTAATTTTTATGGACATATACCTTGTACAGGGGAACGGCATAGCCGTGTCTAAAATCATTCGCCAAACGGACAAAAACTGCCTAATTGTTTTTGTTACAACCAGTGCAGACCACGCCATAGAGGCATTTGGGGTAGACGCGGCGCATTACATAAGGAAGCCCATTAGCCGCGAGGAGGTCGCCGCCGTGCTTGAAAAATGCGGCAAGCTGCTGTCAAAAAAAGGCTGTTTTATTCCCATAAAATCGAACCGTGATATAAAAAAGGTTTATCTGGCGGAGCTTTTGTACACAGAGGTTTACCACAATACGTGTAGAATTGTTACGCTAAACGGCGAAATAAAAATACGGCAAACCATGAGCGAAATCGAGCGGCTTATTAGGGACACGGAAAGCGGCGCGCATTTTGTACGCTGTCACCAGAGCTATTTGGTTAATTTGGATTTTGTAAAAGAAGTAACTGACAATTGCTTTGTTATGGAAAACCGTGATATAGTTATAATACGAAGAAGCGACCGCACTGCGATTAAGGCGGCGTTTGAGGATTATTTGTTTGCGAAGATGTAAGGGGCAAGAAATACGCAGAGCGTATTTCTTGTAGCTTACAGGTGTCACCGTAGGCGACATGAATGATAGTGCAAATTCGCACATGAAAAATCGCCGCAGGTGAGTCAAAACGGAGGGGAATTTTATGAGGATTATTGCGTTGTTTGTGTTAATTATGGGCTTGTGCCTTTGTCCGCTTACTGCTTTGGCGGACAGCTCTATGCGTGGCGAGGAAGCAAGCACTGCACCCGAGGAGCAGGAAGCCCCTCCTGCCGAGGGTAGTGCTGGCGGCACTTCTGGGCTTAGGCGCGGAACAGACAGGGACGGCGTAGATATAGGCAATGGGGACGAAAAAAACGTGCAGGACGTAATAGACGCTCCCGACACGCTAGGCGAATTGCAGGACACCGAGCCTAACGATGATAATGACAATGGCAATACAGACGATACGGAAGTGCCACCGCTTGACGATTGGTCGTCGCGCGGTACTCTGCGGCGCGGCACAGGCAGAAACGGATTAGGCGAGGACGAAGATTCGCCGACTGAGGGATTTAGGCGAGATAGTAGTAGAAATGGGCTTGTTGTGGTTGGTTCTGGTGGGGCTAATGAGGGCGAGGGCGAGGGCAATAACGAGCATGTAGAGGAAGGTCGAGGACAAGGACAAGGACGAGAGCAAGCGGATAGTGCGACATTGTCTAATGTAACGGAACATGCAGAGCAAGACCAAGACCAAACAGGCAATACTATGTTGTCTAATGCAACACAACACGGCAATCAAGCAGACAATACATTGTCTAATGCAACACAACATGGAAATCAAACAGGCAATACATTGTCTAATGGAACACAACATGCAAACCAAACAGGCAATACATTGTCTAATGCAACACAACACGCCAACCAAACAGGCAATACATTGTCTAACAGAACACAACACGCCAACCAAGCAGATAATACATTGTCTAATGCAACACAACGCACCAACCAAGCAGATAATACATTGTCTAATGTAACACCGCCCACCGACAAGGAAGCACAAACGCCCGAAACAAACGCAAACCCCTACTCCGAGGAAAAAACCGAGGACGAAACTGAGGACGAAGCAGAGGGCGAAACCAAACAAGAGCCTAACCAAGCACTAGACCAAGACGGCAGTAATACATTGTCGCAGACAACACCTCACGCCAACCAAGACGGCACTCTCGCCCATGAACAAGACACAACAACAGACAATCTATCCGCTACAAGCCCCGAACAAAACACCGACCAAGCCGCAGAACACACCCCCTACTCCACCCCAAGCCCCACATCACCCCCCGAACAAACAGGCAGTAAGGTGTTGTCGCAGAAAACACCTCACGCCAACCAAGCACCAAGCCCAAGCCACACACAAACCAAATCACCCCACACACCACTACCCACCAAGCTCCCCTCACCTACCCTAGACCACGCAAGCAGTAAGATGTTGTCGCAGACAACACCGCACACCTACCAAGCAAGCAATAAGGTATTGTCGCGAACAACACCTTACGCAGACCAAACCGCCACCCCACACACCGCTTTCTCCCCCATTACCGCCACACCCCACGCCGCCCCCACCCCAGTAATTTTCGAGAGTATATATTCAAGCAAAAGCATACCCTCCGTAGAATTATCACAACACAATTCTGGAGAATTACTCCAGTTTATTAACCCTGCCATCAACCCACAAGAAACCACGCCAAAAACAAACACCCTATGGCTAACGCTCTTTGTCGCACTTGCCGCCGCAGGCATTACGTTTTTATTAACATTCAAAAAATGAAAAAATTCCTACTCCTGCTTGTAGTGGTATGCGCGGTTGCCGCATCTGTATTTTATTTGATGTACAAATATGATAACGCCTACACCGCTTTTACGCCTACTGCCGAAAACGGTGTAATTTTTGTGGGCGAGCAGACCTTGGCGGAAAATCCCATAATATGGCTAATAAACGGTTGGGAATACTATGGCGGCAGGCTGCTTGCCCCCGACGATTTTATTGACCCCACGCTAGACACGCCCACGCCAGACGGCATTATTTATATAGGGCAGTTCGGCGGCTTTGAGGCGGGCGACCCTTCCGCTTCGCCGCACGGAAGCGCGAGCTACCGCCTGCGTGTAAATTTGCCCGACACAAAAAGAACGTATGCCTTTTATATCCCCGAGATTTATTCCGCATACAAATTGTATATAAACGGCGCGTTGGTATTGCAAATGGGCGAGCCAGACCCGCAGGGGTACAGGCCTGCCACAGGCAGACGAATTGTGTCGGCGGAAGCAAGCGGCGGCGCGGAAATTCTGCTCGCGGTGTCCGATTTTTCGCATATGTATAGCGGTGTAGTGTATCCGCCGGCGTTTGGCGAGCCGCAAGCCATACATTCCATGGAGAGCAAGCGCGTTATTTTCAACGCTGGCGTGGTTGTCGCGGCGTTGATTATCGGGCTTATTTCCTTGCTTATCGGGCTATTGTACCGCCGAAACGCGCTTTGGCTTATGTATTCGCTTGCTTGCCTGTTTTTTGTGGGCTACGCAAGCTACCCTGCTATGCAGGCGCTGGGGCTTTTTCATTCCTATATGGTCGAAAGTGTCGCGTACTGCGGCATGTTTGTTTTGATTATGCTTATCCAAAGGAAGCTCGGGCATGTTTCAAGGCTCGGCTTGTATTTTATTGTGGCAGGCTGTTTGGTCGGCGTTGTGTCGCTGGCGTTCCACTTGTCCTTGCCCAACATGAGCCTAGACACTATGCTTGCGTATTCGCGGCTAGTCGGCTACTACGGGTGGGGCAGCGCGTTTGCGATTACATTTGTGGCATTTTCCGCCATAAAAAAGGGCGAACCGACATCTAAGGGCATTATTTGCGGCATCGTTATTTTTAGCTGCTCGCTTGTTATGGACAGGCTGTTTCCTGCGTATTCGCCGATTATTTTCGGGTGGTATGTGGATATTGCGGGCTTCGTTTTTATTCTCATAATAGGCGGAATAATATCCACGGAGGTACATTTTAGGTACATAAGCGCGATTTTGTTGGAGGAGGACGTAAAGGCGACAAGCAGGCTGCTGGGTCTGCAAACCAGCCACTACGAAGATATGCTCGCCAATATCGCCAACGAACGCAAGCTGCGGCACGATTTTCGGCATCATATTTCTGTAATAAACGAATATGTACGGCAGGGCGAATATGAGGGGCTGGCGCGCCACATCAACGAAATGACAAATAACGCGGTTTTGGATATGGAATATATTTACTGCGAAAACACCGCCGTAAACGCGGTTGTGGGGCATTATTTAACCAAGGCGCGCGAGGCGGGCGTGACCGTCAGCGCGAAAATTTCAGTACCAAAGAAAATGGCAATAAAGGACACCGACCTGTGCATAATTTTTGGCAACTGCTTGGAAAACGCAGTAGAGGCCTGCGAACGGCAAGCAAGCGGCGAGAGGTTTATACGGATAAGTACGGTGTCGCAAGGGTCGGCTTTTGCGGTGAAAATTGAGAATAGCTTTGATGGGAATAGTGGGAATAGTGGGAATAGTGGGGCGCAGGTGGGCGGAGTGTTTTCTGGTAAGCGTGAGGGGCAGAAAGGAATCGGGCTTTCGGTTAAGCGCGAGGGACAGGGAATCGGGCTGGCTTCTGTAGCCGAAACAGCGGCGAAGTATGGGGGTAGTGTGCGGTTTGAGGGGGAGTTGTTTGTTTTTCGGGCTAGTGTGGTTTTGTATGGGGGGTGATGTGTGCCTACGATTTACTTTCGTAAATTTCTTTGAATCTTTTTGCGGTTATCCAACTACCCGCTCTAAAGGTTTTATTATGAATATAAAAACGGTAACCATCTATATCACTTCTATCCATATTTTTTAGCTGTCCTTCAATGTTTGTTGTGCCTACATATAATTGTTTGCCATACAGTTCCCGTTGTTTACCAGTATATAAGTTTATATTATCTGGTTGGCAGGATATTCTATAGACTTCCCTTCCCTTACATGGATACGCATTTGACGGCCTCTTAATATGTGAAAGGCTTGAAGCGGTGTCATTCCAAATCTCTTTATTGTCCATAATTGACCACCCTTTTTTATTTTTTCTATACGATTATTTAGGTTGCATACTGCATTATACACAAAAAACCCTGCGAAAACAAGGCTTTTTTGTAGGGGCGAGGTTTGCACGATTATCAATTCGGGTCGGACAACGTCCCATCAATTTGGTACGTGGCAACCTCGGGGCGGACAAGTCCGCCCCCTACAGTAACCGTCATGCCAAACACACGAATGGCAAAACACCACGCCAAACGCACGAATGGCAAAATCTGCACGGTTTTTGTAGGGGACGGATTTATCCGTCCCGAGGTTAGCTCGCTCTGCGTTAATGGACGTTGCCCGCCACGCCCCCCCCCACATGTTCGTCAATTTGGGACGGACAACGTCCCATCAATTTGGTACGTGACAACCTCGGGGCGGACAGGGTCGGCGTGCGGTGTTGTCTAAGAAAACCACTTAGACAACACCTTACTGCCTGCTTGTCCGCCCCCTACAGTAACCGTCACGCCAAACACACGAATGGCAAAACACCACGCCAAACGCGTGAACGGCAAAATCGCACGGTTTTTGTAGGGGACGGATTTATCCGTCCTGAGGTTACCTCGCTCTGCGTTAATGGACGTTGTCCGTCCCCGAATTGACGAGCGTGCAAACCTCGGGGCGGACAAGTCCGCCCCCTACAAATAACCGTCATGCCAAACACACGAATGGCAAAACACCACGCCAAACGCACGAACGACAAAATTTGCACGGTTTTTGTAGGGGACGGATTTATCCGTCCCGAGATTGCCTTGCTCTGCGTTGGTGGACGTTATCCGTCCCCGAATTGACGAGCGTGCAAACCTCGGGGCGGACAAGTCCGCCCCCTACAAAAGCCTGCAAATTCCCATGACAATAAATTACCATACTATCCATGGAATCAAATTACCGTGGTTGTAACCTGCAAAATTGCCACGACAACAGATTACCATACTATCCATGGAAGCAAATTACCGTGGTTGTAACCTGCAAATCGCCACGACAATAGATTACCATATTATCCATGGAATCAAATTACCGTGGTTGTAACCTGCAAAATTCCCATGACAACAAATTACCATACTATCCATGGAATCAAATTACCGTGGTTGTAACCTGCAAAATTCCCACGACAACAAATTACTATATTATCCATGGAATCAAATTACCGTGGTTGTGTGGGGATTCTCAACACAAAAAACCCTGCATAAAGCAAGGCTTTTTGTACATAAGCGAGTTACATAATCGAGTTGCATAAGCAAACTACATAAGAAAACCACAATATGCAAGCCACATAAGCAAGCCACATAAGCAAGCCACATAAACAAGCTAAAAAGGCTCGTGACGATATTCCCACCACACCCCAGTCGGAAAAAAGGGGCTATGCCCCTCGGAGAAAAGGGGCTATGCCCCTGCCCCACCAACATACGGAGGTATTTCAAATTTAGTAATCCAGTCCTGATAACATTCGATACAAAGGTCTATATTGTGAGGCTCGCCGTCAAAAGGCGAAAAATACCCCCATGTTTTCGTGAGCGACATATGGTCCTCAAAATAATCGAGATTTTCCTTTTCTACATCACGTCCACAAACATTACAACGCACATTACAAAGCTGCGGTATTGGCATACTGCGTTCCGAGAAAACTTTCATTGCCATTTTCCCCCTTGAATCTTAAATATTCCGCCATATATAATATCCCACGGTTTGTGCTAGGTATTCGCGGATAATATATACATATGGTACAAGCCCAAGGTTTATGCCAATCCAAATAAAGAAAAATCTAATTTTAATAAAGCGTTTTCGCCTGTCTGTGAAATGGAAAACGAATCGACCGCCGCTTTTCCGCCAGAAAAGTCATACAAATAAGCAAGCGCTTGGGAAATTTCGCCAGCAAGCTCCACCTGTACGCGCATCTCGTAAATTTCGCCCTGCACTGGCATTATTTCGGAAACGGAGAATACATTTTCCTGCAAGCCGTATTCCGCGCCTGCCAAGGCCTCCGACAACAAAAAAATTAGCGAGAAATTTTGCGAGTTGGAATTTTCCAATTCCTGTGAATCTTTATTGTAATTGTCAATTATTCCTTGTGCCGCGTGATATTTTTTTTCCAAAATATTCCTATTGACCCGCGCTTTATGAAACGAAATAAAAACAGGCGCGACAAACACCACGCCTACTATTATTATAGCTAAAAAATTAAAAGCTATGAGATATTTCATTTAAACAACCGTCAGCCGCGATAAAATCGAATCAAAGAAATTGCCGACGACAAACGAGCCGTTAAGCTGTTCCATGACCTCGGGTGTCGTGATAAAAAGCGACAACGCAAGCACAATAAGCCACGAAATTCCCGCGCCCAAAAGCCCGCCGAAAATGAAGCCGCCCACATTGTTAAACGTGCTTATTATCGGCAGTTTTCCGACAATATCTACCAAAAAGCCAATCAGATACATCAAAATAACCACAATAATAAACACTAAAACAAGCGCGATTCCGTTGGTCGCCATATTTGCAAAAAAAGCAGAAATATTTTCTTCGATTGTATCTACACGCAAAATACCGTGAATATCGGGGTTAAACCGCTCCAAAAGAAGCTCCCGAATTTTCACGGGCAGTCGCAGGGCTTCAATCACTTCCTCCTGCCGCTCTACCGCTATTTCCGTAACCATGTCGCCTATGCCCAGCGAGCTTTTTATGCTCTCCTGTATGACGGTATATAGGCGCGTTCCGTTCAAAAAGTTGGCAACATATGGATATAGGCGGTTAGCCAAAAGCATTGCAACAAAAAAGGAAACCAATCCGTAAACAGTACGAATAAGCCCCCGCCGATAGCCGATTAAGGCACAGCCCAAAACCACTATAATAATGCCGATGTCTAGGACATTGACACTCAAATTCTCAAAGCTCATGAGTGTATTACCACTTGATTACGCCCTAGCTCCTTTGCGAGATAAAGCGCGGAATCCGCGTTAGAAATAAGCTGTTCCACGGAAATATCGTTCGGCGAGCCATAGTTCGCGCCTATGCTAACTGTGACAATGTCGTTTTCGCCGCCATCGTAGGGTACAACAAGGTCGTCTACGGCTTGGCGTATTTTTTCGCCAATCGCGGCACATTCGCCGCTACAGGACATATTTACCAAAAGCACGGCAAAGCCGCCAAAAGCCCACCTTGCGGCAAAATCGCCTGGCTGTGTTACTGCTTCCTGCGAAATAATCTTACCCACGGCTCTTAGGCACTCGTCGCCGTGATTGTAGCCATAAATCGTGTTAAAGGTTCTCAGCTTATCCACGTCAATCATTAAAATTCCCAGATTGCGGTTTTCGCCCTTAGCGCGAAGCCCTTCTTCCCTAATACGGCTCTCGAAAAATTTACGGTTTGGCAAGCCCGAAACCATGTCCATCATGCTAAGCTCGTTAATTGTACGCATTTGCTCGATTATTTTAATTTGCAGGCTTATTCTCAATTTTACGATAATCGGGTTGTACGGCTTCGAGATATAATCCGCCGCACCAAGACTAAGCCCTTTTTCCTCGTCGCTTTCGTGGTACAGGCTCGTGATAAAAATTACCGGAATGTCCCTTGTTTCCGTGCTTTTGCGTAAATGCTCGATTACCTCGTAGCCGTCCATTTGCGGCATAACAATGTCCAAAAGAATTAAATCGGGCTTTATCGCTTTGGCTAAATGGATAGCCTCCAAGCCGTCCGAGGCGGCATGAATGATATAGTCATTTTGTAGTATATTAACTAAATGTGTTTGGCTTATTCTGCTGTCGTCTACTACTAGGATTGTGCTTTTTTTCATCGTTGAATACCTCCGGGGCACAGCCCCTTTTCTACGGCGGACTGTGGTGGGAATGTCGTCACGCAGAGGGGCATAGCCCCTTTTCTACGATTTACGGTGGTGGGGGCATAGCCCCTTTTCTACGGTTTACTGTGGTGGGAATTTCGTCACGCATAGCAGTATGTTAGGCGTGCGGTGTTGTCTGCGACAACGCCCTACTGTCTGCCTGTTCGGAGCTTAGTCGCAGAGCAGTTTCGTAATATACAACAGTAACGAGGTCTACTTTGATTATATTCAAAATAGTTGTCCTCGTTACAAAAAGTTTCAATTAGATATAAGGGGCAAAGCCCTTCTTACAACAGCTCCAACAACACCATAGGGGCGGCATCGCCGCGCCTTGCGCCTATTTTAATCATGCGGGTATAGCCGCCGTTACGTCCAGAATATTTGGGAGCCCATTTTTCAAACATGACGTTCGCTAGGTCGATTTTTTTCGACTGGCTACGCATACGCCTGCCGTCCTCGGGAACCTTGGTAACTGGATATAACACGCTCAAAATTTTGCGGCGAGCCGCAAGCCTAGATGGGCTGTCCTTTTGGATTGTGCGTTCTACCTCGTTATATTCGGTCACTTTACGTCCGTTTTCGAGGGTTTTTACGCGTTTTCCGTCCTTGTCCTTGACAGGTACCTTTACGGTAATATTTTCCGTAGTGAAATTATCCTTTTCCTTTACCGCAAGGGTTATCAGCTTTTCGGCAATTTTGCGTACTTCCTTTGCTCGGGTTTCCGTGGTTGTAATTTTGCCGTGGAAAATAAGCTGTGTGGCAAGAGAACGCAACATAGCCTTACGCTGACTGGACGTGCGGCCTAATTTTCTATAACCAGCCATAGTTAATCACTCCTTTTTTTCAACTGCTAGGAAACTTCTCTGCTAGACGATATTCCCACCACAGTCTACCGTAGGAAAGGGGCAACGCCCCTTCACTCCTCGGTCGGCTGAAGGGTAATCCCCAAATCCGACATTTTTTTAAGAACTTCCTCTAGCGACTTACGCCCGAGGTTACGCACCTTCATCATATCGTCCTCTGTTTTTACGGTGAGGTCTTGCACGGTGTTGATTCCTGCGCGTTTCAAGCAGTTGTAGCTCCGCACAGAGAGGTCTAGCTCCTCTATGCTCATTTCCAACATTCTTTCGCTTGCGTTATCCTCGCGTTCAATCATAATTTCCGCGCTTTTCGCAGAGTCGGAAAGGTCTACAAACAGGTTGAAATGCTCCGAAAGAATTTTCGCGCCGATACAAATCGCGTCCTTTGGGCCAACAGTGCCGTTAGTCCAAATTTCCATTGTTAGCTTGTCGTAGTCGGTTACGCTTCCTACGCGGGTAGGCTCGACATAAAAGTTTACCCTGCGTACAGGCGTAAAGATAGAGTCGATGGGGATTAAGCCGATTGGTTGGTCGGGATTTTTATTTTTGTCCGCGCCTACGTAGCCATGACCTTTTCTTACAGTCATTTCCATGAACAGCTTCGCATCGGGCGTGCCAAGAGTAGCTATAACCAAATCGGGGTTGCAAACCTTTACGTTCTCATCGAGCTTTATGTCCTTAGCGTAAACTACGCCCTCGCCGCTTGCTTCTATTCTAGCGGTTTTTGGCTTCATATTGTCGCTTTCGTCACATAGAGCGAGATTTTTTAGGTTTAATATAATCTCGGTTACGTCCTCTTTGACCCCAGGCAAATGACTAAATTCGTGCAAAACGCCTTCTATGCGAATGTTACTTACCGCCGCGCCCGAAAGGCTCGACAACAAAACTCTGCGTAAGGAATTTCCCATAGTCGTACCGAACCCGCGTTCGAGCTGGTCTACCACAAATTTGCCATAATCGTCTTTTACTTCCAAAATATCAATACGAGGTTTTTCTATTTCTAGCATACTGTGTCAACCTCCCAAAATTACTTACTATATAACTCAACAATGAGCGTTTCGTGCAGGTCGTAGGTTATGTGTTCGCGTAGCGGCTTCATGGCTACCGTACCGCGAAGATTTTCGGGGTCGGCGGTAAGCCATTCTGGCACTGCGCGAGAATGTGTAACGTCTGATATATCTTTAAAACGCTGTAATGTTTTAGATTTATCGCGTATTTGAATTACATCGCCCACTTTTACTTGATACGAGGGGATATTTACCTTTTTGCCGTTTACGGTAATGAGATTGTGGCGGACAATTTGCCGCGCTTCTGTACGCGAACGACCATAACCAAGGCGATACACAGCGTTATCTAAGCGAAGCTCCAACAAACGGAGCATATTTTCGCCTGTTACGCCTGGTGTAGTACGCGCCTTTTCAAAATACATACGGAATTGTTTTTCTAACACGCCGTAAATTCTTTTAGTTTTTTGTTTTTCGCGTAGCTGTTGACCGTACTCGGACAGCTTTTTGCGGCTTGTGCCGTGCTGACCTGGCGCGGTTGGGCGTTTATTTATGGGGCAGCATTGCTTAGAGCATTTTTCCCCTTTAAGGAACAATTTTTCGCCTTCTCTGCGGCAAAGCCTACAAACAGGCCCAGTATATCTTGCCATATTCTATAGTCCTCCAATCAAACTCTTCTGCGTTTAGGCGGGCGGCAACCGTTGTGCGGTACAGGCGTAACGTCTTTAATCATGGTGACCTCAAGACCCGCCGCTTGCAACGCGCGAATAGCCGCTTCTCTGCCGCTGCCCGGCCCGTTTACAAAAACCTCTACGACCTTAAGTCCATATTCCTTAGCCGCTCCTGCCGCTGTATCTGCCGCCATTTGCGCCGCATAGGGTGTAGACTTACGACTGCCTCGGAAACCAAGCTGACCCGCAGAAGCCCAGCTTAATGCGTTGCCCGATGCGTCCGTGATGGTAACAATCGTATTGTTAAAAGAAGATTGGATATGCACTTGACCCCTATCAACAAACTTTCTGTCGCGCCTACGGCGTGTCGCCGCTCTTTTTACTGGTTTTTTTGGCATTTAAACACTTATCCTTTCAAAAATACTAAATTGGCTTTGGCAACAAAACATTATTTCTTCTTATTAGCTACTGTACGCGCCTTACCCTTACGTGTACGCGCATTTGTGCGTGTGCGTTGCCCGCGTACAGGTAACGACTTGCGGTGACGTATGCCGCGGTACGAGCCGATTTCTACCAAGCGCTTGATGTTCAACGCTACCTCGCGGCGTAGGTCGCCCTCTACCATTTGTGACGATTCGATAATGTTACGAATTTTAATTACTTCGTCGTCGGTTAAATCTCTAACGCGGGTATCAAAGCTAATTCCCGCCTCGGTGAGAATACGCTTAGAACTCGGACGACCGATTCCATAGATATAGGTAAGCCCGATTTCGACTCTTTTTTCGCGTGGCAGGTCAATGCCTGAAATACGTGCCATAAATTCTTCCTCCTACCAGTCAAAGACTGTTTTCACCGACCAAGCGTAAAACCTTATGGGGGCTGTTGGTCGCTAATTTTGGCTATATCGCCTCGTATTACCCCTGTCTTTGCTTATGCTTAGGGTTTTCGCAAATAACTCTAAGAGCGCGTTTGCGCCTAATAATTTTACATTTTTCACAAATCGGTTTAACCGATGGTCTTACTTTCATGCCCGCTCTCTCCTTTTTTTCGTTTCACATTTGACGATTTCAAGGCTTCGAGGCGACATTCCCACCAAGAAGCAGTCGGATAAATGCGGCTGTGCCGCTTACTTATCGCGCCAAACTATCCGCCCCTTAGTCAAATCATAGGGTGACATTTCAATCAGCACCTTATCGCCTGGAATAATCCGAATAAAATTCATTCGGAGCTTGCCAGATATGTGTGCAAGAATTACATGCTCGTTTTCCAACTGGACTTTAAACGTAGCGTTAGGCAATTTTTCTAAAACCTTGCCCTCTACTTCAATTACATCGTCTTTTGACAACGCTCGCTACCTCCCTCCGAGATTAGGAAATTTTCTATCAATTTACGAATATCTGCGTTTTGCATAGCACGTCCGCACGGTGGCTGTAGCTCTGCTGAAAAATTTGTCGGCTGAACATGCTTTTGCTTTTTTTTCTTAGGTTTTTCCAGTGTCCGCAGTTTTCCGTCTACTAATATTAAATACTCGCCGTCACTGTCTAGCACAACCATTGGCTTGCCCTTATCGCGGCCTTTTTTAGAAAAAACTATAGCTCCGCGCTTCATAGGGTAAGAACCTCCGCTGTGCCGTCTGTGACTAAAACCGTGTTTTCATAATGGGCTGAGTATTCTCCATCTCGGGTAATGACTGTCCAATTGTCGTTCATTGTGCTTACCTTGCTTGAACCTAGGTTAATCATAGGCTCTATTGCCAGTGTCATACCACGCCTAAGGCGCGGGCCGCGTTTTGCTTGCCGTGTGTGCGGAATTTGCGGGTCCTCGTGAAGCTGCCGCCCTATTCCATGTCCGCACCACTCTGTTACTATACCAAAACCATACGGTTTTACATAGTCATCTATTGCAGCGGAAACATCATGCAGGTTGTTTTCCGCGGTACAAAGCTCTATACCTGCGAAAAAACTCTTTTCAGCGACATCTAGCAGCTCTCTGTGTTTTTGGTCTATATCGCCCACCGCAAAGGTTCTCGCGGCATCTCCGTGAAACCGTTTGTAACAAACACCGAGGTCAATACTGATAATATCGCCATTTAACAGCTTTCTTAAACCAGGTATGCCGTGAATAACCTCATTATTGACGCTCGTGCAAATCGCCTTGGGGAAACCCCTATAGCCTAAAAAGGTAGGCTTTGCGTCATTGCTGCGAATGAAATCCTCCGCAATCGAGTTCAACTCGCCTGTGGTTATTCCCGCCTTGATAAATTTAGAAAGATGCTCGTGAGTACGCGCGACGATTTTCCCTGCAATTCTCATTAAAGCAATTTGTTCGTCGTTTTTTATGAAAATAGCCATTTTTTATTCCAGAAAGCCCTTGTAATGGCGCATGAGAAGCTGTGATTCCAGTTGCTTTACAAACTCTAACGCTACGCCTGTTACAATCAAGAGTGACGTGCCGCCGAAGGCAATCATAGATGCCGAGGGGGCTAAACGACCCATAACAATAGGCGTAAGCGCGATTAAGCTGTAGAAGCAAGCACCAATCCACGAAAGACGGTTCACGGTGACCTGAATGAAATCGCTCGTAGGCTTACCTGGGCGAATACCAGGTATAAATCCGCCGTTTTTCTTCATGTTTTCCGCCATTTCAATCGGGTTTACCGCAAAAGACGTATAGAAATGCGTAAACGCAAAGATTAGAACAATATACAGAATTGCGCCGACCCAGTGAAGATTGCTGAAGTTTACAAAACGGTTCAGAAATTGTAGGAAAGTCGCATTCGGGAAAAAGCCTGCAAGCATTGTCGGGAAGCTGATAAGCGACATGGCGAAAATGATTGACAGAACGCCCGCGATATTAACCTTTAGCGGAATGTACGGATTGCCCTGCATACCTCCGCGGGAGCTTGTAGCCGCCGCTCTGCGTGCGTACTGTACAGGTATTCGACGTTCGCCCTCATGCACAAGCACAACAAAGCCGATAATCACAACGAACGTAGCAAGAAGCACCACAACGCCCGCAACCGTCAAAATACTGGGGTCTTGTGTGAGCATACTCCAAAAGGTCATAACGCCAGTAGGAAGCCCCGACAAAATATTGGCAAAAATCAAAAACGACGCGCCGTTACCGATTCCTTTTTCCGTGAGAAGCTCCGCAAGCCACATGATAAAAATTGTACCCGTTACCATAGCTACTGTAGCAACAATGTATACGAATAAATTGTCATTTGGCGCAGCAAATAAATTTTGTCCGCCGACCTGCGGGTTGCGTGTGTACGAATAAACCATTCCCGCGGCTTGTAATGTGGCAAGACCAACAGCCAGGTATCGGGTGATTTGTTGGATTTTTTTACGGCCGTCCTCGTCCTCTTTTTGCATACTATTCAGTACAGGGATTGCGTATGTCAACAGCTGCATAATAATTGAAGCTGTGATATACGGAGCAATACCCATTGCAAAAACCGTTCCTAGCTCTCCGCCCATAAGCAAAGAGAAAAACGTCATCGCGCTGTCGCTTTCGCCCCAGCCATAACGCCCAAGGCTTAGCATTTCTAGGCTAATACCAGGAACAGGAATCAGCACCGAGCCTATGCGATAAATACACAGCAACAAAAATATGAAAAGCATTTTTTTACGAATATCGTCTACACGCCAAGCATTGGCGAATATTTTAAACAATCAAATCACCTCTACTTCGCAACAATTTCTGCTTTTCCGCCAGCCGCATTGATTTTTTCGGCGGCACTGGTACTAAAGTAATTAACCTTTACGGTTAGCTTCTTTTTTATTTCGCCGTTGCCGAGAATTTTAACACCATCGCGGGGGTTGGAAACCAAGCCCTTTTGTTTCAAAGCCGCAATATCTACCACTGCGCCGTCCTCAAATACGTTAAGCAGCTGTACATTGATAGCGATAATTTCTTTCGTGTTTCGGCAAGAATGACCTCTTTTCGGCACACGGCGATACAAAGGCATTTGACCGCCCTCGAAGCCGACCTTACCTCCGCTGCCCGAACGGGATTTTTGTCCCTTATGACCGCGGCCAGAGGTTTTTCCGTTGCCCGAGCCATGTCCTCGTCCACGCCGCCAAGCCTTGGTTGTCGCGCCTTTGGCGGGTTTAAGCTCACCTAGCTTCATAGTAAGGCACTCCTTTCCCCATGCCGTCATCAGGACGGCAAAAGTGGTTTGATGAAAAATAGCTAAAGCTATTTTTCATACTTTTATTCTTCAACTTTAATTAAATGTTTTACATGGTGAATCATTCCGCGTATCGCGGGGTTGTCTTTCTGCTCTACAGTGGCATTAACCTTTTTCAAGCCAAGCGCCGCTATAGTCGCCCTATGCTTAGGTTTCGCGCCGATGGGCGAACGCACCAACGTGATTTTCAACATTAGCTGTTCCTCGCTTCATAAATTTCGTCAACGGACTTGCCGCGCAAGCGCGCTACAGCCGTAGGTGTCTTGATTGCTTTAAGCCCCGTGAGAGTGGCTTTTACGACATTATGTTTATTATTTGAACCAATCGACTTTGTTACCACATTGCGAACGCCAACAAGCTCCAGCACGGCGCGAACCGCACCGCCCGCAATAATTCCTGTTCCCTCGGGAGCAGGACGCATAAGAACCCTTGCCGCACCAAAATGCCCAACGATTTCATGGAAAAGCGAATCGTTTTCGTTTTTTTCAAGGAAAAATAGGTTTTTCTTTGCGTCCTCTTTTCCTTTGCGGATAGCCTCGGGTATTTCGTTAGCCTTACCAAGCCCGACACCTACGTGTCCTGCCTCGTCGCCAACAACTACAAGCGCAGCAAAACGGAATGTACGCCCGCCTTTTACTACCTTAGTTACGCGATTGATTGAAACTACTTTGTCTTTTAAATCCAAAGAGTTCGCATCTATCTTTTTAATAGCCATAGGTCATAAGCTCCTTCTTAGAACTTCAATCCTGCTTCTCTTGCGGCATCTGCAAGCGCCGCGATTTTTCCGTGATAAATATACCCGCCCCTGTCGAAAACAACTTCCTCAATGCCGAGCTTTTTCGCTTTTTCGGCTACAGAAGTACCAACAATTTTAGCGGCCTCGATATTAGATGTGGACTTCAACGCGGCGGTTTTAACCAAGCTCTCGTCCATAGTAGACGCGCTCGCAAGAGTACAGCCCTTCACATCGTCAATCAGCTGTGCATAGATATACTTATTAGACTTGAAAACAGCTAGGCGCGGTCTGCTTGCCGTACCCGACAGGTTACGGCGCAACCTATAATGCCGTTTCTTGCGCGCATCTGCGCGACATGGTTTGTTTATCATAAGTCACCTTCTTTTTTTGACTATCTTACTTCTTGCCTGCCTTGCCTGCTTTACGTCTGATATATTCGTTTTCATATTTAACACCCTTGCCCTTATACGGCTCTGGTGGACGTTTTTCTCTAATGTTTGCGGCATATTGACCGACCTTTTCCTTGTCTATGCCCGAGATAATGATTTTGTTAGTACCGTCTAGGGTACTTTCTACTCCGTCAGGGTCTTGCATTTCCACTGGGTGGGAATAGCCCAAATTCAAAGTAAGTTTGTTGCCGCTTTTTGCGGCACGATAGCCCGTACCGATAATATCTAAGCGTTTTACATATCCGTCAGTTACACCCACAACCATATTATTGATAAGTGTACGGGTAAGCCCATGCAATGATTTAAACCGCTTCAAGTCGTTGGGGCGGGTAACAATTACCGCTCCGTCCTCCTGTGCGATGGTCATGTCCGGTGACAGCTTACGGCTAAGTGTACCCTTTGGGCCTTTTACCGTTACCAGGTTTCCGTCAGCGATTGTTACTGTTACACCGCTGGGAATGGGTATTGGAAGTCGTCCAATTCTCGACATGATTCTGCACCTCCTTATTTATTTTAATTACCAAATGAACGCTAAAATCTCGCCGCCCACGCCTTGCGTGCGCGCATCTTTATCGGTCATAACGCCTTTGTTTGTAGAAACAATCGCAGTCCCCAAGCCGTTAAGAACCTTTGGTAAATCTTCACAGCCAACATAAACTCTAAGGCCAGGCTTAGAAATACGTTTCAAGCCTGCAATAACCTTTTCGTTTTTGTTTTTGCCGTATTTAAGAGTAATCCGCATGGTTTTTTTCACGCCGTTGGTTACTATTTCGTAGCCCTTAACGTAACCCTCTTTTACTAAAATAGATGCAATAGCTTCTTTCATTTTAGACGAGGGTACGTCTACCTTGGTGTGCCTTGCCATGTTTGCGTTGCGGATTCTCGTGAGCATATCGCCAATAGGGTCGGATAACATTAGCAATCCTCCTTGCTTCTAAATATTCAGTATTACCAACTTGCTTTTCTTACGCCAGGGATTTGCCCTTTGTAAGCTAATTCGCGGAAGCAGATACGGCAAATGCCGTATTTACGCAGGTTTGCGTGCGGCCGTCCGCAAATATTGCAGCGTCTATATGCCCTTACGGCAAACTTCGGCTTTTTTGCAGCTTTTAAAACTAAGGCTTTTCTTGCCATTATCAGTTCCTCCTACAGTCACAGACTGTTTTCAACGACCACACGCGAAGCCCTCTTAGGCTGTTGGTCGCTAATTATGGCTATATTCGCTTCGTCTTAATTTGGACGAATAAAGGGCATACCAAACAGCGATAACAATTCGCGTGCTTCCTCGTCTGTTTTGGCAGTAGTTACAAAAACAATTTCCATTCCACGCAATTTATCAATTTTGTCAAAGGATATTTCGGGGAAAATCAATTGCTCTTTAATACCCAGGGTATAATTTCCGCGTCCGTCAAACGCATCGGGGCTTACACCGCGAAAGTCACGAACACGCGGGATAGCTATATTTATTAGCCTGTCAACAAAGCTGTACATTTTAGCACCGCGGAGCGTTACCTTACAGCCAACTGGCATACCTGCGCGCAGCTTGAACGCCGAAATAGATTTTTTTGCTTTAGTTACGACTGCCTTTTGACCCGTGATTGTCGCGAGGTCATTTGTGGCATGTTCAATAACCTTTGAATTGTCCTTAGCTTCGCCCAAACCGATATTTACTACTACCTTTTCGATTTTTGGCACAGCCATTTTATTCGTATAACCGAATTTTTTCATCATGCCTGTAACGACATCTTTTTCGTAAATTTCTTTTAGCCGACTCATGTCCGCGACCTCCAATTAGTGACTAATCAATGATTTCGCCCGTCGATTTCGCGTAACGCTTTTTCACCATTTCGCCGCCCACTTCCTCTAGCTTGTAGCCTAGGCGGGTTGGCTTATCTTTATGAAGATACATTACGTTAGAAATATGCAGTGGGGCTTCACGGCGGGTAATTCCGCCTGTTTGGTTGGCACGGTTGGGCTTTTGGTGCTTAGTCTGCATGTTAAGCCCCTCGATTACGATTCGTCCCTTTTCTCGGTCGATAAGAAGCACGCGCCCTGTTCTGCCGACTTCCTTACCCGCAATCACTTGTACCGTATCGCCGCGTTTTAATTTTACCTTATTCATAGAAATCACGCTTTCTATAAAACCTCGGGAGCGAGAGAAACTATACGCATAAACTGCTTTTCGCGTAATTCTCTAGCAACCGGCCCAAATATACGAGTGCCTCTCGGGGTTTTGTCCTCGCGGATAATAACCGCCGCATTTTGGTCAAAACGAATGGACGAACCGTCGGGGCGAGAAAAGCCCTTAACCGTGCGTACCACTACCGCCTTGACGACCTCGCCTTTTTTTACTACGCCGCCTGGTGTTGCGTCCTTTACCGAGGCTACAATAATATCGCCAACACCAGCATACCTGCGTTTACTGCCGCCAAGAACGCGAATACACAATAGCTCCTTCGCGCCGGAATTATCCGCAGAGGCAAGCCGTGTTTCCTGTTGTATCATATTAACAGCCTCCTATTTCGCCTTCTCTAAAATCGTAACCAACCGCCACCGCTTATCCTTAGACAGCGGCCGTGTTTCCATTACGCGAACTCTATCGCCGATTGCACACTCGTTTGCTTCGTCATGCGCTTTCAGCTTGTACGTGCGTTTAACAATTTTTCCGATTAACGGGTGACGGATACGGTTTTCCACCGCCACAACAATTGTTTTATCCATTTTATCGCTTACTACTTTGCCTACCCTTGTTTTGCGTAAGTTGCGAGTCTCCATTTTTCAATACCTCCTATGCCAAACCCTTGGCGCGCTGTGTCATTACTGTTTGTATTCTTGCGATGTTCTTGCGAACCTCGCCAATTCGCGCCGTGTTGTCCAGTTGGTTAGTGGCGTTTTGGAAGCGCAAGTTGAATAATTCCTTTTTTGATGTTACTAACTCAACTTTTAATTCTTCCACGGATTTATCTTTAAGGGACTCTAGGTATTTCTTAGATTTCACAGTACCTCAGCCTCCTTGTTATTGTGCCTGCTCCGCCAAAATTTCGTCTAGCTCTTTCCTAGAAACAACCTTACATTTTATCGGGAGCTTGTAGCTTGCTAGTTTTAGCGCGCGGCGAGAGGTTTCCTCGTCTGCGCCGTCTATTTCAAACATAATGCGGCCTGGCTTTACCACCGCTACCCAGTATTCGGGCGAGCCTTTTCCGCTACCCATACGAGTTTCGGCGGGCTTTTCTGTCACTGGCTTGTCGGGGAAAATCTTTATCCATACCTTACCGCCGCGTTTCATTGTTCTGTTGAGAACAATACGTGCCGACTCGATTTGATTTGCGGTTATCCATGTAGGCTCCATTGCTATAAGCCCATATGCGCCGTAAGTGATTTTATTGCCGCGCAGCGCCTTTCCTGTCATTCGACCGCGGAACTGCTTGCGTCTTTTTACCCTTTTTGGCATTAGCATATTCGCCTGCTCCTTCCCGTCTTTCTGAACGGAACGGGCGGTCGTCTCTCTGCCTTGCCTGTCCCGGAAGCACTTCGCCCTTGTACAGCCACACCTTTACGCCGAGCTTGCCGTAGGTGGTGTCCGCTTCTGCGAAGCCGTAATCTATATCCGCCCGCAATGTTTGCAGTGGAATTGTTCCCTCGTGGTAGCTTTCGGTTCTCGCGATGTCCGCACCGCCCAAACGCCCCGAAACAGCCGCCTTTATACCCTTCGCGCCGTTTTTCATTGTACGTTGCATGGCTTGCTTCATAGCACGGCGGAAGGTTACGCGGTTTTCTAAATCCTTGGCGATTACCTCCGCTACAAGCTGCGCGTTAAGCTCTGGCCGTTTAATTTCGCTTATTTCTACGTCTGCCTTGTATTCGTTGGGGTTGCGGTCAACCAGCTTTTGGATTGCGTCTGTAAGAACCTTAATCGCTTCGCCGTTACGCCCTATGATAATACCTGGGCTTGCGGTGTGCAGGGTTACTTTAACGCGGTTAGATGTGCGTTTGATTGTTATACGCGCAATCTTGGGGTCAACAGGGACTGGCTTTCTGTCCTTGAAGTAGCTCTTAATAAACTTCCTTATATTGTGGTCCTCCAAGAGGTATTTTGCGAAATCCTTCTCCGCGTACCAAACGGAATCCCATTCCTTATTTATTCCCAGTCTTAAACCGTGGGGATTTACTTTTTGACCCATGGATTCACCTCTCGTTTAACACAATTGTGATGTGACTTGTACGCTTATTGATTCGGTATGCGCGACCCTTTGCTCTCGGCTGTATGCGCTTCATGGTCGGCCCTTGGTCTGCAAAGGCTTCCTCTACAAACAAGCCGTCTGTGTCTAGCTGATGGTTTTCTTCCGCATTCGCAACAGCCGATTTAAGCACCTTGCCGATTAGATACGCGCCGTAACGCGGATTATATTGAAGAATCGAAGCCGCCTGCTCCACGCCCTTGCCCTTAATTTGTTCAAGAACAATTCTTGCTTTACGGTCGGAGATTCTTGCATATTTATGAATAGCATGGGGGCGCATTTCGCGGTTTTCCTTGTTACGCTCCGCCTTATACTGGCTCCTATGTCCTTTAGCCATGGGTTGTGTACCTCCTACTTCGCTTTACTTCTTTTTTCAGCGTCCTTGCCGTGTCCGCGATACGTGCGTGTAGCGGCAAATTCGCCTAGCTTATGCCCTATCATATCTTCCGTTATATAAACGGGAACATGCTTGCGACCATCATGCACCGCAATCGTAAACCCAATCATTTCAGGGAAAATTGTTGAACGGCGCGACCATGTTTTGATTACCGCTTTGTTTTGAACATTTTCTTGTGCTACTACCTTTTTCATAAGATGTTCGTCACAGAACGGCCCTTTTTTTAATGACCTACCCATATATTAGTACCTCCTACTTGGTGTCGCGCTTGCGTACAATATATTTGTTACTTTGCTTGTTTTTCTTACGTGTTTTGTAGCCAAGTGCGGGCTTGCCCCATGGTGTACACGGCGCAGAGCGGCCTATGGGGGCGCGACCCTCACCACCGCCATGCGGGTGGTCGTTCGGGTTCATTACAGAACCGCGGACAGTCGGGCGGATACCCATATGACGTTTTTTACCTGCCTTACCTACATTGATAAGCTCGTTGTCTTGGTTTCCTACCTGCCCGATTGTTGCGCGGCAGTCTACGGGAACAACACGCATTTCACCAGACGGAAGCCGTACAGTAGCGTACTTCTCGTCCTTAGCCATAAGCTGTGCGACATTTCCTGCCGAACGAACCATTTGCGCACCGCGACCGCGTTTCATTTCGATATTGTGGATTTCCGTACCTACGGGAATCACTTTCATGGGAAGCGCGTTACCTGGTCTGATTTCTGCCTCAACACCGCTCATTAGGCTATCGCCGACCTTTACGCCTATGGGCGCTAGGATATAGCGTTTTTCGCCGTCCGCATAATGCAGCAACGCAATATTTGCGGTACGGTTGGGGTCATACTCTACAGCGGCGACCTTGGCGGGTATTCCGTCCTTGTCACGCTTAAAGTCAATTATGCGGTATTTTATTTTTGCCCCGCCGCCCCTGTGCCTAACCGTGATTTTGCCCTGTCCGTTGCGGCCAGAGTGCTTTTTCAAGTGAACGGTAAGGCTTTTCTCCGGTGTAGACTTCGTAATTTCCGCAAAATCGGAAACCGTCATCTGTCTTTGGGAGGGGGTTATGGGTCTATAGCGTTTTATGCCCATGAAAAATCTCCTTTACTTCTTCTATATGCCCTCAAAGTATTCTATGGGGCTGCTGCTTGGAGTTAGCTTTACGATTGCCTTCTTACGTCTTGCCGTTTCGCCTGGCTTAGAGCCGCGGCGCTGGCGTTTTTTCGGGTGGACATTCATTGTGTTTACTGATTCCACTGTCACGTTGTTAAAAAGCCGCTCGACCGCTTCTTTTATTTGGGTTTTTGTTGCCTTGGGGTGAACGTAGAACGAGTACGCCTTTTCTTCAAGTAGATTCATGCTTTTTTCTGTCATAAGAGGCTTAAAAATGACATCATAATACTTTAGGTCTGCCATTATGCGTACACCTCCTGCATTTTTTCTATAGCCGATTTGGTAATAACGAGGTTATCGTGGTATAGAATATCGTACACATTGATTGTGTTTACCCCCGCGGTTTTAACGCCTGGGATATTGCGAGCGGAGAGTACAACATTTCCGTTACCGCCGTCTATTACAAACAGTGCCTTGCCTAAGTCAAGATTTTTGCATACGCTAGTCATTTGCTTTGTTTTAATTTCGGAAAACTCAAGGCTATCTAAAACAATCAGCTTGTCGTTAAGCACCTTATCCGTAAGCGCGGATTTTAACGCCAGTCTTTTTAGTTTTTTGTTAAGTTTGATGGAAAAATCGCGTGGCTTGGGCGCGAACACTACGCCGCCGCCTTTCCATTGGGGCGAACGAATCGAACCCTGTCTAGCGCGCCCTGTTCCTTTTTGCCGCCACGGCTTTGCTCCGCCGCCGCGAACCTCTGCGCGAGTTTTTGCCGATTTTGTGCCTTGGCGTTGGTTGGCGAGATATTGTACAACTGCCATGTGTACGGCGTGCTTGTTTACCTCTACGCCAAAAATCGCATCGTCAAGCTCTATTTTGCCAACGGCATCGCCTTTAATATTTCTAACTGCTACTGAAGCCATGATTACAACTCCTTAATGTTCTGCACTTTAAACTTTAACCGTGCTTTTAATTGTTACGAGCGCGCCCCTTATACCAGGTACTGCTCCGCGTATTAAAATCAAATTTTTGTCTGCATCAACACGAAAAACCTCTAAATTTTGGATTGTTGTTTTTTTCGCACCCATATGCCCTGGTAATTTTTTCCCTTTGCGAACTCTACCAGGCGTTGTGCCTGGCCCCATAGAACCATGTCCGCGGTGGTACTTAGAACCGTGTGTCATAGGCCCGCGGTGCATGTTGTGGCGTTTAATCGCGCCTTGGAAGCCTTTACCTTTAGAAGTGCCTGTTACGTCTACATGGTCGCCTGCGGAAAACATGTCTGCTTTAATTTCTCCGCCGACCTCAAATTTGTCACAATCGTCAAGGCGAAGCTCTTTCAACACACGCTTTGGCGCGGCGTTAGCACCCAAATGTGCTACAAAATGCCCTTGCTCTGGCTTGCTTACTAGCTTTGCTCGTATTTCGCCAAAGCCTACCTGCAATGCGGCGTAGCCGTCCTTCTCGACAGTTTTCTTTTGTACTATTGTACAAGGGCCTGCTTCGAGAACCGTAACGGGAACCATTTCGCCATTCTCTGTGAATATTTGTGTCATGCCGAGTTTTTTTGCTAAAATCGCTTTTTTCACAATCTTTCGCTCCCGTTCTACATTATCTTGACCGCGATGTCCACGCCGTCGGGTAAGTCAAGGCGCGTGAGGGCATCTACGGTTTTTGGGGTAGGCATAAGAATATCTATAAGACGTTTATGCGTACGCATCTCAAACTGCTCGCGGCTATCCTTGTACTTGTGTACCGCACGCAGAATTGTTACTATTTCTTTGTTTGTGGGCAAGGGTATAGGGCCGCAAATTTCCGCGCCTGTACGTTTTGCCGTTTCTATGATTTGTACCACAGACTGGTCAATGAGCTTGTGGTCGTATGCTTTAAGATTTATGCGTATTTTTTGGCTCTGCATAAGCTACCTCCAAATTCTTCACGTTTCCGCGCGTGTCACTGTCGAACATCTTCCAACACGTTCCAAGAACACGCCACAAGACATGATTATATTTCTTTTTCGCCCGAAGTCAAGTCTTTTTTTCAGAAAATTTACAAAAAATTTTTTTTAGGAAAATATTGGGGGATTTTGAACCGCAAAATTGACTCACAAAATCGAATTGACATTTTTAATTCATTTGGATATACTTCGTAAGATTTTGCAAGCAAGAAAGGACATGATACAAAATGAAAGCATTGGTTATAGTAGACATGCAAAACGACTTTATCGACGGCTCGCTCGGCACAAAGGAAGCCGCGGCAATCGTGCCTGCGGTCGCGGAGCGTATCAAAAATTCGTCCGACGAATTAGTTTTGTTTACGGCAGACACCCACGGCGAGGACTATTTATCCACGCCAGAGGGCAAAAAGCTGCCCGTTGTGCATTGCGTAAAAGGCACGGACGGCTGGGAAATACACGAGGACGTTTTAACCGCCGCCGAGAACGCGATAACATTCGAGAAGCCAGTTTTTGGAAGCACCGCGCTTGTTGATTTCTTAAAAGGGAAAGAGCAGGAACTAACGCGCATAGAGCTTTTGGGGCTTTGCACGGACATATGCGTTATTTCTAACGCAATTATGCTCAAAAACGCCATGCCCAACATAGAAATTTATGTAAATGAAAAATGCTGTGCAGGCGTAACGCCCCAAAGCCACAAAGAGGCAATAAACGTAATGAAAATGTGCCAAATTAACATAATATAAGAAAGGCGTGATTTATTTGCTAGGAGTAAATTTACTATTTGCGGGGTTTGCATTGACCCTCAACGGAATCAGCTATCTAAAGAAAGTAGACGACAACGCCAAGGCGTTTGCAAATGTTCTTGTCGGGCTTATAATCGGAATAAACGCCGTTTTCCAGACCTCGCAGGCGCATTTGTTCGCCGACCTGCCGTTACATGTGTATTACGGCTTTTCCGCGGCCATGTGGCTGTTTTCACTGAACTATTTTCTCATCGCCGCGCATATATTCTTTAAAAGCACCAACTGGAATGTTTTCGGCGTGTTCAGCATGTTTGCTATGCTCGTTTCCTTTACCTTTGCAGGCGAGGCGGCAATGGGCGGCTTGTGGGTATTTGTTTACCTATGGGGCATGTGGGGCGTTTTGTGGGCGCAGTCATTTGTTTCCATTTTGCTGGGAAGCAAGGCCATAGACAAGCTCTCGCCGCATGTTCTAATCCTCAACGGCGTGGCAAGCACCTTTGTACCAGGGTTTTTAATGCTTTTAGGTGTGTTGTAATGTTAAATATTAAGCCCAAAAACGTCTGCATGTTCGACCAGCTTTCCCTCGGCGAGGTAATGCTGCGCCTTGACCCAAGCGAGGGGCGTATTCGCACCGCACGCAATTTCCGCGCCTGGGAGGGCGGCGGCGAGTACAATGTCGCGCGCGGCTTGCGTAAATGCTTCAAGCTACAGACCGCTGTCGTCACCGCGTTTGCGGACAACGACATCGGTTTTTTAATTGAGGATTTAATTTTGCAGGGCGGCGTGGACACTCGCTTTATTAAATGGGTAGAATATGACGGCATAGGCCGCGCCGCACGAAACGGCTTAAACTTCACAGAACGCGGCTACGGCGTTCGCGGCGCGGTGGGAATTAGCGACCGCGCGAATACCGCCGTGGCGAATTTAAAAAGCGGCGATATAGACTGGCAGCATATCTTTGGCGAATGCGGCGTACGCTGGTTTCACACAGGCGGTATCTTTGCCGCATTGTCCGAAAGCTCCGCACAGGTCGCGCTAGATGCGGTAAAATGTGCAAAAAAACACGGCACAATCGTAAGCTACGACCTAAACTACCGCCCGTCCCTATGGGGACATATCGGCGGCAAAAAGAAAGCGCAGGAAGTAAACAAGGAAATAGCAAAATACATTGACGTTATGCTCGGCAACGAGGAGGATTTTACCGCTTGCCTTGGCTTAGAAACAGGAAGCGGCGACCTTTCCTGCCTAGACATAAACGGCTACAAAAACATGCTTCACGCCGCCCATACCGCCTACCCCAATTTTAAGGTAATCGCCACGACCCTACGCGAGGTAAGCACCGCCACAATCAACGACTGGTCGGCGATTTGTTACGCAGACGGCGAAATTTATCACGGCATGGAATTTAAAGCCCTAGAAATACTCGACCGTGTAGGCGGCGGCGATAGCTTCGCCTCGGGGCTTATTTATGGGCTAATGCAGCAAAAGGATTATCAAACCGCGTTAAATTATGGCGTATGCCACGGCGCGCTAGCCATGACTACGGCTGGCGATACGTCCATGGCTTCGCTAAAGGAAGTGGAAGCGCTTATGCGCGGCGTAGGAGCGAGGGTTCAGCGATGAAAAAAATCATGGCGTTTTTGACGGTTATTCTAGTTTTCGGCGCGGTTATTTTTGCGTTAATTAAATTCCGCGACATAGCCGAGGTTTATATCGAAACGGAGCAAGCCCCCGAGCCGCAAGTGCAAGCTCCGCCCGTTGCCCAAACCGATTACATAGACGAGCTACTCGAAAAGCACGGCGATTTGTTGTCGGTATACTACGAAAACCTAGAAACAGGCTTTACCTATCGTTACAATGCCGATAGGCTATATTTTTCTGCCAGTGTACCAAAGGCGTTTTACGCGCTGTATGTATATTTGCTTGCAGAACAAGGGCTTGCAGACCTCGACACTCTGCACGAATTTACCGAAATTGACACAAACTGGGGCTCTGGCATAATCCAAAAAAATTACGACTACGGCGCGCAGTTTACACTACGCGAGCTATTACGCCTAAAAATAAGCGAAAGCGACAACGTAGCCACGCTTATGCTCGTGCGGCTTTTCGGCATAGCAAGCTACGCCGATTTTGTCAAGGAATCGGGCGGAAATCCGCGCCTCATAGGCGACAGGGTAATGAACTCCGAGCTATCCGCCAACGAAGCAGGGCTTTTTGCCCGCAAAATCTACGAATATATAGAATCTGACGCAGATTTTGCGGACTTGTTCAAGGCCTCGCTACTAGACAATCAACACTCGTTTATCTCGTCCGCCTACCCCATAGCAAGCAAAACAGGCTGGACAGAGCCAAGGGCATGGCACGAAATGGCAATCGTTTACGCCCCCTCGCCCTTTACCCTAGTGATTTTGTCGGAACGCGAGGGCTGGACAGAGCAGGATTATGCGGATTTCGCGGAGATTTTGGGGGTGTTTGAGGGGTTTAACTAAGCCCTTATATCCTCCAACCTAAACCCCACCAACAGCTTCAAAATCATTCTAACATCTTGCTCATTCACTACCCCATTGCCGTCTATATCCGCGGCGCGCAAGTCAATGCTCACGTTCTCGCCCACTACATATCTAGCAATCGTAATCATGTCTATGATGTTAATAAAGCCGTTGCCGTCAACGTCCCCTATCACAAAATCCCCCTGCGGCACTCTGGCAAATCGGGTATTAGGCACAGGCATTTCACGAGCAAGCACACTAGCCGCCACCGTCGGCCCTATATAAAAGCTCGGGTGCGGCGGTTGGTTGTACGCCGCGTTTTGTAACGAAACGGCAAGGCGGTACGCTGGGTCGTGCATAAATGTGTAGAAGGTATACGGCGTGTGGTGGTTTGTGGTGTAAATGCGTAACGCCTGATTATTGCTCGTGCGTACGATTATTTCCTCGCGCCAATCGCCGAAAATATCCGCCTGCAAGCTAGGGTTTGACTTTGTTCCGTTTACGGAAAGCGTGCCTGTAAGGGTCTGCACGTTCGCGCGTGTCGCTTCTAGGCGGCTTGCGCCTGCGTTGCGTACTATGCCTACGCTCGGCTGATAGCTAAAATTAAAATTCGTTAGCCGTGATATTGACAACGCGGCATCGCCGCCGCCGTCCAAAAATTCCCTCATTAACGCGCCCGTCCAATACACCATAAAGTTAATGGGAACTCCGCCGCTTACGTGAATTTGTTCGCCTGTAAGCATATTGTGAATAGGCGTTCCGCCAGAAGCCCATACCTCAAAGCCTGGCAACGGCGTAATATTGCCCATTGCTCCGCGCCCTACATCGTTTGCGGCTGTGCTGTGTGTCCACACAGGGCGGCCAGTCGCGGCGTGAAACAGCGTTACATTGTCGGGCGGCCCTGCTTCGTGCGGGCTAAATCTATAAAGCTCACGCGAATTAGGGAAAATAGCCGTTTGGTGCAGTGCATCGCCATGCCCCACGTTTATTGTACCTCTGTCGCCTGTAGCCGCCCAAAGGATTCTGCCGCGGTGGTCTAAGGTCACCGAGCCAAAGCTAACCTCGTCATAGCCGTCAAAGTTTACATCGCCAACAATCATTTGGTGATTACCGCCTGTAGGCGTACCCCATTCACGGAAATCATACTGCCAAATCGCTTGTATTTTGCCGTCAATAAGCTGATACGCCGCCGCAAACGAGGGATTGTAGTGCTGTCGCGCTTCCACTACTGTGGGCCACGGCTCCGCGCCCTCTACGCCGCCCTTTGGCATAAACGCAACCGCGCCCATAAAGCGGTCGGAGCGGTTTTGATTTGTATCGCCCCAGCCGCCGCGGTTTATTCCATACGGCGCGAAGTATTCGACTGTATCTAGCGGCAAGCCAGTAAGCCCGTCAAACACGGTAAAAAATTCTGGGCCGTTGTTTATTCTGCCTACCGCGCCTGTGTTGTTTACGTTCCTTACAGGGCAACGAGTACCGCCAATCCATACATTGCTAGGGTTGCTTACCCAGTTACCGCCAGAGGCGGAATCGCGGTTATAAAACCCTCGCGAGAAGTTCAATAGCCCGTGATAATTAAAATTGCCCGAGTGGTTATTTGTGCCATTTCCGCCAATAATATACACTGGCGTACCGCCCTCAAAGGTTTCCAAGACTAAGCCAGTTACAGGGTCGGGGTGGTATACCCTCGTTCCCTCCGAGGTAGCTATAGCAAACTTGGCGAAGCCGCTATTGTCTAGGTCGAAGAAGTGCATGGGCGCGATATGCTCGCCCGAGGTGCGGTTTATGCCCCAGTTGATACGCCACAAAAGCTCACTCGCGCCAGTCGTGGGCGAAAATTTATACATATCATAAATTGTTTCGCCTGTATGCCGTGCGGAAAGCCCTGGGTCGCGCTGCATATTTGTTGTCCATTTTACTAAAATTTCGTATTGACCGTCGCTGTCCACGTCCGCCACGGACATGTCGCTTACGATATAGTCGATTGTGGTCGTTGGGTTCTCCGTAGACGGATAATTTAATACGCCGTTATAGGCAAGCGCAGGATTTGGGCGTGAGCGCGGCTGTTGCAGCGGCACTTGCAAATAATTGTTAGCAAGCCTAACGCCATAGCCTGCCGTAACGCTGTCGCGGCTTTCGCCCACCGGTACTACCCAGTAGCCGTCGCCCGCCGCGCCGCCAGTGTCTATGAAGTTTGTGGCGTTTGTGGCTGTAGCTATGCGTGTATCGCTGCCTCCCCTAAGCCTAAACACATCAAAGCGCATGTCCTGCGCGTATTCCTCCGCGGACAATCGCCACTGCACTAGAGTACCGCCGCCGCTATTGTTCGGCACAGCGACAACGCCCCTGTCGAGCCATTCCACAGGTCGCGCGAAGTCGTGCAATAGCCCTGTCCGTACTTCCACGAATATTTTCGGCTTTACGCCCATTCTGTTATGGGCTACGCCGTTTACGTCCGTGGTTGTTCCAGTAAATTCATATACTCCCGCTCTATTGGAATCAAATACCATGGTGGTGGGCTTTTCCGCCGTGCGAGTCCACGGCATATCTGTCACCGCCCAAGAAATAGGCACAGTCGCGGAGCTTCCGTCAAAAAGAATTGCCTGTATTTGTGTAGGCAGATTTAAATCGGCTATTTGCGCGCCTTTGTCCGCGGTAATAAACCAATTTTGCCACAGAGTGGCGTTTGCTCCTGGGTCTACAGGGCTAGGCGGCGCGCCTAGCATAGCAGGCGGCACAAAGTCAACAATCGTGTTTGTATGATGTGCTTCGTAGAAAAAGAACAGATTGTCTATGCCATTATTGTCCGTGGAAATATTCACGCCAGACGGCCTTGTGTAGTTCCACACTACCGAGGAAATATCCGAGCCGCTTATCGGCACAGTAACGTCTGCAAGCACTGCCGTACTGCCGCGTTGTACCGCTACTATTCGCGCGTTCTGTTGTGAAAAATCGAAAACAATACCAAAGGTAAACCACCGCGCCGTCCATGCAGGGCTAGTAAGCGAATCAATACTCGTAAAGCGCGTAAACAGCCCAGAGCTACTCGCAAGCTGTAGCGGATTGGACGTGTCCACGGGCATGGTAGCCCCTGATATTACGCCAAATTGCGGCGTTGCGTTCGCGTTAGTTCTGCCCTGCGTAATACCAAGCAGAGTAGACGAGCCAGAGCGGAACTCCAACGCAAGCGAAGGGCGGTTTGGGTTGTTCCCTGCTGTGATTGTGCCAGGCAAATAATCAAAGGTGACAAAGACCCTGTTACCAACGGCAGGCGAGGGTAAGGTCGTAGATACAGACCTTGCTCCGCCCTGCCCAGAAATAATCCAGTTATAGTAATTGTTGGCAGGGCTTGCCCCTGCTTCCGCCACTACCTCACCTGCGCTAAACTGCCAACGGCGCGCGTCCGTAGTGCCTGTAGTCGTAAAATACGAGCCAGAAAACTCGCCCTCCATACGAGCGGCAGGCCACTGGAATGGTGTCCAGTCGCTGTAATTGCCTGCGCGTAGTGTGGGGATTAAGGTGGCGAAGATATGAGTGGGGCTTGGGCTTGGCGAGGGGCTTGGTGAGGGGCTTGGCGAAGGGCTAGGACTTGGGCTTGGTGAAGGGCTTGGCGAGGGGCTAGGGCTAGGGCTTGGCGTAGGAGTACCGCCCTCCGCAATAGTGATTCCTGTAATAAGCATATCGGGGAACGGCGCGGACGAGCTGTCACAGCCGATACTATAACGCACAGTGCCGTCTGCCAAAATTTGTGAGCCGTTCATAACGGCAGTTAGCGTAAATTCGCCGCTTGCGTTAGGTGTAGCAAAATAAGTGCGTTGCGGCGATACGCCGTCCTCCGTGCGTATTCTCGCGCGCTTGCCTGCCGCGTTATTTGTAAAACTGCCAGTAACTGTAAACGTGTATTCACTACTCGCGTTTACGCCCGATAGGTTATTTATTTGGAACAATACGCCCTGTGATGAGCCTGTTCTGCCAGTAACTGTTACCGAGCGTGAAGCCCCAGAGTTGGCGGTGATTTGCGTAGTAGACGCGCCGTTTCTTACCAGTACGTCTGTGGCGCGGGCGGAGGACGAGCTGCCGCCAGTGCCAGTAAGCCGCGTAAACGCGTCGGCAGGCATAGTCTGCATATTAAACAAAAATGGGTCGGGTTCTACAGAAATAGAGGGAAAGACTAATTGCGGATAGTTGCTTCTTATATGACGAGTAGCGTCCCCTATTGTACTCATTCCTATATCGGGATATTGTCCGCAGCTATAATTGGAAGTCCACGCCATTACGCCCTGCCAGTTATTGTTAAATGCGTTTACATAGTCCTGCCGTATTGTGTATTGCGTGCTTGTTTGGGTAAACGGCGTACTGCTTCCTGTCCAGCCGCGAGTACCGCCGCCGTAGGTTTCGCCTATTAGCGCGGGTCGGTCGGCGGTTAGCCCCCAGCCGCCCTGTGCAAGCGTTCCTGTAGGCGTTCTCGTAAAGGGGTGACCGAACCATTCGCCCACATAGTCATAATAATGGGTAGACCAAAAATCCAGCTTGGCGTACGGGCTGTTAAGCTGCGCCTGCATACGCGTGTCGGAGGCCATATTGCCTGTATGATTGTCGGAATTATACTTAGGCATAGCAAAGCCGACCGTTACCAGTACATCGCTTGTACTGCGTATTTCGGCGGCGTTACGCGCGAAAAAGTTCGTCAAATGCGCCCACGAGAAGCCGTTGGTTGAATAATTCTGCACACGGTTTCCGTTTACGTCCTCCTCGTGTACCCAGTCCGGCTCGTTCATCAGGTCAATACTCCACAAATACGGATTGTCGCCGAAACGCTGAATAAAGCCCCTTGTGTAATGCTCCACAAACGAGTCAATATTCGCCGAGGACGAGAGCATATTACGCCACCTCGCGCCGTTTGTTCCCTTGAAATGGTCGAACGAGGTAATCGCCGCCATTATATAAATTTCGTGTTCCATGGCTAGGTCGAACAGCTGCCCGAGGTGATTCCAGTGACTGCTAGAAACGCCCGAAACAAGCCCCTGCGCGTTGATTGTAACCGCGCCCTGGTCGTTGTTACAGTTTACCCATATTCTGGTAGCATTTACGCCGTCCTGCTTCAACAGCGCGAAATGCTCCGCCCATTGGGAACGGTTGAAATTGCCGCCGAAGTCGTTCCAGTTGAACCACGGCGTATTTACGCCGTTGACCCAAATTCGCTGGTCGTCCCCTACCCTAAACTCCTGCCCCGAAACATAAATTCGGCGCGGGTCGCGGGTAGAAAGCGCCGTTACTTGCTCAGTTATGTGAAGCATAGGCAGCATCGAGGCAAGTATGGTGATAGTGAGTAGAATTGCGGTGATTTGTTTTTTCATACAAGAAATCCCCTCCCAAAAATAACCATTACAAATTTACTACAATTTTAATTGACATACGCTTTTCTACGTTGTATATTTGTGTCGAGATATAAATTTGGTCGTGCAACACACTAACATAATTTGACAACGTGGTTTTTACCGCATATCGGACAGGGCATATCCCCCCTGTCCTCTTTTTTTTGCGGAAAAGCGGAAACGCCCCTACTGCAAAAACTCCAACACGCATTTCTCCATTCCCGCAATCTCCGCCACACCGCTATGCACCACATCACGGCCTTTCAAGCCGCAAAACTGCACAGGCACGCTGCCCCTTGTAAGCTCCGCCATTTGCTCCATAAGCTCAAAATCGTCATACCTCTCGTACTTGTCGTCAATGCTCGTCATTACAGTTTTTGTAAATTTATACGGACTTGCGGTAGACACAATCACGCCCCTTTCGCCAGATTTTTCCTGCGCGGTGTATGCCACAGCCGTGTGCGGGTCGATTAAATAGCCCTGTGCGAAAACCTTTTTTATTGCGGCGCGTACCTCCCTTTCCGTAGCGGCATAGCCGACAAAATCTCTAGGCACATCTAACGTAAAACGCTGTTTAGTCGACAGCCTCGTCAGCCGCTCCTGCACATTGTCACTGGAAATTTCATACACCAAACGCTCAAAATTGCTAGGCACTAGAATATCCATAGACGGCGAGGACGTTAAATAAAACGGACGATTAGAATCAAAAACGCCAGTATCAAAATAGTCACAAAGCACCCTATTCTCGTTGCTTGCACAAATTAGCTTGTCAATAGGAAGCCCCATTTTTTTTGCGTAATAGCCTGCCAAAATGTTGCCGAAATTGCCTGTAGGCACGACAAAATTAACGGCTCCCTGCGAGCCAAGCCGCGAATACGCATAGAAATAATATACAATTTGCGGTATGAGCCTGCCTGTATTGATGGAGTTTGCAGAGGAAAACTCGTAGCCGTTGGAATCTAGCTGTTCATTAAGCCGCTTGTCGAGCAGAATACGCTTTACCTCGCTTTGCGCATCGTCAAAATTGCCTTTTATTCCCACCACACAAATATTTTTTGCGTTTTGTGTAATCATATGCTGCTTTTGTACCACGCTTACGCCGTTTTCGGGATAAAAAACAATTATTTTTATGCCGTCTATATCTTTGAAGCCCTCCAAGGCGGCTACGCCAGTATCGCCCGAGGTAGCGGTCAAAATTACTTGCGTTTTCGGGTTTTTTGTTTTCTTTAAAGCCGTAGTCATCAAATGCGGCAAAATCGACAACGCCATATCCTTAAACGCCAGCGTTTTCCCATGATACAGCTCCAAAAACGAAGTACCAGCCGCATGAACCAACGGCGCGACATCGGGCGAAAAGAAATTCGCGGCATTATACGCGCTGTCCACACAGCCTTTCAGCTCGTCATGGGTATAATCGGTAAAATATTTCTGCATAAGCCACAACGCCGTTTCGTTATAGCTAAAATTTGACAGCTCGCTTATATTGCCCCCACTAGGGATTTCCTCGGGTACATAAAGTCCGCCGTCGTCGGCGATTCCTTTTATAATCGACTGAGAAGCCGTCAATGCGCGCTTATCGCCGCGTGTACTAAAGTATTTCATTCACTTCCGCTCCATTCAAGTCCGCGTGCAAAATTTTTGTTTCCCATACGCCGCATTCAATTTCATTTAGGCGCGATTTCATTGTGTCGGCAAATTCACGTTCATGCTCCCGCCCGACAATAGCAATAATTGTAGGCCCTGCGCCGCTCATAAAAACGCCCTTTGCGCCCGCCTCCGCAGAACAACTAAAAATCTGCTCCATGCTAGGAATAAGCGTACCGCGATAGGGCTGATGTATTTTGTCGTTGACGGAAATCGCCAGATTGTCCCAATTTCTGCTCATCATAGAAGCCACAAAAAGCGATGCGCGCGAAATATTAAACACCGCATCTGCCCTAGAATACATATTAGGTAATATTTTCCTTGCCTTTGCCGTAGATAGCTGAAAATTCGGGATAAATGTCACAAACGAAAGCTCGTCCGACGGCGCGATTTTTACGTGGAACAGCTTATCGTCCTCTAGTACAGCTATGATTATTCCGCCGTACACGGCAGGCGCGACATTGTCGGGGTGGCCTTCTATTTGGCACGCAAGCTGTGCAAGCTCGTCCTTGGAAAGCGGCTTGCCCGCCAGCTCGTTTGCGGCAAAAAGCCCTGCGACTATACACGCCGAGCTGCTTCCCAAGCCGCGTGTCATGGGTATATTGTCGTCCTGCGTTATTTTCACCTCGGGTATTTTTTTCCCTATTTCGCTGTAAAAACGCAGCATAGACTGGTAGACCATATTGTCCTTTGTCAAGTGCGACTTAGGCATACCAGTATTTTTTTTCATTTCAATGGAAAACGCGTCGGCTTCCTGCACTATAAGCTCGTTATATAAATCCAACGCCATGCCAAGGCAGTCAAAGCCCGCGCCCATGTTTGCCGTAGTCGCAGGTACTTTTACTTTTATCACAGCTTACACCACCGTTCAAATGATTACAAATTATCGTACCAGTATATAATAAAAAAAAATTGTTGACAAAGCAAGCGATAAGGTTCATTTTTAGAGGGCATGTTTTACATGTTCAATCTAGGAGGTGTTTACAAATGCAAAACGCATACGACCAAATCATGGAGTTTTTGAAACAAAAAAACATGAACGAGCTAAAGAGCTTTCTAAACGACTCAAACGAGGTGGACATACTTGATGCAATACAGAGCTTGTCCGCAAAAAACCAGTGTATAGCCTATCGGCTTTTGTCCAAGGACAAGGCTTTATATGTGTTTGAACAGCTCGACACAGACGACCAACAAAATTTGCTTCGCTCGTTTACAGACGAGCAGGCCATAGAGCTAGTAAACGAGCTTGCGCCGGACGACCGCGTAAAATTATTTGACGAAATGCCAGCCGCTGTCGCCAAAAAAATGCTTGCGATGATTTCGCCCAAGGAGCGCGAAATGACAAACCTGCTCATGGGCTACGAGCCGCGTACGGCAGGGCGCATAATGACCCCCGAATACGTTCGCCTATTTAAAGGAATGACCGCCGACAAGGCACTAGAAAAGGTAAAAAGCAACGCCGAGGAAAAGGAAACGATTTACACCCTTTATATCACTGACGACAAAAGAAAGCTAGAGGGCGTGCTTTCGTTACGCGATTTATTGATTGCTAAGCCCGATGTCACCATCGAGAGCATAATGGAGGAAACCACCGCCGTAGTCACCACCGACACCGACCAAGAGGAGGTCGCGCGGCTTTTGCAAAAGCTAGACTGGCTCGCCGTACCCGTGGTGGACAAGGAAAACCGCATAGTGGGTATTGTTACCATTGACGACGCGGTGGACATTTTGGAGGACGAAACCACCGAGGACTTGTTCATACAGGCAGGTATCGTAGCCAGCGACGAGGCAAACCGCAGCGAAACCTTAATAAGCGGCAGCTTGTGGGCTATTTGGAAGGTGCGCTTGCCGTTTTTGGTTATTACCATTTTGGCGGGCATGTTTGCGGCGGTTGTAATGCGCGGCTTTGAGGACGTTTTGGCGGCAACTGTGGCTGTGGCGTTTTTTATGCCGCTCGTTATGGACATGGGCGGCAATGTGGGGGCGCAATCGTCCACCATTTTTGTACGCGGTGTCGCGCTTGGACAAATTCAAATGGCACAGTTTTGGAAGCATTTTTTTAAGGAATTTAGCGTTGGCGCGAGTATCGGCATAGCGAGCGGTATCGTTTCGGGCTTATTTGCGTATACAATGTCCAGTCTATTCTGGGAAGGCGTACCCATGCTAGGTGTAGCCGTTGGGCTTTCTGTAGCCGCCACTATTACACTGGCCGCCGTACTCGGCTTTTTAATTCCGTATATCCTTATGAAACTGAATGTAGACCAAGCGGCAGGCTCCGCGCCGATTATTACGTCTATTAAGGATATTTCGGGGTTGTTGATTTATTTTGGGTTTGTGGCGTTGTTCCTCGGGGGGGGGGCATAGGGGGCATAGCCCCCTTTTCACCGCTATAGTTTGGTGGGAATGTCGTCACGAGCCTTTATAGTGAAAGGGCGATATTCTCGTTATGGGAATATCGTCACGAGCCTTTATAGTGTACATTCCTTAATTTACAAGCTATTTCCTCACATTCTTCAATAGTTTTTTCAAATTGCAGTCCAAAGCTATCTCGGAATACAGAATAAATCAGATTTCCGCAAGATTGTTCACCACTAGCCATACCTTGTTCTATCCTTTCAATTTCATATTGATACTCACTCCGAATCAAAGGATATATTTCTAATGGATTCCATTCGTTTATTATCTGTTGTATCATTTTGTCCATATGCCCTCACTAATTAAATCACTGACTTAATAAAGCTCGATATATAATTTATCTTCATAGAACTCATTCAAATAATCGAAAATTCTATCTTTAATATCAGTAACTGTCCTCAAATAATGAAGATATTCTTGTAGCTTGGCTATAGGCAGATATTTATTAGGACGTATTGTTTCTAAATAACATTTTTCATATTTTTGGATAATTGAATTATTGATTTCATTTAATTTTGTTTTTCCTGTTTCTTCTAGTATAAAATTATTAAAATTAGGGCTGTCAACTTGTTGGATATTAAGGCTATAATCATATAGCTCTAAGACCTTGTTGTTGTAGATGTAAAATGGAGTAATTATATGCTCATTAACATAAATATCTGTTTCCTCAAGTTGATTTAAAATATCACAAAACGCAACCACATTATAATAATCGCCGTTGGATATTTTCAATGGATTCATTTCCTTAAATAAATCACACAAATTTTTTTTCATTTTTAAACCTCAAAAAATTTATTGTACCTCTAATACTATTGCCTGTGAGTATATCGCATATCGCCAAGGGGGCTAGGTTGCATGTTTAAAAGCCATGAGGGCGAACGGGAATTTTGTGATTTTATGGAATATTGGATTTGCGAATATTTCCGCCGCAATGTAACAGACGAAACAATTGGCTTTTGGTGTGACGGTGTTTTGTTTGAGGTACTCTTAACGAAAACAACGGCTCTCTTTACTGCATTTGTCGGCAAAACAGGTCAAGATAAATATAAGCTATCCTTGCATTTTGTTGAAGCTCTGCTTGAAGATTGGGGCAATGACGTGAAATCTCGCTTGCCTAAACCAAGCGACTATAACTCGCTGTGCATTGATTGCGAAAAAAGGACAATGGCAGTATATCTCAAATGATACATTTTTTTAATCCGTGTGAATCCGCTAAATCTGCGTTCTATCTTTTTTTGTACCTATAAATGCTTTCGGTTGGGTTGTGAGCTGTAGCTACATCTGCAACAACAAACATTATACACCCACCGCACACTTTCGCTCCTGCTATTTCGGAGGGTATGCTTAGAGTAGCAAATTTAGACGGCGTGGGCAGCTTTTCGCCGTTTTCGAGCAAAACCTCTATATACCCCTCCAACGCCTCGACAGCCATTATCGCCGATTCCTCTAGCGTATCATAGCCGCCGGTAAAGCAACCGTGCAAATCGGGGAAAAACACCGATATAGAGCCATTTTCCTCGTTTATAAATTGTGCTGGGTATGCGTATTTAGTTGTTTCCATATGGTTCACCTCGTTTCAGTCCTGCCTTGCCTAGTATGGAGCTTTCAAGCCCTTTTCCCATTTCCTTATGATGGTGCGGCACTTGGAAATAATTACCGTTAATGCAGTAGTGGTAATGACTGCCTTTTACTTTAATATGCCTATGTCCGTTGCTTTTTAGTAGCTTTATCATCTCAACGCCCGTCATACTACCGCCTCAAAAACCGAGAAACACTCTTATAAACAAAAAACGTAATAGCCCCATTTATTGACGATTTAAGCAAATTAAACGGAATAATGGCAGGAATTAACATGCCCTTTACCGCTTCCATAGGTAGGTCTAAAAACATGGGCGTAACAATCAAATTGGCGGCTACCATTACCGCAACGCTTACTAGCACTCCGCAAATAATGCCTACGCCCGCGCCGAGCTTGTTACGCCTTAGCTTGTAAATCATTCCTGCGGTTAAAACAAACGAGCCTGTAGACAGTATGTGCATGATTATTCCGTACGGGCCGCTTTCCGCGCTTACGGTCATGCCCTGTATAACCGAGGCTATAAAGGTAACGACAATTCCTGCAAATGGGCCGTAAGCAAAGGTTGCAATCAAAATAGGAATGTCGGCAGGGTCGTATTCCAAAAAACGAGCCGCTGGAATAATCGGAAACCTAACCATAGTAACCAGAGCAAGCGAAAACGCCGTCATTATGCCTAAGGTGGTGATTTTGCGTGTATTGAAATTGTTTTCCATGATTTTTCTCCTTTTTTGGCTCATTTGATTTTAAAATGCGGTTAAACGCGGATTTACGCGGATTTTTGCACGAACGAATCCGCGTAAATCCGTGAAAATCCGCTAAATCCGTGTTTAATTTACACATTTCGGCTTCTTGCGTTTGTCGTGGGTACTTGTAGGGGACGGATTTATCCGTCCCGAGGTTACCTCGCTCTGCGTTAATAGACGTTACCCACCCCGAATTGACGAACGTGCGTACCTCGGGGCGGGCAAGCCCGCCCCCTACAACAAGCCCTGCAAACTGGCAATTGTCACCCAAAATTAAATCACCGTGGGGTTAAACATTCTCCGCAAACTGACTCTCATACAACCGACGATACACCCCGCCTGCCGCCAACAGGCTTTCGTGCGTACCCTGCTCCGCAATTCCGCCGTCGCGCATGACGATAATCATATCGGCGGAGCGTATGGTAGACAATCTATGCGCGATAATAAAGCACGTCCGCCCGCGCATTAAATTGTCCATGGCGCGTTGAATTTGTACCTCTGTGCGTGTGTCCACGTTGCTTGTGGCTTCGTCCAGTATAAGAATCCGCGGGTCTGCCAGAATCGTACGCGCTATGGTAATCAGCTGCTTTTGCCCTGCGGACACATTGTCGGCTTCCTCGTTTATTTGCATTTGGTACGAGTCGGGAAAGGTGCGTATAAAATGGTGCGCCTGCGCGGTTTTCGCGGCTTTTTTTATTTCCTCGCGCGGCGCGCTTAGCTTGCCGTAGCGTATATTTTCCTCTATTGTGCCGCTAAAAAGCCATGTGTCCTGCAAAACCATTCCAAAATGCGAACGCAAATTTTCGCGCGTGTAGTGCCGTATATCCGCGCCATTCAACAAAATTCTGCCGCCGTCTACGTCATAAAAGCGCATGAGTAGCTTTACAATAGTGGTTTTTCCTGCGCCAGTATGCCCCACGATTGCGATTTTCTGCCCTGGTTCAACAACGGCGTTAAAGTCCCGAATTACGGGCTTTCCTTCCTCGTAGCCAAATTTTACATTCTCGAAAACAATCCGCCCCTGGAACACAGAATCCGCGCCGTCCGTTGCTTCCGCTTCCGCCGCTCCCGCCGTGTCCTCTGTTTCTTCTTCCTCGGAAAGAAGCCCAAAAACACGCTCGGCGGCCGCCGCCGTTTGCTGAAAAATACTCGCCGAGCCTGCAAGCTGTGACACAGGGTGTCCAAACTGGCGCGTATACTGGATAAACGCCTGGATTCCGCCGATTGTCATACGTCCGTTAAGTGCCAACGCGCCGCCAGTCACCACAATCGCTACATAGCCGATATTGGAAATAAAGCCGATTATAGGCATGATTAGCCCCGACAAAAAATTCGCCTTCCAGCCAGTGCGGTACAGCTCCTCGTTATGCTCGTCAAACGCCGCGACCGATGCCTGCTCGCCGTTAAACGCCTTTACTATTATATGCGCCGAAAACATTTCTTCAATATGTCCGTTCAATTTTCCCAAATGTTCCTGCTGCGCCTTGAAATATTTCTGCGACTTTTTTACCACCACACCTGTGCAAATTCCAGAAAGCGGCAAAACAGCCATCGCCGCCAAGGTCAAAACAGGGCTGATTGTAAGCATCATCACGATAATTCCCAACACCTGCACGGCACTCATCAACGCCTGACTAAGCCCCATATTCAGCGTATTGGAAATAGTATCCACGTCATTTGTAATCCGCGAAAGAATATCGCCGTGAGGGTTCTTGTCGAAAAATTTAAGCGGCAGGCGGTGGATTTTTTCGCTCAATTCCCTGCGTAAGCGTTCCATAATACGCATACTCACGCCCGCCATAATGTACCCCTGCACATAGTTTAATAAAATATTAGCCGCATGAAGCGCGAACATTATTAAAATTATTTTGCCAATACGAGAAAAATCTATGCCGCCCGCGCCTTGTGAAGCTCGCACAAAGCCCCGATAAATTTCGTCCGTCGCCGTACCAAGTATGCGCGGCGCAAGAACGCCCATAACCGTTGACCCCACCGCCACAGCCGCAGTAACAAAAATAACCGCCTTTTCCGCGCCAAGATACGAAAAAAGCCGCCGCATTGCGCCGCGGAAATCCTTCGCCTTTTCCAAGGCTACGCCTGGGCCTCTACCACGCATCGTCGCTGCCGTCCGTTAGCATTGCTTGCCCGAAGCTGTCCCAATCGTCTGAATGTTCGGGTTCGGGGGGCGGTTCGGGGGTGGGTGTGGTTGTGGGCTTGGTTGTGGTTGTGGGAATAGGCTCGGGGGTGGTTTGGGAAAAATCTGACCAGTCTGGTGAGGGTGCGGCGGTAGTTTGGTCTGACCAGTCTGGCGAATGGGGCGGCTCTAGCGTAGTCTGTCCGAAATCTGTCCAGCCTGGTTCGGGGGTGCGTGCGGTTGCGAGTGTAGGAGTAGGCTCTAGCGTAGTCTGCCCGAAATCCGCCCAGTCTGGCTCGGGGGCGGAAAAAGCCGCATAGGCGGAGGGGTGGGTGGGTTCAGAGTTGCGAACAGATTCAGAGTAGCTAGTAGATTCAGAGTAACGAGTATGTTCAGAAGCTCGCACGAGTGCAGATTCAGAATCTCGCACTAGCGAGGGAGCAGATTCAGAGTGGCGAGTAGATTCAGAGTAGCTAGTAGATTCAGAGTGGCGAGTAGTTTCAGTGGCTCGCACGGATTCAGAGCTAGAACTAGAGCTAGAGCCAAGACTACGCCCCTCCCCTCCCCTCATCTCCACAATCACATTAGGCGGTGTCGCCAGTTTAAAATATTCCGCAATCGCTTCGCGTATAAGCATGATTTTTCCGTCAAGAATACCGCGCGTCGCTTCATTATCACAGTACAGCTTTAACATGCCGTTTACTTCCTCTACTCCGCATTGCGCGCACAGAAAACGTATATTTGGCGGTAATTTCTTGCAAAACATAGCCCACTTAGCGTTATAATTTGGGGCTTGCGAGGGCTTTTCTTCGACAGAGGGTTTCACCTCGACAGAGGGCTTAACCTCGCTAGAGGGTTTACCCTCGACAGCAGACTTAACCTCGGCAGGGTGCTTCACTTCGACAGAAGGCTTCACCTCAACAGCGGCTTTCCCCTCAACAAGCGACCCAACCGCCCCTTGCGAAGCAAGCCCCACTTGCGGCAATACTTGCGAAGCAAGCCCCGATTGATATAACACCACATTCCTCAACGCACAAACCTCAAAAGCCGTACGCATATGCGGCGAAAACCTCATCTCACGCAACACTTCCGAAAAATTGCCAATATATTCCATTAACATCTCCGCACTCACGCGCCCAGCCTGCTCCTTTAGCTTAACCGCCGTATCTGTAGAAAACTCGCCAACCACGCCGTCCGCCAAGCCCACCACAAGCACATCTCTAAAATGCCGCACAAGGTCGGCGGCAAACTGCACCACGTCGCGCCCGTCATTCATGGCACTCGCTATTATTTGCATTACCCGCACCGCGTCTTTTTCCGCCAGCGCATCTGTAAACTCAAATAACCGTTCCTTGTCCACCGCGCCCAACAATTCGCGTACATTTACTAACGCAAGCTCGCCCACGCTCAAGCACTGGTCGAGCAGACTAAGCGCGTCCCGCATAGCTCCGTCCGAATGGTAAACAATATAATCTATCGCGGCTTCCTCAAACGGCAGATTTTCCGTCTGCAAATATTTACGCAACGCCTCCGTCATTTCCGCCGCGGAAATTCTGCGGAAGTCGTACCGCTGACAACGCGACAAAATCGTGGCAGGTATTTTTTGCGGGTCGGTAGTCGCGAGAATAAAAATTACATGGGCTGGCGGCTCCTCCAAGGTCTTTAAAAGCGCGTTAAACGCACTTGTGGATAGCATATGAACCTCGTCTATGATATAAACCTTGTACCTGCCCTGATTAGGCAAATATTTTACTTCGTCACGCAAATCGCGTATATTTTCTACACCGTTATTAGAAGCCGCGTCAATTTCGGCGACATCTAGGCTGCGTTCTGCTAAAATATTCTTGCACATTTCACATTCGTTGCATGGCTCGCCGTTCTGCGGCTCGAAACAATTCACCGCGCGCGCGAAAATTTTCGCCGCCGAGGTTTTCCCTGTTCCGCGTGTTCCGCAAAACAAATAAGCGTGGCTAATTTGCTTCGCCGTAAGCTGATTTATAAGCGCGCGCACGATATGCGCCTGCCCGACAATTTCTTTGAATGTACGCGGACGCTTTTTGCGGTATAATGCTGTATAAGACATTCTAACACCTCACCACCTATCATATCAAAAAAAAAGGAGTTTGTCATGCCTTTCCTTCTTATCAATGGGGGCGCTGCCCCCAAACCCCCGCCGAAAGTCGGGCAAAGCCCGCCTTTCTTCCTCGCTTCGCTGCGGTTCGCGCCTACGGCACGTAAATAATAACTATCAAAGGAGTTTGTCATGCCTTTCCCACTTACACATTTATATGTAGCTTGGCAAGTATTACACCCCCGTCAAAGGAATAATTCATTCGGTGACGTACTCGCCAAAAACGAGCCGCAATTCCTCCTAGGCGCAATCGCGCCAGATGCGGTACATTACCGCGAGCAATTTAAAACCGCAGGCATGTCAAACATCGGGCCTGCAAAAAAAAGAACGCACCTATGCCCCATAAGCGGCGAAAAATGGGGGCAGGTAACCGACAACAAGGGCTGGCTCGCTTGTGTCAAAAATTTCCTAGACGAACACAAAAACGAGCCTTTCGCGCGTGGCTACGCCGCGCATGTAATTACCGATATTCACAATAATCAATCTATATGGCATAATTTCCGTAAGAACCACCCCGAGGAAGCAGGAAAGGGCTACGAAAGCGAATATTACGCCGATATGCGGAGCATTGACACGCGAATGTACAACGAGCTGCCGCAGGTCGCAGAAATAATGGATATTCTAAAAAAATCAACACCGCCCGACCTCGCGCCCTTCGCGTACAAGGACGAAATCAACGCAATCAAGGCAAGCATACTGGACGATTACAATAAAAAGCTACTCGCGCCCTACACAAAGCAATACACATTTGTAAGCTATGACGATATGCTAAACTTCATAGACGAAGCAGTAAAAATATGTATCGAAAGGCTGGCATAAATATGTACGAAAACTACTGGCAGGGCTTTACACAAGGCAAATGGACGACCGAGGTAAATTTACGCGATTTTATTCAGCTAAATATCACGCCGTACGAGGGCGATGCTCGCTTTCTCGCCAAGGCTACGGAACGCACAACACAGCTATGGGCGGAGGTCTGCACGCTTTTGGAGCAGGAAACCAAAAACGGCATACTGGAAGCGGAAACCAAGCTGCCGTCTGGAATAAATTCCCATGGCGCAGGCTATATAAACAAAGAGCTAGAGCAAATAGTAGGCGTGCAAACCGACAAGCCCCTAAAGCGCGGCATTATGCCCAAGGGAGGAGTACGCGTAATAAAAAACGCGCTGAAATTCTACGGCTACGAGCTAGACCCAGCCGTGGAGGAAATTTACACAAAGCACAGAAAGGCGCATAATGACGGCGTTTTTGATGCGTATACGGACGATATGCGAGCCGCTAGGAAATCGGGCATAATCACAGGCCTGCCAGATGCTTACGGCCGCGGCAGAATTATAGGCGATTATCGGCGGGTAGCCCTATACGGCACGGCGTTTTTGATTTCCGACAAGGAAAATCAGCTCGACCACGAATACCTAAAACGCCTATCGGGCAATTTGCGTGATATTCGCGAAAAAATACAATTACGCGAGGAAATACGCGAACAAATCCGCGCACTAAAGCAATTGGCGGAAATGGCGCAGGCGTACGGCTTTGACATAACCGAGCCTGCCAAGACGGCAAAGGAAGCCGTGCAGTGGACGTATTTTGCGTTTCTTGCCGCCGCCAAACAGCAGGACGGCGCGGCTACCTCTCTTGGGCGTGTCGCTTCCTTTTTAGATATTTACATCGAGCGCGATTTAAAAAATAACACGCTCACCGAAAGCGAAGCGCAGGAAATAATGGACCATTTCGCTATGAAGCTACGCCTAATCCGTTTCCTGCGTACCGCGGAATACAACGCGCTTTTCTCGGGCGACCCCACATGGGTGACGGAATCAATCGGCGGCATGTGCGAGTCGGGGCGTACCCTCGTCACCAAAAATTCGTTCAGAATGATACACACGCTAACCACGCTTGGCCCTGCGCCAGAGCCGAATCTTACGGTACTGTGGAGCAATAGCCTGCCGCCGAGCTTCAAAAAATACTGCGCCAAAATGTCGATAGAAACAAGCTCCCTGCAATACGAAAACGACGATTTAATGCGCGGCTACTGGGGCGACGATTACGCGATTGCGTGCTGTGTTTCCGCCATGCGCGTGGGTAAGCAAATGCAGTTTTTCGGCGCGCGAGCCAATTTTGCCAAAGCCCTCACCTACGCCATAAACGGCGGCAGGGACGAAAAAAGCGGCGTACAAATTGCGCCCGAGTTCGCGCCGCTTACGTCCGAGGTGCTTGACTACGATGAGGTTTTCGCCAATTTCGAGAAGGTCCTAGACTGGCTTGCGGGCTTATATATCAGTACGCTAAATATAATCCACTATATGCACGACAAGTACAATTACGAAAGCCTGCAAATGGCGTTGCACGACATGCAAATTCTACGTACGCACGCTTGCGGAATAGCGGGTCTTTCCGTGGTTGTGGATTCCTTTTCCGCCATAAAATACGCGAAAGTAAAAACAATACGCAACGAAAACGGGCTTGTCGTGGATTACGAAATAGAGGGCGAATACCCAGCCTTTGGCAACAATGACGAACGCGCTGACACGATTGCCGCCAAGCTAGTACAAATTTTCATGGAAAAGCTAAAGGAGCAACGAGCATACCGCAACGCCGAGCCAACGCTCTCCGTTTTGACAATTACGTCAAACGTAGTCTACGGCAAGGCTACAGGCTCTACGCCAGACGGCAGAAAATCGGGCGAGCCTTTCGCGCCAGGTGCAAACCCCATGCACGGCCGCGAAAAAAAAGGCGCGGTCGCCTCCATGGCTTCTGTCGCAAAGCTGCCCTACGAATACCTGCAAGACGGCATTTCCTACACATTCTCAATCATACCAAAGGCACTAGGCAGGGAACACAGCGAACGCATAACGAACCTATCCAACCTGCTTGACGGCTTCTTTTACGACAACGGCCACCACATCAATATAAATGTTTTCGACAAGGAAACGCTGTTAGACGCTATGGAAAAGCCCGAGCTGTACCCACAGCTTACCATTCGCGTAAGCGGCTATGCCGTAAACTTCGTAAAGCTAACGCGCGAGCAACAGCTGGAAGTAATCCACAGAACCTTTCACGAAAGCATATGAAAGACTACGACGAAAGCATTTTGGGGCTAATCCATTCCGTTTACACAGGCGGAATGGTTGACGGCCCAGGAATCCGCACAATTATTTTTTTGGCGGGCTGTTCTTTGCGTTGCCTATATTGTCACAACCCAGATACATGGTACCGTATGCGCGGCAACAAAAAAACCGTCAAGGAAATGCTCGAAGAAATAAAAAAATACAGCGCGTACTATAAATTCTCTGGCGGCGGCGTAACGATTTCGGGCGGCGAGCCTACCGACCAGCCCTATTTTTTAAAAGAACTGCTCAAAGCGTGCCGAGCTAGCGGCATTCACACCGTTTTAGATACCTCGGGCTTTGCCAACACGCAAGCCGCGGAGGACATTCTGCCCTATGTAAGCCTGCTGCTTCTCGATATAAAATCCTTCGACCCCAAAACCTACACCAAGCTAACCAGCAGCAAAATAGAACGCCCCCTTTCCACGCTAGACATGGCACAAAGGCTAAAAATCCCTACGTGGGTACGCTTTGTGCTTGTGCCAGGGGTAACGGACGATATGGGGGAAATAAGAAAAATGGCGGCGTTTTTGAAAGGCTTTGACGTTGTGCAAAAGGTCGAGGTCTTGCCGTTTCATAAGCATGGCGAGTATAAGTGGCAGGATTTGGGGTATGAGTATGCGTTGGCAGGGGTTGAACCGCCTGCGGAGGGGGTTTTGAGGGAAGTGCAGGAGGTTTTTGGGGAGGGGGACATATGACTGAGCATGAATTAAACGACTTAACTGGTCAGATAATAGGCATAGCCATTGATGTGCATAAGGAGCTAGGGCCGGGGTTATTAGAGAAGGTTTATCAATGGTGTCTAAAGACAGCATTGGAAGATGCGGGCTATAGCGTACAAATGGAGTTACCTCTGCCGATTATATTTCGGGGGAAGGTAATACATAACGAGGGCTATCGCCTCGATTTGCTTGTGAACAATATAATCGTGATTGAGATAAAATCGGTTGTTGCATTAACATCAGTTTTTGAGAAGCAATTAAGCACATATCTGCGGCTCGCAGATAAGCCCTGTGGTCTGCTTATAAATTTCAATGTTGCTTACTTAAAACACGGAATAAAGCGTATTAAAAATGGATTTTTGTCCCCTACCCCCTCTGTGTGAAAAAATCTTTTAAATTAAAGTATGGGGTTATACGTTTTACCTACGTTCATTCTTTGTCAAAAAGATTTTTTCACACAGAGGCACAGAGACACAGAGGGCGAGTGGCACATCAGAAATAAGAGCGAATTTTAATTTTCTCTGATACTCCTGTTGTGCCTCGTTCCCTCTGTGCCTCTGTGCCTCTGTGTGAAAAAATCTTTTAAATTAAAGTATGGGGCTATACGCTTTACCTACCGCCCTTATTTATCAAAAAGATTTTTTCACACAGGAGTTCGCACAGTGGCACAGACAGAGGGCGAGTGGCACATCAGAAATAAGAGCGAATTTTAATTCTCTCTGATACTCCTGTTGTGCCTCGTTCCCTCTGTGCCTCTGTGTGAAAAAATCTTTTAACTAAAGAATGGACGTTATACTCTTTACCTAATACAAAAAAGCCCCGCCTAAGCGGGGCTTTTACTATACATTACCTCAATTTAAAGAACGACACCAACTGCTTCATAACCTCCGCTTGCGAGTTAAGCTCCTCGGCGGCGGCGGCGCTTTCTTGGCTTGTGGACGAGTTCTCGTTTACTACTCGTGCGATTTCCGCGATACCCACGTTTACCTCTGCAATCGAGTTTGCTTGCTCCTCGGACATGCTCGCGATGTCAGAAATAAGGCTAGAAACCTGCTGAACATCGGAAACAATCGCATCAAGAGAGGTCGCCGTTTCGTTTGCAGTGCTTACGCCGGAGTTTACCTTGTCGATAGATTCCTCTATTTGACCTGTGGTGTCCTTTGCGGCGGTTTGGCTTCTGCCTGCGAGCGTGCGTACTTCCTCGGCTACTACGGCAAAGCCCTTGCCGTGTTCGCCTGCGCGTGCGGCTTCTACTGCGGCGTTAAGCGCGAGCAGGTTTGTTTGGAACGCTATATCTTCAATAATCTTGATAATTTTAGATATATTGTCGGACGATATTTTTATGTCCTCCATAGTCAATACCATGGATTTCATTTCGTCATTTCCGCTAACCGCTTTTTCGGAGGATTGCTGTGACAAGGAGCTTGCGACCTTTGCGTTTTCGGCGTTTTGCTTCGTTTTTTCGTTGATTACGTCTACAGAAGCGGTCAGCTCCTCTACTACGGCGGCTTGCTTGCTTGTGCCGTCCGCTAGGTGCATCGCACTTTGTGCTATTTGCTGCGCACCAGAAAGAACCTGCTCTGCCGCGGAGCTTATTTCGCTCATAGACTTGTTCAGTGAGTTGGTTATTTCGCTTAACGCAGACTTAATTGGGGCATAATCGCCGATATAGTCGCGGTTAATGGAAACCGTCAAATCGCCCTGTGACAGCGATTTCAATACATCTGAAATTTCGCCGATATACGACATTGTTATTTCATTTGTGGCAACAAGCGCGCGTACCGCCGCGTCAAACTCGCCCTTGTATTTGCCCTGTATGCTAGAGTTAAACTCGCCCTTGGATATTTTTTCCAAGCAATATTTAATTTCCGAAAGCGGCTCGGCCACGGAGGTAACAAGCATGTTGAGGTTGTCGAAGATAATCGCCCATTCGCCCTTGTATTTAGACGTGTCTACGCGCTTATCTAGCTGACCGTTGGCGGCATCGGTAGCAATGCTCAAAATTTGGTCCTCGATACCGTGAAGGCTAGTGGTAAGCATGTTTAGGTTTTCCGTAAGCACAATTTTCTTGCCTGGCAAGACCTTGGCTTTTACGTTAAAGTTACCGTCGTTTACCTCTGAGAGCGTGTGGACAAAGTCCTTGAGGTCGCTTGCGTAAGAGCCGCAAACCTCGTTTACGCCGTCTATCATAGCCTTGTACGCGCCGCTGTATTTGTCGGAAGCGATTTGATAGTCCATATCGCCGTTTACGTTTACCTCTTTGGCGAGCAGACTTAGGTCGTCTATGATGGATTTAATGATGTTAATCAGCGAGAAAATATCGCCTGTCATTTGCCCTATTTCGTCCCTTGTTACGTCAGCCTGGTTAAGGTTGATGTTCGTATTTCCGCGTAACAGCTCGGAAATGAGCTTGACGATTTTATTGACGGGTGCGGTTATGCTCTTGGTGATAATCAACGCGGCTATGATACCAAACAACACCGCAAGACCCGCCATAAAAGCAGATACCCACATAGCCGTACTGCTAGAGGCATCAGCCGAAGCAATCGCATCACTCAATCCGTCGTCGGAATCCGATACTATAGCAGTAAACGCGGCCTCGGTATTTGCGGCGGCGGCTCTCATGTTCGCTTCGTTTACTTCATGGGAACGAACAAGCGCGATAAACGCGTTAAGCTCGTCAACATATCTGCCGAAGCCGTCCGCAATCCGATTGCCTAAATCCCTATGCGCCTGCTGTGACGAGCTAGCCACAAAGGACGTTATTTGCGAATTTAATTCTTCTATAAGAGCCAGCACGTTATCTAGCTCTGATGTGTCGTAGAAGTTTAACATTCTCACCGCTACTAGGCGAGCTTGATAAATGCCCATGTCAATATCGTTGGCGGCATCTATGCGGTCAGCCCTGCGTATAAATACAGACGGCTCTGCCTCGCTCTGCGCTTCCGATTTAAGGCTTTGAATCATTTCATCATACAAGGTATGAGCCACGCCGCTTACCTCGTTACCTATTACGGTTACGCCGTTCCGCGTTTCGGTAAGCTGGTTTTTGTTTACGTTAAGCGCGTCTAGCGAGTTTCGCCATGTGATAAAGTTTGAATCAATAACGTCTATTTGCGGCACAAACTCTTGCAGCACTTCTCGCTCTACCGCAAGCTCTCGAAGCAAACCAAGGTTTGCATACGCCGACTCGTAATTCTGCACTGCTCTGTCGTACGTTTCCGCACTGCTTTCTGTAATGGCAATCAAGACGTTGGCTTGAATACGACCCGCGTCTAAATCGTCAACAGCATTTTTGAGAATTGCTTGGAACTGACTCCTGTCATTTATTTCGTGCAGGCTGCTTGTTATGCTGCTCATTAAAATGAGCGTTACCGCCGCAAGCGCGACGATAAACGCTAGGACAAGCCCGAAGCCCACCATAATTTTAGAGCGTACTTTCATGTTTTTCACTGACAAACCCCTCTTTTCTGTAGATTTATATGAATGGAAGGTCATTATAACTCTATAAATCATACTTTGCAAGGGGTTTATATGGAAGTTTTACGATTTTACGACAGATTTACGACAAAAAGCCATTTTTAGCTGTCATAATCTTCCAATAATCGCATTAGCGCGTCCTCCGAATACACACGAATACCGAGTGCAAGACGTTCTTGCTCCTCGTACGGCAGGGCGTTAATCGGCGCGGGAGTTGTTTCCCTTAGCTCGGGAGCGTTGCCCGCGTGAGTCTGGTACACCACGATATAGCCATTATTCGCCGTAACAATAAATGACGGCTCGTCCTTTTTTTCCTCCTCTGGCTTGGCAATAGGCGCGGACATAGGCACGCTTTCTTCATATTGAATAAATCCCTGCGGCTCGTCACGCTGAAAAAGATTGCCAACCGAAGCAAACGCGCCCACAGGCCCAAAAATAAAATACCCGAGCATGACCCCAAGCATAACGCACGACACGCCCGCAAGAAACGCTGTTGCGTAGGAAATATTTTTTTTCATGGTTGCCCTCCTAAATACAATGAAATTTTGTTTTTAGGAGCATTGACATTTACTGGGAAATGTATACAAATAAAAAAATCCCCGCGATTTCACTGGAGCGTGGCTTCGCGGGGAGGGGGGATAGATAGGGGGGTTATGACCGTTAGGCCATAACAGAGGCACCACCCGGATTTGAACCGGGGAATAATGGTTTTGCAAACCACTGCCTTACCGCTTGGCTATGGCGCCGAATGAAACAGCGGAGCTTGTATAAATACTGCTTACAACCTAAAAATGCGCAAAGCGCATTGTTTAAGTAGCGTGACCCGTAGGGGAATCGAACCCCTATCTCAGCCGTGAAAGGGCCGTGTCTTAACCGTTTGACCAACGGGCCATTTTTTCCAACGGAAACGATTATATAATGCGAGATAGGGGTATGTCAATAGGGAGTTTTTTGGTTTTCACGACAACCGCACGGACGCAGGTTATTTGTAGGGGACGGATTTATCCGTCCCGAGATTACCTCGCTCTGCTTTAATGGACGTTGCCCTCCCCGAATTGACGAACGTGCGTACCTCGGGACGGATAAATCCGTCCCCTACGAAAAGACTATTCGGATTTAACGGATTTACACGGATTATGCGGATAAAAAAACGCACCAGATAAAATCCGCGTGAATCCGCCAAATCCGTGTTTGATTTACACATCTTAGCTTCGTGCGTTTGTCGTGTTTTGGTTATACATGTACTACCGTGTCTGGCTCACTCACCAAGTATGACAGAATCTCGTACCCCTCGCTATACTCTCTCTTTTTTATATTTTCAATGCTATCATTTATAAGCATATCCATATTTATTCCAGCTTGATTTATTTTATCGTTAATAATATCAAGCTCACTCCTATTTTCCTCTATAGCCCTGTTTTTTATATGGCTGGCACTTTGCTTTAATTGCTCAATAAAATCGGGATTATTGAAAAAGTTTTCAGACATTGCTTGCTCCTCCTTCACAGCAAAACACAAAATCGTACCTTTTTAGTCTTGTCGATACTTCATTAAATAAACTATCCATAACCGATTTCAGACAGTGTAATTTCACATCACGACGTGAGGCTATCAATTCCTCTATAGTATAATCGTTTTCTTTGCAATATTTCGCTACTAACGCTTTCTGCATTTCGGTTATTTCAGCCACAAAACAATCTACAAAGCGTTCAATCATTTTTTCTTCGTAAAACAATAAGCCCTTCTGCATAAAATAAATATTGCCGTTGTGACCGCATACAATCATATTTTTAACAGACCTATGGCGAAGAAACATCTCATAATCATCTAGCGAAAAAGCACAGCTGTTTGGGTGATTATGTATAGAGGTCAAGGAATAATTTGCTTCGGCACAGATGCTTTCTTTTATTTCTTGCGGTATTTCTACTCGATTCCCATCGCCAATACAGTATCGCACAAAACCATCGCCATTGATAAAATACGCGTTCTCCACACTATTCTCAATACCATATAATCGTGCTTTCTCTAAATACTCAAAAAGCAGCACACTCTCTTTTGGGAGCAAGTATGCTTTAATTTCTAAGAAATTTTTATATAATCTATCCTCGGCTAAATCATAGTAGCTGTTATCCATACAGCCCCCCTCTCTAGTAGACCCACGCCCTAATCCTCCGTTTCAGTATAATCCTCCGACAGCATAGGCTCGAACTTGCTATGCACCGCTTTGGCGGCCTTGGTTATGTTTCGTTCGTCTATTAGCACGCTTATTTTTATTTCCGAGGTAGAAATCGTTTCGATATTTACGCCGCATTCAAATAGGGACTCAAACATGGCGGCAGCCACGCCCGAGTTGTTAGCCATTCCCGCGCCCACTATGGTTAGCTTTGCCAAATTCTCGTCAGTTGTGATGCAATCAAAGCCGATTTGCTCCTTGTTATCCTCCAGTATTTTACATGCGGCGCATAAATCCTGCTTGTTTACGGTAAAGGAATAGTCGCGCTTGTCGCCTTTTCCCACAGATAGCAGAATTATGTCAACAATGATTTTTTCCTTGGCGAGCGGGTTAAATATGCTGTACGCCACCCCTGGTATGTCGGGAAGCCCTGTTACTGACACCCTCGCCACGTTTCTGTCTATTGCCAAGCCGCTTACGGTTAATCTTTCCACCCCGATGTCCTCCTTGATTATTGTACCCGGCGTGTCGTTCATGCTAGAACGAAGCACCAGATTCACATTATATCTTTTTGCCATTTCTACAGCGCGGCTGTGCAAAACTCCCGCGCCCGAAGCCGCAAGCTCCAGCATATCGTCATAGGTGATTGAATTGAGCCTTTTTGCGTTAGGCACAATGCGCGGGTCGGCGGTGTAAATGCCGTCCACGTCCGTATAAATTTCACAAAGCTGTGCTTCCAGCACCGCCGCGAGTGCTACCGCAGTAGTGTCAGACGCGCCGCGCCCTAGGGTAGTCATGTCGCCGTGGCGGTTTATGCCTTGGAAGCCTGCGACTACTACAACCTTTCCTTTGTCCAGCTCGGCTGTGAGCCTTTTTGTTTGAATACGCTTTATTTGTGCGTTGAAGTGTACGCTTGTGGCTTCTATGCCTACCTGCGCCGCGTTGAGGGAAATAGCAGGCTTGCCAATCGACTGCAACGCCATCGCCAAAAGCGCGGCGGACTGCTGTTCGCCCGTAACCAAAAGCATGTCTAGCTCGCGGCGGTCTACATCAAAGGCTATGCCGCTAGCCTTTTCCAAAAGCCTGTCTGTAGTATGCCCCTGCGCCGAAACAACAACCACCACGCGGTTGCCCTGGTCGCATACCTTCGCGATATTTTTTGCGACATACATAATGCGGTCGGCGTTGGCTACCGATGTTCCGCCGTATTTGTGTACAATAAGATTATCCATATATCTGCTCCAATCTTGACGGAAAGAATTTATCATACATACTCATTTTTCGCAAGCCTTGCATACAGTATCTTATATTTGTATTTGCGAGGCGGGCTTTATGCTGCTTTCTAAGGCAAAAATCGGGCTGGCATTGTCTGGCGGCGGAATACGCGCCGCTATTTTCCACTTGGGCGTATTGCAATATATGGCGGAAGCAGGGCTTTACGCCAACATTTCGTCCATTTCGTCTGTTTCAGGCGCAAGCATGTGTACGGGTCTAATTTTTGCCGCCAACAATAATAAATGGCCCGACCAAGACGAATTTAAGAAAATACAGCCCCTAGTACGCGAAATAATTTTACACAAAAACATACAAAAGTCCGCGCTTATGAGATTAACACTTTCTCCTGCAAAATGGAATAACCGCGTAGAAATTTTAGCCAAAATGCTAGAAAAAAAATGGGGCATAGACGGCACGTTGCAGGATTTGCCGCCGTATCCCTACTGGGAAATAAACTGTACAACCTTTGAAACAGGCGGCCGATTCCGCTTTCGCAGAGATTACATGGGCGACAATCTAATCGGTTATGTACAAAGGCCGCGGCTCAAAATCTCGCATATGCTTGCGGCATCGGCGGCGTTTCCTGTGCTAATCGGCCCTTACGAGCTTGACACCGAGGGCTTACGCTTTACACGCGACAAGCAGGGCAAGGGCAGCGAGGTCAAGCCCCTAAACAGCTACAGCCTATGGGACGGCGGCGTTTATGACAATTTGGGGCTAGACGCGCTGTACAAGGTCTGCGGCCGCCTAGACGAGCATATCGACTTCCTAATCGTAAGCAACGCAGGCGCGTCACTAAACATAGAAACACGCGGCCGCCCTGTACACAACCTGCGGCGGCTCTTGGACATTTCCTCCGCCCAATGCGAAAATCTGCGCGTTCGCGATTTCGCACTAGATGTCTTGAAAAAAAAGAGGGGTCTTTACCTGAAAATAGGCACTAACCCCGAAAATCATTACGCACGGAACTACCCAACAACGCTTAATTCGCCGTCTGCGAGGAGCTTTGACGAGATTTTTTATAATGGGTATGGGGCTATGGAGTTTGCGGTTGGGGGGTATTATTTGTAGCCCTCACGAGGTTTCGTCATCAATAACAGTAATCAGTCTTTTTTCCGCTTCATTGTATATCCAAACAGTACACCATGATATATCATCAGCGTTTTCATAGTCATCGGGATATTCATATTTTACACATATTTCAAATGAATCAAATACACCGCTTGTAATTTTTGACAATTCGCAGCTTCCTTGCAGCTTAATTGCCGCAGGATAATAGGACAGCTCGTAAACAATTATTTCATTATCGCAACTACAGCATTTAATAATAGCTGTTGGGTGTTCGTCGATATACACGTTAAAATTCCCACACATACATCTGCATTTTATTTGATACACAAAGCTATTATCATTATTGAATTTACGCCCTAATTCTTCAAAGCAAGAGTTTCCATAGGTTGCTTCACAATACTGCCTTATGTGACTTGGGGCTAAGGGGTACATGATTATCACTCCAATGCGGATTCAACGGATTTTCGCGGATTACGCGGATTCGTTCGTACAAAAAATCCGTTCGTGCAAAATCCGCGTGAATCTGTGTAAATCCGCTGAATCCGTGTATTTGCAAAGCTCCCTGTAGGGGACGGATTTATCCGTCCCGAGGTACGCACGTTCGTCAATTCGGGGACGAGCAACGTCCATTAAGCAGGCAGTAAGGTGTTGTCTAAGTGGTTTTCTTAGACAACACCGCACGCCGACTAAAGCAGAGCGAGGTAATCTCGGGACGGATAAATCCGTCCCCCTACAAACTAAAAAAACCATTTTGAAAATAATGTTTTTTTGGAAAATGCGCATAAAAAATCTTTATCCCACTTATTCCTGTATTCGCACACTTCTATTATCCAAAAACGCTTGGGTAGCTTTGTATTATTTTTCACAATATAAATCGGCAAATTATGCAAGCAATCCGCTAAAGCATCTATTTGTGCTACATTGCCCTCTTTGACTACTTTCAAAAAAGCATTAAAGCATTCAATCAACACTGAATATACATATCCATTTTTTAATGTTGGGTGAAAGTAAACATAAAAATTATCTACAAATGCAAATTTAAAACTATCCTCTTTATCAAGACCATCAATTGAACGTAACGCGACCCTAAATCTATTTTTATCATAGTTACTATTTGTATCATTCAAAACATCTAATGTTTTTGAAAGAATTAGCTCATTCAATTTATGTTCAGGGAATGAACGAATGAATAGTATTATTTCATGCAACTCATATAAATCATAAATGTATAACATAATCTATTTTCCCCCTTTTACGCAACACACTCATACAGTAAGATACCAAAGCCTAGCGAGCTTCTATCAAAACCTCACCTTGGCTTCCGTCAATATTGTCACGAACTATGCCATGATACAAGCATTTAATATCGTCCTCTTTTTTCAAGAAACGCATTATCTCATAATCTGGCTCGGAATTATTGCTCGCTTCGCGAGGTAGCACTGTGGTAATAATTATTTCATGGTGATTTTCACAACCATCATTTGTTTCAATCACTTCAACCAACCAATTTTTCTGATTATTCCAAAATGTATAGAAAAAATGCAGCTTTCTATTTGCCGCTATATCTATAATGTCAACAGAAATTTGATATACATTTTGTCTTTCAGAATCAATATAATTGATAAGGTTGTCATGCCTTGGCAAACTTTCAACGTCTAATTGCTCGCCCTTATCTAATAACGATAAATCAAAATATTCTTCAAGTGTGATACTTTTTTTTAGCCATTTATCTGAATTGTAAAGTTTGTACTTGAAATCTATGGAGATATTGTCCATTTTGACCGCCCCCGCCCTCGTTACTCATAAACCCTCAAAACCTGCAAAACCCGAACCCCTGCCATCTCACCTATCCGCGCCACTCTCTCTACCGTTTCCGCTTCCGTTTCCGCAGGAACAACCCAAGCCGCACAATTCGGATACTGACCAATCGTCACCACGCCGTCCACGCCCTCAAGCACGCTCTTATCTTCGTAGCTAACACGAATCATCTTCCTATAAGAATAATTCTCCCACGGCAAAATATTTACTTCCTCGCTTGTCCATGTATATGAAAGCGAGTCCGCAAAGCACACCGCGTCCGCAATATTGCTTACCACCGCGCTTGCAGTAGGCAGCTTGCCTGCGCCGCTGCCGTAAAACATGATGTTTCCAGTGGTTTTGCCAGTAGCCCAAAAGCCGTTATACACGTCGTTTACTGTGGCGAGCGGGTGCGAAAGCGGCACTAAAAAGGGGGCGGCAATCGCTTCTACGCCCGAAGAACCGCAGATTTTACCGCTTACTACTTGCTTTAACGTAAAGCCAAGCGCGTTAGCAAAGGCAAAATCCTGCGCGCTTATTTTTTCTATGCCCTCGGTCTTTATTTTTTGATAATCGGCTTGCTTGCCAGTAACCAGCGACAGCATAATGGACAGCTTGCGACAAGCGTCTTGACTGCTTACATCGGCTGTGGGGTCTTGCTCCGCGTAGCCTAGCTCCTGCGCCCGTTTCAACGCCTCGGCGTAGCTTTTCCCATTTGTACTCATTTGCGTGAGAATATAATTGCTTGTCCCATTCAAAATTCCCGCTATGCTTTGCACCTCGTCCACAGCCACCATAGCATCGGCAAACGGCCTAATCAGCGGAATACCGCCGCCCACGCTCGCCTCGAACAAGAAGCAAACGCCCTTTTCCCTCGCGAGTGCAATCAGCTCTGGGCCATGTGCCGCCACAAGCGCCTTGTTTGGCGTGCAAACGCTCTTACCTGCCATAATCGCGCGTTTTACAAACTCGTACGCGATTGTATCGCCGCCTATGGCCTCCACGACTAGCTTTACCTCGCTGTCGCCTTCGATTACGCCGAAATCGCTTACCATAAGCCCTTCCAGCGGGTCGCCAGGGAATTGGCGCGTATCTAAAATATATTTTACTTCAATTTCTTGCTTTGTTCTTTTTGTGATTTGTGTGCGGTTTACGTGCAAAACCTCCGCCACACCAGAACCCACTACGCCGTAGCCTAAAATCGCGATTTTCATAAGTCACTCCAACTGTTAATTTTTTTGTAATTTCTTGTACCAAAATAAATATAACATATATTTAAAAAAAATAAAATACATGATATGATAGAATCAAAAAAAACAAGGAGCGAAAAAATGAAAAAGCGAATCATTTGCAGTGCAATGGCAGTATTACTGCTTATTCTTCCCCTCTCCGCCATAGCCGCCGAGCCACAACCCCTTGCCGTACCCTCGGCGCATACCGTGTACATCGACGGCGTTTCCGTAGGGCTTAGAGCGTACAACATCGAGGGGCGTAACTATTTTATGCTTCGTGATGTGGCGTATGTTCTCAGAAATACAAGCGCAATGTTTGAAGTAGCATGGAACGCGCAGCGCGGCGAAATCGCGCTTACTAAAGGCGTACGCTACTCTGTAGAGGGCGGAGAAATGGCAGAAGCCGCCACGGAAGCAGTACCCGCCGCGCCTAGCACTGCCATAGTCACCGTAAACGAAAGCAGAGTAAGCCTAAGCGCGTACAATATCGGCGGCCATAATTATTTTATGCTACGCGATTTAGGCGATGCGCTTGGTTTTCATGTAAATTGGGACTCTGAAATGAACGCAATCCAGGTGTCTACACCTCCAGAAAATGCCGAACAGCCACAGCCCACGCCAACGCCAACAACGCCAGAGCCTACACCAACAACGCCCGAACCCACACCCACAGCCCCAGAGCCAACCCCCTCCCCCACTCCACCACCCACATCTAACGCCCAAACCACAGGCGGTTTCAAGCCTATCACCGCCACGGAATGGAACGCGGGCGTAGGCGTGGGCTGGAATTTGGGCAACACCTTTGATGCGCATAGCAATAGAGGAATCGGCGGCGGCTGGTCTTGGCTCGGCGGCGGCTCTTATGCAAACACGACCGCCCGACAAATGGAAGCGGCATGGCAGAGCGGTACGGCTGTTTCCAAGGACTTAATTGATGCGGTAGCGGCGGCAGGCTTCAACGCCATTCGTATTCCCGTAACATGGCATACAGCCATGGACAGCGACTACAAAATCCGCGACGACTGGTTTGCGCGCGTAAAAGAGGTCGTAGATTATGCCGTAGCAAATGATATGTACATTGTCCTAAATTCGCACCATGACGAGGTCTTTATTTTCCCATTGGCAGACAGCGATATAAACGAAGCAAAGCAAGCCATAGCCACGGTTTGGCAACAAATAGCCAACGAATTTAAGGGCTACAACGAAAAGCTCGCGTTCCAAGCAATGAACGAGCCGCGCACCCGCGGAAGCAGAACGGAATGGAGCGGCGGCACGCCCGAGGAACGCAACAACGTAAATATCTTAAATCAAGTTTTTGTGGACACAATACGTGCCACTGGCGGAAACAACGCCGAGCGCGTGCTAATTATACCAGGCTACGCGGCTTCCAACTCAAACAGCTCCATGCGCGCCATTGTTGTGCCTACTGACACAGTGCAGGATAGAATAATCGTGTCCATTCACAGCTACGCGCCAAACCGCTTTGCTTTGTCCACCGAAAGAAACGCAACGCCAGTGTTTAACGTAAACAGCGCGAGCGAAACACAGCAAATAACAAACCCCTTTGACACCGCACAGGAGCTTTTTATAAGCAAGGGCATACCCGTTGCGTTTACAGAAATTGGCGCAATTTTTAGGAACAATAACCCTGCGCGTGTGGAATGGTCGGAATTTATTATACGAGAAGCCACCAAGCGCGGTATTTCCTGCTTTTGGTGGGACAACGGCCCAAGCGAAGCCATTACCGCCAGCAGCGGCGAAAGGTTCGGGCTATTCAACCGCCGTACGGCGGAGCTAGTCCACCGTGACGTAGTCGCCGCCTTGCTCAAAGGCTTGACATGAACGACCCGCTAAGCGATATTCGCCATTACAGCCCCTCTATGACGATTTCGCAGGTACTAAAATTTTGCGAAAAAAAAGAAATGGGAATAACCCGCGCAATGGTACAGAATTACATTCGCGCGGGCTTATTGCCCCCGCCCAAGGACAAGCGGTTTTACACCCACAAGCACCTTGCCGTGTTAGCCATCACCGACCGCTTAAAAACCGTGTTTGATATTCCGCTCATACAAAAAGCCCTCTCGCCCTACATGGACGAGGAGGGCTTATCCCTTGACGTTTACGCGCAGTTAATAAAGGAAGTCGAGGCTTTTTCCGCCGAATGGAGCGGAGGTACGCTGTTTACTATGGCGTGCGCCGCGGAGTTGAAAGGACTAAGCATATGAGCTTCAAGCTAACCTCCACCTTCGCGCCGACAGGCGACCAGCCGCAAGCCATTTCCGCACTATCCCAAGGCTTCCGTGACGGAAAAAAATTCCAAACACTGCTCGGCGTAACAGGCTCGGGAAAGACCTTTACCATGGCGAACATCATACAGCAATTGCAAAAGCCCACCCTAGTCATGGCACACAACAAAACCCTTGCGGCACAGCTTTACAGCGAGTTCAAGGAATTTTTCCCCGACAACGCAGTGGAATATTTTGTAAGCTACTATGACTATTACCAGCCCGAGGCATACGTGCCGTCCACCGATTCCTTTATCGAAAAGGACTCCGCAATCAACGAGGAAATCGACAGGCTTCGACATTCCGCCACGTCTGCGTTGTTTGAAAGGCGCGATGTAATTATTATCGCGTCTGTTTCTTGTATTTACGGGCTTGGCGACCCTAGCGAGTACCGCGACCTCATGCTTTCACTGCGCGTAGGCATGGAACGCGACCGCGACAAGGTCATTCGCCGCTTAGTGGAAATTCAATACAACCGCAACGACGTAAATTTTACGCGCGGCACGTTCCGCGTACGCGGCGATGTTTTGGAAATTTTTCTCGCCAATTCCTCCGAAAACGCCGTACGCGTAGAATTTTTCGGCGATGAAATAGAACGCATTACGGAAATTCACGCGCTTACGGGCGAAATTCTGCACACGCTGGAGCATATTGTCATTTTTCCTGCATCGCACTATGTAACAGGGCGCGAGCGTATGCTGAACGCAATCCGCTCCATTGATGCCGAGCTAGAGCAACAATTAGCATACCTAAAATCGCAGGACAGGCTCTTGGAAGCGCAACGACTACTACAACGCACGCGTTACGATATTGAAATGATGACAGAAATAGGCTTTTGCAGCGGAATCGAGAACTATTCGCGGCATTTGGCAGGGCGTGAAGCAGGTTCTACGCCCCATACCCTGCTTGACTATTTCCCCGACGATTTTCTCATTATCGCGGACGAGTCGCACGTTTCCATTCCGCAAATAGGTGCGATGTACAAGGGCGACCGCGCCCGCAAGGAAACGCTGGTAGAATACGGCTTTAGGCTACCCTCCGCGTTAGACAACCGACCGCTTAAATTCGAGGAGTTTGAGGCGAAAATACCACAGCTACTATTTGTTTCCGCCACGCCCGCCAAATACGAGGCGGAACATTCTCAGTACCAAGCCGAGCAAATTATCCGCCCCACTGGTCTGCTTGACCCGCAGATTTTTGTACGCCCAGTTAGCGGACAGGTAGACGATTTAATCGGCGAGTGCAACCGCATAACCGAAAACAAACAAAAAGTGCTAGTAACCACACTAACAAAACGTATGGCGGAGGACTTGACCGCCTTTTTACGCGAGGCGGGCATACGCGTACGCTACCTACATTCCGACATAGACACGCTGGAACGCCTGGAAATAATACGCGACCTGCGTATGGACGTTTTTGACGTGCTAGTGGGAATTAACCTGCTGCGCGAGGGCTTAGACATTCCCGAATGTGCCTTGGTGGCAATCCTCGATGCCGACAAGGAGGGCTTCCTGCGCTCCAACACCTCGCTGATTCAAACCATAGGCCGCGCCGCCAGAAACGTAAACGGCCGCGTAATTATGTATGCGGACAACATGACCGACTCCATGACTAAATCCATAGCCGAAACAAACCGCCGCCGCCAAATTCAAGAAGAATACAACAAGAAAAACAACATCACGCCGCGCTCGATTACCAAAAAAATCCACGAGCGTATACAAATAACAAAGGCCGCCGAAGCGTCCTCGCCCACCCTAGCCAAAGCCCCCGAATCCATGAGCCGCGACGAAATAATCGCCGCCATAAAAAAGCTAGAAAAGCAAATGCGGCAAGCCGCCGCAGAATTGCAGTTTGAACAAGCGGCGGCGTTACGAGATGAGATTTTGGGGTTGAAAAGGAGCATGTGAGATTCTTATCACTCCACAAACCTCATCAACACCGAATCCAACTCCCTCGAATCAATAGGCTTAGCAATATAAGCATCAAACCCATTATCCAAAAAGATTTGCGCCTGCCCGACAAGCGCGTTAGCGGTAAGCGCGACCACGGGGCTGTTATAGCCCAGCTCACGCAACACGCTCGTGGTTTCCATGCCGTCCATTTTTGGCATCATATGGTCCATGAAAATAATGTCGTAGGTCTTGCCCTCTTTTACTTTTTCTATTGCCTCGTAGCCGCTCATTGCGGTTTCTATTTGCAGGCCGTACGGCTCTAGCATACCCATTGTTACATATATATTTGACTCCATATCGTCTACTATTAGTACACTTCCGTGCGGCATTTGCTTGTGCAGAATGTACTTTTTGCCCGAAACGGACGTACTGCTAAAGCGCAGCTCGCGCAGCCGCGCCACCGTTTCCGCGCCGCAAATAGTATCGTCAACTAGCTGTTGGGGTATGCGAACGGTGAAAACAGAGCCTTTGCCTAGCTGACTTTTTACGTCTATTTTGCCGCCCATTTTTTTCAAAAGGTGCTTGGTGATACTCATGCCAAGCCCAGTGCCTACCGTGGTACGGTTTGCGTCACTGTTAAAGCGCGTGTATTCCTCAAAAAGCACGCCGAGCTGTTTTTGTGTCATGCCCTGCCCTGTGTCGCTTATGCGAATACACAAGATTACCTCGTCCTCGTAGCCGAATGTATTCTCCGCCCACACGCTCATGTTTACTTCGCCCTTTTCGGTATATTTAAACGAATTGGACAGAATATTATTCAGAATTTGCTTTAGGCGAACCTCGTCGCCAACCATATTAAGCGGCGTGCTTTCGTCCATTTCTATAAGAAACTCTATGGGCTTGCTTTCGTAGCGTAACAGATTTAGCTGTATGCTGTCGTTTACGAGCGTGGGCAGAGCGTATTTTACTGGCATTAGCTCCAGCTTGCCCGCCTCTATTTTGGAAAGGTCTAGTATATTGTTTATTATGTTAAGCAACAAATTACCCGAATCATAAATTCTCGCAAAGCCCTCTCGCGCGCCTAGCGATAACGATTCCTCGCGTAGCTTAATTTCCGCTACGCCAAGTATTGCGTTCATAGGTGTGCGAATTTCGTGGCTCATATTCGCCAAAAAATTGGTCTTGTGTCGGCTTGCGGCCTCGGCGGTTTCCTTGGCGGAAATCAAATGCTCCTGCATGGTTTGCCTTTGCAAAACGCCCATTATAATGTGCGATGTCACTTCCATAATGCTTATTTCGTCGCTCGTCCATGGCTTGTCCTCTGGACGTGAAAAATCAAGCAGTGCATGGAAATCATTCCCAAGGAAAATGCTAGTAAGTACAAAGTTTTTATAATTTTTCCTGTAAGGGGCAATGACCTCTCGCATGTCTGGCTCGTCAGAGGTTATATAGTATTTGCCTTTTTTCGCCAAATACCTAAAATGATTTAATACGTCTGGCGATATTTCCTGTGTTTCGCCCTTGCGTGATATTGGCGTATAGCCTGGGTTAAGCCATTCGTACACATATTCAATCTCGGGCGAATCCTTGGACACAGTAAGAAGCAAAACCTGCGCCACCTCGGTAAACTCGCCTATTAGCTTCAGCGACTTTTCCACTAGAATATCTATGTCCTTATTCGCAAGAAAGCCTTGGGATATACGCGCCACCAGTGATTGCTGTGCGAGATTTTTTTGTATTTCCCACAATGCCTGGTTGTGGCGGTACGCGTTGCCGAACATAAGGCTTGCACAGCGTAGTATCATTTCCTCGCTTGCAGTAAACAGCCGCTCACTAGCACAGTTGTCACAGCCCAAAAACCCCCAAAGGTGGTTATTTATTTTAATCGGCAGTACCAAAATAGACAAAATCCCGCGTAAAGCAAGATTTTTCTGGTCTACAGGCGACAAATCGCAAACAAGGGCGTTTACGGCTCTTTCGTTGTTCAAAAAGCCCTGCAACGCTGGCAGCTCGCTGTACGGCACCTTTTCCAACGGTATACTATGCACGGACGGCACGTTTTCCGACCATTCATATTTTCTGGTCGCGTACACCTCGCCGTCTATTTCCGTATTTTCCCATATATACATACGGTCAACCTTGAGTGCCTCGCTTAGCTCCTTCATGCCGTCAAACACTAGCTGTTCAAAGGTGTCTATATCCGAGGCTAGGAGCTTTGCCGCCGTATGATTCACTATAGACAATAGGTGTACCGTAGCTTCCGTTTCCGAAGCAGGCGGATTTTTTTCCGTTTCGTCAGGCACGGCAACAGGGGCAGAGGGAGGATTACTCCCCTGCCCTATTAGCTTTTTCAGCTTGTTGAGAATGAGCATATTCATTCACCTTTTAGCCCGCGCCGCATTAAATCTGCCACGGCGTGCGCTGGGTTTTTGTTTTCAAACAAAATTTTTGTAATTTCTTCGACTATAGGCATTTCTACGTTAAATTTACGCGCAAGTGTAAGCGCGGTTTTTGCCGTGGCTATGCCCTCTACCGCCGCGCCTATTTCTTCCAGTACGATGTGCGTGGGCTTGCCCTTCGCGAGTAGCTCCCCCGCCCGCCAATTCCGCGAATGGCGGCTCGTACACGTCACAATTAAATCGCCTATGCCAGAAAGCCCTGCAAAGGTCTGCTCCCTGCCGCCCATCGCCACGCCAAGCCGCGTAATCTCCGCTATTCCGCGAGTGATTAACGCCGCCTTGGTATTGTCGCCAAAGCCCAAGCCGTCCGAACAGCCCGCCGCCAGCGCGATTACGTTCTTTAACGCGCCGCCGATTTCCGCGCCGATTACGTCAGTAGAAGTATACACCCGAAAATCGTCCGTGGAAAATGTATTTTGCACGATTTCCGCCACGCCCTCATCTTCCGAAGCCGCGACAATAGCCGTGGGTATTGCTCTAAGCACTTCCTCCGCGTGGGTCGGGCCTGTGAGTACGGCAATGCGCGCCGTTTTGTTGCGTTCTCTTAGATATTCGGAAATTCGTATTTGCCGCGTTTCTTCCAAGCCCTTGGACGCGCTTACCACGATTTTTCCGCCAAAATCAAACTTATCCGTTTCCGTTATGGCACGAGAAGCCAAGGCAATAAGAAACATTTCCGCACCATCGGAAGCCTCGCCGACATCGGCAGTAATTTTTATGGACGGCGGAATAACCGCGTCGGGCAAAAACCTGTTTGTCCTTGTCTTGATTAGCTCGGCTACGTATGCCTCGTTGTCCCATGCTATTACGTCATGCCCGTTTTTGTCCAACAAACAGCCAAGCGGTATGCCCCAGCTACCGAAACCGATTACTGTAATTTTCATAAACTATATCTTTTTCACAAAATCGGCGATAATCTCGTCCATGTCGGGCTTGCCTATTTCCTGTAGGCTATAGTCTACGCGTGTATTAGGCTTGGTAATTTTTACTACGCGGTTTAGGTCAATCGGCGTGGCGATTACCACCGTGTCGCATGGCGTAGCATCAATCGTGGCGGCTAGGTCTGCCATTTGTTCCTTGCCGTAGCCCATAGCAGGTAGCAGCGTGCCGATATTCGGGTAAATTTTAAAGGTTTCGGCGAGCTTGCCTACTGCGTATTTGCGTGGGTCTACGATTTCCGCCGCGCCAAAACGCCGCGCCGCAACAATGCCCGCGCCTATTTTCATTTCGCCGTGGGTCAGAGTAGGGCCGTCCTCTATTACCAAAACGCGCTTGCCCTTGATTAACGCAGGGTTTTCTACGGTTATTGTGGAAGCAGCTTCTATTACTGTAGCCGCTGGCGCGGCCTTTTCTATATTAGCACGAACCGTTTGAATATTTTCAAAGTCCGCGCTGTCGATTTTGTTTATAACAACAACGTCCGCCATACGAAGCGTAACCTCACCTGGGTAATATTTCAGCTCGTGACCTGGGCGGTGAGGGTCAACCACGGTAATCATTAAATCTGGGTTATAAAACGGAAAGTCGTTGTTTCCGCCGTCCCACAAAATTACATCACAGCCGCTAGGGTCATTTTCCGCCGCACGGAGAATGGCTTCGTAGTCAACGCCTGCATAAATGACGTTTCCGCGCGCTATATGCGGCTCGTATTCTTCCATTTCTTCCAGCGTACAGCCATGCTTTTCCAAGTCGCTAATTGTCGCAAAGCGTTGTACCTTCTGTGCTTCTAGGTTTCCATACGGCATGGGGTGGCGTACGGCGATTACCTTTTTGCCGTGCTTCATTAGAAGCTCCACCACGCGACGCGAGGTTTGGCTCTTGCCTGCGCCTGTACGCACCGCGCCCACTGCGACCACTGGCTTGGTGCTTTTTACCATAGTGTTCTTGTAGCCAAGCAACGAGAAGTTCGCGCCCGCCGCGTTTACAATCGCGCCTATTCCCATCACCGTTTCGTAGGAAATATCACTGTACGCAAAAACGCACTCGTCCGCGTCCAGTTTTTTAATTAAATCGGGCAGCTCGTCCTGCGCGTAAATGGGAATACCCTCGGGGTACAGCTTGCCCGCCAACGCCGCAGGATATTTTCTGTCCGCAATATCGGGTATTTGCGCCGCCGTAAACGCAACCACCCTGTACGCCTCATTGTCACGATAGTAAGTATTGAAGTTGTGAAAATCGCGGCCTGCCGCGCCGATGATAATAATCCTTTTCATTTGAGTCCTCCTAGGTTTTTTGAATTTGTGTTGTGTGGGTTTTTTGTGCTTTTATAATTATAGTACGTTTGGTACAAAAAGCAAATTATGTTTTTGACTTATGTGTGTGGTGTGGTAAGATTGTGGGTAAAGGGGGAAGAAAGGGCGGTTTTAAAATGGAATATGTTCGTACAATGGTTGACAGTCCTAAAAGCGAAACAGCAAACACAAAAAATAAATCCGCTTTTGGTTGCCTTAAAAAATACGCCAATTCGTCACTGATACCGCAAGAGCAGGGGGCTTGGGAACGAGCAATGGTGGAAAAATTTACAAAAACAGGAGGTATTATGAAAAACAAATACAACAACAAAACACAAGAAGCTATCGGCTTATTTTGGGGAGCGGCGCTATTTATTGGCGTGCTAGTTTCAGTCATTATTGGCTTCCGCGGCAATATGCGTTCCGATTGGCTCTTTGCTGTTTTGGTGGGCGGTTGCGTGTTTCTTGCTGTGGGGCTTATGGCACAGGGGACGATTACCATATTAAAAGAGAAAGACGAAAAGGAAAATTAAGCCTTATCTACAGCATTTTTCAAGGTTCAATTTTTTTTAGGAGTTGATGTTTTGAACAAGAAGAAATTACTTGCTCGCCTTCAAAGCAATCGCAAAAATGTCAGATATAATGACTTTATATTATTGGTGAAATCCTTCGGTTTCAAGTACAGACGAACGGAAGGAAGCCATAATATTTACAAGAATCCTATTATCAATGAAGCACTCAATCTACAGGAAGAAAAGGGCGAGGCAAAGCCCTATCAAGTCAAGCAGTTTTTGGCTATAATTGAAAAGTATAATTTAAAAATGGAGTGTGAACAATGAGCTATTATCATATAAATGTTTTTTTCAGTGCAGAGGACGAGGGCTTTATAGCCGATATTCCCGATTTAAAAGGCTGTAGCGCGTTTGGGAATACACCAGAGCAAGCTCTGGCAGAGGTTCTAATAGCGAAAAAGCTATGGCTTGAGGTCGCACAGGAGGACAATATGGAAATACCAGAGCCAAAATACCGCCCAATGATATATCAAACAGTTATATAACCCCCCACCCTAAAGGCTCGTGACGATATTCCCACCAAAGTACAGCGGTAAAAAAGGGGGCTATGCCCCCTATGCCCCCACCGCCAACTGAAACGTCGGCAAAATAATCGCAAGCATAACCACCCCAAGCACAACGCCCAGCACCAAGGTCACAACTGGCTCGATTAGCTTATTAACACGGCGTACCGCCCGCGAATGCGATTCTTCCAGGTATTCGCTGCATTTTTGTAACGCGGAGGCAAAGCTGCCGCTTTCCTCGCCCACCCGCGCCAGTTCAACAAGAATTGGCTCTACATAGGAAAGCTCACCGAGCGCATCACAAAACGCCACGCCCGAGCTTATTTTTGCGGCGAGCTTTTTCAAATCTGCCCTAATTACGCTATTTTCCAAAACCTCGCCGCATAAAGGAACAGCCGCAGAAATATTTAACCCAGACGAAAGCAGCAACGCCAAAACCTGCGACAAATTTCGATTTATGTTTTGTCTGAAAATGGGAATTTTAAGAGCGGCAAAATGTGCGAGCCTGCTACGCAGGAAAAACGACATAGCGAGAAGAAAGCCCAGAAAACCGCACAAAACAGCCCCTCTGTTTGCGGCAAAAAAATCAGCGGCCGCAAGCAGGCCCAACGTAAAGCGCGGAAGCGCGACACCCGAAGCGTCGAAAATTCGCGAATAACCGGGCAAAACAAACGTAACCGCCATAACCAAAACGCCAAGCATCATAGCAGAAACAAGCAACGGATAGACCATTGCGGCGGTCAGCTCCTCCTCGTTTTTGGCTTTTGCATCATAATAATCTGCAAGCCGCGTAAACACCTCGGCGAGCTGTGCGACATGCTCGCCCACAGCGACATATCCGCACATAAACGCAGGAAACACACCCGCGCTTTTTAACGCAAGGGAAAGGCTCTCGCCCTGCAAAATCATTTTATGTAAATCCTTTACAGCCGCGCCGAGGGCGTTCCTCTGCCCCCCGAGCATAGGCAACGCCTCCTTTAGCGAAATACCCGCATCTAAAAGAAACGCCAGCTTACGACAAAAAACAGCAAGCACGCGCTTTGACGGTTTTCTGCTGTAAAGCCTAAAACTCCGTTTTTTTGGTTTTTTTGGGGGAAGAATGGGCATGAATGCACCTCTCGTTTATTTAACTGATTTAAAAGACAATGGAACGCGGATTTTTAAAGGCATGGAACGCGGATTTACGCGGATTTAACGGATTTTCGCGGATTTTTTCTCGCGCTTATTAAAAACTAACGAAATGCGAATTACGTGAGGTTTTTAATTGCACGGATTCGTCCGTACTTCTGCTGTGCCTCTCGCCCTCTGTGCCTCTGTGTGAAAATTCTTTTAAACTAAAGAACGAGGCTTTACACTTTACCTAAGTTTTTTATTTGTCAAAAAGATTTTCACACAGAGGCACAGAGGCACAGAGGGAGCGAGGCAGTGCAGGAGTACGGACGTAAAAAAGTGTGTTATAACACGGATTTAACGGATTTACGCAGATTTTCGCGGATTTTATCCTATCAATTCACAATCGTCCCCCCACCCACCACAACCTCCCCATCATAACAAACCACAGCCTGCCCCGCAGTAATCGCCCTTTGCGGCGAATCAAATTCCAAATAAAGCTCGTCGCCGCCCGTCTGCCAAAGCGTAGCAGGCTCGGACGTATGCGCGTAGCGTATTTTTGCCTGCACGCGCATTTTGCCGTCCAGCTTGTCGAACGGAATAAGATTTATGTCGTTCGCGCGTACTTCCTTTGAAAAAAGCTCGTCCGAAGCACCAAGCACTACGGTATTTTCCTTAATCGCGGTAACAAAAAGCGGCTGCGGCGCGGAAATTCCCAAGCCCTTCCTCTGCCCAATGGTGTAATTGATTATGCCCCTGTGCTTGCCGAGGATTTCGCCGTCCTTGTTTACAAAATTTCCCTCTTGCGGCGCGCGGCCTGTGTAGCCTGTGATAAAGCCCGCGTAATCGCCGCTAGGCACGAAGCAAATATCTTGGCTGTCGCGCTTTTTTGCGTTAATCAAGCTCCGCGCTTGGGCGATGGCGCGTACCTCGTCCTTTGTAAGCTCGCCCAACGGAAAAACTGTTTTCGCCAACTGCTCTTGCTTCATGGCGTAGAGTACGTAGCTCTGGTCTTTGGTCGAATCCAAGCCCTTTTTAAGTAAAAATCTGCCCTCCTTGGAAATTCTTGCATAATGCCCCGTAGCGATTGCGTCACATTCTAATTCCTTGGCGCGGTGCAGAAATTTCTCAAATTTAACAAAGCGATTGCAGTCGATACAAGGGTTGGGCGTTAGTCCGTTCAAATACATTTTCACGAAGCGCGCCATTACCTCTGCGGCAAAGGCTTCCTTGTAATTAAATACGTAAAAGGGTATGCCGATTGCGTTCGCCACGGCGCGAGCGTCCTCCGCATCGGAAAGCGTACAGCAAGAACGCGCCCCCTCCTCGCCGTCAAACAGCTTCATCATCGCGCCTATTATTTCATGCCCTTGCTCCGCAAGTAAATACGCCGCCACGGACGAGTCTACGCCGCCGCTCATTGCCGTAAGTATTCTCATTTCCAGTAATCAAACTCCAGCTCATATATTTGTACGGTATCGTTTTCTTCTATTCCCAAGGCTTCCAAGCGTTCTATTATTCCGCGGTCACGCATGTATTTTTGGAAAAACGCAAAGCCGCGCTCGTCCGCCATATTCGTATAGCCCAACAAACGCTCTATTCCTGCGCCCTCTACGCGGTACCGCCCGTCCTTTACCTTTTCCACGGTAATAAATTCTTCCTCGCGTTCTTTCTCGAAATACAGCTCATAATCTGGCTCAAAATCCGTGGTCTGCGGCGTTTCCGCCAAAATTTTTGCCGCGCCGCGCATTAGCTCGTCCACGCCCTCGCTCGTAGCGGCGGAAATTGTATAAACCGCCCAGTTTTTCTGTGCGGCGTAGCTTTTCACTTCGTTTAAATAGTCCTCGTCAATGGACAGGTCGGCCTTGTTCATGGCGATTAGCTGCGGTCGCTCCAAAAGCGTTGGATTAAACGCCAAAAGCTCCGCGTTTATTTTTTCGAGTGCCTGCAAGGGCGTTAATTCGCCCTCTAGCATCGCGCCGTCCACTACGTGAATAAGCGCGCGCGTACGCTCGATATGCCGCAGAAAATCGAAGCCAAGCCCCACGCCCGTACTCGCGCCCTCAATCAAGCCGGGTATGTCCGCGAGTACAAAATCCTGCTCGTTGTGCAGTCGAACGACACCAAGATTAGGCGCGAGCGTTGTAAATTTATAGTTGGCGATTTTTGGGTTTGCCTTTGTTACACGAGAAAGCAAGGTTGACTTCCCTGCGTTGGGAAAGCCGATAATTCCCACGTCTGCGATTAGCTTTAGCTCCAGTGTAACTTGAAACGAACGCCCCGCCTTTCCGTCCTCGGAAAATTTTGGTGCTTGGCGCGAGGGTGTGGCAAAATGCTGATTTCCGCGACCGCCGCGGCCGCCCTTTGCCAAAATTCGCGGCTCGTTCGCGGAGCTTATGTCCGCCATTACTAGCCCTGTGGGCTTGCCTGTTTCGTCCGTTTCCCAGCCGTAGCGGATTAGCGTACCCACAGGCACTTTCAAAATTAAATCGTTGCCGTTTTTGCCCTTGCATTTACTGCCGCCGCCGTTGCCGCCTGCCTCGGCGTTAAAATTCTTCTTGTACCGAAAGTCCACAAGCGTGTTAATTCCCGTATCGCCGACAAAAACTACATCGCCGCCCTTGCCGCCGTCGCCGCCGTCGGGGCCGCCGTTCGGTACGTACTTTTCGCGCCTAAAGCTGATGTTTCCGTGGCCGCCCCTGCCCGATTCTATTGTTATTTTTACTGTGTCTACGAACATTTATTTTTTCCTCTTTCCTATTAGTAGAAAATGCGGATACCATAATTTATGAACCTTTTTAATTTCTACCTCGAAGCCATTTTCCTTTAAAAACGCCAAAATTACAAGCGGATAAACATTTTCAAAATTTGTACAGTTTATAATTCTGTCGTGCATACTGCTGCAAAAATTCCCGAGCTTGTGGGCGGAATCGATGTCCTTTATTATTATAATATCAAATATTTCCACGATTTTTGGCAAAATCCCTTGCCAAAAATCGGGCGGCAGGTGGTGTATTACATCGCACATAAAAATGGCGTTTTTTTCGCCCTCGCCCTTGGGTAGTATTTCTAATGCTTCCATTATATCACTGTGCAGGGATATTTTGGGGCTTACATTTTGCGGTATGTTCTGCAAATTTGTGTCTACAGCATAAATCCTGGCGTTGAATTTTTCAAAATATTCGCTCCAGAAAAGCGTGCCTGCGCCGAAGTCTACTATATTTTGCACGTCTGAAAACGCGCCGTCTATCGCTTGCTTTATTTCATTTACTGGCAAAACGATTTTTCGCCCATGGTATTTTAAAAAGCCATAGGAATTATTTACCTTTTCGTTTAATGTAACTATGCCGTACGCCGCCAAGAGTGCGAATATTGGCTCTAGTAAAATTCTGTAGCGTGCTTGTGTTACGCCGAGTAATAGAACTAGGGTGTAGCCGATTGTGGTGGTTAGGAGGAAGATTAGGGGGGCGGTTGTGTTCTTGTTACTAGTCGCTGGAGCATGTGAGAGGTCGCTACTTTTCGTGATGTCGTGTGTGTTATCACGACCGTTCGCCGAAATTGCAAGCGGTGCAACCGCCGTGCCAATGGCGGAAAACAACATAAGCACAAAAACAAACGCCGTGAAGCCCGTCCACAAAAAACCGCCCAAAACACCCTGCGTAGCAGGCTCTTGCATTACCCAGCCCAAAACGCCCTCGTCGCCAAAGGTTATTCGCGCCTTTTGCCACAAAACAGAGGGAACATTCGCTTGCCTAAACATTTCCCGCGCATTACGCGAAAGCTCGTCCATTACCAAGGCTTGATTATTGTCGTATTTTTCCATCAACTCGTCAAACTGCTCAAAAACTGGAACGAGCGTATGCCTTCCCTCGCCGTCCACCGACCACGCAAACGCCATATACATACCGTTAGAACTAACCGTTTGCATGTCAAACGTCCGCCGTATTCCGTAGCGTACAAGCCCATGACCCGCACCGAATACCGCAAAAAAGACAAGCGCGAAAACCGTCCACTGCTTGAACGTACTTTTCGTGACGTTGTGTGGCTTTCCATGTTCGTTCGCCGAAGTCGCAAGCGGCGCAGCCGCCTTACGCTCGGCGATTTTGGTGAATATTTCCACACAGAAAAACGCAATCAAAAACACAATCCCGATTGGCTTCAAAAAGTCGGTAAACGCGGCAAAAACCGCCGAAAGGCACAGGAATTTATACTTGTCTGGCGTTTCATAAAATCGAATAATACAATAAAATAAGCAGAAAAACAAGAAAATAAAGAAATGGTCGGGCGTAGTAATCGCAGACCACACAATTAAATTGGGGTTAAAAACAAAAAGCGCGACAGCGACAAACGCCGAAGCAAAGGAAAACAATCGCCTTGCCGACAAGTAAATGACACAGGCAGAAAGCACGTACAAGCCATAGTTCAAAAACAGCATATACCGCACGCTCGCGCCGAAAACGCCATACACAAGCCGAGTAAGCGCGTAAAAAGGAAACCACGCAGGAAAACGCGAATAATAAAGCGCGAACTCCTCGCCGCCACCGTTCACCAACGCCAAATGCGCCCGCCCAAAGTCCTGCATTTGTGCAGGCTGGAAAAACCGCTGTGCCATCACCCTAAGAATTAGCCCCATAATAATGATAACAGCGACATACAGCCTCTGCTTAAATTCGCTCTTTTCCTGCGAATTAACGCCAAAAAACGCAAAACAAAAAACAACGCCAAGCGACAACAGCGTAAAGCCCACGTCCCTAGAGCTTAACAGGCTAAACGTAGAAAAGAGTAATAGCCAGAGTGCGTTAAGCAGGAAAAATAGTTTGTAAAGATTGTAAGGTTTCATTTGTTTCTCCATGGTTTCTACGGTTTTTAGAATTTTAGTTTTAAAAGCGACTAAATGCGGATTTAGCGGATTTAAGGGATTCAAGGGCTTCACACGGATTTAGCGGATTTTCACGGATTACGCGGATTGGCTCGTTGCAAAATCCACGAAAATCCGATAATTCCGATACGCCCGATAAAATCCGCGTAAATCTGCGTAAATCCGCTAAATCCGCGTTTAATTTACACATTTCAGCTTCGTTCGTTTGTCGGGGGTACTTGTAGGGGACGGATTTATCCGTCCCGAGATTACCTCGTTCTGCGTTAATGGACGTTACCCTGCCCGAATTGACGAGCGTGCATACCTCGGGACGGACAAGTCCGTCCCCTACAAGTTAGTGTATTTCAGCTTCGTTCGTTTATCGTGGGGTACGTGTAGGGGACGGATTTATCCGTCCCGAGGTACGCCGTTAATCAATTTAGGGCGGGTAACGTCCATTAACGCAGAGCGAAGTCACCTCGGGACGGACAAGTCCGTCCCCTACAAAAAACCTGCAAATTCTCTTACCCTGTTTGCACTGGTTTAAGCCCTCGTTTTGCCATATAATCATCTGCGGTAATATATTCCCCACGGGCGATTTGCCCAAAACCCTCTTTTATTCTTAACTCTTGCCCCTCGCCCCTAGCTATTTCCCTACGAGATTCATTTATCGCACTAATATCTTCTTCGGAAAAATAATCAAAATCCACCTCACACCCTCCCCCACAAATAATAATGCGCCCCAAACGGAACTCCCCCCAAACACCTCTCAAACGGAACCAACCCTCTCAAAAAATAAGGAAAAAATATCCGATACACCCTCCCCGAAATCACAAAGCCCACCTCTCTAAGCAACCCCTGCAAATACCCAGGCTTTATCAAATTAGCATTCTTGTCTATGGGCTTCTCATATTTGTTAAAAACATACCGTGTCGCAGGATTCAGCGGATTCAACTCAAATATAAAAATTTTCGCACCTGTAGCCATATATTTTTTTATAGCGGACAAAATTTCAAAATGCTGTTCGGGAGGCGCGTGGTGGAAAACGCCCGCGATAAAAACCAAGTCAAAATCCGTTTCAAACCGCGCCAAGGCTTGCTCTATTACGCCGCCGAATAGGTTATCCATTTGACTCGGCGGCGTAGCCCCATTCTCAAACGAAACAAACGAAATCGCAGGATACCGCTCCCTCGCCGTGTTTATCGACTCCGCCGAAATATCCGCGCCGCAAATTCTCGCGCTAGGGAAATACTTTTGCAGATACGGAATAACGTCCCCTACCCCGCACCCAAAATCCAAAATCCGCAACGGCGCGACATCAGAAAGAACACGGCTAACCTCTTTTACCTTGTATTCCAAAAAATACTCGCGGCTAAAGCCCGAGCCTTTGATTAAATTATTGTGCCAATCGTCATACGAGTTAGCGAGCTTGTCAAATTCCGCACTCATAAAACGCACAACATCTCTCTTATTATTTTACACGCAACCACGCTGGAAACGCCGCTCTGGTCGTAATGCGGAGATAATTCTACCACATCACAGCCCACTATGTTCAAATTTTGTAGCAATAATACAGCTTCGTGTAATTCCGCGAACGAACAGCCCCCAGGCTCTGGCGTGCCTGTTCCCGAAAATATAGACGGGTCTAAAACATCTAGGTCAAGCGAAAAATAAACAGGCGCACCTTTCAAAATTTCGACATATTTCCTCATCTCGTGTAAATTAAATTTGTTCATAGTCGTGTGGGAAGCGGCAAACTCAAATTCGCTAACATCGCCCGAGCGTATTCCGCACTGGAAAATTCGCCCATCGCCCACTATTTCCCATATTCTACGCATTACCGTGGCATGAGAGAGCCTTTCGCCCAAATAATCGTCACGCAAGTCCGCGTGCGCATCAAAATGTAGAATATGCAGGTCGGGAAACTTTTTCGCCATAGCGCGAACCGCACCGAGCGTTACCAAATGCTCGCCGCCTAGCATAAACGGTATTTTGTCGGCGCGTACAAATTCCTCAATCATGCGTAAAGCACGTTCAGTATTGCCAAAAGGAAGCTCCAGCTCGCCCGCATCATGTACCCTTAAATCGAACAAATCCTTTTCTTGATAGGGGCTGTAGCTTTCTATTCCGTGAGAATTTTGGCGAATAGAAGCGCCTGCAAAGCGCGTGCCAGGCCTAAAGGACGTGGTACTATCAAAGGGCGCGGAAAACAAGACAATTTCCGCCGTTTCTAAAGGACATTCACAGCCCATGAAATTATTCGACATCGCGTAAAAGCTCCTCTACATATACAGGCAAGCAAAACGCGCCCTTGTGCAGGTTTGTATTATAATAGCGCGTTTCTATGCCTAGCGCGTTCCAGCGGTCGGCGTTTAAGTCCCTTACAGGGTGCAGGGTTTTTGCGGCAAAGCCAAAGAGCCAATGCCCTGACGGATATGTGGGGATATGCGCCTGGTAACAACGGCTTATGTCAAACGACTGCACAATGCGCTTATGCGTACGCTTTACTGCCTCTGCGTCCTTTTCGTAAAAAGGGCTTTCGTGCTGATTTATTAAAATACCGTCCGACTTTAACGCCTTAAAGCAATTGCCATAAAATTCCTTGGAAAAAAGCCCCTCACCAGGCCCGAACGGGTCGGTAGAATCTACAATAATAATGTCGTATTCGTCATTTTTGTTCCGCACAAATTTTAAGCCGTCCTCAAAAAAGAACGTAAGCCGCTCGTCCTCCACTGACGTATGCGGTAGAAATTCCTTGCAAACCCTCACGACCTCGCTATCTATTTCCGCCACGTCTATTTTTTTTATTTGCTTGTACTTAGACAGCTCGCGCATTGCTCCGCCGTCCCCTGCGCCGATTACTAGAATATTTTCCGCGTGCGGGTGTACCGCCATTGACACATGCGTAATCATTTCGTGGTAAATAAACTCGTCCCTTTCGGTAAGCATCATGTAGCCGTCCAGTGTCAAAAATCGCCCAAATTCGGGGGATTCAAACACCTCTATACGCTGATATTTGCTCTTGACACAGCACAGCTGGCGGTCTACGCGTATAGAAAATTTTACATGCGGCGTATGAAATTCGCTAAACCAAAGCTCCATAAATTACTCCAATACATTTGTCTTTTCTATCTTTATACATTACTCCAATACATTTATATAGTCTGTCCTCATATCCTCCGCGCCAGTTAGCAAACAGCCCTTTTCCTTGGCGTAGGATATATACTCTATTATTTCCGAGGTAATTTCCTCCCCAGGCGCGATAATGGGAATCCCTGGCGGATAGCACATCACAAATTCGGCGGATATTCTGCCCGCACATTCTCGCAACGGCAGTTTTTTTTGCGCGTGATAAAAAGCCTCCTGCGGCGTAGCGCGAATAATCGGCGCGATATATTCATATTTCATTATATCCATTTCGGGGCGTGCAAAACGCCGTTTTACTTCCGACAACGCACCTATCAGCATTTCTATATTTTTATTGTTGTCACCTATGGAAATATACGCCAAAATGTTCGCTATATCGCCAAATTCTATTTGTATTTCGTACTCGTCACGCAGAATGTCATATATTTCTATTCCTGCAAGCCCTGTGCCAAGCGTATTGATTGCCAGCTTTGTCCTATCGAAGTCATACACGCCCTCGCCGTCTACCAATTCGTGGGAAAATGCGTAATAACCGCCCAATCCGTTTATTTCCTTACGCGCATATTCCGTAAGCGACAGCACGTCCGAAAAAATCCTTTTTCCGTTAATAGCCAAATTACTGCGAGAAATATCAAGACTGGAAAGCAACAAATACGAGCCGCTTGTCGTCTGTGTCAAATTTATTATTTTACGCATATAGTTTGCGTTGATGTTTTTTCCGCACAATAAAAACGAGCTTTGCGTAAGCGAACCGCCCGACTTGTGCATACTTACCGCCGCAATATCCGCCCCTGCACCAATCGCAGGGCGCGGCAAGCCTTCGGCAAAATACAAATGCGTGCCGTGGGCTTCGTCCGCCAATACCGTCATTCCGCGCTTCCGCGCGTATTCCGCTATGCCTGCCACATCGGAGCAAATTCCGTAATATGTCGGGTTGTTTATTAAAATCGCTTTAGCATCGGGGTTTTGCGAAATGGCTTTTTTCACTTCCTCCAACGAGCTGCCCTGCTCTATGCCTAGCTTGTCGCACGATTTGCACGCGATATATACGGGAACCGCGCCGCACAAAACAAGCGCGGTCAGCACACTGCGGTGAACATTACGCGGTAAAATAATCTTTTCGCCGCGCTTTACGGAATAAAAAATCATGGCTTGTACGGCGGAGGTCGTGCCGCCGACCATTAAAAAGGCGTGCGCCGCACCAAACGCCTCCGCCGCAAGCTGCTCGGCTTCCTTTATCACAGAAACAGGGTGGCACAAATTGTCCAAGGGCTTCATGGAGTTTACGTCAATGGACAACGTCTTTTTGCCCAAAAACTCGCGTAAATTACTGCTTCCCTTGCCGCGCTTATGCCCTGGCACGTCAAACGGCACTATGCGATTGTGTTCTAGCTGTGCCAACGCCTCGCGAATGGGGGTTTTTTGTTGGTTCAATGGCATAATCTCCTAGTATATATTCTTACCGCTAAAAATCTCTATCATTTCCTGCCGCAAATTATGCGAAATAGTAAGCCTTGACATGGGCGGCACTTCGTAGGCATCGGTATTAAACAGATAATTCTGCAAGTGGATTTCCTTAATCAGCATTTTAGTATGGAAAATATTGGAATGATACACATTCACGTCTACCGCATCGTACCTGTCCAGCACCTTATCGTCAATAAAGTCTTGTATAGACGTAATCTGATGGTCGTTAAACAGCTTTTTTCCGCTTAAATCGCGCGTAAAGCCGCGTACGCGGTAGTCCATGGTGATTATATCGCTATCGAAGCTGCCTATAAGGTAATCCAGCGTTTGCAGCGGCGTAATTTGTCCGCAGGTAGCAATATCAATATCTACGCGAAAGGTAGCAATGCTCGTATCTGGGTGAAATTCGGGGTAGGTGTGTACGGTTACATGGCTTTTGTCCAAATGCCCCAAAACCGTTTCGCTCCGCAGGTCGCCGTCCGTTATTTCTGTTTCGTGGTCGGGCTGTTCGCCATTGTTCCCCGAGCGGCGCGTTTCGTCCGCAATTAAAATAGTTACGCTCGCGCCTTGCGGGTCATAGTCTTGCTTGGCGATATTTAGCACAGTCGCGCCTATTTTGTCGGTGACAGACTGCAAAATGCCCGTAAGCCGCTCCGAGTTATACTGCTCGTGTATATACTTCAAATAATCCTGCTGTTCCCGCGGAGTTTTTGCGTAGCATACGTCATAGATGTTAAAGCTGAGCGATTTTGTTAAATTATTAAAGCCGTAAACCTTTAGTTTTTGCTCTGTTCCGTTTTTTTCTTTCATATCTTACTGCCCCTTTCTTGATTCCTATACCGAATAACCCTAGCAGGATTCCCCCCAACAATGGCATAATCTGGCACGTCCTTAGTAACTATAGCGCCCGCGCCGACAATCGCGCCGTTTCCCACAGTAACACCTGGCAAAATAATCGCCGCCGCGCCAATCCATACATCGTTTCCGATAACAACCGCTTTCTTTTGCACGGTTTGTAGGAGCATAGGAACGGAAAGGTCGTCAAAGCCGTGATTTTGCGTATAAATCATCACATTCGGCCCCATCATCACATCGTCGCCGATAGTCAACGGCCCTGATACCCTTGCGTTTATGCCCAAGCCAGAACGATTGCCTAGCCTTATATTTTTACCCGAGGACAAAAATACATTTCGCTCAATGTTCGCGCCCTTGCCGCAATAATCCAAAATATACCGACACAAAAACCGCCGAATATGCTTAGAACCCATATGATAAAAAACATCGCTGCACGGCAGATTTTTTCCTATGAAATAATATAATGCAATACAGATGTAGTATCTTAGTTTTTTCATGCCTGTCTACGTCGCGCTCCGTTCCGCCATAAGCATAGTAATTTCCGCTTCGTTTATGCCAACCATCGCTTCGCCCAAATCCTCGCTTAGCTCCGCAATAATTTTTGCGTCCTTGTAGTTTGCCACAGCGGTGACAATCGCCGCCGCGCGCTTGGCAGGGTCGCCAGACTTGAAAATGCCCGAGCCGACAAACACGCCCTCCGCGCCAAGGTGTACCATAAGTGCCGCGTCCGCAGGGGTAGCCACGCCGCCCGCCGAAAAGTTGGCTACTGGCAGCTTTGCGTTTTCGTGTACATATTTAAGCAGTTCAAAAGGCACGCGAAGCTCCTTTGCCATGTCGTACAGCTCGTCCTTAGTCATGGAAGCCACACGGCGCATTTGCGCTTGAATTTCGCGCATATGGCGTACAGCCTGCACGACATCGCCCGTACCAGCCTCGCCCTTGGTGCGAATCATGGACGCGCCCTCGTTTATACGCCTAAGCGCTTCGCCGAGGTCTTTCGCGCCGCATACGAAAGGCACGGAAAACGCGGTTTTGTCCACATGGTACTTGTCGTCCGCAGGCGAAAGCACCTCGCTCTCGTCTATATAGTCAATCCCGATTGCTTCGAGTATGCGCGCCTCCACAAAATGCCCTATTCGGCATTTCGCCATTACGGGAATACCCACCGCGCCTTGTATTTCCCTTATCATTTTGGGGTCGCTCATACGCGAAACACCGCCAGCCGCGCGAATATCCGCAGGAATACGCTCCAACGCCATAACCGCGCCTGCGCCCGCTTTTTCCGCTATTTGTGCCTGTGCAGGGGTAGTAACGTCCATTATAACTCTGCCTTTTAATTGTTCTGCTAGATTTTTCATAATTTTCTCCTGTTTTTAAATTTTTGTATTTCGCTAAAATAGCCGTTTATGTCAAGGCTGATAATATTGTATCACCTTTAGCACAAACAGCTATATTAACTAATAAATTGCTAGTTTTGTCAATCTCTGATATTTATTTAAAAGCATGGAACGCGGATTTACGCGGATTTAACGGATTTCCGCGGATTTTTTCGGGTGTGTTTTTAAATCCGTGTAGTCTTGTGCGGCGTACGGTGTTGTAGGGGGCGGACTTGTCCGCCCCGAGGTATGCACGTTCGTCAATTTGGGACGGACAACGTCCTATCAATTTGGTGCGTGGTAACCTCGGGGCGGATAAATCCGCCCCCTACGAAACCTTGCAAATTCCCTCAAAACGCTTGTTCCAAATCCCCCACAATATCTTCAATATGCTCCGTACCCACAGACAGGCGTATTGTATTCGGCTTAATATCCGAATCTTTCAGCTCCTCCGCGCTCATTTGCGAATGTGTCGTAGATGCAGGGTGAATCACCAGCGATTTCACGTCCGCGACGTTCGCCAAAAGCGAAAACAGCTTCAAGCGGTCGATAAACGCCTTGGCTTCGTCCGCGCCGCCCTTTATTTCAAAGGTAAAAATCGAGCCGCCGCCGTTAGGAAAATACTTTTTGTATAGCGCGTTGTCCTTATGCGTAGGCAAAGACGGGTGGTTTACGGCTTCGACCTTCGGGTGTTTGGTAAGATATTCCACTACCTTTAGCGCGTTAAACACATGGCGTTCTATCCGCAATGACAGCGTTTCAAGCCCTTGCAGGAACATAAACGAGTTAAACGGCGAAATAGCCGCGCCGACATCTCGCATAATTGTCGTACGGATTTTGATAATATACGCCAAATTTCCTGCTACTTCTGCAAATACCGCGCCGTGGTAGCTTGGGTTTGGCTGTGAAAGCCCAGGAAATTTGTCGTTTTGCTTCCAGTCAAATTTGCCCGAGTCCACAATCACTCCGCCAAGGGAAGTGCCGTGTCCGCCGATAAACTTCGTGGCGGAATGTACAACCACGTCCGCGCCGTGTTCTATCGGGCGAAGCAAGTACGGCGTAGCAAAGGTATTGTCCACGATTAGCGGTATTCCGTGCTTATGCGCCACTTCCGCCACTGCGGCAATATCTATAATCGTAGAGTGCGGATTGCCGAGGCTTTCTATAAAAATAGCCTTCGTGTTCGGCTTAACCGCCATTTCAAAGTCGGCAGGGTCGCCGCCCTTTACAAATGTAGTTTCAATTCCTGCCTCGGGCAGCGTATGCGCAAATAGGTTGAACGTGCCGCCGTATATGCTCTGGTCGGAAATAATATGGTCGCCCGCCCTCGCGATATTTTGTACCGCAAACGCAATCGCCGCCGACCCCGAAGCGGTCGCAAGTGCCGCCGCGCCGCCCTCCAACGCCGCTATGCGCTTTTCAAACACATCTGACGTAGGGTTCATTAGCCTTGTGTAAATATTGCCCGGCTCGGTAAGTGCGAAACGCCCTGCCGCCTGTGCGGAATCCTTAAATACGTAAGATGTCGTCTGATAAATAGGCACGGCGCGCGAGCCAGTCGCAGAATCGGGCGTTTCCTGCCCTACGTGTACTTGCAGAGTTTCAAATTTGTAATTTGCCATGGGTAGACACTCCTTTTAATACATTGTATGCAGATATGATATATCATGTATTGGTTTGGGTGTCAAGTTATTAACTCTGCAATTCCCCCGAATCGCCCTTGGGGGGTTTCGTAGGGGCGGATTTATCCGCCCCTAGGTTGGCACACATTAAATTGACAGGACGTTATCCGTCCCGAATTAACGGTAAGGGAATACAAATTTTATCCATGTAAGTTAAAGTTAATGGAACACGGATTTAACGGATTTTCGCGGATTTAGCGGATTCGTTCGTGGGAAAATATATCGCCGTCTAGTAAATTTACGTGGACAAAATCCGCATAATCCGCGAAAATCCGCGTTCCATGCCTTAAAATTCCGCGTTCCATGCCTTTAAAAATCCGCACGCCGCAAACCATTTACCACTACCCCTGCAACTCTTCCAATTCCCACCCCACCAACCACCGCATAAGCACGGTAATATCGGCGGAATCAACCACACCGTCACCATTCATATCCACGAGTCGCTCTCCCTGCGCGTCTAGCTCGAAGCCCTCATGCCCTGCGACATGGCGCGCGAGCCAGACCACGTCTGCGGAGCTTACGCTTACGCCCATGGTTGAGATTGCGCCTAGCCGCAGCCATTGTGCCGTCATTTCGACAATATTTTTATTTATATTAGCAAAGGAAATGTCCCACCTATCGAGAACCCAGCCGCTATAGGCTACTATGGGCGTGGTCGCTGTTCCGCTTGGCGACACGGCTTGTTGAATCTCGCCGCCGCCTATGTGATTACCGCCGTTTAGGTTAAAGACTACGGTGTACAAATCCTCTGGTGGATTCTCTATGACTGTTGCCCTTAAATTTAGGAAGCCCTCGCCGCCCTCGCCTAAGGTCTGTACAGGCGTGGTATTGTTCACTGCTGTACCACCATTGCCAAGCTGTCCACTGTTATTGTATCCCCACCCCCAAACCGTGCCGTCCGCTTTTAATGCCACGGTGTGAACAGTTCCCGCAGAAACGGCTGTAAAGCCAGTCAAGTCTACGACCTGCACAGGCGTGGTGCTTGTTCCTGTTGCACCATTGCCATGCTCTCCATAGTAATTACGTCCCCAAGCCCAAGCCGTGCCGTCTGATTTTAATGCTACGGCGTATTCCCTTCCTGCCGAAACGGTTGTAACGTCAGTCAAGCCCACGACCTGATTGCTTGCCCAAACCGTGCCGTCTGATTTTGATGCTACTGTGAAACCGCTTCCAGCAGAAACGACTGTAACGCCAGAAACGGCTGTAGCCTGCACTGGCTCGTGTCGTTGTGTCGGTGTACCATCGCCAAGCTGTCCAGAGTTATTGCTTCCCCAAGCCCAAACCGTGCCGTCGGCTTTTAATGCTACTGTGAAACCGCTTCCTGTCGAAATTGCTATAACGCCAGTCAAGCCTTTAACCTGTACGGGCGTGTAGCTAGTTGTTGTTGTGCCATCGCCAAGCTGTCCATTGCCATTATTCCCCCACGCCCACACCGTGCCGTCTGCTTTTAATGCTACGGTGTGACCGTTTCCCGCAGAAACGGCTACAACGCCAGTCAAGTCTACCACCTGCACAGGCGTGGTTTTTCGTATTGTTGTGCCATCGCCAAGCTGTCCAGCGTCATTATTTCCCCACGCCCAAACTGTGCCGTCTGCTTTTACTGCTACTGTGTATTGTCCTCTCGCCGCCGAAACAGCTATAACGTCAGCCAAGTCTGTAACCTGCACTGGCGTGGAGCTGTTTGCTGTCGTGCCAGTGCCAAGCTGTCCGGAGGCATTACTTCCCCATGCCCAAACCGTGCCGTCACTTTTTAGGGCTACAGTATGAGCTTCACCACTCGACACCATAGGCTCGGTGACAAATTCCGACATTCCGCTAAGCTCGTTTTCTATTTCAATGTGTATTACCTCTGGTGTAGCCGCAAGGCCCGATATAGGCGAAAGGAGCATGAGTACCGCCATGATTAGGGCTAAATGCGTACCCCCCCCCCACCCATTTTTTTCCAATTGCTTGCGTTTCTTTTTACGTTCATTGCTGTCGCTCCTCTCGGTTTTTTATCGTTACCTTAAATGCCCCTGCTATCCTTTAATTTTTTTAAAAAATCAAGACCATACTGCGCTTCCTTGCGAGTATGCTCGATGATTTCCTTAGGTGTCATGTTTTTAGTACGCTCGTAGTTGGCGTAGCGGATTTTGTGAATGTCGTCAATCGTAAAATCATTGCTTATAACAACATCATTCATCTTCATCGCCTCCTGTCAGCATTGTCGGCGGCACAATGATTATATCATTGTAACCATACAGCTTATTTGCGGATTGTACCTTTGCTATTGTTGTTACATTTACAAAATGCCTAAAGTTCCAACTGGCAATATATTTGCAATCCGTTACGCTTGCCACTGAAATATGCCGCAAATCGTCCATGCTTTTGCTTTTGAGTACGCCGTAGCTTAAATAATTTTCGGACAGGGCTATGGCTTCCTCGTTTTCCTCGAAAATTTCATGCTCTATTTCGTCTAGCCTTTGGAGCAGCAGTGTACGCTTAGGCTCGTTGCATTTAGTTATCTCGGCAATCGTTATATTCGAGATAACTACTTGATACCTGCTTGCTTTTAATTCTTCCCAAAAAAGAAGCGTGTCGTTCATTTTTTCGGGGGTATCGTCAGCGTACAAATGGCTAATTACCGAGGTGTCCAAATATATTTTAGGTTTACGCATGGTCGCCCCTCTCGTTTTTATCACTAGCCTAGATTGTATCATTGTTTTGGGGTTTTTGCAAATTTTTTGGGGGGTTGTTTTGGGCTTTATGTAAATCTTTTGGGGGTTTCGTAGGGGGCGGATTTATCCGCCCCGAGGTTGGCACGTATTAAATTGACAGGACGTTATCCGTCCCGAATTGACGAACGTACAAGGGTCGGGGCGGATAAATCCGCCCCCTACGATACCCACGTTATCCACCCACGTACCACCCCAAATTAACAAAATGCACGTACCGATTAAACGCGGATTTAGCAAATTTAACAGATTTACGCGGATTTAGCGGATTCACACAGATTTACGCGGATTTGAGCGGACGGAGCGGATTTTCGTGGATTTTCGTGGATTTTACAACGAGCCAATCCGCGTAATCCGTGAAAATCCGTGTGAAGCCTTTAAATCCCTTAATTTTATATCTTATCGTCTGCCGTGCCTCGCTCCCTCTGTGCCTCTGTGCCTCTGTGTGAAAATTCTTTTAAATAAAGGACGAAGCT
>Ga0099364_10000153_pt1 | contig 116198 bp, 97 predicted proteins | sample TergutTh196P3_FD_73070 | JGI IMG/M metagenome (GOLD analysis project Ga0099364, IMG submission 73070) | Microcerotermes parvus P3 segment gut microbial communities from Pointe-Noire, Republic of the Congo - Th196 P3 | ecosystem: Host-associated > Arthropoda: Insects > Digestive system > Gut ...
GCTTTGAATTTCGTCCGACTAAATTCAGTGGCGAGTTGCCCTTTTATCAGTCGCTTCAGCGACTAGAGAAAATGGACAAATGTTTTACGAAACTCCCACTGAATAAGTCTTGACTTCATTAGGAAGGATTGAATGAAAAAAATAAAGTTAAAAACTGCTAAATCTGGCTCTCAATTGGTCCTTGAAACTCTAAAAGACCTTGGAGTAGATATCATATTTGGATATCCTGGTGGTGCAATGCTTCCTTTATATGATGCAATTCATGGCTTTGAGGGCATCCAGCATATTCTGGCTCGCCATGAGCAAGGTGCCGTTCATGAGGCAGAGGGTTATGCTAAATCTTCTGGAAAGGTTGGTGTTGTGGTCGTAACGAGTGGTCCTGGTGCAACAAATACTGTGACTGGTATTGCGGATGCCTACTTGGATTCAGTGCCACTACTTGTTTTTACAGGTCAGGTGGGACGTGCTTCAATTGGTAAAGATGCCTTTCAAGAGGCTGATACCGTTGGTATCACTGCACCAATTACTAAGTATAGTTACCAAATCCGAGATACAGCTGATATTCCAAGAATTGTAACAGAGGCTTATTATTTAGCGCATACAGGTCGTCCTGGGCCTGTTGAGATTGATTTGCCAAAAGATGTTTCAACAATCGAAGTCACTGAAATTAACGACCCCAAAATTAATTTACCAAATTATCATGCGACAGAACACGCTGACAAAAATCAGCTATCAAAACTGCTGACACAACTTTCTGTCAGTAAAAAACCACTTGTCATTGCTGGTGGTGGGATAAATTATGCTGAGGCAACAGAGGAACTACGCGCTTTTATTGATAAATATCGTATCCCTGTGGTGTCGACTTTACTTGGACTTGGAACGGTGCCGATTGAGAATCCTCTGCAATTAGGGATGGGTGGAATGCATGGTTCTTATGCCTCCAATATGGCGTTGGTCGAGGCAGACTATATCATTAATTTTGGTTCGCGTTTTGATGACCGTTTGGTGTCAAATCCTACTCGTTTTGCTGAAAATGCTGTTGTTGCACATATTGATATTGACCCAGCAGAGCTTGGAAAAATCGTCAAAACTCAGATCCCCATTGTCAGTGATTTAAAGGAGGCGCTACAAATTCTTGTCAGTGCTGACAGAGTAGCCACAGATTTTGATGAATGGATAGCACATGTTCTTGAAAATAAACATCGTGCGCCATTTAGCTATGGTAAAGTTAACGATTTCATACGTCCACAACAAGCGATTGAATGGATTGGTCAGTACACTGACGGTGATGCAATCATTGTGACAGATGTCGGTCAGCATCAAATGTGGGCTGCTCAGTATTATCCCTATAAAAATCCACGTCAACTGATTACATCAGGTGGGATGGGAACGATGGGATTTGGTGTTCCCGCTGCTATTGGTGCAAAATTGGCACATCCCGAAAAAAATGTTATTCTTTTTGTCGGCGACGGTGGTTTTCAGATGACGAATCAAGAACTTGCCTTACTCAATGGTTATCATATCCCAATCAAAGTTGTCTTAGTGAATAATCATTCGCTAGGAATGGTACGTCAATGGCAAGAGTCCTTTTATGATGAACGACGAAGCCAGTCTGTTTTTGATGCAGAACCTAACTTTCAATTACTTGCTGAAGCCTATGGAATCAAGCATTTAAAATTGGAGGATCCTACAACTTTGTCTGAAGAACTCAAGGTTCTATCCGAAGATGTGCCAATGTTGATTGAAATTAATATTTCACAAGCGGAGCAAGTTCTACCAATGGTACCTGCTGGAGCCCATAATGATGAAATTTTAGGAGTGTATTTCACTGATGGAACTGATGCAATCACTGGAGCTTCAGAGGAGGTAAATCATGCGTAGAATGATTATTGCCAGACTTCATAATGTGACGGGAATTTTGAATCGATTTACTGCGGTTTTAAATCGCAGACAGGTCAACATCATCAGTATTTCTGCTGGTGTTACAGAAAATCAAGAACTCACACATACAACTTTTGTTGTTGAAGTAGACTCACTTGGAGAAATAGAGCAAATTATCAAACAGCTCAATCGGTTAATTGACGTGATTGAAGTTGCTGATATTACTGATTTACCACACGTAGCACGCGAGGTAGTCCTCATAAAAGTTTCAGCTCCTCCTGAAAGACGAGCTGAAATCTTCACCATGATAGATCCTTTTCGAGTTAATGTTGTTGATGTGAATCGTGAAAATGTCACAATTCAACTCACAGGTGATTCGGATAAAATTGAAGCTTTAATAGATATCTTGATTCCTTACGGTATTATAAGGATGGCAAGAACAGGTTCAGCAGGCTTTGAAAGAGGATAGAGCATTTTGACAGTTCTGTCAAAGTTAAAAATTTCTGTCAATTCAATGCGACTAACGCGAGCATTGAATCAACCAGATAAAGGAAATATTAGCTGGGCTAATATTTCTGTCAGTTCAATGCGACTAACGCGAGCATTGAATCAACCAGATAAAGGAAATATTAGCTGAGCTAATATTTCTGTCAGTATACTGACAGAAAAATAAAATAAAGTCACAAAAGCAACTCTGCTTTCAAATTTCAAAAGCTGTTAAACAAAAGATAGAGTTGACCTTATATGACGAAGTATGAAAAGAAAAAGAGGAAATTAAAATGGCAGTTACAATGTATTATGAAGAAGATGTAGAAGTTGCAGCACTTGCAGGTAAAAAAATTGCAATTGTTGGCTACGGTTCACAGGGACACGCTCATGCACAAAATCTACGTGATAGCGGTCATGATGTAATTATCGGGGTTCGTCATGGTAAATCCTTTGATAAAGCAAAAGAAGATGGTTTTGATACTTATGAAGTGGGAGAAGCTGTCAAAAAAGCTGATGTTATCATGGTTCTTGCGCCTGATGAGCTTCAACAATCTATTTATGAAAATGACATTAAACCCAATTTAAAAGCTGGTTCAGCGCTTGGATTTGCACATGGTTTTAATATTCATTTTGGTTATATCAAAGTACCAGAAAATGTAGATGTATTCATGGTTGCACCTAAAGCACCTGGCCATCTTGTTCGACGGACTTATACTGAAGGCTTCGGTACACCTGCTTTGTTCGTTTCTCATCAAGATGCAACAGGTCATGCTCGTGACATTGCAATGGATTGGGCAAAAGGAATTGGTTGTGCACGCGTTGGAATTATTGAAACAACATTCAAAGAGGAAACTGAGGAAGACCTTTTTGGTGAACAAGCTGTCCTTTGTGGTGGGTTGACAGCACTTGTTGAAGCTGGCTTTGAAACATTGACTGAAGCTGGCTACGCTGGTGAATTAGCTTATTTTGAAGTTTTACATGAAATGAAATTGATTGTCGACCTTATGTATGAAGGTGGATTTACAAAAATGCGTCAATCCATCTCTAACACCGCTGAATTTGGTGACTATGTGACAGGACCACGTATCATCACTGATGAAGTCAAAGCAAATATGAAGCTCGTCCTCGCTGATATTCAGTCTGGAAAATTTGCACAAGATTTCGTAGATGATTTCAAAGCTGGTCGTCCAAAATTGACAGCCTATCGTGAAGCTGCCAAAAATCTTGAAATTGAAAAAATCGGTGCTGAACTCCGCAAAGCAATGCCATTTACCCAATCAGGAGATGATGACGCGTTCAAGATTTATCAATAGTCTTGTTCCGATTTAGAGTTAAACTATGCTAGAACGGCTAATAAAAGACAAGAAATAACCAGCGGTGCATTATGCGCCGCTTTTGTGGAGGAATAACAAAGATGTTAAGTGCTAAAGAAGTTGAATCTGCATATGAGGTGTTAAAACCAATTGTTACCAAGACTCCGCTACAATTGGACCCATACTTATCCGATAAATACCAAGCAAATATTTATCTAAAAGAAGAAAATTTACAAAAAGTACGTTCTTTTAAATTACGAGGTGCTTATTATTCAATCAGTAAATTAAGTGACGAGCAACGTTCACGAGGTGTAGTATGCGCTAGTGCAGGAAATCATGCACAAGGTGTTGCCTTTGCTGCGAATCAACTAAATATTGACGCAATTATTTTTATGCCAGTAACAACACCCAATCAAAAAATTTCTCAGGTCAAGTTTTTTGGAGGAAATCATGTTGATATTCGCTTGATTGGTGATACTTTTGATGAATCTGCTAAAGCCGCAAAACTTTTTTCTCAAAATCAAGAAAAACCTTTCATTGACCCTTTTAATGATGAAAATGTTATTGCAGGTCAAGGAACGGTGGCATTAGAAATTTTTTCTCAAGCTCAAGAGCTTAAGGTTAAGTTTGATAAAATTTTGGTGCAGATTGGCGGAGGAGGATTAATTGCAGGGATTACGACATATGCTAATGAGGTTCATCCAGAAGTAGAGATAATTGGTGTAGAAGCAAAAGGAGCAATGAGTATGAAAGCTGCTTTTAACTCTGGAAGACCAATAACTTTGGAACACATTGATAAATTTGCTGATGGGATTGCCGTTGCTACCGTTGGTGAAAAAACATATGATGCCATCAAAGACAAAGTAAAACAACTCCTTGCTGTTGATGAAGGATTAATTTCACAAACGATTTTAGAGCTTTATTCTAAATTAGGTATTGTCGCAGAACCTGCTGGAGCGACATCTGTCGCTGCTTTAGAATTGATTAAAGATGAGATAAAAGGTAAAAACGTCGTTTGCATTATCAGTGGCGGAAACAACGATATTAGCCGTATGCAAGAAATTGAAGAAAGAGCATTGGTTTATGAAGGTTTAAAACATTATTTTGTGATTAATTTTCCTCAAAGACCTGGTGCTTTGCGTACTTTTGTAAGTGATATTTTAGGACCAAACGATGATATCACGCGTTTTGAATACATCAAACGAGCAGATAAAGGAAAAGGGCCTTGTCTTGTTGGTATTTTACTCGCTCACCCAGACGACTATGATTCACTCATCGAGAGAATCGAACAATTTGATAGTCGTTACGTTAATTTACACGGAAATGAGAGCCTGTATGAATTATTAGTCTGAGAGACATATCTGTTGTTTATCAAAGCAAGTGCGTGCTAATCCCCCTCCCTCTTAGGTAGGAGATAAAGCAGCACTAAGCTTTGAATTTCGTCCGACTGCCCTAGGGCGTTAGTGCTTTAGCACTTAGGCTTCTGGGACAGGGTGACCTCATATCGAAGATGTGAGGTTGTGTCCTAAATTCAGTGGTGAGTTGAAACTCCCACTGAATAAGTCTTGACTTCATTTGTTTTATGAAAAATTTCCAATTCTTTCAAATCACTAAAAATTTGGTATAATTTAAGTGATAATAGTTCACTTTAACTTAGCAAGTCTTTGGGCTATGCTACTAAACAAGAATTGAAATTTAATTAAAAAAATGAGGAAATAAAATAATGACAGAAATCACACAACTTTTTCAATATAACACACTTGGCGCCTTAATGGCAGGCCTTTATGAAGGCACAATGACCATTGGTGAATTACTCAAGCATGGTAATTTGGGAGTTGGAACATTGGATTCAATTGATGGTGAGTTGATTGTTCTTGATGGGAAAGCTTATCAGGCTAAAGGAGATAAGACCATTGTGGAGTTGGGAGATGATGTAACTGTTCCTTATGCAGCTGTTGTTCCTCATCAAGCGGAAGTTATTTTTAAACAACGCTTCACTGCTACAGACAAAGAACTAGAAGAAAGAATCGAAAGTTATTTTGATGGACAAAATTTATTTCGTTCAATTAAAATTAAAGGAGAGTTTTCTAAAATGCACGTGCGGATGATTCCTCGTGCTAAAGAAGGAACAAAATTTGTTGAAGTTTCACAACATCAGCCTGAATACTTTGAAGAAAACGTTAAAGGGACGATTGTCGGCATTTGGACACCTGAAATGTTTCATGGTGTTAGTGTAGCAGGATATCATTTACATTTTATTAGTGATGATTTTGCATTTGGAGGTCATGTTTTGGACTTTGTGATAGAAAACGGTACGGTTGAAATTGGTGCGATTGACCAATTGAATCAATCATTTCCAGTACAAGACCGTAAGTTCTTATTTGCCAATCTTGACATTGAGTCACTCAAAAAAGATATTGATGTTGCTGAAGGATAAACTCAGTTCCTAGAAACTAAAGAAGAAGAAGATATTATGGATACTATTTCTACACCTCATGCACCTGCTGCAATCGGACCTTATGTTCAAGGGAAGATTGTCAATGGTTTGCTCTTTGCCTCTGGACAAATTGCATTGAGCCCTACCACTGGAGAAATCGTTGGTGATACCATCGAACTCCAAACCGAACAAGTGATGAAAAATATTAGTGCGCTTTTAGAAGCTGCTGGGTCAGATTTTGACCATGTAGTCAAAACGACTTGTTTTTTAAAAAATATTAATGACTTTGCTAAATTTAATACCGTCTATGCCCAAGCCTTTGGAAGTGTGTTTCCAGCACGTTCAGCTGTTGGTGTAGCTGGTTTACCCAAAGAAGCACTTGTCGAAATTGAAATAATTGCTGAAATTCGGTAAAAATAGGACTTACAAACACGCTGTCAGTACTGACAGAAACTTGTCAGCACTCTATTTCCAAACGAAAGGAACGATTAGTATGTCAAATGAGCGGATTAACGCCTTCTCTGATGGTGTGTTTGCAATTCTAATTACAATCATGGTTTTGGAGCTTAAAACTCCCTCTGGTCCCTCTTTGTCAGCGCTGATGGATTTGAAATTTGTCTTTTTTACTTATTTTGTCAGCTTCATAACTATCGCAATTTATTGGAACAATCATCATCATATTTTCTATTTATTAGAACGTGTTTCTGGACGAATATTGTGGTGGAATATGGCTTTGCTATTTTTTACAAGTTTTCTTCCTTTTTCGACAGCTTGGCTTTCTCAATATCCTGCAGAACAAATGCCCGAAATACTTTATGGACTAAACTGTTTATTAGTGGATATCGCTTTTAATATCTTAGCGATTGGAGTTTATAAGCAGCAAGGTTTGTTCAATCGAATGCGAGATGCACGTTGGTTTTGGAAAGCTGTTTGGTCAATTGGAATACTTATGATTAGTTTAGCTATCTGTCTTGTCTTTTCAATTCCTTTTATCGTAATAGCAGGAGTTATAGCTAGTTTATTACCTTGGGCGGTCCCTGATCGTCAAATCGAAAAAGGAGTCAATCAATAAACTCTGTCAGCACTGACAGAGTTTTTATTATCATTTCTCAAAGACTATCTAAGGCATTTTTCTGTTCCTCATCAATGATATGCGTGTAAAGGTCAGTGACCTGAGTAGAAGCATGACCTAATTGATGACTAACAAGAACTTGCGAGTTTGTTTGAGCATATAAGCGTGTGGCGAGAGTATGTCTGAGTTTATGTGGTGTGACTCGAATTTTAAAGGCCTGAGAATATTTAGCAACTAATTTTTCAACGCTTGAAGCGTCAATTCTACTTGGCATCCCTCGATATAATGTAACAAATAATGCAAGATCCTTTTTCATTGTTTTGTATCGTTTTTCTCTAATTTCTAAATATCTCTCCAAGTAACTCTTTGCAAAAGGTGCAACATTTACTGCATCCCGCTTTCCCCCTTTGCGCGTAACTTCAATCACCATATTGTTAAGATGTAAATCTCTCAAATCAACGTTAACTGCCTCAGAAAGTCGAATACCAGAAGCTAAAATCAATGCAATAATTCCTAAATCACGTTCTTTATTCTTCTGAAAACTTGATAACGCTCGATTAGAGAGTGTTTTTTCATATTCCATATCAATATAGTCAAGAAAACCTTGTGTTTCATCTCCTAAGAAAAGCTTGCCTTTAATGTTTTCTGCACGAGCTGATAAGGTCTCAGGTTTTTTCTTCGTTTGCACTTTTTTCATTACATTACGATAGAAGTAGGGTTCACCATGCTCATTTTCGACTTCCTCAGTCAGATATTTGTAAAGACTCGATAAGGCTGATAAAGTTCGGTTAATCGTCGTTTGGCTGACACCGTATTGTGTTGAGTGAGTATTCAAACGTGGCCGTTCTCTAAGATATAGAATAAAAGATTCCATATCCCGTTTAGTAATATTTTCCAAGACAGATAGAGGAATATCGCTAACTTTATCATTGTCAATAATATTGGAGTCAACTAACCAAGTAAAAAAACGTTCGTATTCTTTGAGATATTCGTAGAGAGTATTAAGACTATAAGGAACTGCGAGCTTAGATTGATAATATTCTAGGACATAGTCAGGCATAACCTTTTTTAATTTTTCAATATTTTGTACTAATTGTTCACGCTTCATAACCTTAAGTATATCAGAAGCAATGAATATTTGTCAAGAAAATCCTAGTTTTTCGGAAAGATATTATAAAACGAGCCGAAATGTCACAAATGATATATACCAAACCTTTATTGAAACACTGAGCATTTTTTCATTAATTATTGTTTGATATGACAATTACACCTGCTTCCTTCATACAATCATGATAAATATCTTTTTAGTTTCTAAATTTTAAATTTATTTGTTATTTTTCTAATGATTAATCAGCAAAATTTCTAATTTATTTTAAAAATAAAAACCAAGTTAATCGCTTGGTTTTTACCTCTATTTAATATCATTTTACTTCTAGAACATTTTATAAATATATTTTATGCCGCTCTCATCTTACCTCAAGCATACATTTACTTTTTGGTTTTATAATTTCGTGCGACATTCTCGTCATCCTTCATTTGTTCGATGAGATGGTCAATATCGTCAAATTTAACCATATCTCGAATTTTATCCAGCCAAAGCACGGTCAAATTTTCTCCATAAATCTCTCCATTAAAATCAAAAATATGAACTTCAACCGTTTTTTCTGTACCATTGAAAGTGTCGTTATATCCAATCGAGGCAAAGCCACGATGACGTTCACCATCAAAAATGACATCACAGGTATAGACACCTACAGCTGGAATATGAACATAATCTTTAATCACCAAATTGGCAGTGGGATAGCCAAGCTGACGCCCGCGCGCAAATCCGTGAACAACAAGTCCTGAGGTTTCGTATGGATAGCCTAAAAGCGAATTAGCCTGAGCGATATCTCCGTTTTCTACTGCTTTTCGGATTCTGGTAGAAGATATCTTCCCTTGGTTGTCCGTAATCTCAGGAATAATAATCACCCGATAATTCTCTGTACTTTTCAGATTTTTCATGTCTGAACCAGTTGTATAATCAAATCCAGTGATTACAACTTTTGGCCTGAACTTCATCACAACATTTTCTGAAAATTCATTGGCTGTCTGATGTGCAAATTTTGAAGTAAAATCTTGGAAGATTAAGTAATCTACACCATTCTCAGCAAAAAGTTCTGCTCGTTTCTTGTCAGAAGTCAATTTTAAAAGCATTTCTGGTTCAAATTTTTCGAAAGTTAATGTAGGTTTTTCAGGAAAAGTTAGCACTGCAATCTTTAAATTAAGCACTGTAGCCACTTTTCGCGCTTCATTAAAAAGGGCTTGATGTCCTCGATGTAGGCCATCAAAATATCCTAAAACTAAGACAAGGTCTTCGTCAAATTTCAGATTTTCATCAAATTCTAATATTTTCATCATTCTCACTTTTTATAGCTATCTAATATCTTTTAGTTTTACATAAAAAAATTCCCTGAATACTCAAACTCAAGGTTCGACTAAATGTCCATTTACTCTGCTCTACATCGCCTGAATCAGTACACTCCATATCTATTCGCTCTAGTCTGTTTGCTTACAAGAGCAAAGGACAGTAAGTGTATCTGGTGTAGTTTAACTAGTCTAGTATAAGCTCACTTGTATAAGACTTTATTTGGCTTCCAAATCCCTTCTTTATCGGGGTGTTTCATATATACCGCTACTAACTTACCATTGTAAAATGCCGCAAATCTTGGTTCTGTCAGCACTGACAGAGTTGAAAATTGACTTTCATCAAATTTTTTCCCAACAATTGCCATTTCAAATTGCTCATCAGTAAGTTCAATTTTTGTCAAATCTGTCACCGCATATTCAATAGGGAAGAGAAATGCTGACAGATTATCATTTGCTTTTGCCTGCTCTATTTCAGTTAGAGTAACTGCGTTTTCAATTTTTAATCCATTTGCTGCTGTACGCTGCAGTTGTGACATATGGCCCGCGTAACCTAATTTTTCGGCTAAATCTACGGCTAAAGTTCGTATATAAGTTCCTTTGCTACAAGCCACTCGAAAATTAAACTTTACTGTCGCTTGTTTTTCATCAAAAATGGGAGCGGATGTTCTTACGAACTCATAAATCGTAATCTCGCGTGCAGGACGCTCAATTGTCTGACCGCTACGTGCATATTCGTACAACTTTTTTCCATTGATCTTCACAGCGGAGTACATCGGTGGGATTTGCTGGATATTTCCAACAAATGTCGCCATCGCATCGTCAATTTCGTCTTCTGTCAGTGCTGACAGAACAGGCGTTCTACTGACAATTTGTCCGTCAGCATCTTCGGTTTCAGTTGACCATCCAATCGTAACTTCACCTTCATAAACTTTTCCTGCGGCTTCCATATATTCTAACAATCGCGTTGCACGTCCGACAGCTACTGGCAAAACTCCCGTTACTGATGGATCGAGTGTTCCTCCGTGCCCAATTTTTTTTATCTTTAAAATTCCACGAAGTTTTGCTACAACATCAAAAGATGTCCAACCCGCCTCTTTATAAATATTTAAAATACCGTTTAAATTTTCATTCATCTTGCAAATTATAGCATTTTTTGTGTGAAAAATCACTTTTTGGCTTATAAATCTTCTGTCAGCACTGACAGAAATTTTCTGAAAAGAAAAAGTCTGAGGGAATCTCAGACTTTCAAAATAAATCATATCACAGATTGGACAGCGACACATATTACTGACCAGTTGGAACAGTTGTATTTTTTACGGACTGAATTTGCGCCGCGCCTGTAGCAAGTGAAGCTTTCGCTCCATATTTGGCAAACAATTGCGCTCCAGTCAACGTTTCTTTGGTTTTCCAATTGACGACTGGCCAAGGATTTTGCATCATTCTAAGCCCTGTCTGCGTGGGATCAGCGACTTGCAGATAGTAGGTTCCATCAGCATTGACCTGAACACGAGCTGTATTTTGAATAACATTAACAGGGTCGCTATAACCAGAAACACCGTTTGAACCAACATTGACAATATAAATTCGGTAAGCTTCACCTGTAAAAATATCATATTTTCCTTGAGCATTATTAACCCATTGCGCATAAACCGCATCGTGCTGCGCATCAGAAAGTGCATTCCAACTTGCAGGTGTCGTTGTCTGACTGCTTGATGGAGATGTGGTGCCTTCTGATGACGAATTAGTAGTTTGTGAACTTGTAGATTCAGAAGTTTGCTTTGTACTTGATTTTTTCTCACTTTTATTTGTGCTCTTGCTACTTTGAGCGAAGGAAGCTTCCTTTTTGGGGCCTACATTTTGAGGGTAAAAAATCTGATAAGCAATAATACCAACTGCAATGACAAGTAATGCCCCTAGGATTATTAGACCTATTGTCTTTTTACTTTCCTTTTTCTTTATATGTTTTGCCATAAAGTTTCTCCTTATTATTTATCTTTCCCTTTTTAAATGAAACTCGTAGAGTAGCCTAAAAATTAATCATTTAGAGCTTACGCTCTTTTCAACCTTTAATCGTCAATATTATTCTTGTTTCTATGTCATCTATAAGTGTATTATACTTAATTTTAACCATTATTTCAAAAAAACAAGTTTTGTCAGTCCCTTTTTTCCCATAGAAAATAACGAAAAAACCTGTCAGTACATTGACAGGTTCAATTTTCATAGTATATGAAATTAATGTTCTGAAGCACTTAACATTGCCTCAATTTTTGAGTAAGGTTGAGCATGAAGCATCCAACGAACACCATATTTGTCAGTAAAATCTCCCATTTTTCCACCCCAAAACTGTTCTTCATAAGCAAGATTAACTTTTACAGTACCAGAGTCTATAACTTTTTTCCAGAATGCATCAGCTTTCTCCATTTCAGCTTCATCTTCTGAATTTAAGTCGATGAGGATCGAAACAGCATCATATACTAAAGGTTCCATCTGCATGAAGTTGTCAGCAGCCATTACTGTTGAACCTAGAATATCAAATTGTGAATGCATTGTTAAGTCAGCTGCTTTGTCAGCTGGTACGCCAAACTGCTCTGCTTGGGCAGGAGCCACAGGCATACGAGAAACATTGGTTGCACCAAGAACTTCTTTATAGTATTCAAGTGTTTCCTTAGTGTTATTAAAGGTGAGATACGGATGGATAGTTGCCATGGTAACCTCTTTCTTTTCCTACGAAAATATTTATTTTAGTCAGAAAATTTAGTCATTCTGACACTTTTAATTCTAACATAAGAAAGCGTTTCAGTCCAATAATTCTCTTTGCCTAAAGCAATACTCCGCATGGTCATTAATAACCCCAATCGCCTGAAGATAGGCATAAACCACAGTTGAGCCAACAAATTTGAAACCTCGCTTTTTCATATCCTTACTGACACGGTCTGATAAACTGTCAGTAGCTGGAACTTCACTTTCGTCAGTAATGTGGTGCTGACAGACTTTTCCGTCAGTAAAAGACCAGATATAAGTTTCAAAAGCGCCAAATTCTTGCTGAATCTCAAGTACCCTCTGAGCATTATTAATCGCTGCCCGCACTTTAAGTTTATTTCGGATAATTCCTGCATTCTGCATGAGTTCATCAAATTTCGCTTCGTCATATTGCGCCACTTTTTCAATCTCAAAATCATCAAAAGCCGAATAAAAATTTTCCTGTTTATTCAAAATCGTATTCCAAGAAAGCCCTGCCTGATTCATATCTAAGACCAATTTGGCAAATAATTCTCGTTCATCATGAAGTGGCGTTCCCCAAAACGTATCATGATAATGAATCATTTTGTCAGAGGATAAGCACCAGTTACATCTTGATTTTTCCGTCATTCTCTACCTCTTTACATCATTTTTATTATGTAATTTGATTTTTCCTGTAAAATCAATAAAATTTCTTTATCCAATCGTCATCATTGATTTCATACCAAAATTCAGCAAAAGATTGTTTCAACATCATCTCTGCCATTTCAATAAAACCAGAGGATAAATCCAACTCAGGCAAGCGCTGAATCGTTTCCCAATAAACCGCTCCCTCGTCTGTTTTTCCGATAAGTTCACCGGAAAATTCAGTTGTCGCAAAAAGAAAAACCATATAGCGCTTATTTTTCTCAACTTCAAACCAATCTTTCACACCACAAAACTTCAAATGACAAATATCAAGACCGGTTTCTTCTTTAATCTCTCGTATCGTTGAAGGAACGAGTGCCTCTCCTTTTTCAACGTGTCCCCCTGGAAAAGAAATGCCTTTCCAAGATTTTATCCGTTTTTGCACCACAACTTTCTGATTTTTTTCATCAATAATGGCACACATATTAGTCAATTCAACCTGTTCAAGCTCGTGCTTACCCATCACATTTATGCTTTCTTCTCAATCGGTGCCATCGCAGCAAGGAGACGTTTCATCCCAACTTCTGGAAAATTGATTTTCAGTTCCATATTTTTGCCTGTACCACTTACACCTAGCACCATACCTTCACCCCACTTACGGTGGATTGCAGTGTCGCCAATTTTCCAATCTGCTGTTGCTGTCTGAGCGGTAGTCGTTGTATTATGAGTTACCGCAGGATTAATGATTGCTTTACGTTGATGCAAAGCGTCTGACATTGATGTTCCTGAGCTGAAACCACCAGATTTATAACTTGCATTAAAACTGGTATTTGCCTTGCGAGCAATCCCCGTATAATCTAATAATTCTGCATCAATTTCTGAAATAAATCGACTTGGACGATTATAGTTTGTTTTACCATAAAGCACACGCTGATTGGCATTCATTAAGTAAAGTGTTTGTTCTGCACGGGTAATCCCAACATAAGCCAAACGACGTTCTTCCTCAAGCTCATCCATATCTTCATTTGCACGCGAAAGAGGAAAAATATTTTCTTCCATTCCAATCAGAAAGACAACAGGAAATTCAAGTCCCTTTGCAGCGTGCAACGTCATCATCGTAACTTGGTCAGAATCTTCTTCATAGGCATCCGTTTCAGATAGCAGACTTACTTCATTAAGAAAACGACTTAATTTATCCAAACCTGTTTCAATCAAAGGTTCCCCCGTTTCTTCATCCAAAGGAACTTCTGATTTTTCATCAAATCCTTTAGTCACAGAAAGAAATTCTTCAATGTTTTCAATACGAGCCTGATTCTCAATGCTCGGTATCATTTGCAAGGCTTTCAGATAACCTGTACGTTCTAACATCTCTTCGACCAACTCTGTAATTGTTGAGTTTTCTGTACGCGCTCGTAAGAAATCAAATACAAGACCAAGGTCGTAAATTTCACCAGCAGCTTTTCCTCTGATATCTGAAATTGTAATATCAAGTAAACTATTGGCTAATGACACACCACGGCTGTCAGCAAAATGACGCAGTTTGTCCAAAGTCCCTGGTCCAACCCCGCGTTTAGGTTCATTAATAATTCGCTCAAAACTCATATTATCCGCAGGATTTGCAACAACATTTAGATAAGCAATGACATCACGAATTTCTTTACGTGAGTAAAATTTTGTTCCTGCGACCATCGTATAAGGGATATTTGATTTCACAAAAGAATCTTCAATCGTGCGTGACTGGGCGTTCGTTCGATACAGTACCGCATAATCAGCATACTTACGTCCTGAGCGTAATCCTTCTGAGATAACTTCTGAAACCTTATTCGCTTCTTCTTGTTCGTTACCTGCACGGAAATAAATGATATTTTCACCATCATCATTTTGAGTCCAGAGTTTTTTAGGACGACGCTTAACATTATTTTTAATGACATTGTTCGCCGCCTGCAAAATCGTCTTGGTAGAACGATAGTTTTCTTCAAGCAGCACTACTTTCGCATTGGGATAATCTTTTTCAAAGTCAAGAATATTTTGCATATCTGCACCACGCCAACCATAGATGGATTGGTCAGCGTCTCCAACAACGCAAATGTTCTTAAAACGACTGGCAAGAAGCTTTACAAGTTGATACTGTGCGTGGTTAGTATCCTGATATTCGTCCACATGAATATATTGAAATTTTCCTTGATAATAAGCCAAAACATCAGGATTTTGATCAAACAATCGCAAAGTTTGCATGATTAAATCATCAAAATCCATTGACTCTGCTTTGCGTAATTCATTTTGATAAATTTTATAAACACGTGCAACAACCATTTCATAAGGATTTCGAGAAGTAGCTTGCGCCTCATAGGCATCTGCATCAAGCAAATCATTCTTGGCACTTGAAATTGTACCCAAAAGTGCTTTAGGTTCCCATTTTTTAGAATCTAAATTTGCTTCTTTCAAAATACGTTTCATCAACGATTTTTGCTCACCTGGATCTATAATGGTGAAATTCCGATTGTAACCAATATGATCCGCGTCACGTCTCAAAATACGCACACACATTGAGTGAAAAGTTGCAATCAACGTGTCTTGTGCCATAGGTGTCAAAGAAAGTGCACGTTCACGCATTTCCTTTGCTGCTTTATTGGTAAAGGTAATCGCGAGAATATTCCATGGATTAATCATTTTTTCATCAATTAAATAAGCAATGCGGTGAGTCAAAACACGTGTCTTACCCGAACCAGCACCCGCCATAATTAAGAGAGGACCTTCTGTTGTTTGCACAGCTGCTGCCTGCTTATCATTCATTCCTTGAAGTAATGGGTTCATTTTTTCTCGTTTCCTTAAAATATAAAAATAACTGTTCAATATTAAAACATTTAACTATCCTAAAACACTAACATTAGAATGCTTTAAAAGACAATAAGTATAAAGTTGATTATTTTCATTCATCTTTGTAAAAATCACTTACTATTATAGCATATTTTTGGAAAGCAAATGGATTGAGTTTAACTTAGCAAGTGTGTGCCAATTCCCCACCTCTTAAAGGTGGCAGATAAGCAGCATTATCTCCGTTTCGCTGCACTGTCAATTCTCACTACAGCACGCGAACCCTAGTCGAAGTTGAAACTCGTTATGTGCTTCGCACGCCGTTCTGCGAACGGTCTACGCAACTTCGTTGTTCCGCCCTAGGGTCTTAGCGCTTTGCGACTCGGCGCTTCAGCACCGTAGCGAGCATGGATACCCGTGGTGTGGACAGCGTGGAGATAGCGCGAATAGATAACGAAGTGAAACGGAGGTGTGACCTCATATCTTTGATGTGAGGTTGTACCCTAACATTGGCGGGAAATTCTTTTTCCTTCACCAATGAAGTAATCACATCAATTAATCGCTTATAGATTTTCCATCGCTAAAAAACTCACTGAATTCAGTGAGTTTTTTTGATGACTTGAAGACTTAAAAGTTTCGGATTTGATTGTATCGTTTTGAAAAAGCACTAACCATTGAATCTGTAGCTTTTGTGAATGGTGTTTTATTTTCAAATATACCATGAACAATGATACGATGAGTAGCTTCAACATCCGCACAAGTGACTAATGTAATCTCTGTTTTACCAGGCGTATCGTTTAACACTTCGACATGATCTGGTGTTACGACATTAATTTTAGTAATTTTATACTGATAAATATTGTTCTTATCTGTAATATAAATTGTCATCCCGTCCTTAGCATGTGTCAATGGTGTGAATAAAATTGACAAATCTGAGCTAAATCCTGTCATGTTATGACCTGCTAATGTGTAATTCCCTTGTCCCATGACTTGTTCAGGTTTCATTGTCCCTGCGCCATATAGAAGAGAGGTATTTCCGACACCGCGGAAAATAGGCAAATTAATTCCCAAATCTGGAATGGCAATCCCACCAATGACTGGTAAAGGTTGACGATTAAACTGATTCGCTAATACGGCTTGAAAATCTACTGAACGAACGGCATCAAAGTCAAAGCTAACATCTGCTTTTTGGTTTTTCTTAATCTTTTCACGTGAAATATTATTAAGTTGGTAACGATTGCTATTCATAGCAATCAGCATATTTCGAATAGGCTTATTAAAAACTAATGCTAGACCGACTAAAAAGAGCAGAACGATAAGGGTATTAACAATCCAACGACGTTTTTTCTTTTTTCCCTTTTCTTGTCGTTTCATTTTTTCTCCTTTGTCTATGAGTAATATGTATTTTATTTAACTCTTATCTTACTTTAATTTTACCATGCTTTCAACTTTAAGTCAAAAACCGTACCACATCATATTAGAATTAGCAGAAAAATCCTGCTGATAAAGCAAGATTTTACTTCAAATCATTGATATTTCCTAGTTTAAAAGTTTTTGTTTCAGTCAATTTGAATTTATCTTTTAAGCCTGGTGTAATGTAAACTTTGTTGTCTTTATCAACAAAGACCGCCTGCACATTTTTTAGCTTTTCAATATATTCATAGCCTTTTTTGGTTCCCATTGCATAAATCAAAGTTGAAAGCCCATCGCCATTTGTTTCATCTTTTCCTGAAATCAAAAGCGTAATACTTGCAATATCATTGTCAAATGGATAGCCTGTTTTAGGGTTTAAAATATGACTATATTTGTGACCATCTACTTCCAGATAACGTTCATAAATCCCAGATGTATTGACGTGCTGGTTTGCGGCATAGAGTATACCCATTTGTTTTGCCGTAGGGTCGTTAGGGTCTTTGATGCCAATGCTCCAGGGACTTTCAACTCCTCTTGGTGAATGTCCCATCACATAAATCGAGCTTGAACCGAGGTTCACAATCCCAGTTGTAACTCCTTCTTTTTTGAGCAAATCTACCATTTTCATCGCCACAAAACCTTTAACAATCGAACCCAAGTCCAATTTTGCCCCTTTTTGTGTCAAGTAAATCGTTTGCGCTTTATTGTCAAACTCAATGTATTTATAATTAATCAATGGTAAAACGTGGTCGATTTCAGACTGGGAAGGCTTTCTCGCATTTGGCATTCCAATATTCCAAAGACTAGTCAGTGGACCAATGGTAATATCGTAACCCAGATTTTTAGCAGAATAGTTATAGCCCGCTTTAATCAAATTATAAACGCCTGCATCAACCTTGATTGGTTTAATCCCTGCATTTTGATTAATCGTATCAACTAAAGAACCTGCTTGATTTACTGTTGTTAGCTTATTGTATTCAACAGGAATCTTGAGTGCATTCGTGACTGCCTGCTTTTTTCCTTTGTCATAAACAGTCACTTGAACAAAAGTACCCATCGTTGTAACGTCTTTATTTATTGGTGTTTTCAACAGGTGACGTGTATCTTTTGTCGCATCTTTGCTAGAGCATGCAGCTAAAGCAAACAGACTCAAACCAGCCACAAAAAGTAATGTTATTTTTTTCATGTTTCTCTATATTTCATTTCTTTCGGAAATTTTTAACTCAGTAAATGAAGTCAAGACTTATTCAGTGAGAGTGTCATAAAACATTTGTCCATTTTCTCTAGCCGCTATCTTCGCTGCGCTACGCTGTCCGTTTGCTTAGCTGCTAAACAATGCGACTGATAAAAGGGCAACTCACTCATCACTGAATTTAGGGTACAACCTCTAGGTGTAACAACTAAGCGACCTGTACGCAGCTAAAGCTGCAACAGTCTGCTTAACATCTTTGATATGAGGTTACACCATAGCAAAGCTTCGTAATCCATTCGCTCTATCTCCCACTTTGCTCCGCTGTCGATTTCACTAAGCCACTAGGTGTAACAACTAGGATATCCGTAAGCGCTAAAGCGCAAACGGCTATCCTATAAAGTGGCAAGTTCAAATCGCAATCGACTAAAGTCGCAAGGCGAAGTGGTCTTGTCCCAGAAGCCTAAGCTTCGCTGCGCTGTCCACACCACCGATATCCATGCTCGCTACGGTGCTGAAGCACCAAGTCGCAATGGTTCTCGCTAAGTGGCTAAAGCCACAAGTCGAGTCGCAAAGTACTAACGCCCTAGGGCAGTCGGACGAAATTTAAAGCTTAGTGCTGCTAATACTCCGACCTTTTAGGTCGGAGTATTAGCAGCACTTGTTTTGATAAACTTACAGAAAAGCTGTCAGCACCATTTTATCAGTAGGAAAGTCTGTCAGTGTACAGACTAGATCCCTTTTATGCTTAGTCACTTACTGATAGATACTAATTTGTCTTATAAATTTATTCTTCAAGTTGTTCAGAATTTTCAACACTGTCAGAACGATCTGGTACAGTTATATCCGTACTGACAGAAGTTTCGTCAGTAACTTCTTCCTCACTTTCAGCTTCTACGAGTGCAAAGGTTACAATATGTGCCGCATCGTCCAATCTCATCACTTTCACACCTTGAGCGCTACGACCTGTTTGGGAAATGTTTTGAACATTTGTACGAATGATAACGCCAGTATCAGTAATGACCATGATATCCTCATCACCATTTACCGCCGCAAGCCCTGCTAATTTACCAGTACGTTCTGTCACATTCATGACCTTAATTCCTTTACCGCCACGACCTTTTGTTGGATATTCGGAAGCACGGGTACGTTTTCCGAGACCATTTTCTGAGATAACTAGCACTTCTTCATCATTATTGATGACTGAAGTTCCTACAACGAAGTCACCATCGCGCAAATTAACCCCTTTTACACCAGTGGCACTACGTCCCATGTCACGAACAACTGCTCCTTTAAAACGAACAGAATAACCATTGTGAGTCCCAATAATCACCTCGTCTTCACCTGAAGTACGCAAAACATTAATCAGCTCATCGCCGTCACGTAAATTCAAAGCTTTCAGACCATTTGTACGAATATTAGCAAATTGTTCTGTTGAAGTACGTTTGACTAAACCATTACGTGTCGTAAAGAAGAGATATTTTGCAGCCTGCTCTCTATCTACATTAATCACTGTCGCAATACGTTCACCATCATCTAACTTCAATAGATTAACAATCGGCAATCCTTTGGCAGTACGTCCGTACTCTGGAATTTCATAACCTTTCATCCGATAGACACGGCCACGGTTAGTAAAGAAAAGTAAGTGGTCATGTGTAGAAGTTGACACTAAATGTTGGACAAAATCATCATCTGACATTCCCATACCTTGCACACCACGGCCACCACGATTTTGCGCTCGGAATTCATCACTTGCAAGACGTTTGATATATCCTTTATTGGACAATGTAATTAAAACATCTTCTTCTTCAATTAAGTCTTCATCTTCAAGATTCAACACTTCACCAACAAGAAGCTCTGTTCGACGTGCGCCTTCTTTGGTATCAGCAAATTTCCGTTTAACTTCTTCAAGTTCTTCACGAATAATTTTTTTAACACGCTCAGGTTTTGCCAAAATATCTGTTAAATCAGCAATCAAGCTAACCAAATCTTGATATTCTGCCTCAATCTTATCACGTTCCAAACCAGTCAAACGACGCAGGCGCATATCAAGAATGGCTTGCGATTGTTTTTCGGAAAGCGCGAACTCATCCATCATTGTTTTTTGAGCAATAGCATCGGTCTGTGATTCACGGATGATTGAAATAATGCGGTCAATATTATCTAAAGCAATTCGCAAACCTTCCAAAATGTGGGCACGAGCTTCCGCACGAGCCTTATCAAAGGCAGTACGACGTTCAACTACTTCAATCTGGTGTTCAATATAGTCTACCAAAATTTGTTTGAGCGAAAGAATCTTTGGAATTCCTTTCTCAATTGCCAACATATTGAAACCAAATGATGTCTGTAGTGAAGTCAGTTTAAACAAATTATTTAAAATAACATGAGCAGATAAATCTCGGCGTACCTCAATAACGACACGAATTCCTTCGCGGTTAGATTCATCTCGAACAGCTGTTAAACCTTCAATCCGTTTTTCATGGTTTAAACGAACAATATGTTCAACCAATTTTGCTTTATTAACCATGTAAGGAAGTTCAGTAACAACGATACGTTCTTTTCCTCCCGGCATTTCTTCAATGTGTGTTTTGGCACGTAGTGTGATTGATCCTTTTCCAGTTTCATAGGCTCTGCGAATTCCCGCTTTTCCCATAACCAAAGCACCGGTAGGAAAGTCTGGCCCAGGCATAACACGCATCAAATCTGCCGTTGTTGCATCAGGGTTTTCCATAATCATGTCAACTGCGGCAATCGTCTCACCCAAGTTGTGTGGTGGAATATTAGTCGCCATCCCAACTGCAATCCCAGTTGTTCCGTTTACGAGTAAATTGGGGAAACGCGCGGGAAGAACTTCTGGCTCACGCTCTGTACCATCGTAGTTATCTACGAAATCAACTGTATTTTTATTGATATCACGAAGCATTTCAAGCGCAATTTTGCTCATCCGTGCTTCTGTATAACGTTGCGCCGCCGCACCGTCACCGTCCATTGAGCCAAAGTTTCCATGCCCATCGACCAGCATGTGACGATAAGACCACCATTGCGCCATGCGCACCATCGCTTCATAAATTGAGCTATCACCATGTGGGTGATATTTACCCATAACATCCCCTGTGATACGGGCGGATTTTTTGTGCGGTTTATCTGGTGTGTTACCTAGCTCATTCATTCCGTACAAAATCCGACGATGGACTGGTTTCAATCCATCACGCACATCTGGAAGCGCACGCGCAACAATAACCGACATGGCATAGTCACGAAAAGAGGTCTTCATTTCCTCAGCTAGATTAACATTTACAACATTTTTATCTTGCATTGATTCTCACTTTCACAAGTTAAAATTCACGAACATGAACTTTCGTTCATTAGTAAACATACTTGTTTTAATTATACCAAAAAAGCCAATATTTTGCTGACTTTTAACGATATTACTCAAGGAAGTTCAAAGCTGAAATCATGTTGGTAGATATAAGCAAAAAATTCAAATTTTAGGAACAAATAAATTCCCAAGGGTTGCCGCCATAACGGCTTTAATAGTATGCATACGGTTTTCGGCTTGTTCAAAAACTACAGCATTTTTTGATTGAAAAACTTCGTCGGTCACTTCCAATTCATCAATGTTATATTTCCACTTTATTTCTTTCATTATCTCTGTATTCAAGTCATGAAAACTTGGAAGACAGTGCATAAAGATAAAGTTTTTGTTAAGAATCTTATCTGTAAGTGTTTTGTTAATTTGATACGGACGCAATAATTTTATTCTATTTTCTGTTTGCGCTTCTTCACCCATGCTGACCCAGACATCAGTGTAGATAATATCAGCATTTTCCACTCCATTGATGTCTGAACGAATCGTTATTTTACTTTGGGTCTTCATCGCATATTTACGAGCAAGTTGCTGAATCGCGTGAGTTGGTTGCAAAGATTCTGGCGCAACAATAGTAACATCTACTCCCAATATCGCGGCTGTCACAAGCAACGAATTAGCGACATTATTTCGTCCATCACCAACATAAGCTAGAGTGAGCTTATCTAGTGTTCCAAAATGTTCTTTAATTGTCATAAAATCAGCAAGCATTTGCGTGGGATGCCATTCATCAGTCAGACCATTCCAAACTGGAACGCCAGATGTTTTTGCAAGCGTTTCTACATCACTCTGTTTAAAACCTCGAAATTCAATGCCATCAAACATCGAACCAAGCACCTTTGCAGTATCAGTGATTGATTCTTTCTTTCCCAATTGAATATCGTTTGGTCCGAGGAACTCTGGATGTGCACCGAGGTCAACTGCAGCAGTCGTAAATGCAGCACGTGTTCGTGTTGATGTTTTTTCAAAAATAAGTGCAATGTTTTTATCTTGTAAATACTTATGCGGAATGTGTTGCTTTTTCAATTTTTTAAGATGAATAGCAAAATCAATCAAATAGAGTAATTCATTTTTATTGTAGTCAATCTCTTTTAAAAAATTTCTTCCTTGAAACATCTTTTCTCCTTTTTTATCATTCTGTCAGTATACTGACAGATTTATCAACCTTGCTGATAAGGTTCTCTATCTGCAGATTCACTGCTTACTTTGGACGCATGAACTGACGGATATTCACTGCCCGTGGCAGCTGTGAAAGAGAAACAGTATCAGGATGTTATCAGTGTGCCTTGCCCTTTGTCAGTAAATAATTCTAATAACAGAGCATTAGGAACTCGACCATCCAACAAAACTGCTCGACCAAGTCCTTCTTCCATCGCATATTTGATAGCTTCAATTTTAGGAATCATGCCATCAGTGATTTTCCCATTACTGACAAGTTTTGAAAGTTCTGTCAGTGCTATCTTTTCGATAAAACTTTCTTCATCAGGATAGTCAGCGTAGAGTCCTCGCACATCACTCAACACAATGAATTGTTCAGCTTTCAAACTGCCAGCAATTCGACTTGCAGCAGTGTCTGCGTTGATGTTATAGATTTGCCCATCTCTACCAATCCCTGCTGATGCAATGACAGGAATGGCATCAGTGCTGACAATTTGTTCAATCAAAGCTGGATTAATGTTTGTAATTTTACCAACATAGCCAAGTTCATCCGACAATTGTTGAGCTTCAATCATCTTTCCATCAATGCCAGAAATTCCGACAGCATTCCCACCAAGTTGTATTAAATCTTGCACAAGTGTTTTATTAACTGCACCAGCTAAAGCAGTCAGAGCTAGGTGAGCTGTTTGCTCATCGGTGTAGCGTAACCCTTTGATAAATTGACTTTCCACCTGATATTTATCAAGTAACTCTGCAATTGCAGGACCGCCACCGTGGACAAGCACTACTTTGATTCCCACTGTTTTAAGTAATAAAATATCCTTTAGAATACTTTCTTTAACTTTATCATTGGTCATTGCATTCCCACCATATTTGATGACAACTGTTTGATTTCGATATTTAAGCAGATAAGTTAAACTTTCTGTCAGTATTTTTGCAATTGTTTGTGAATCTGTCATAACACTTTCCCCAGTATTTCCGCTCCTTTTACCAATTCTGCTTTGTTCATAATAAGTGGAGGTAAAAGGCGAATGACATCCTCTCCTGCGGAAAGTGCAAGCAAGCCCTCATCTCGAAGCATTCCTAAAATTTCTGTAATTTTTTGTCCATCTGTCAGTTGGATACCAAGCATTAAACCTACTGAACGAATCGCTTTTACTTGTGATTTTACTGACAACTTTTCTGTCAGTACTGACAAGAAAAATTCCGACTTATCAGTAACTTCTGACAAAAAATCAGGTGTCATGGCAGTCAAGACTTCATTAGCGCTTGCCATCGCTAATGGATTTCCACCAAAAGTTGAACCATGTTTTCCTTTTGAAAAGTAATCAGCGTATTCATTTTTACAGAGCATTGCCCCTGTTGGAATACCGTTCGCCAAAGCTTTTGCAACTGTAAAAATATCAGGCTTCAAGTCAAAATGTTCAAAACTGAAAAGTTTTCCTGTACGCCCAATGCCTGTCTGAACCTCGTCAATAATCAATAATATCCCCGCTTTTTGTGCCCCTTTCAACACTTGGACAAACTCAGGGATAATAGGTATCACACCCCCTTCTCCCTGCACCATTTCTAGAATCATCGCCCCAATATTCTGATTAGAAAGCACCTGCCAAAGACCCTCTACATCGTTGTAGTCGCTACATACAAAATCAGGCAACAAAGGCGAAAATCCAGCCTGAATTTTTTCTTGCATCGTTGCACTCATCGCCCCAAAAGTCCGACCATGAAAACCATGATTAAAGGCTAGAACTTTTTGTCCATTTTTTATCAAACGAGTCAGTTTTAAAGCCGCTTCATTTGCTTCGGTTCCACTATTACAAAAAAATGCTTTATATTCATGATTTTGACTTAATTTTTCAGCCACTTTCTCCTGCAATGGATTTTGATAAAGATTTGAAAGGTGAGAAAGTGCGTCAATCTGAGTTTTTACAGCAGATTTCCCTGCTTCAAAACTATAACCCATATTCATCACACCAATTCCACTTGTAAAATCCAAATAACGTTTCCCATTCTCATCAAATAAATAGACCTCTTCGCCTTTAATTAGACTGAAAGGAAAACGACCATAATTTTCTAATAAATCCGTCATAATAATACCTTCAAAATATTCTTTTTTATGAAATTAGCTCGTATATAATGCATTGATTTCGACATATTTGTAGGTCAAATCACAGCCCCAAGCCTGCCCATTGCCCGTACCACAATTCAAATCAACTACAATTGAAATCATATTTTCTTTTAATTTTTCAGAAAGGAACGCCGCTTCAAACTGAACAGGGGTAGAATGATAAAGTACAAGCTCATCCTGAATTTTAAGCTCAATATCATCCACTTCAAAGTCAGCAGCTTGACCAATGCTTGATACAATCCTCCCCCAATTAGGATCTGCACCAAAAATAGCTGTTTTGACTAGACTTGAACCAACGATTTTTTTAGCAATTAATCTTGCAGAAAGATTATCAAATGCTCCTTTCACCGTTACCTCAATAAGTTTGGTGGCTCCTTCACCATCAGCAGCAATTTTTTGAGCAAGAACTTGGCAAACTTTTTCCAACATTTGTTTGAATACAAGATAATCTTTGGTGCCCTCTATGATTTCTTCATTAGCGGCCATACCATTTGCCAAGATAAGAACGGTATCATTCGTTGAAGTATCTCCATCTACTGTAATTTGATTAAAAGTTGTTTCTGTTAGTACTGACAAAGTTTTTTGAAGCAATGGCTGTGCAATTTTTGCATCAGTTGTGATAAAAGCAAGCATGGTCGCCATATTAGGATGAATCATACCAGAACCTTTACACACTCCACTCATTTTTACAATTTTTCCACCGATTTCTTCTTCCAAGTTTATCGTTTTTGTTTTTGTATCTGTAGTCAATATTGCCTGAGCAAAGCCCGCTGGATTGCCCACTTTAGATAATTTTGATATTCCAGTAGCCATTTTCTCCATAGGTAACTGGACACCGATAACCCCAGTTGAGCAAACTGCAACTTGCTCTTGTACCAAATTAAATTTATCGGCAATCATTTTTTGAGTTTTTAATGCATTTTGCCAACCCTCATCTCCTGTTACAGCATTAGCCACTGCTGAGTTACAAACAATTGCTTGTGCTTTCCCATTTTTTATAATTTCTCGATTCAATTTCACAGGTGCCGCACATACTTTATTCGTTGTAAAGACTCCTGCGATAGCAGCGGGAACCTCGCTCAAAATAATTCCTAAATCTAAATTCTTGTATTTTAACTGTGCATGTACTGCATCCGCTGAAAATCCTTTTGGACTCGCAATCGTTCCTTCTACTTCTTTCATCATATCCTCATTTTCTAGATTTGTGGCATAAACTTAAGTCCTAAACAATCATCATAACCAAATAACTGATTGAAATTTTGTACTGCCTGCCCTGCAGCACCTTTCATCAAATTATCAATCACAGAAACAACCGTCAAAACATTTGTCACTGAATTATAAGCCAAACCAATATCACAAAAATTTGTACCTATTACATCTGACAATTGCGGCATTTGTCGTCGAATTCTGACAAAAGTTTTATTAGCAAAGCATTTTTTATAAGCTTCACAAACCTGTTCAAATCTCACTCCCGTTGATAATTTTGCATAACTGCTTACAAAAATACCTCGTGTCACAGGGATTAAGCTCGTCGTAAATTGCAGAGCATGAAAATCAGAATTCCAAACCTTTAATTGTTGAGCAATCTCTGGAATATGCTGATGCATATTTACTTTATACATACTCATATTGTCTGAAACGTTTACAAAATGACTTGCTTCGCTCAAACTTTTTCCAGCACCTGAAAGTCCTGATTTAGCATCCACAATAATACTGTCCAACTCAATCAAATTTTGCTGTACCAAAGGTGCTAGAGCTAATAACGTAGCTGTCGCATAGCAGCCAGGGTTCGCGATATAAGGCTTCGTAGCTTTCCCCAAATCAGCTAAATTATACTGTGCTTTGAATAAATATTCTATATTTGCACTTGTATTTTTATACCACTTTTTGTATGTTTCAGGATTTTTTATTCTAAAATCACCAGATAAATCAATAACAGGAAAATTTTGTTCAATAAAAGATAAAGCCAGTTCTTTACTTACTCCAGAAGAAGTTGCAAAAAATATTGCATCGCATTGTTCAGTCACTTCTTGTCTATCAAAGTTTTCAATAACTAGATCTGTCAACCCATCAAACTGAGGAAAAACATCTGCTAATTTTTCACCACAGTGTGAAGTCGCATACACCTTTACAACCTCTACTTCTGGATGATAATAAAGCAATCTAAAACACTCTAATCCACTATATCCAGTAATACCGACTATTGCTATTTTTTTCATATATTTACTCACTTCTTTTTGTATATTTATACATGATACTACTCTTAATTTTAATTGTCAAGAATTAAATGTAAAAAAATACAGAAATAAATATATTTCTGTATTTTTATGCTTTATTTATAAAACTTTCTATCTTTTAGATTAAAGTGCGTTAAGTGCGGCAGCAATTGGCGTTGCTCCATTATGCATTGTAATAACTTTACCGATTGAATGTTTGGTATTCACGAGTTCTTTCAGAGTTTGCGCCACATCTTCAATAGTATTAGGAGCGGAAATCTCATCATTGATATCAATCAATCCGGTTTCTTTCTCTTCAGTCAAATAACCTGGCTGCAAAATTGTATAATCTAAACTTGTATTATTAATCAAATACAAATCTGCAAAATGCTTTGCGATATAATAATCTTTCAACGCGATAAATCCTGGTGTCGTCCATTTTTCAGGCTGCAAAGCAAAAATAGTGCTTAACAAAATAAAACGTTTAATCCCAGCGCTCTCTGTAGCTTGCATCAATTTCACCGCTCCAAACAAATCTACTTGAAGTAAACTTCCCCCAGATGAACCCGCCACATCAATGATAATATCCATTTCCTTTATGACTTCAATCATTTGATCAGGTGTCCAATCCAAGTCGAAGCTTACAGGAGTCACATCTCGAATAGTAGGCACTTTATCTTTTTGACGAGCACCAGCAAATATCTGATGTCCCGTTTGTGACATTTTATCAAGTAAAGTCAACCCCACACGACCAGTGGAGCCAGCAATAAATATTTTCATATCATTCTCTTTTCTATATTTTATCAAAGCGAGTGCGTGCTATCTCCATCCTTTGGGCTACGTTGTCGATGCTCGCTACGGTGCTACGTGCTTCGCACGCCGTTCTACGAACGGTCTACGCAACTTTGTTGCTCCGCTGTCCGTTTGATTGCCATTTGGCGTTGGCACTTTAGTGCCTTACAGCCAATGGTCATGCGAAGCTAGCTGCTAAAGCAGCAAGAGCAAAAGGCAAAGCACCTAGTCGGAATAGCAAGCTTCGAATTTAGTCTTAACTTCATTTGAAGTTTTACTTAGATTTAATATATCAACACAAAACCGCACAATATTTTTCAGGTATCTATAGTTCGTCTAATCTTTACATTTTAGCAAAAAAACCGCATGATGCGGTTTTTAAAAATTCTATAATCTATTCTTCATCCATTGAAAGTACTGATAGGAAGGCTTCTTGTGGTACTTCTACCGAACCAATTGACTTCATTCGTTTTTTACCTGCTTTTTGCTTCTCAAGTAGTTTACGCTTACGCGAAATATCACCACCGTAACATTTAGCAAGGACGTTTTTACGAAGTGCTTTAATGTCACTCCGTGCCACAATTTTTTGACCAATAGCAGCCTGAATAGGCACTTCAAACTGTTGGCGTGGAATGAGTTTTTTCAACTTTTCAACGATGATTTTACCGCGCTCATAGGCAAACTCTTTGTGAACAATAAAGCTTAGTGCATCAACTTTATCACCATTCAGCAGAATATCCATTTTCTGCAGATTGGACACACGATAGTCACTGATTTCATAGTCAAAGCTTGCATAGCCTTTGGTTGATGATTTTAATTTATCAAAGAAATCAAATACAATCTCACTTAATGGAATATGATAACTGATATTAACTCGATTGGCATCAAGGTAATCCATTGTCTCAAAAACACCACGTTTGCGTTGAGCAAGCTCCATGACACTTCCTACAAATTCATTGGGTACCATGATTTGCGCTTTAACATACGGTTCTTCGATGTTTTCAATTCGCGTTGGGTCTGGAAATTCAGAAGGGTTGGCAACTTCAAGTAATTCACCATCAGTTGTATTGATATGGTACACGACAGATGGCGCTGTCATAATCAAATCAATACCAAACTCACGCTCTAAACGTTCTTGGACGACATCCATATGCAGAAGTCCAAGAAAACCACAGCGAAAGCCAAATCCAAGCGCTTGCGAGGTTTCTGGCTCAAACTGAAGACTGGCATCATTAAGTTGAAGTTTTTCTAAAGCTTCACGCAAATCATTGAATTTATTAGACTCAATCGGATAAATCCCTGCAAATACCATTGGATTCATTTGCTTATAGCCACCAAGTGCTTCTTTTGCTGGATTGTTTGCGAGTGTTACTGTATCACCAACTCGAGTATCGGCAACCGTTTTGATACTTGCTGCAATATAGCCAACATCTCCCGCCATCAGAAAGTCTCTACTCACTGCTTTTGGCGTGAAAATCCCAACTTCTGTCACATCAAATTCTTTTCCATTGCTCATCAGTTGAATACGATCACCAACTTTAACCGATCCATCAACCACACGAACTTGTAAAATAACACCACGATAAGCATCATAAACGGAGTCAAAAATCAGCGCTTTTAGAGGCGCATCTACTTCACCACTGGGTGCTGGTACTTTCTCAACAATCTGCTCAAGAATTTCTTCAATACCAATCCCTGATTTTGCAGAAGCAAGTACAGCTTCTGAGGCATCAAGCCCAATAACGTCTTCAATCTCTTGACGCACTCTTTCTGGGTCAGCAGCAGGAAGGTCAATTTTATTGATGACAGGAAGAATTTCAAGATTATTATCCAGAGCCAGATAAACGTTGGCAAGTGTCTGTGCTTCAATTCCTTGTGCCGCATCCACAACGAGAATCGCTCCTTCACAGGCTGCAAGGCTTCTAGAAACTTCATAAGTAAAGTCAACGTGGCCCGGCGTGTCAATCAAATGAAAAATATACGTTTCGCCATCTTTTGCAGTGTAATTGAGTTCAATAGCATTGAGTTTAATGGTAATTCCACGCTCACGCTCCAAATCCATTGAATCTAGCATTTGAGCTTGAAGTTCCCTTTTTGAAACTGTTTCAGTTTGTTCAAGAATACGGTCGGCAAGTGTTGATTTCCCGTGGTCAATATGCGCAATAATACTAAAATTACGAATTTTTTCCTTACGCGCGTTCATTTCTGCGATGTTCATATTTATTCCTATACTAATCAAAGAATTATTTTTTATACTTTGCTGAACTTACAAAAGTTCTGTAGAGTGTTTGAAAGTTAAACACTCTAAGTTTAATTAAGCTAATTATACCATAAAAGCAACTGAAAAACCGCTTCTCTTTGTGAGACGCGGCTTCTTCAAACCATCTTTTACTTCTGTCAGCGTACTGACAGTTATACATGATTAAAATAAGTGATGAATTAAGTGAAAAATGCTGTCAGTATGCTGACAAAAACAATTACGATAAGTTAGAACTGATGTTTTTCAAAATTTTCATTATCTACGGGAAACACTTGTTGGATGCTATCGATTTTGCCAAACTCCACTGTCACTTTATCAATGACAAAATCCTGAACGTGGGCGCTAAAAGTCTTGTCACTACTTATAAAATGCAAATGGAAACCATCACCAAAGAGGTCTGCCAAATGTTTCGGAGACCAAATTCCAACGATTGTCCCGCAAGCATTTTCTCTTGTAAAATGAGGCTGTTTAGCAAGAATATCAAGATAAGGTTCAGTATTCCCTGCTGGCTTGCTACTAATCGTCATCGTTTTAAAAAAACCTGCAATAACAATGCTGTAAGCCGCACTTTTTGTTGGTAATTTTTCTGTCAGTGCTGACAGAAATTCAGAAGCGCTACTGCAAGAAGCGTCAGTGAAACTCGTCAACGGTTGATGGTCAACAACAGCAACATAAGGAAGCGTTTCATCTTTTTCTACAATGCGGACTTTATTTTCAGAAGAACCATGATAAGCCACACCGTCCAAAATAGTGACTTCACCATTTGCTGTGTCAAGTGTACCAATTCCGGCACTTCCATGTTTCAATGCTTCTTCAAGCGTGATGGTCCCCTCATAAAAACCGCCGTAAAGTGTATTATATGTATTATGTTGAAATATTTTACTGTTTGTCATGAGCATATTATATCAAAAAAATGGAATGAGCGATTATTATTAAGTCTTAAAAATTTTCTTTATTTTTAACCTCAAGCGAATTTTTTATAGTAGATTTTTTTGACAAGCTGTAATAATAAAATATAACAGACAATAATCCCAAGCCACCATATCCAAAAATACTCTGGCAAATGGCTCATAGAAATAATTTTCCCAATAGGACTAAAGACAATCAGCGCGCCTGCTGCAAAAGCACCTAGCGTTGATAAGATAACTGGAAGAGATGCGCAACTTTGAATAAATGGTATTTTCTGTGTCCGTAAAACATGGAAAGCTAAGGCTTGTGTTCCCAAACTCACTGCAAACCAACCCGCTTGGAAGAATGGAGCATAAGAAAGTGTACTAAAATTAAAGACAAACCAAAGTACGATAAATGTCGTAATATCAAAGATTGACGAAACAGGTCCAACAATCAAAGCGAACTTAGCAAGCCCCCGCGTTCCCCATTTGACAGGCTGTGCAATCTCTTCAGTATCTACATTGTCCCACGGAATAACAAGTTGTGAAATATCATAAATTAGATTTAAAGTCAAAAGTTGAATAGACAGCATCGGCAAAAAAGGAAGAAAAGCCGAAGCGATAAGCACAGAAAAAACATTACCAAAATTAGATGAAAGAGTAATCCGAATGTATTTCATCATGTTTGAGAAAATTTTTCTCCCTTCAACAACCCCTGTTTCCAAAACTTGAAGTGATTTTTCAAGAAGAATAATTGTACTTGCATCCTTTGTGATATCTGCTGCTGTATCAACAGAAATTCCAACATCTGCAGCACGCAAACTTGGTGCATCATTAATCCCATCACCCATAAAGCCAACGGTATGCACTTTACGCAAAAGTTCAATAATCCGCGCTTTTTGCATAGGATTAAGCTTAGCAAAAAGATGAGTATCTTGCGCCTGATTGAACAATTCTTCATCACTCAAAAGATCAATATCCGCTCCTAACAAATAGTGGTTAGCATTAATTCCAACATCTTCACAAACTTTCTGAGCAACAATGGCATTATCTCCTGTTAACACCTTAACGGTTACACCATAGTCATGAAGGCTTTCAATTGCTTTGGCCGCTGATTTTTTCGCAGGGTCAAGAAATCCCACAAAACCTATCAGAGTCATATCACGTTCGCTTGTTTTATCAAAATCTTCAAGTTCTTCATCAGATAAAATACGTTCGGCAACGGTTAAGACGCGCATACCATTCATATTCATTTCGATGTTAACTTTCCTCATTTCAGCAAGTTTTTCTTCTGTAATCGGCACACGAACACCATTTTCCAGCACGTGTGTGCAAATAGCTTGCATTTCCTCAACAGCACCTTTTGTTACTTGAAGATTGACACCATCCGCTTCAACCACCACCGAAAGCAAACGTCTTGAGAAATCAAAAGGAATCTCATCAACTTTTACAATTTTTTCGTAAGGCAATTGATGTTTTTTCTTTTTAAAATATTGAATGACTGCAATATCCATCAAATTTTGCCATCCAGTTTGGTACTCTGAATTGATGAATGCTGCATCCAAGACCTCATCCGCTTTAAAACCTTGTGCATTGACGTGTTCCACCATAACAACACGGTCTTCAGTGATTGTCCCTGTTTTATCCGTACAAAGAATATCCATTGCACCAAGATTTTGTATGGCTGCAAGTTCTTTAACAATCACTTTTTCTTTAGAAAGTGCGACTGCTCCTTTGGCAAGATTTGTATTTACAATCATTGGCAACATTTCTGGTGTTAAACCGACTGCCACTGCTACTGCAAAAAAGAAAGCATCCAGAGGTTGTCCTTTCGTCCACCAGTTTATCGCAAAAACGATAGGAAACATGATTGCAACCAATATCAACAATAACTTACTTACACGTGTTAGACCCATTTGAAAAGCCGATGTCGTTTTATTCGTTGTTGCTTTTTGAGCAATACCGCCAAACATGGTAGTTCTACCCGTCTTGACAATCAAAATCTCTCCTGTACCCGATAGGACATCCGTTCCCATAAAGAGAATATTGGGCGCATCTAAAGAAGAAATATTTTTCCATTCCACTTGCTCATCTTCGTCAAGTTCTTCTGGAAGTTTTTTCTCAACAGGAAACGACTCACCGGTCAATGACGCCTGATTGATAAACAAGTCTTTACTTGATAATAGAATTGAATCAGCAGGAATCATATCACCTGTGCGCAATTTAATAATATCTCCTGGAACTACTTCATCCATCGGGATTTCTCGGTGTTCACCATCTCGCTTAACATTCGTCGTATTTTCAATCATTTCTCGTAGCGCAATCGAAGCTTTTTGAGATTTGAACTCCTGTGTAAAGCTAACCACTGCAGAGAGTGTAATCATCAGGCACATATAAAAACCAGCTTGCGCATCACCTGTAACAAAAGATACAAGGGCTAAAAAAGCCAGAACAAAAATAAATGGGTTACGAATCGCATGCCAAATAATAATATACCACGGAGTCTCCTGTGCTGTCGCCACAATATTGTAACCATATTCGTCCAAACGTTCCTGAGCTATATCCGTATCTAAACCTGTAAAACTTGTTCCGAGTTGAGCAAATAGTTTTTCACGCTCAAACTGTGCGAGTTGCTTTAGTTCATCGTTTTTTGTTGTGTTTTTCATTTTTTGCATGATATATAATCCACCTAAATTTTTATCAAAACCTCTTTCTCACTTAGATTGGAGATAAGGCGACACTCGTTCCCAAATTCTGTCCAACTCCTCACTTTAGCAGTTATAGTTTGAATTCGCATATCCTTTTACATTTTACTGTTTCAAATGAACTGATTGCTTCATTGATTATTCTAGGGTATAGCTAAGTTAATGAATGTGTCTTGACTGTATTTTATGCTGTAAAATTCCTATTTTTATTGTACTATACTTTACTGTATTCTCCTAATTTCACTTAAAATTTATATACATATAAAAAAACATAGTTCGTATAAAAATTGTTAACTATACGAACTATGCAACTCTTTTCTATATTTAGTTTTATTTAATATCAAATACAATAGTGCACAACTATCACTCCTGATGTTCTAGATTTTATATTATTTTGATTGTGCATAATTATAGAACCGATGCAAGAATGCAGCCATTTGACCGCGTGTTACCTTACCATTAGGTTGGAAACTTGTTTTAGTAAAACCTGTTGTAATCCCTGTTGACTTCAGCCAATTGATATCATTTGCAAATTGATTACCTTTGATATCTGTGAAACTTGAGGTATAAGTACCAGTTTTTGGTGCTATATCCATATCAACAGCTAAACGGTGTAAGAATGCAGCCATTTGACCACGAGTAACATAATCATTTGGTCCATATGTCGTTGGGGTATAACCCGTTGTAACGCCGACTGATTTTATCCATGCAATTTCTTTAGAAAATTGTTTCACATCTTTAAATGGATTTTTAGCGCTAGTCTTTGGAGAACCTGCTAAGCGATATAGAAAGGCAGCCATTTGACCACGAGTAATATTGTCATTTGGTCCGAAATGAGTAGCATTATAACCTGTCGTTACACCAACTCCATAAACCCAAGCTATATCATTTTTGAATTGATTGTTTTTTGAATCGATAAATGGCATACCTGAATGCACTGCTGGAAGTTTAACAAATGGTACTAATGGTTTTTTAGTATTCGAGTTACCATTTGACGAACCGTCAGAAACCAACGTAATCAAGCTACGGTCTGCCACACGAACGTTAAGATTGCTGTTCGTGTCGCCCCAGTCGATATTATCGCCAGGTTTACCACCTGTGATAAAGCGTGAACCAAATCCAGTAACTGAAACGGTGGCGCCGTCTTTGACAAAGGACAAATCAACATTTGACGTGTCGTTAATCTCAACAGGTACGCTACCGTCAGCGCCTGTCAACGTGAAACTATCCACCGTGCCGTCTGCTTCTTTAACCACATTTGATACTGTGCCTTGCGTTTTGATATACTTGCTGATAGAGTCATTGCTGACCGCTACACCTGGTGTTACAACTGTTGGTGTTATAGGGGTAATTGTGCTATCATCAACGGTTTCGCTTGTGATTTCAAGTTCTTTTTCGCCATAATATGAAGTCAACGTACCGGTCACAGTGATTTTAGCGCCAGCTTGACCTTTTGTATCATGCAATGGAAAAATGTTGATTGAGCCTGTGCTGTCCTGCATATAGCTTGAACCTTCAGCAAATGCACCTTTTGTTCCCAAGTTATTTGCAGAATTATAATCTGACGAATTTGAGGTCAAGGTGCCTGAAATGGTGTAAGTTTCGCCTTGGACACCAGATTTTTCAACATCAGCAATCGAAGTGATTTTCTTTGGTGCAGCCATATTGACAATATTTGACGCAATCGTCCAGTTTCCAGAGACGAGACTTGCTTGTGGGTCAAAATCAGAAGCTTGCAGTCCAAAGTCGGTCAAAAATTCGGTTGAGCCTGACGTAATCAGCGTAGTACCATCAGGTTTTCCGTCAGCGCCATTCAGACTTTCTTGGACAAGGACAGGAGAACCAGATTGAGCGGTAGCGTCAGTATAATTACCGTCAGTTACAGCATCGTTGCTTTCGAGATAAGCGCCGAGACCATTGCTGTTACCATCTTCTGATGTTGTACCAGCGTAAGCGTCATTGACAATCATGGATTGGTCAGCGACTGATGAAGCGGTCGTTGTACCTTTGCCCGCTGAGGTCAACAACTCTTTTCCGTCAGCGCCAACAAGATAGCCATAAACATTTTTTCGTGGGACAGTCGTACCTGCAGGAGCATCAGCCGCCGTGTGTGAATTAACTAGGGGAGTTGCCTGAGTTGCACCACCATCATCGTCAATCGTCAAGCTGTCTCCTGAGTAGAAACTGAAGCTTTGACTAGGATTCAGCCCTTTGAGCAATGGCGCGGTCAAATTATAATCACTACCAGAGAATTTGAGCGAGTAGTCGCCTTGGGTCTCGTGAACACCGTCATCAATCAGCTCATCATCGCCAAAGTGAACGTGCGACCCCACCGCTGCTGCAATCTTGTTCATCTCGATCGGGTCATCATCAGTCTTGCTACCACCGAAATCTGATGAACCAAGCAAGAGCAAGGTTTTACCAGGTTCTGCTGCCCATTCTTTGATGGCCTCGATTTCGTCATCTGAGAAACCTTTAAATTGGAAATTGGTTTGTGTTGCGCCTGTGGCAGGATCTTTTTCAGCCTTGACCTGAGGCGCCGTAATGATAAATGTGCTGTACTGGTCAAGGATAGCTTTGGTCAGTGCAGGAGCGGTTGTTGTAGTCGGCGTTGCGTCAGTTCCTGTTGCGCTGTCACCTGCTGTTGCTGCTGCGTTAGCGGTCGCATTTGGGTCTGGTGCAGTTACTGTGCTTGCGGTTGCTTTGTCAGGGGTGACAATATCAACCGTTGCATTAGCATTTGCTGCAATTTTTGTGAAATTTCCAAGCTCGTTGGCATAAGCTGCATCATCAACATACATATTGTTGTGAAGTCCGTCAACACCTATTTTCGTGACTTGTGATGGATTTTTGATATCCAGAGTTACTGTTTGAGTGAACTCTTTGACTTGACCGTTCATTGTACCGTCCACAACTTCGGTAATGGTTTGAACACCAGCTTTATCAGGCGTCCATTTTTGCACGAGTGCTTTCGTTGAACCGCCTGTTACCACTTGTGCATCGTCATCTTCGCCAATGACCGTATCGCCAACTTTGTAAGTAATCTTATTAATATTAAAATCTGAAGTTTCGTTATTGTAGAGACTAGACTGCAGAGTTACAGCTTGTCCTTGGATACCGAGATTTTCAGCCATAGAAAGACTATCCAGACCAACTTTTTCAACAGTACTTGTCCATATCGGTGCAGAGATGATAATATCACCGTCAGCTTCGGTCGCTTCAACAACATAATAAGCAGAAGTATCAGCACCAGTATAAGTGTATTTGGCATCAGTCGTACCAGCTGCTGGTTTATAAGTATCAATAATCTTATCACCTTCGCCTTTGAGCTGAATTTGGCTAATCGTATCTGGCGCCCCTGCGGCGTGATTATCACCATCACCTTTAGGGTCATTGAGTTCGGCAGAAATATTGACCGTATCAGGTTTACTATCCATAATCGTTCCCATAACTTCGCCATTCAACGTATATGAAAGTTGTGCATCTGGGTCTTCTGACGAATATATACGACGATTTTTCATAGCATCATAGATGTTAGCTTGAGTCAAACTCGTTGCCAATGCCACATCACGCGCGCTATTCGCCGAACCCCATTTGCCGTGGTGATTATCTTGGTCATCTGTTGGTGCAACATGCCAGCCTTTATCAAGCGCAAGGAAATATTGGTCGTAAGATGGGAAGTAACCTGCGCCATCCACCTTATCCTCACCATCGCCGACTTCGAGCAAGTCCATCGCCGAGTCACGCTGTGGTGTCCAATAAGAGAAATCATCAAAGTTACCAAAGGTTGGTCCAGGGTGATTGAACATAGAAATCGATTGTGGGTCAGCCGCTAAGGTGTCGTAATAGCGTTGCAGACCAATATCACCTGTTTTATTGTTATACCAGCTATTTTGACGAGAAACAAAAGCATTGTCGCCGTTTGCGTCTGTCATGTTGAAGGTATTGATATGTCCAGGACCAGATGCCCAAGTCATTTCAAAACCTGTCAAAGCAAGGAAAGGTTTGCTGCCGTCTGTTGGATTCAGATTAGTAGCAGCTTTTGATGCTTCAAATTCATTGTCCCAAGTGTTCGTTTGACCTGGGTCCAATTTGGCGCTGTTCATGTTTGGATTGAACGCTGGCGTTTGGTCAGTATCAACTTGGTCAGCTGTGCCTGTATAGGCATTTTCAAAATAGTTGGAGTGGTCAGTGACCGCATAGAAATCAAGCCCAGCGGCTTTGGCAGAGGCAAAGGCATCATCTGGCACACCAATCCCATCAGAGAAAGTTGTGTGTGAATGCAGGTTTCCAAAGAAAGGTTTGAGTGTTGAAGCGTCCACATCATTAAGCGTGTAATCAAAAGCTGCGCTATCACTAGGCAAATAGTTATCATCTGTCGCTGATGCCTTGACTTCAACAGGAAATTGGTCTTTGGTAAAAGTTAATGGTTTTGACGAGTTATAAGTTTGCTCGTCAGAAGTTTTTGCATTGCTTGAACCGACATTAGTCGTCACAGTGTATTTGATTGTTGCAGTGCCGCTATCTGCTTCTGTTAACTTGATTGCGGTACTAGCTTTGATGGCTACTCCACTATTTTGACTAGCTGTAACTGGACTAAGTTTCTTTTCAAAGTAAGTATATGTAATCGGTGTAGACTTCGTGCCATCAGGAAGCACCGTATAAGCTATTAATGTTGCTGAGTTTTTATCGCCTGGGAAATCATTAATTTTTACTGCACCAGATTGGTCATTATCAGCTTCTGTATCCGCACCACCATTGAGCGAATAGTGAATGACGGCATTAGGGTCAGCTACACTTAAATTGACTGTCTGACCTTTTGGAATGCTGGTTCCGTCATCAATATCTGCCTTAGCATCATCATTACCATAGTATTTTGTTCCTGTAATATTGATACCGTTGATATAATCTGTACCTGATGAACCAATCGTACCTCCTGCGATAGAGGTATTGCTTGTAGCAATGTAACGAATAAAGATTTGTCCTTGATTAGATAAACTATCTGGAAGGGCAAGATTTTTCACCACACCAGAAAGTGGTGTGGAGTTGGTATCAGATGGTGCTGCATTGACCGTAACTGTACCACCATCAACATCTTGCCAGTTACCGCTGGTTGAGTCTGAAGGATTATAATCTGTTGAATACTGGATTTTGAAATCTTTTGGACCTGTAGATGAGCCTTCTTGTGTTGAGTTAAGTTGCAGGTTTTGATAACCTGTAGTTGAAAGAGCAATTACCCAAAATTTACCTTGTGTCCATTTTGACGTACCTGCATAGCCACCTGCATTGGTTAAGAGATTTTCACCAGTAGATGTGGTGATTTGAGCAGTATCTTTATTGACTCCATCGCTTGCGGCAAAGAAAGTATTTCCAGCTGAAGCAGCAATCTTTGGTGCAAAGTTAAAGTCTGCAACTGAATATTGCGTCGCAGCTGGTGTCGTAGATGTTGACGTTGTATCTGCGACAACATGAGTAGGGATTGCAACGCTGATTGGCGCTGCAAATGATAATAAAGTTGTGCTGAGCATGAGTCCAGCAAGTACCTTTTTACGTCCATTATAGACAGGCATAAGTTCCTCCAAAAATGTGTTAGCGGTTTTATAATACGCTGTTTACGTACAAAATAATATTATCATGGTTAAATGATTAAAAAAGTAAACACTTGGTAAATGTTACGTAAATCTTATGTAAACCTTAACTAAAGGTAGAATTATGCTTTTTTGCCAAAAAATAAGATTATATGGTAGAATATTGCATATGACTATAAAAACTTCATTTGCGAGTTTTGTTGGGAAATCATCAGCTTTTGTCTTGGAGAAATTTTTTAGACGTGGCTCAACTTTACCCGGCAAACTTGCGTTAAAAATTGATCCAAATATTCTGTCAGTACTGACAAAAAATTATGAAATTATTGTCATTACTGGAACCAACGGTAAGACACTGACAACAGCTCTGACGGTAGGGATTTTGGAGAAGGCTTTCGGTCCTGTCGTGACTAATCCTTCTGGTGCCAATATGATTACTGGAATCGTCTCGACTTTTTTGAAAGCGCCAAAAACAAGGAATCCTCAGAAAAAATTTGCAGTATTAGAGATTGACGAAGCAAGTCTTCCAAAAATTACAGAGTATATCAAACCCTCACTTTTTGTATTTACCAATATTTTTCGTGACCAAATGGATCGTTATGGTGAAATTTATACGACTTATGATTTCATTGTAAAAGGAGCTGAGAACTCACCTACTGCGACAGTTCTGCTCAATGGCGATAGTCCATTATTTAATTCTAAAAAATTGGTGAACAAAGTCAAATATTACGGTTTCGACCATGAGGAACACACTCCAACTCACGCTCACTACAATACCGAGGGAATTGTTTGTCCTAGATGTCATCACATTCTTGCTTACAAAATGAATACTTATGCTAATCTTGGAAATTATATCTGTGTAAATTGCGGATTCGCTCGCCCATCACTTGACTATAAGCTGTCAGAACTGACAGAAATCACAAATACTTCATCACGTTTTGTCATTGACGGAAATTCTTATAAAATCAATGTCGGCGGGCTTTACAATATTTACAATGCACTAGCTGCAGTTTCTGTTGCCGAATATTTTGATGTTCCTGCAGAAAAAATCGCTGCTGGTTTCAATGAGTCAAAAGCTGTCTTTGGTCGTCAGGAAACACTTGAAATTGATGGCAAAAAAGTCACAATCGTATTGATTAAAAACCCCGTTGGTGCCAATCAAGCCTTAGAAATGATGAAATTGGCAAACTATCCCTTTACCTTAATCAGCCTTTTGAATGCAAATTATGCTGACGGAATTGACACGAGTTGGATTTGGGATGCTAATTTTGAATTGCTCCGAGAAATGGAAATTGACCAGATTGTTACAGGTGGTGCTAGAGCAAGCGAAATGGCACGTCGGATGCGCGTCACTGGTTTTGATGCTGACAAGATTTCTGAACGTGACAATCTAGCCAGCGTTTTGAGAGACATAAAATCAGCCAAAACCAGCCATGTCTATATCCTTGCAACTTACACAGCAATGCTTGCTATGCGTGAACTTCTTTCAAAAGAACATCTGATTGACGGAGAAATGAAGTAATGAAAAAAATTGACGAGTACGAATATCCCAATAAAAAGCATTTCATAAAATCTGCACTTGGCTATAATCGTGGTGAAGTCGATTTATTCTTACGCCAGCTGGCTGAAAATCCCTTACCTTCTGAAAAAATCAAGAACAAGAGTTTTTCAAGCAGCGCTATGGGTTATGATAAACAAGATGTTAAGTTCTATCTTCAAGAACTCGCTGCTTACCGCTACAACATTGAACACGCAGATGAGCAAGAGCGCAAACGTCTTGAATCTCTAGCAAAAGTTGACCTTGCTCATCCTGATTTCAAAGTGGCGTTTCGAGGCTATAATCCTTGCGAAATTGATGAGTTTATCCAGAAAACACATACGCCAGAAGAAATTTATGAAGCTCATTTTACCAAGCAGTTCCGGGGCTATAACACTTATCAAGTTGACTTTTATCTTGACGCATGGATTCAAAAACTGAAAGGAAATTTATGACTTATATTTCACTAAAATCCAATCTTGAACATCCAAACTTTGAATTGACCGTCGCCCATCTCTATGGTGATTTAATGAATACTTATGGCGATAATGGCAATATTCTCATGCTCAAGTATGTTGGCGAAAAGCTTGGTTGCGAGATGACCTTTGAGATTGTGTCCCTTGGCGACAGTTTCGATAAAGAGCGCTACGACCTCGTTTTTTGGGGCGGTGGACAAGATTACGAGCAAGAAATTATCGCTGATGGAAGTCTGTCAGCACTGACAGAACCTCTAAAATCCTATATTGAAGCTGACAAACCTCTGCTTGCCATCTGCGGTGGCTATCAAATGCTCGGACAATATTATGTCAATGCTTCGGGTCATAAAATCGCAGGAACTGGGATTCTTGGACATTACACAGAAAACCTGCGCACTGACCGTTTTATCGGTGATATTGAAACACACAATGACGAATTTGGCGAAACCTATTATGGCTTTGAAAATCATTCTGGCATCACTTATTTATCGGAAGATGAAAAACCGTTGGGGCGTGTTGTCTATGGCGGTGGCAACAATCCAGATGATAATACCGAAGGATTGATTTATAAAAACACCTTCGGCACTTACTTTCATGGACCTATCTTATCAAGAAATAGCCGACTTGCTTACAGACTTGTCACTACTGCTTTGCGTCAAAAATATGGTCAATCCATTTCACTTCCAAGCTTTGAAGAAATTTTGTCAGATGAAGAAAAAGGACAAAACATCACTGATATTAAACGCAAATCCGAAAAATAGATGATCAGTTCAATACGGAGATTGATTCTGCGAATGAAGTCAAGACTAAATTCAAAGTTAGTGCTGCTTCATCCCCTACCTAAATAGGATCTTTAGTAGCTTACGGATATGCTAGTTGTTACAGCTAGGTAGGGGATGTTAGCACGCACTTGCTTTGATAAAAAATCTGTCAGTATACTGGCAGATTTTATTTCTTATATTGACACAAAAAACTTACTGACAAAGTGCTGTCAGTAAGTTTTTGATATTTCATGCTTTGAAGACTGAAATAATTTTCATCGCCCAAACTCAAACATCATATGCCAATCTCCTTGTTTAGTCAATGTGAACAACAAGCGAGGGAACGAGAGAGATTGGATTGTCCACACGATGAACGTCTACGTGCGAGAAGTTCAGATCTAGAGAGGCTGCATAAGAGTCGCTGTTGCCTGGAGAGCGAAGCCACATGTATTTTATCCCTTTGGAAGCGAGACCCTTCAAGTGCGCCAAAGCCTCTTCCGTCAAATCACCGTAAATTCCTTCACCATTCGACACATCAGACCCAGACATCAGAAAAGCCGTTGGCCAGCGACCACTAGCCGCGGTAGTAGGAAATGCCTCTGGCTGATTCAACCTCAAAAAAACTGAGTTAGAAAAACCACCCCATTCCCAAAAAAGAGTATGCGTGATCACATAGGGGCTAGCAGTTAGGATATATTTTTCGTAACTCGTCCCCCAAATATTATCTTCACTCCATTCCCGAAGAATTGAACGAACTAAACTATTATTATAACCATTAGCACCAAGAGAGCCACCGACAGGCAATCCTCGTCTCTCAAAATACCTATCAAAGGTATCGTGAAATCTAACGAAAGCAATACTCTCTCGCATCGCAATCATATAGTTCCCCTCTCCCATTTTCTCAGGGCCTTTAATTACCGACCACTTTTTACCCATAAAATCAATCGTTCCATCCCCATTATTCACTGGGGCATCTGGGTCAGGAGCAGGAGACCACTCTCCACCATCTAAGTTGAGCGCCGTGAGTCTTAGTTTCAAGGAAGAATCAAGCTCAACATACTTTGCCTTACTTCCTAACCAACCTTGCTGCCATTCAGATAACGTTTCTCCTTCAAAAGCTAAAGTACCTATCTCTCCATGACCAAAAGCAGAAAGACCTGATGGATTGGGCGCAGGAGAGTCCAACTCTAGCAAAGTTTGTCCAAATATCCCAGCCCCAGAACCATCGTCCGCATAGAGTTTAACTATCTCAGCCGCCTGAGCATTGTTTGGGATTCTTCCATAGAGGGCTAAGTTTTTCAACACTCCATTTGCTCCTGTCAATTTAAAATCTTCAACACTGACACGTACAGGACGACCTGAATGATTAGTCACTGTGTAGTTCTTTGATTTAACCACTAAATGTTGAAGCATAGGGTCAGAAGAAAAAAACATCTCTTGTGGTAATGTGACATTAATCCACTCCTCTCCTGTCGGAGGCTCAGGACTAACTGGATTGGTATTATCCCAGTTCAGTTTTTCACTCAATGGTGTGTTGATGATTTCGGCCTGAGTAGATAGAGCAAAGCAAAAAATCTCTAGAACCGCAAATAACATCAGAATTTTTAAAATCAGAAAAGTCCTATCCTTTCTCATATTTTTGCTCCCTCCACATCAGTGAAATAAGATTTATAATCAAAATCACCAAACCAAAAAAGTAAGGAGAAACCTCTCCTAGACTAGGCAATTTCCCTGTCGTTGCAGAAGTCTTGGGTTTCGCACTATTGACACTATTAGATGGAGCTGTTGATGAAGGGGGAGTAATCCCCTCATCAACAGCTCCTACCTGTCCAACAATCCTAATATCAGCCGAAGTGTCAGCCAAGACTTTACCCAAACCACCAAAACTCGTAAAAGATACTAACATTAACAGGATTAAAAAACTTACTTTTTTCAATATTAGGTTCCTTTTCTCGTTCTAAAAGTTATGGAAGAACTGGTGTGAATTTAAGTTTTAAACTTGAATCAATTTCCTTGTAGGTGTTGCTTTGCAAAAATCCTGCGTGCCAGTCTTTATCTGTGTTTCCAAATATCACAAATTTTTCTTCAAACTTTGGTGGTATTGATACCAACAACTCATCTTCAGGATGGGTAAGCGTACCATCAGCAATCACTTGAACTTCTGTATTGTTAGAAGGGTTAGTAGATTCATTTGTACTCTTTACCCATAAATCAGAAATATATGAACCAATTTCTGATTCGTTAGAATCATAATCAGAAACTGTAACATCAACTGATTTTACTGATAAATTTTGGATCGCATATTCTGCTGATTTGATGGACTCGTGATTATCACCAGCAGTAGATGAGAACACCACGGCTGTCGGTAATTTTACCTTAATCCAGTCTTCAGGGTCGATTGTTTCCCCACCTTCACCTGGATCAAAACCAATCTGCCCTTTAACGGTAATGTCTGCCGTATTGGTAGGTCCCACAATAGTCTGATTCGCTTTTACAGTAAGTGTTACCGCCGAAAGCATTGCGACTGTTGCAACTGAAAGTCCGAGTGTAATAAGTTTGTTCATCTTGTATATCTCCTTATATAGGTTTATTTTTTATATCAAGCACAAAATGTGCAATAATACCATTAGTTAATAAATCATGCTTTGCTCGAAGCTAGTCCTTTATGTTACGCTGATGACGACATCAACAACAGTCTGTCCTACTTCTTTTTTGGATTTCAAATCGTAAAAATGAATCTCAATCTCACCTTTATGTTCACCTTCGCTCAATTTTTGAGCCAACTCAACTGTTCGGATTTCATTTTCAGGTTTAATCATTCCTGATTGATAGAGTATTTTTCCTGACTCATCTTTTAAGATAGCTTCTTGTCCAGTCACGTTTGTAGGAAGATTTTGAACCCACATCTCTCCTGTTTTTCCATCGCTCGAAATCTTTACTTTCGGATAAACATTGATTGTGACTTGACTTGCATCAATCACTTCTTTTTCATATTTTCTAAGTTGTTCAGGAGACATTTTTTGTGCTACACTCACATCTGGGAAAGCTCCCGATAAGATGGGGGTCGGCTTATTCAGACGATTAAATCCTAAAAATCCTAACCCTACAAGTAACAAAAGTAACACTAAAATAAATATTAGTTTTTTTCTTCTTTTATTTTTCTTTATGATATTTTCTATCATCCTCTCTCCTTTTCCATAAAATGCGCATAGCGTCTTTGATAATAATTTGTAATTTCTGGGCTATTAAAAATCTGAAAGATTTCTAATGCCCTTTGCATTTGTGCGTAACCTTTTGTCTGGTCTCTAAAACTATAAATCCAATATCCCTTAGCTAGATTGAACAGATTTTTCTGAAACATGGATTGAATCAGCCCAAGCTCCTCTAATCGCTCAAAGGCATAGCAAGTATAATTGGTGTAGCCTCTATCAATCAATACTGCAAGTGAGCGTATCGCAGATAAGGTAAATCGCTCACAAACCTTAGAGCTCTCAAATAAAGGGTGTCCCTCCTTAAAGAAAAAATCTAAAATGCGGACAATATCATTTGAGCGCATATCCTCCACGACAAAGTAGAAAACACAAAACTCAACATAGGTCCAAACCTCCAGTTCAAGCAGATAGTCAGTCACTTCCTCGCTTTCTTGGTCCGTTAAACGCTCAAAGTTCGCCTTTGCTGTGAATGCCAAAATCAGTTCTTTCGAGGTCAAAAGTTGCTTATATAGTTCTGCGAGACTTTTGTTATCTTGCTTTTTGTCGGCTACTTCAATTTCTTTAAGGATTGTCTCTGCTTCGCTCACTGGATAATTCTCAAGCAAAGTAGAGTAATTCTCCAAGGTTTCTCCCATCGCTCTTAAAACACGATAGAGTTTGTCAAAAGCAATCATATTTTTTCCATTCTCAAAGTTTGAAAGTGTCGCTTTAGGACAGCCGACATTATCAAATGAACTCAGAGAAAAACCGCGACGTTCTCTAAGTGTTCTAAAGGTTTGACCGTATTTTAGGACTGAACTCATCTCAACCTCCTCCATCTACATATGATAATCTCATTTTTCTATAATCATATTTTAACATTCTTTTTTTTTTTTAATAATTATATGTTTTTGAAACATGAAACTAAGCTATAGCTGATATAATAACTATACACAAAACAAAGGACTTTCTTATTATTTTCCCATATTTAGAACGTTGTCTTTTGTTCTGCATTTGGGAAAACAAAAAAACACTGATTTTGCAATCAGTATTTTTTGAATTAATCAATTGATTTCAAAGCACCCAACATATCTACACGTTTTAATTTAAAATGAACAAATAGACTCAGAGCAAGCGTTGTTGCCATTGTAATCGTTGCAGACAAGAGTAAATTTGTCCACAATAATGCTGGGTTGAACATGACTAAATCAGGAGCGACCTGCTCAATAATAAATCGATGGAAGAAAGCACCCAATCCAAAACCACAAAATATACCAATGAAACTCAATAAAATCGTTTCACGATAAATATACATTGTCACTTCTCGGTCATAAAATCCAAGGACTTTAATCGTTGAAAGCTCACGAATTCGCTCAGAAACATTGATGTTTGTCAGATTATAAATCACTACCACCGCAAGTAAAATCGCACATATAATCAAGACGAACATGACACTATTCATTCCTTGCATAAACGCATCAATTGTATTGCGCATATCAATATTCTGTGAAATAGCTGCCACAGCAGGTAAACTCATCAACTTAGCTGACTGCTCCCGAACGTTACTCTCTTTAGAATCTGTAAGTTTAATCAATTGAGCATTTGCTGCAAAGCTCTTACCAAAAACGTGTTGATATTCTATTGGACTCATGAACAGATAATGTCCCATATACATCTCAGTAATGCCAGAAATGCGAATTTTAAACTGTTTATGGTCAGCATTTTCAACTGTGAAATAATCACCTACTTTAGCATTCAGCAAATCAGAAAGCTTTTCGGAAATAATCGCGCCTGAATCTGTTAAGGGCAACTTTTTCTGTGAAATGCGATTTCTTAAAGTAACATATTGTGAAAAATGATTCGTTTGATTTGGCACAATCATACTAATTTGTTGTGTTTCGTTATCATCCGTCTTTTTAGTCAATTGTTCAAAATGCACCGACAAATGTGAAGCAATCGTGTCCGAATTCAATTTTTTATCTAATTCATCACGCTCGCTGTTTGACATCTTCTCCTGCTCTACTGCAATCATGTCATAGTGCAAAATGTCACCAAATTGCCGACTCGCAAGACCCGAAATCGAATCACGAATCCCAAATCCCATCACAAGCAGTGCCGTACAACCTGCCACTCCGAAAATTGTCATCAGCATCCGTTTTTTATAGCGAAATAGATTACGAGCAGTTACTTTATAAGTGAAACTCATCCGCCGCCATATAAAACCAATTTTTTCCAATAAAATCCGTGAGCCTGCCTTCGGAGCTTTCGCCAAAAATAGTTGAGCAGGTGCCGCACGTAACTCCTGATAAACCACCCAATATGCAGGTAGCACACTACAAGCAATCGCAATCAAAAATGCTACGATTGTCCAAAAAACAGAAAAAGTCAACCGCAAATTAGAGAATGTTGACGAGGCAGTGTAAGCATTAAATACCGCAATCGGTAAAAAAGTATGCCCCAAAATTGTTCCAACCACTGCCCCACTTCCACTGGATACTAAGCCATAAATGATAAATTTCTGATGAATTTGTCGATTAGAATAGCCTAAAGCCTTGAGTAAACCAAGATTACTTCGTTCCTCCTCAACAAAACGAGTCATTGTCGTCAAACTCACCAAGAGTGCAATCGCAAAAAGCACAACTGGAAAAACATTAGATAATGTATCGATTCGTGTAGAGTCATCAAGAAAGCTCTGATAACCTGGATTCCCATCTTTACGATTATTAACAGTATAGACCGGTGCAACTAAACGATTGAGCGCCTCTTGTTTTGTCTGCAAGTCAGATTGAGCAGTCGTGATTTTTGCTTGTGCTTGTTTTATTTGCTGCTGTCCATCATCAATTTCAGCTTGCATCTCAGGACTCACAGGTAATCCTGTGGCCTCGGCAGCTGTGAGTTGCTGCTGTTGTGTCTCTAACTGTGATTTTTGCTGGGCAATCTGTTGCTCTTTTTGCTTTAACTCAATTTTTGCTGAATCAATCTGTTGCTGTGGTTTAGTTTTTAATGCTTTCAAACGATTTTCAGGCTGATTTTTGAGTTGATTTTCAACTTTTGTTTGATAATGACTTGCCAAATCATTATAGCGCACGTCATAGATTGATAAGCCTTGCATTCGAGTAAACGTCATTCTCGCAATCATATAGACGGAAGAATCAAAAGTATTTTTAGGCACCACCCCATAACCATTGAGTTGTCCGGTACCAATTGTTGTCCGGCCAAAATCATTTTTATCTACATACTCACTTGATTTAACAAATCCAACAATTTTAAATGAATGTTGGCGCAAAATATAATTTCCATCTGATTTTTCTTCCGTAAAATCAATGGTGTCGCCCAAGCGAAACTGTCCTTCATAAAGATAATCTAGTGCAATCTCACCCGTCTGTGTTGGCATCCTCCCTGCCTGCAGTGCATAGGTTGACAAATCTTGAGGAGGAGAAAATAAGCGCAAACTTGTATGTGTACCTTTGAGTAACACATCACGAAAATAACCAAACTCTACCTGCTTCACACCTGAAGTTGCTTTGATCAACTTTTGATCGCTATCATCTAATCCTAAAGTTGAAGTCACTGTCAAATCTGCCAACCTATGTTGTGTATAAAAGTGTTCTGCTGTTGCACGCATATTCGGTCCTGAAACCTTCAATCCCACAAATGCAAAAACACCCAGCACCATCAAAGAAAAAATAGAAAGAAAACGTCCCAAAGAACCAGTAATAGAACGTCTGACATCCTTATTTATTGTCTTTTTCGCCATAACTTACCACTCAATTCCCTCTATGTCTTCTGGATATTGGTTGATTGCGATAGCCTTGATTTTTCCATCATGCATCTGAATGACACGATTGGCAATTCTCGCAATTGCAGCATTGTGAGTAACAATAATGACCGTAGTTCCTTGTTTTCTTGTCCGATCCTGCAAAAGTTTTAAAATCTGTTTTCCTGTTTGATAATCTAATGCCCCTGTCGGCTCATCACACAGCAAAATCTTTGGATTTTTGGCAATTGCCCGTGCAATTGCAACTCGCTGCTGCTCTCCGCCTGAAAGTTGTGAAGGAAAATTATGAATCCGATGAGCAAGTCCTACGTCTTGCAGTACAGTTTCTGGGTCTAGTGCTGTGTCCACAATTTCTGAAGCTAATTCTACATTTTCTTTTGCTGTCAAATTGTTCACCAAGTTATAAAATTGAAAAACAAATCCCACAGCATACCTGCGATATTTAATCAATTCTTTTTCTGAAAAATGAGCAATGTTTTCTCCATCTATAAATAACTCGCCCTCATCACAGGTATCCATCCCACCCAGAATATTGAGTACGGTAGATTTTCCTGCCCCTGACGAACCTAAAATAACTGCCAGCTCACCTTTTTCAATTTCAAAATTAACATGGTCATTGGCAAAGATAACTTCTGAGCCCGTTTGATATTTTTTTGATTCATTGATGATTTCTATGAACGACATCTTTTACCTCTTTTCTTTCAAATTGAGCCCATCTTGTAAGCCTTTTACTCTAGATTATAACATACTTGTAGCCTAAGTCTTAGTGAAATCGAAAAAACTATGGTTCATCCGTTTTGAAGTGACTACTTCAAGTATAATGCAAAAATACCTTTCTGACGAGAAAGGTATCATTTTTTTATTTCCAAAAATCGTCAAATACGGTAATTGGCAGGTGGCGCTTATGTTGAGTTTTATTCCACCATGCTTCTATCTTGGTTACAGCCTCTTTGGGAATTGTTTTGCCTTCCAAATAATCATCAATATTGTCATAAGTAACACCAAGTGCTACCTCGTCAGCAAGCCCTGGTTTTCCATCCTCAAGGTCTGCGGTAGGTATCTTTTCGTAAATAGCAGGGTCTGCGCCAAGTTCTGCTAAAAGTTGTTTACCTTGACGCTTATTCAGGCGAAAAATTGGTAATAAATCTGCGCCACCATCACCAAATTTTGTAAAGAATCCTGTGATATTTTCGGCCGCATGGTCAGTACCGAGAACCGCTCCTTTGTATTCACCTGCTACTGCATATTGTGTAATCATACGTTGACGAGCTTTAATATTTCCCTTGTTAAAGTCTGAAACGCTGACACCAGCTTCTGTCAGTGCTGACAGTTGTCCGTCAACAGCTGATTTGATATTGACCGCAAGACTTATATCAGGTTTGATAAACTTCAACGCACGTTGTGCATCGGCTTCATCAGCCTGCACTCCGTAAGGCAAACGAATTGCAATAAATTGATAACTGTCATCACCAGTTTCCAGTCGCATTTCTTCAATAGCAAGTTGTGCCAAACGTCCAGCTAAACTTGAGTCTTGACCTCCAGAAATACCCAGTACAAAGGATTTGATGAAAGGATATTTCTTCAAATAATTTTTTAGAAAATCAATAGATACACGAATTTCTGCTTTTACATCAATCTCAGCTTTTACACCAAGTAATGCGATAATTTCATTTTGTAATGTCATAATAAGATGAGTCCGACTTCTCAGGAACGTAGTTTTTTATACTAGTTCATCTCTAAATCTGCTTACGCAGATTTGGTAGTTGAACTGTAAATATGCTGCCTTGCGACGATTGGGAAAAGCCTTGCTTTTCTTATCTGCCAGCTTAACACATTGCGTTTACGGCAAACTTTAATTTCTAAAAGTTCCTTTTAGAAATTAAACAGTATTAGAAAGTGGAAGTTCTTGGCACAGCCAAGATTCCATCTTATCTAATCGCTACGCTCAGGAGATGAACTCAGCTCCTTTCTCTTAGTATCATATACTGACAAAACTGTCAGTAAATATTTACTCTGTAAGTTCAATACGATTAACCCGATTATTGAACTGGCAGAATGGAGTAATCATCAGTTTTACTGATGATTCTGTCAGCATACTGACAGAATTATTCAAAGATTTTACTCATGTAAAACTCATCAATAAATTCATCATCAACACACATTGATTGACGACGCACGCCTTCAATGGCAAAACCGTGTTTTTGGTAAAGTGCAATTGCTGTCGTGTTTCTTGACATGACCGTGAGTTCCAAGCGTTTGAGCTTCTTTTCTTTTGCCCACTCGTCAAGTTCGTCGAAAAACCGTCCTCCCAAGCCTTGATGTTGAAAATCTTCTAAAACTCCAACTACAATATAAGCCGTCTGCTTAATCCGATTTGCCTTTCCACACTTTGCTGACAAATAGCCGACAAGTTTTCCATCAACCTCAGCCCCAATCAAATAATCCATTCTTGCAATCTGACCAATTGTTTCACCAAAAACAAACTTCCGTTCATCTGGCTCTAACATCATAAACTTTGTTTCTGTGTCTAGTTGCTTTTTTAACTCCCAAAAAATTTGGGCGTCAGATATATCTATCGCTCTTATTCTCATTTTTCATCCAACTTCATCATTGAAACGATTGTACGCACTTCAGAAATCAAGCGCATTTTATGATTCCACAATTCTTGTGACAAGTCAACAGGATAAGGCTGAGGATTCAAATCTCGCTTGTATTCATCCCAAAGTTCATCAAGATTTTCACGCGCAAAAGTTTTGATTTCGGGAAGGCTTGGCAAATCATAGACAAGTTCTCCATCAACAAATATTGGCTTTAACAACGGCTTCGCATTAAAATCACGAATGTTTTTGTTGATATAGGTATAGAGCGGATGGAACATATAGATTTCCTCATCTTGATCAGGGCGCTCATCACTAAATGTGATATAATCCCCTTCAGATTTTCCATCCGCCTTTTTGGTAATACGCCACACTTGCTTCTTACCTGGTGTAGACACTTTTTCAGCATTGCTTGAAAGCTTAATCGTGTCTTTCATCTCGCCTTGTTCATCTTCCATTGATACCAACTTATAAACAGCGCCTAATGCAGGCTGGTCATAGGCTGTGATTAATTTTGTCCCAACACCCCAAACATCAATTTTTGCTTTTTGCATCTTTAAGCTCAAGATAGTTGACTCGTCAAGGTCATTTGATGCGTAAATCTTTGCCTCTGTAAAACCTGCTTCATCCAATTGTTGACGAACTTTTTTGGAAATATAAGCCATATCCCCAGAGTCAATACGCACCCCTTGAAAATTGATTTTGTCGCCAAATTCACGCGCAACCCTTATCGCACTAGGCACACCGACTCTCAATGTATCGTATGTATCCACGAGGAAAACACAATCATGATGGGTCATGGCATAAGCTTTAAAAGCATCGTAGTCATTTCCATAACTTTGAACAAGTGCATGAGCATGGGTTCCGCTTGCCGTCAATCCAAAAATTTTCGCTGCCCGAACATTAGAAGTCGCATCAGCTCCACCAATGACCGCTGCACGTGTTCCCCAAATCGCAGCATCCATTTCCTGTGCGCGCCTTGTTCCGAATTCAAGCAAAGGATCATCACCAATAACCGATTTTATCCGAGCCGCTTTTGTTGCAATCAAAGTTTGGAAATTAATAATATTTAAAATTGCTGTTTCAACCAGTTGGCACTCCGCAAGCGAACCTTCCACTTGAACGATAGGTTCATTTGCAAATACAAGCTGACCTTCTTGCATCGCACGCACATTTCCAGTAAATTTGAGATTTTTCAAATAATCAAGAAAGCTTTCTGGATAATCAAGTTCTCGCAAATAAGCGATATCCGTATCAGAAAAAGATAAGTTTTTCAGATAATCAACCATACGCTCAAGTCCAGCAAAGACTGCATAGCCATTCTCAAAAGGCATTTGGCGGAAAAAAACCTCAAAAACTGCATGACGCTTGTGACGTCCAAGTTCAAAATAGGTTTGCATCATATTAAGTTGGTACAAATCGGTGTGCAGCGCGAGGCTGTCATCTTGATAAAGCTGTGGCATATTTACTTTCCTTTCGATTACTGCTGTTTGACAGAATAAAAATCCAGATAATTCCGTTCCAATTACAGTATTTAATACTGTTTATGATTGCCTTCCGTGCTTGATGTACTGCGTAGGATTTAGTAAGAACTGACCTAAACTAATTTTTTTAAGTTCAGTATGCGCTAGTTCCATTTTGAAATCCCGCAAAAATTTCATTACTAGTGACAATAATTGATAAATCATCGCGCTTGCTGAGTCATTTCTAATGTCTATTTTATCAAAATTATCAGTAAATTTGTACTTACAGAGCTATCAATAACTTACATTAATTCGTCAGTATACTGACAAAATAATAACCCAGCCATAACTCTCCAAAAGTTCCTTGATGAGTATTCAATAAATTTTCGACATTATCAGTGTACTGACGAAATTTTTAACTTAGCAAGTGCGTATTTGGGTTACGCTGTCGATGCTCACTACAGTGCTACGTGCTTCGTACACCGTTCTGTGAATGGTCTATGCAAAACTTCGTTGCTCCGCTATCCGTTTGATTGTCATTTGGCATTGGCTCTATTCTTGTCACTTTAGTGACCTAGAGATAGAGGACAAATGTCCTATGGTCATGCGAAGCTAGCTACTAAGGCCTGCATCTTCGCTTCGCTCCGCTATCCATTCGTTCTATTTTCGCTTCGCTACACTGTCGATTTCACTAAGCCACTAAAGTGGCAAGTTCAAGTCGCAATCCAGCAAAGCTGGCAAGACGAAATGGTAAGAGCAAAAGGCAAAGTACACAGTCGCAGTGGCAACCAACTAAAGTCGGAAGTTCAAATTGCAATCTGCTAAAGCAGCAAGGCGAAATGGTTCGCTACGGTGCATCAACAGTGTGATCAGGAGGGCGGAGATAGCACACACTATGCTTCGATAAAATATTTGCATTACAACATTAAGAATTTCAAAGACCAAACCAATATTATTTTGATAAAATTGTAGAAAATATATAATTTAGAATCTAGGTAATAGTATGACAACTACTCACACACACTATCATTTTGACCATGTTGGGAGCTTTTTACGTCCTCAAGCATTAAAGGAAGCACGTACAGCTTACGCAGATGGGAAAATTTCACTTGAAGATTTCAAAAAGGTTCAGCAAGAAGAAATTACAAAATTAGTGAAAAATGAAGCTAAAGTTGGTCTTAAAGCCGTAACAGATGGCGAATTTAATCGCTCATGGTGGCATCTTGATTTTCTTTGGGGATTGAATGGTGTTGGAACTTATGAACAAGAGGATTCTTACAAATTTCATGGGGCAAAGACACGAACAACTAATATTGAGTTGACTGGAAAAATTGCTTTTAATCCTGAGCACCCTTTCTTTGAAGATTTTAAGTTTTTACAATCTGTTCTACCAGAAGGAGTTGAACCTAAGGTCACTATTCCTTCTCCTTCATTGATTCCTAATCGCGACGGACGTTCAGACCGTTGGCCAGAATTTTATGCAACTTGGGAAGGATTTTTGAATGATTTAGCAACAGCTTATCATGAAACATTACTTCATTTTTACGAACTTGGTGCCAGATATATCCAACTTGATGATACGACATGGGCTTATTTGATTGCTAGACTCTTGGATGACCCTGAAAATCATGAAAAATATGTCAAAATGTGTGAAGACATTGTTTATGTCGTAAACCGTGTGCTTGAAGGGCTTCCAGAAGATTTGCGTGTGTCCACTCATATTTGCCGTGGAAATTTCAAGTCAACTTATCTTTTTGAAGGGAGCTATGAACCAGTCGCAAAATACTTGGGGCAATTAAACTATGATACTTTCTTTTTGGAGTACGATGATGCCAGATCTGGCAGTTTTGCACCGTTGCCTGAAATTTGGAATAATCGTGAAAATGTCTTGATTGTTCTTGGCGTATTTACTTCAAAACATCCAGAATTAGAAAAAGAGAGCGACATTAATGAGCGCTTGGCTGAAGCGAGAACATTTATTCCTCTTGAAAATCTTGCTCTTTCAACTCAGTGTGGTTTTGCCTCAACAGAAGAAGGGAATCAACTCACAGAAGATGAACAATGGGCAAAACTTGCTCATATCAAAGCGATTGCTGATAAAATTTGGAATTGAAATTCTGGATGAAGTCAAGACTTATTCAGTGAGAGCTTCGTAAAACATTTGTCCATTTTCTCTAGTCGCTATCTTCGCTGCGCTAAGCAAACGGACAGCGTAGCCGCTCGAAGTGCGGAGATAGCTTACTTCGATAAATCATCTATAAAAAAAGCTCTGTTGGGCTTTTTTTGGTGAGTAATCATGTGAAAAAGTTTTGAAGCGATTACTTCATTGGCAGGGGAAATGAGATTCCGACTAGGCACAAGGATAGATGATGTAGCTAAAAGTGCGGAGATAGCACGCACTTGCTAAGTTAAAAAGTATGAAGTCAAGACTTATTCAGTGGGAGTTTCGTAAAATATTTGTCCATTTTCTCTAGTCGCTAAAGCGACTGATAAAAGGGCAACTCGCCACTGAATTTAGTCGGACGAAATTCAAAGATTGCTATTCTGACTAGGTGCTTCAGCACCGTAACGAGGATGGACAACGTAGCCCGAAGTGCGGAGATAGCACGCACTTGCTTCGATAAAATGCTTCTTGAGCGAAATCTACTAAGCTTTGTTATAATGGACTTAGAGAAAAAAATGAAGAAAGTGAGAAACGTATGAAATTAACAGCACTTGGTGTCTGGGGAGGATATCCGACTCGAGATGCAGGCACAACTTCTTATCTTTTACAATCAGAGTCGGGTTTTAATTTACTTTTGGATTGTGGTTCACGAGCAGTAACAGAGCTTGAGCATGAATTGCAGCCGACTCAATTGGATGCGGTTATTTTAAGCCACTATCATGAAGATCATATTGCAGACTTGGGAGCTTTGCGGCAATATCGCCAGCTTTATCCACTAGGGCAAGACGGATGGGATGGGATGATGTTACCAATTTACGGACATAGTGAAAATGCATATGAATTTAGCAAATTAACTTTGGATAAGGTATCAGAAGGTCATGCTTATGATGTGGAAAAAGGAACGAAGGTTGGACCATTTGATATTACTTTTATAAAAACGGTACATCCTGTGACAAATTATGCGATGAGAATTAGCGAACGTAGGACAGGGCAGGTCTTAGTCTACACTGGTGATACAGGTTATTTTGAAGCGCTAAAAGATTTTGCGCGTGACGCAGATGTTTTGCTTGCTGATGTTTATTTTTTCAAAGACAAGTCTAAAATGCCTAATCATCTTTCATCTAGGGAAGCAGGAGAAATCGCAAGAGAAGCAGGAGTTAAACAACTGATTTTAACTCATTTGCCACAGTTTGGTGATCTGGATATCTTACTGACAGAAGCAAGAGAGGCAGCAGGAAATGTTGTCAGCACTGATTTGGCGGTACCGCATAAAAAATGGCAGTTTTGATGAAGCGTTTTAAAAAGCCAATCTTCATTATTATTTCTGTCATTATGCTGACAGCCCTTATCTTTGTTTCTATCAAAATCCGAAGCAATGTCATTGATTATAATCCTCCCAAAACTAAGACACAGATTGAACAATTAGTTAAGGCAAGTGCTGACAGTTCTAAAACACGCTTTGTCAGTGATGATAAGCATTATCAGCGAAATTTGTTTGTTTCTGACATTCATGGAAGATTAGCAGGTTTGAAAAAAACACTGACAGATATCCATTTTAGTAAAAATGACCGACTTTTTGTTTTGGGGGACAGTATTGATCATGGGCGATTTGGTTTTGATGTTTTACTTTATTTGCTGAAAACTTTGCCAGCTGAAGGTTATCACGTGACAGTCATGATGGGAAATCATGAGCAGATGTGGTTACAACTTGCTGATAGAGGTAAAACGGATGCGGAGCAACTTTCTGGTGCGATTGGTGCAGTTGATATTTATGAAGGAGCTCCGCCTAATGGCTGGCAGTATTCACTTGAGAATTGGAGAAAGCTGTCAGTTACTGACAGACAATTTTTACTGACAGAAATGAAAAATAATTTTGGTCAGCCCCAACAGTTGATTGAAAAAATCGGGAATCAATGGGTGGTATTATCACACAGTGCATTGATGAAGTTATCCTATAAAAAAGAGACAACATTTGATTTGTTTTGGGAACATTTGCCTGGTGATTCCTTTGAACGACGAAATAGTGTTGCAAAAACAGTAGGCGTGTCAAATGCTGATGTTCAGGTGTTTATTGGACATGTCAGCGGTAAGTTATTTGGCAAACATCCAAACTATATTTGTTTGGACGATACTATTGTCAACGGTACATTAAAGCAATTTGAAGCAGTTCCAGTCAAAATTTATTGTCTTGAACAACAGAAATTTTTAGAATAAATGAACTTTACATTAGAACAAAAAGAATTTTTTATGAATGAAGCCTTGAAAGAGGCTCAGAAAGCTGCAGGGAATGAAGAAGTCCCCATAGGTAGTGTGATTGTTAAAGATGGTGAAATTATTGCTCGTGGTTTTAATCGTAGAGAACTAGATGGTAAAGCAACTCATCATGCAGAAATCTGTGCGATTGAAGCAGCAAATCAAGTCGTAAATAATTGGCGACTATTGGATTGTGCACTTTTTGTCACGATTGAGCCTTGCGTGATGTGTGCGGGTGCAATTGGTTTGGCACGGATTCCACAAGTTTATTTTGGTGCGACTAATCCTAAGTTTGGTGGGACTGTGAGTCTTTATCAAATTTTAGAAGATGAGCGATTAAACCATCGCGTTCAAGTTGAAGCAGGCATACTAAAGGAAGAATGTGCAGCAATCATGCAAAACTTTTTTAAGAATAGACGAAAAAAATAAATTATGATATAATATCCTTGGAGCAATAAGTTTCTTACGAAGCGTGTCAGGACCTGACGGTAGCAGCACTAAGTTTGGAGCTTATGTGCTCTTTTTTGTTTTATCGAAGTAAGTGCGTGCTATCTCCGCCCTTCGGGCTACGCGATAAACATTTGTCCATCTTCTCTAGTCGCTATCTTCGCTGCGCTAAGCAAACGGACAAATGTTTTACGAAACTTCCACTGAATAAGTCTTGACTTCATTTCCTCATTTTTCATGAATGATTCATTATGATAATATTTACAAAAAGATGGGATTTTTTCTAGTGTCTAAATTCACTACGATTCATCACAGTCCACAATTTTATGGAGAAATTTTGGGGTTCCTTTGTTATACGTGAAATAAAAATATGGATAAAATTCTGTATTTTTTATTTTGGGTTACTTTAAAATGTTATTTTTTTTACGTTTTTAGAGATATTTAAGTTAACTATTGACAATTTTTTTATTTAGGTTTATTATGGGTTTATCAAAAAAGATTTAACGTTAAACTTAAAGAAGGAAATTTTATGGAACAAATGGCTCAAGGGCAAAGAATGGAGAAGAAAAAAGGAATATTGAGGGAAAAATTAAAGAATAATGCCTCACTCTATCTCCTGCTCGCTCCAGCAACGATTTTACTTATTATGTTTGCTTATATCCCAATGTACGGACTTCTGATGGCTTTCAAGAATTATTCGCCTGCTCTAGGAGTTTGGAGAAGTCCTTGGGTGGGATTGATGTGGTTTCAGCAATATTTTAGTTCTTACCAATTTTTGCCAACCATATTTAATACACTAAAAATTGCGCTATACAGTATAGCAATTGGATTTACTTTCCCCATTATTTTAGCTTTGATTTGTAATCAAATTCGAGTTCAGGCTTTTAAAAAGTTCTTTCAAGTGACGACTTATTTGCCTCACTTTATCTCGACAATGGTAATGTGCGGAATGTTGCTTTTATTTCTTTCACCTTCCTCTGGTATGATAGCAAATTTCTTACATTTATTTAACTTGAAAATGCCCGATATTGTAGGAAACCCAAATTCTTTCGCGAGTATGTACGTTTGGTCAGATGTTTGGCAGCATGTGGGTTGGAATTCAATTATTTATTTGGCAGCTCTATCTGCGATTGACCCTACTTATTATGAAGCGGCGACAATGGATGGGGCGACTCGCTTTCAACAAATGATTAAGATTGATTTACCACTTTTAGTTCCAACGATGATGATTATGCTGATATTGACGGTTGGTCAACTTCTTAATATTGGTTTTGAAAAAGTGTTACTTTTACAGAATCCTTTGAACTTACCTGGAAGTGAAATCATTTCAACCTATGTTTATAAAGTGGGCTTGCAATCATTTCAATATTCATATTCGACGGCTATTAATTTATTTCAAACCGTCATCAATCTGGTAGTTCTTGTAACGGTTAATTTTATTTCTCGCCGTTTGACTAAAACAGGATTATTTTAGGGGGATAAAAATGGCAAGCAAAATAAAAAAAGTAAAGAAACCGACAACTTTAAATGAAAAAATTTTTAATTTTGTCGTTTATGGTTTATCTGTTCTACTAATTTTGGTGATTATTTATCCTTTGTGGTTTGTTATCATTGCCAGTTTTTCAAATCCGGCAGATGTGGCAAGTGGTGCGGTATGGTTTTGGCCCAAGTCGTGGAGTTTAAAAGGCTACCAAGTCTTGTTTCAACAACCCTTACTTTGGCGCTCCTATTTTAATACGATATTCTATACCTTGGCGGGTACGGCTTTTGGTTTACTGGTCAATATTCCAGTAGCTTATGCATTGACGCGAAAAGACCTGTTTGGAAGAAAATGGATTTCACTTCTTTATGTTATTCCAATGTTTGTAACAGGCGGTTTGATCCCGATTTATTTGGTGACTAAAAATTTTGGCCTGCTTAATACGATTTGGGTGATGATTATCCCATTTGCTGTATCTCCTTATAATATTATTGTGGCTAGGACTTTCTTTCAGGAGTCTATTCCAGAGGGTTTATGGGAGGCAGCTCAAGTGGACGGTAGTGGAACTATTCGATATTTCTTTACAATTGTACTTCCTTTATCAAAAGCAATCTTAGCTGTTATAGGTTTATGGACAGCGGTAGGTATTTGGAATTCCTGGTTTAATGCTTTAATTTATTTGACTAATCCAAATTTGCAGCCCTTACAGCTTTTACTCAGACAGTTGTTGATTATGAATCAAACTTTACAGACACAAACCACAGGTGCTATGGCAAGTGAGTTGGCACAAACTTCTCAGATGATGCAATATGCTTCTATTGTTATTTCCACATTACCTATTATGTTAGTCTATCCATTCTTACAGAAATATTTTAATCAAGGGGTGATGGTTGGGGCTATCAAAGAATGAGTTTCTATTACTCTGAAATAGAAAAAATTGGAATCAAAATTAAATTATAAAATTAGGAGAAATTTATCATGAAAAATCGTAAGATTGCTATTGGGATTGGGGCTGTTACAGTCCTTGCTGCTGTGACTCTACTCTCAGCTTGTGGAAGTGGTCAGGCAAAAAGTAATTCATCTAATACAACCAACAAGAATTTTACCGTGGCAACAGATCGGTGGGCAGATTGGGGAACAGATTTTGAAAAATTCCCTAATCAGCTTGCTAAAAAGGCAGGAATCAAGGTGAATTGGGATGTTTATGTGGATGCGAATTGGGCAGATAAAAAAGCAACTATCCTCTCAAGTGGAAATCTACCTGATGTTTTTATGGGAAGTAATACTTTTACTGACCAACAAATTGCGCAAAATCAGAATGATTTTATTGATTTGAGCAAGTATATTAATGAAAAAGATATGCCAAATTTGATGAAAATGTTGAAAGATAATCCAGAGATGAAGGCAACAATCACAAGTCCTGATGGCAAGATTTACAGTCTTCCTAAGATTGCTCCAATGCGTCCAACAATTGCGAATCAGTTGTTTATCAATCAAAAGTGGTTGACTCAGCTTGGTTTGAAGATGCCAACAACTTATGACGAGTTTGTCAATGTGTTAGAGCAATTTAAGGAAAAAATTCCTGGAAGTATTCCTTATGCGACAGGAAACTGGGATCCAGTATTTTCTTATATCTTACCTTTCAATAATCGTCTAGGTGCTGCGGGTACAAATGGGATGGAGCTTTATGATGGTAAAGTTGCTTGGGCTTACGATACAGAGGAATATAAAGCCGGAATTGAAGCCATGCATGAAGCTTATACCAAAGGATTGATTGACCCTGAAATGTTTACAGAAACAACAACTCAGGCACAAAACAAAATGATGGCGACCACCGAAAAAGTGGGTGTAGCTGCAGGTTGGACAGCAGATGCAAATTTTGGTGCGAACGCTAAGGACTATGTTGCTTTGCCTGCACTCAAGGGACCTGACGGAAAACAATATGTGATGAGTGATCCAGATCATTTTAACCAAAGTCGTAATGAAGTATTGGTTACGACACATGCTAAAAATGTTAAAGCTTTGATGAAATGGCTAGATAGTTTTTACACAGAAGATGCTTCAATCCAAAACTATTATGGTGAATTTGGAGTGGGTACAGAGAAAACAGCGGATGGATACACAGTATTAAAACCTACTGGCGAAAATTCAGCGGATACTCAAGCTTGGATTAACTCACTTCGTGACTTTGGACCAAAAGTTTGGTCAGAAGGGGACAACAGTAAAGTCACTTATCAAGATCAAAACAATGGAGATGCTTTAAAACTTAAAATGGATGCAACGTTGAAGCAATATGCATTACCTGCCTTTCCAAATGTTCAATACACAAGTAAAGAGTTGAATACTATTGCTCAGGTTTATCAACAGTTGAGTGCTTATGCGACACAAATGCAGGCGCAATGGGTTACTAAAGGTGGTGTAGATAAAGATTGGTCAACTTATGAATCTAAACTGAAAGCGATGGGATTGGACAAGTTTATGAAAATCCAAAATGATGCTTACAAACGGTATGAAAAACAAGTTAATAAGTAGTCGTGTTTAGAAACTCTGCTTTTTCGGCGAACTACGCTTTGGCGCTCGGCTTTTACGCCACTCCGCTTCGCTCCAACGTCCATTCGCTCTACCTCCGCTTTGCTACGTTGTCGATTTCACTATCTCCACAACCTCGTTGCTTCGCTGTCCGTTTGCTTAGCAAGCAAAGCTTGCATCTTCGCTCCGCTATCCATTCGTTCTAAGCCAGCAAAGCTGGCAAGACGAAATGGTAAGAGCAAAAGGCAAAGCACCTAGTCGCAGTGGCAACCGACTAGATGAAACAACTAGCATATCCGTAAGCGATAAAGCGCAAACGGCTATCCTATAAAGTCGGAAGTTTAAATCGCAAGCGACTGAAGTCACAAGGCGAAGTGGCGATTAAATGAACGCAAAGCTAGTTCGCTTTCAAAAGCAAAACGAGTTTCCAAACAACTTTAATGAGTTGTATTGTCAGAGGTTTCCTCCTACCTCTGACTTTTCTTAGTGAGGGTGGGAGAAAATGGGAAAATTACTCAATGTTAACAGTCCTGTAATGCGGGTGATGGCGCGTGTCACAGATCTTGTGATTTTGAATACGTTGTTTATTCTGACAGCTTTGCCGCTCATTACGATAGGTGCAAGTTTGTGTGCTTTGCAGACTAATTTGCAGAAAATCTTGAGGCAGCGTGAATCAGGGTTGGTGCGCGATTATTTTCGGGTTTTTAAGCAGAATTTTAAACAGGCAACTTTATTTTGGATGGGAATTTTGTTGCTTGTATTTATTTTGTTTGCAGATTTTCGATTGATTAATCGTTTGCCGATTCCTGTTGAATTTTTGCTGGGAGTAGCTGCGGGGATTTTGGCTATTTTGTTAGCTGTGGTGGCTATTTATGGATTTGCTTATCTGGGACGGTATGAAAATTCAATGAAAATGATGTTACGAAACGTCATCGTTTTGAGTTTACAAAATTTATTTCAGACAATATTTTTATTGGTTTTTAATGGATTTGTGATTTATTTTACAATTTCTAGTCCAGAAGCACTTTTGACAATGATTTATGTGTTTACTTTTGGAGGCTTTTCAGTAGTAAATCTTGCTTCTGCAGTAATGATTAAGCAAGTTTTTGATAGAATAGAGAAAAATAAAAAAGCAGACTGACAGATTTCTGTCAGTGCTGACAGTGAGAAATAAATGGTAAAAAAATGAAGAATAATAAAATTATTTTTGAAAAGGCACGATTTACTGTGCTGACGGAGCAATTGATTCGGATTGAATACAGTGAAACAGGTCAATTTGAAGAAGGTCAGACGCAGATTGTGCAAAATAGGGATTTTCCCGCTGTGGACTTTGATGTGATTGAAAAGGAAAATTCGCTTGAGATTTTGACTTCCTCTGTGCATTTGTACTATACAGGTGGTGAATTTTCAAAATCAAATCTCTTTGCGGATGTAAAATTTAATTTCTCGGTTTACTCTAACCGCTGGTATTTTGGCGAAGAGATTGAGGATAACTTGGGAGGAACAACGCGAACGCTTGATAAGGTTGATGGGTCATGCCGATTAGAAGATGGTATCATGTCAAAAAATGGATATGCGGTGCTGACAGATAGCAGTTTAGTACTGACAGAAAATGGGGACATTGCAGGTCATTCTGTCAGTAGTGTTGATTTGTATTTGTTTGCTTACGGTCGTGATTATCGTAAGGCTTTACGTGATTATTATCTATTGACAGGACCGACACCTGCTTTACCTCGTTTTGCGCTGGGAAATTGGTGGAGTCGCTATTATGAATATTCAGCAGATTCATATTTGGCGTTAATGGATCGATTTACAGCTGAGAAAATTCCTTTGTCTGTTGCGGTAATTGACATGGATTGGCATCGAGTCAGCGACGTTCCAGCAAAATATGGTTCAAGTTGGACAGGCTATTCTTGGAATAAGAAATTGTTTCCAGAGCCAGAAAAATTTTTGAATGCTTTGCATCAACGTGGTGTAAAAGTGACGTTAAATGATCATCCTGCTGATGGTATTCGAGCTTTTGAGGATATATATCCTGTGGTTGCTGAGCGGATGGATTTAGATAAAGGATTGGAAGAAGCAGCAAAGTTTGACTTTGATAATCCGGAGTTTCGCGCCACTTATTTTGAGGATGTGCATGGACTTTTAGAGAAATATGGCACTGACTTTTGGTGGCTAGATTGGCAACAGGGCGCCATTTCTAGCTCTGGCGCAGATCCGCTTTGGCTCTTGAATCATTATCAATATGCAGATAGTTTGAAGAAATCGGGAAATGGAATGCTTTTGAGTCGTTATGCAGGTCCAGGCTCTCATCGTTATCCAATTGGATTTTCAGGAGATACAGTTATTTCATGGGCGAGCTTAGATTTTCAACCTTATTTTACAAGTACGGCGACAAATATTGGCTATACTTGGTGGAGTCATGATATTGGCGGTCACATGCAAGGTTCAAAAGATGCTGAATTGACACTACGCTGGATTCAATATGGGGTGTTTTCTCCGATTAACCGTTTACATTCATCAAAATCAGAGTTTACGAGTAAGGAACCTTGGCATTTTGATGCGGTTGTTGCAGCATCAATGAAGAATTTTTTAAGGCTTCGTCATGAACTCATTCCGTATCTTTATACTGCAAATCTCAGGACAGCACAGGAAGGGCGGGCACTGATTGAGCCGTTTTATTATGAATATCCGCTTGATGATGCGGCTTATCGGCATCCGAATCAGTATTTCTTTGGAGATCAGCTGATGGTTGCACCAATAACAAAGAAGATGAATATTGAGCTGCAAATGAGTGGAGTCGAAGTTTGGCTTCCTAAAGGAATTTGGTACGATTTTTTTACAGGTCAAAGATATGATGGAGATGTAGAGATAAAAGTATTCCGAGAAATCACTGAGATACCAGTATTTGCAAGGGCAGGTGCCATTATCCCTATGGATAAAAACCCTTTGAAGAATGAAGAAGTACCAAGTGAAATAGTCTGGAAAATCTTTCCAGGTGCTGATGGTCAGTATGTTTTGCTTGAAGATGGTCGAAAAACGACGGCTAGCATCACTGACGGGATTCTGTCAGTGCTGACAAGTTCTGACTTGCAAGATGATAGTTTGTCAGTGCGCAAACACTCGATTATTTATGGAGGACGTGAGGTTGCGACAAATCTGACGGGAGACTTTGAGTTGGATTTAAAAACTTTTAGTGCCGAATTTGACTGGGACTTCAAGGAAAATTTATTTAGACGTTTGGATATTGCAGAAATTGATTATGTTGATAAGGACGAGATTTTTAATCGTTTGTCAGTACTGACAGAGTTTGATAAGCGAGTTGCTTTTATCAAAAGTTTAAAAAATGTTGATTTACAAGATAATTTATTTGAATTACTTTATAGTGGAAAATAACGTTAAACCTCTGTATAATGATATGCAGAGGTTTAATTTAGCTTCTAATACTGTTGCACACAAACTATCTCTTGCAAATAAGAAGAACATCGCTTTTTCAAATTGTCGCAAGGCACGTACTTCATGCGCCGTTCTGTGAAAGGTCTGCATTCATTTCACTCCGTTAGCGAAGCTTGCAACCGCTATCCATTCGTTCTATCTCCGCTTCACTACACTATCTCCGCAACTTCGTTGCTTCGCTGTCCGTTTGATTGCCATTTGGCGTTGGCACTTTAGTGCCTTACAGCCAATGCCTTTTGCTCTTGCTGCTTTAGCAGCTAAGCAAACGGACAAATGTCCTATGGTCATGCGAAGCTAGCTGCTAAAGCAGCAAGAGGAAAAGAAAGCACCTAGTCGTAGTGGCAAGGAAGTTCAAATCCCAATCCAGCAAAGCTGGTAAGATGAAATGGTAAGAGCAAAAGGTGGTACAGTTGTATTTTATCTACTAAATCTGCTAGTAATGGATTTGAAAGTGAAACAGCACAAATAGAAATAAGAAAATAATGAAAAAAATCACACTTAAAGAAATTGCTGCGATGGCTGATGTATCCGTGATGACTGTTTCTAACGTCATTCGTGGCAAAGATGCTCGAGTATCACTAGAGACAAAAAATAAAATAGAGGCGTTAATCAAAGACTACCACTATGTTCCCAACCAAAATGCATCAAACCTACGTTCAGGAAAGTCGAAATTAATTGGTGTTTTATTTTATAAAGCATCAGGTGAAACCGACTTTACAGATCCGTTCATTTCGTCAGTGCTGACAGGAATCAAAAAAGTTGCAAATGAAAAAGGCTACTTTACGATGATTCATTCTGTTCATAATAAAAAGGGAATTGAAGATTTACAGCAAAATTGGGCCTTTGCGGGCTTTGTTGTGATTGGAGCCTCAAGTATAGAATTTGTAAAAATTGACCGAGCTATCTCAACGCCGGTCAGCTACATTGATACTTATTGGCAAGAAAATCAAGTTTTAGAAGAGAAAGCACGAAACTTTATTGGTACAGATGAAGAAAAAATTTCGGAAACGGTTGCGAATTATTTGAATGCAATGGGTCATGAGCGTGTGCTTTTTTATAGCTTTGAGTTTGATGAAGCGGAGCCTGGCGTCATTGAGAAACGATATCATGCTTTTTTGAAATATTTTAAAGGAGAAATTATACTGCTCTCTACGCCAAATCCTAGCTATCAAGCGATTTTAGAAAGTGTTGCACCCTACCTCATGGAGCAGCCTTTTACGGCAATTTATGCAACAGCAGATATTTTGGCAGCAAATTTAAACCAGATTTTTAAAGATATTTCAATTATTGGTGTGGATAATGCTCAATTTGACCAATTTATCTCACCAAAATTGACTACGCTTGCAATTAATCAGATTGAAAAAGGCGAAATTTCGATGTTGAATTTGATTGCTTCTATTGAAAAAGGAAGTTCAGCTGACTTTTACTCAGACAGCAAGCTCATTGAGCGTGATAGTGTGAGAAAACTTGAAAAATAAAATCCTACCAGGTCGCACCCTGGCAGGATTTTGTTTAGTTCATTTTTTATACTAGTTTATCTTTAATTTTACGCAGTAGAATTATTAGAAGAACTGCAGATATATTGCCTTTTGCTCTTGCTGCTTTAGCGCCAATGGCTATCCTATAAAGTCGGAAGTTCAAATCGCAATCCAGCAGAGCTGGCAAGGCAAAATGACAAGCGCAAGAATGGGGTTGCGTGAAAACGTAAAAGCCATAGGGTTGAAGTGATTACTTCATTGGTGGGGGATTCTTTCTCCTCCACCAATGTTAGTAGAACGAAAGCAGAGCTTAGTGCTGCTTATCCCACCACCTTATAGAGGTGGGGGAATTAGCACGCACTTGCTAAGTTAAAACTTAAACAGTATTAGGCACGATTGCGTTGACCACAGTGACCTGAGCAATCAATTGCTCTTTTTCATCTGTCACTTTAATCTCCCAGACGTGAGTGTGTCGACCTTTTCTCAGAAGTTGTCCTTTTGCAATGACAAAACCTTGCGCTTTTTTAGGATGCAGGTGGTTAGCAGTGATGGTCTGCCCGACGGCAAATTCATGTGTTACAATCAGTTGATTGCTTGCCATTCCTGCCGAAATTTCGCAAAAAGCAAGCGTTGCACCGCCATTCAAAAAACCTTGGGGTTGAGCATGAAAATCAGAAAGTATCATGCGACTGACAAAATATTTAGCACTTTTGTCAGTACTGATAGAGCTGTTTGTCTGGTCAGTAAATAGCTCAAAGTCACTGATATTCAGCTGTTCAATCATATTCATAGGAAAAATTCCTTTCTCAAGATGTGAAATAATATTGGAGGTTATGAAGCTTGAGGTGATTACTTCATGGTGGAGGATTTTCCCTCACCAATGTTAGGGTACAACCTCTAGGTGCAACACAACTATCTTCGCTTTGCTACGCTGTCGATTTCACTAAGCCACTAAAGTGGCAAGTTCAAATCGTAATCGACCTGTACGCAGCTGAAGCTGCAATGGTCTGCTTAACGGATTACACCTCGGTTTCACTTCGTTATCCATTCGTTCTATCTGCTGTCCACACCACGGGTATCCATGCTCACTACGGTGCTACGTGCTTCGCGCGCCGTTCTACGAACGGTCTACGCAACTTCGTTGCTCCGCTGTCCGTTTGATTGCCATTTGGCGTTGGCACTTTAGTGCCTTACAGCCAATGGTCATGCGAAGCTAGCTGCTAAAGCAGCAAGAGCAAAAGGCAAAGCACCGAGTCGCAATGGTTCTCGCTAAGTGGCTAAAGTCACAAACCGCTAAGACCATAGGCCGTAGAGCGAATGGATAAGGGATTCCAAAGGAGGCGGAGATAGCAAGCGCTTGCCAAGTTAAATTTTACGGATTTCTGGCACTCTGAACTCAGTTGTTCTTATTGTAGCACGTGAAAACGCATCTTCATTGACAGCAACTCCAATCCCTACACCAGTTGGCACTAACATCCAGCCATTAGGAAAGGAGATTTCAGGGTTAATCAAATCCTCATCAAAATAATGCTGAGAATCAGAAAGGTCTCCAGCCATTACATTTCCAGCTAAAGCGGCAAGTTGCACATGCAAAATTTTAGAAATTCCAGACTCCACCATGCTTCCTACCCAGAAACCAATCTTCCGGTGACGACAAAAATCAATCGCTTTCATCGTCTGATAAAGCCCACCAAGACGACCAATTTTAATATTAAGCATAGTTTTTCCAGGTAATTTTGCAATTTCTGTCAGTTCTGACAGCGTTTGGACAGATTCGTCAAAACAAAGCGGCGTTGCTAGTCGTGATGAAATTTCTGTCAGTTCTGACAGATGCATAATATCAAAAGCTTCCTCGATACAAACCAGATTGAGTTGGTCAAATTTTTTAATTTCTGCCCAGTCATTAAGCGAAAAACTTCTGTTGGCATCCACTGCAAAGCGGATTTGAGGGAATTTCTCTACAAGTAACTTTGTCCGTTCAAATCCATCTTTAGGACTAATTTTTACCTTGATTCGACCAACTCCAGCTTGTACAAGTTGGTCAGTTTCTTTGAAAAGTTGTTCAAGTGGCATATCACCTAGGACAGCACCACGAGGAATTTTTTCTTGTAATTTTTCTTGGAAAAGTCCAACGATTAAATTCTCATTTTTTTCTTTGAAATATAAATCTAAAAGTGCATTTTCAAGTCCAGCAATCGCCATAGGTGAAGCATTGTCAAAGCATTGATGAATATCAAATGGATGAGAAATGGAATGAGCCAAAAGCTTAGGGATATAATCTTTTTCTAATTTTTCCCAAGAAGCGTCAAAAGTTTCAGAGGTATAAAATGGTGTGGTAAATGAAACAACTTCTCCAAACCCAGCCAAACCTATATCGTCTTCAACCTTTAAAATAATGGTGTCACGGTACTTAACCTCTCCCTTAGCTGTTTTAAAATTAAACTTCATTGGTAGTTGGACATGAGAGAGTGTGATACGATTTATTTTCATACTTTTAAATCTTTTCTTAATATTTTTCCAGAAGCATTCTTAGGTAAGCTATCCATAAAATGAATTTCATGAGGAAGCTTATATTTTGCTAATTTATTTGCCATAAAATGAAGTAATTTCTCTTCAGAAGAGTCACCTACAACAAAAAGCACAGGGACTTGACCCCAAGTCGTATCAATTCTTGGTACTACTGCACATTCACGGATTTCTGGAAGAAGATAGACCAAATCTTCGATTTCTTTGGGATAAATATTTTCCCCACCAGAGATGATGATATCTTTTCTCCGATTTAGCACATAGAGAAAACCATCAGTATCCAAATAACCAATGTCACCAGTATCAAAAGCCTCACCATAGGGAGCTTTACCTAGATAAGCCTTCATAAGCATAGGAGATTGTAGCCAAATTTCGCCTGCACCTGTCTTGTCTCGATGTCGGATTTCGATTTGAACATCAGGAAGGGCTTGACCAACAGATGATATTTTCTCAGGAAATTCTAAAATATTAAAGGTAACAGACTGTGAAAAACTCTCCGTCATCCCGTAAGTTTTATAGACAGGAAGTCCAAGTTTTTGACTTTTTGAAATCAAAGGTTGAGGAATAAACTCACCTCCCAGCAAAATCATCCGCAAATTGCCTTTAGACATTTTGTCTATCATCCGATTTAACATTGTAGGGACAAGTGACATCATATTAATCTTATGCTCATCAATAAGCTGTAAAATCTCATTTTCATCAAACTTAGATAAGATTGTGGTGGCAGTTCCATTATAAAGCGAGCGCATGATGATTGAAAGTCCACTGACATGAAACATAGGTAGGATGACCAGCCAGTTATCTTTTTCTTGCAAACCTATGGTAAGCTGTGAAGCTTTGACATGACTGGAAATCATCCCCCAAGTAATTGGAACAGATTTGAATTTTCCAGTCGTTGCACTCGTGTTCATGATGACGGCAATTTTATCATCAGAAAAACTCTGTTCCAATTCAACCTCCGAGGAAGGAGTATCTTTAATTTTTGAAAAATTGATACTTCCCGCAACTTTTCCCACTAAATCATCAGATGTAAAAACGCAATTTATCTCTAATTCATCGAGTTGTTCGCTCAACTCATGCTCTGTCAGATGAGTATTTAAAAGCAATATTTCCTTATTTAAACCTAGTAATGCAAAGAGGACAATCGCCATTTCTACTGAGTTCTCAGAAAGCAGAGCTACTCGAGATTCTAAGGCAACAATTTCTGAGAGATGTTCCGCCATTTGCTTTGTTTGATTGTAAATAGCTTTGAAAGTCAGTTCGTTCAAAAAAACTTGATTGGGCCGTTTCTCAGCTTGTTCTTTTAACCATTTCATATAAAAATTTTAACAAAAAAGCGCAAAAAAAGCGCTGAATTGACACATCACTCTATCTAGTAAGGAAATTTCGCCTCTATTTGACAGAAGTGAGTGATGTGAATTTAGCTACTTTCTACATTTTATAGTTGTCATGAACGACCTACACCAAGTAACCAACAAAGCCGCAAGTCAGGTCACAAGTACAAATCTTGCTTGTGCATTTTTGTTTCATGGAAATTTAGGGAATTGGTCAAAATCAGGCTTACGTTTCTCTTTGAAGGCATCACGACCTTCTTTGGCTTCATCGGTGGTATAGAACATCAATGTTGCATCTCCTGCAAACTGTTGAAGACCAGCTAAACCATCAGTAGCAGCGTTCATTGAGCCTTTGAGCATTCGAAGTGCCATTGGTGAGAGTGCAAGCATTTCCTCAGCCCATTTGACCGTTTCTTCTTCAAGTTGGTCAAATGGCACGACAGTATTAACCATTCCCATATCCATTGCCTCTTGGGCTGTATATTGACGACAAAGGAACCAGATTTCACGTGCTTTCTTTTGTCCCACCATGGCAGCGAGTAGCCCTGCGCCATACCCAGCATCAAAGGAACCAACGCGAGGTCCAGTTTGCCCAAATTTTGCATTGCTTGATGCAATAGTGAGGTCACAAACAATGTGGAGAACGTGCCCACCGCCGATTGCAAAACCATTAACCATTGCAATAACAGGTTTTGGAGTGATACGGATTAAGTGTTGAAGGTCAAGTACGTTTAGGCGAGGAATTTGGTCTTCACCAACATATCCACCATTGCCACGCACTTTTTGGTCACCACCAGAGCAGAAAGCTTCTTTGTCTTCACCTTTTCCGTGATTTGCTCCAGTCAAGATAATGACACCGACATTTGTGTCATCACGTGCCACACTAAAGGCATCAATCATTTCAACCACCGTTTTTGGACGGAAAGCATTACGGACTTCTGGACGGTTAATCGTAATTTTTGCGATACCGTTGTATGTTTCATAGATAATATCTTCGTAGTTGCGATTAAGCGCAACCCAGTTAAATTTTGACATAAACTTTTCCTTTTATTAGTATTTTTTTATCGAAGTAAGTGCGTGCTATCTCCGCTCTTTGGGCTACGCGATGAAGTCAAGACTTATTCAGTGGGAGTTTCGTAAAACATTTGTCCATTTTCTCTAGTCGCTAAAGCGACTGATAAAAGGGCAACTCACCACTGAATTTAGTCGGACGAAATTCAAAGATTGCCATTCCGACTAGGTGCTTCAGCACCTTAGCGAGGATGGACAGTGTAGCGAAGCGGAGATAGTGCTGCTTTATCTCCGACCTAAGAGGTCGAAGTATTAGCACGCACTTGCTTCGATAAACATTTGTCCGTTTTATCTAGCCGCTGAAGTGTCTGATAAAAAGGCTGTCAATGCTTGTTTGGTTAAATGAACAGCGTAGCAAAGCGGAGATGACAAAAAATCATTCCTTTTCATTATAACACAAATATTCTGTCAGTATTTTATTGTAAATCTCAGGATTTTCCAGATGGATATTATGACCAACATGCTCAATATTGATTGTTTTAACATGAAGATAGGGAGCAAAAATTTCTCTTGCAATCTGAGTATATTTGGTATCCAATGTTCCCGAAAGATAAAGGAGCTCTGTGTTTATTTTATCAATTTTATCAGAAACATCTTTAAGTTGACCTTGTCCAGTTGCACGCAGTGTGTTAGCAAGTGCGTGAGGAGAATTTGCAGCGCGACGTTGCCAGATTTGCTGCTGTAAGCGCTCTGACAGCTTTTTTTGACTATCAAAAAGGGCTAAATTTCCCCAGAAATCAGCAAACCAATTTGAGCCATTTGTAAGAATCTTTTGAGCGAGCGCCTCATCAGAAATTCGCCGCTTTTCACGTTCAATATCTGATGCCAATCCACTTCCTGTTGATTCTAAAATTAAATGCTCGACAGGAGCTAATGGAAAAGCAAGACAATAGCGTAGCGCCATCCGTCCTCCCATTGAATAGCCAAGAAGACTAAAAGGTTTTCCGTCAGCATACTGACAGAAAAGTTGATGAAGGGCTGTCAGTATATTTTCGAGTCTATAAGGTAAAAGCGTGCGAGGTTTTGATGAACGTCCGTGTCCGATAAGGTCAATGGCAAAAATCTGATAGCCTGAAACATCAAGCAAATCCCACGTGCTAGAGTCCTCCGAGAAACCATGAAGTGCAAAAAGAGGTTTGCCGCTGCCATGAGTTTTTACCGCGTATTTTAAGCCGTTAATTTCAAAAATTTGTTCAGTAAAATTCATTTTTCAGTGTATTTCTTATGAAGTGTAAGACTAAGGTCTTTGTCCGTTTTAATTTCCAGCAAATGAATACCGCTGGTTGCGACAGAATTCTTGAAAATTTGGTCAAAATCGTCATAACTATCAATCAAATGATAATCCAAACCTGTCAGTACTGACAAAGCTGAAAAATCTAGCCCATGAGGTGTGGAAAAAAGATAATCAAAATTCGGAACACCTTTTTGCGCCAAATGATGAAAAATTCCACCACCATCATTGTTGAAAAGGACAATCGTTAGATTAAGTGCGTGCGTTTTACCAATGATTAGACCATTGAGGTCATGGAGCATTGATAAATCGCCAGTTAAAAGAATGGTAGGTAGACCAGTGGTTGACAAACCAAGTGCCGTTGACTCTGTACCGTCAATTCCATTTACGCCACGATTTCCAAAAAGGCGTGCTGTTGATTTTCTTTTTTTCCACCAATAATCAACATCACGGATTTCCATACTATTTGAGATCAGCATTTGTCCGTTTTCAGGGAAATTTTCCTGTATGTGATAGACATAGCGTCCCTCAAAAGCTTTTGACTCACTTGCAACAGTATCTAATTTTTTTCTCATCTGTTGTTGTGATTTCTGCCATTTTGTCAAATAGGTTGAATCTCTGTTTATAAAATGAATGGATTCAGCAAAAGATTGAACATCACTTTGGACCATATATGTTGTCGTTTGTGAAGGATTACGATAAGAAAGTGAAGGGTCAACTTGAACAAATTCACTATCTGCATGAAGTTGGATAAATTGTTGAACGCGTTTGGAAACAGGAATTTGTCCAAAGAGTAAGATAACATCAGGTTTCAATGATATCTTTAGCTCAGTATCCGTCAAAAAAGCATCATAGCTATCAATGATATTAGGATGATTACTTTGACGCAGATTTGATAAAGGGTCAGCTAAAATCGGTGCTTTAAGCCGCTCTGCCAATTTTAAAACGGCTGCATGATAGTCTGATAAAGTATCAGGTCCAGCTAAAATTAAAGTTTTCTTAGAAAAAATCGATTCATCAAATGTTGCAACGATTTTGGACGACGCGACTCGGAAAGGATGGACAGAGCGCCCTTGCGCATAATATTTAGAATTTAGCTCAGGTACAAGTGGGTCACGCAAGGGAACATTAATCTGTACAGGTCCAGCAAGAGTATCTATCGCAGCCAAGAAGGCACGCTGTGCGACTTGCCTAGGATAAGTCCAAAAGTTTTTTTCCTGAGGAGCTTCAAGATTTTCATAGTGATTCACAAAATGACCAAAAAATCTTGTCTGATCAACTGTCTGAGGCGCGCCGACGAATTGTAACTCAGCGGGACGGTCAGCGGTTAGTACAATCAGTGGAATACGACTCGCTCTTGCCTCAGTGATTGCAGGGAAATGATGAGCGCCAGCAGAGCCAGAAGTACAAACAAGTACAACAGGACGATGCTTTGCCTTAGCAATACCCAGAGCAAAAAAAGCAGCAGAACGTTCATCAATATCAACATAAGTATCATATTGTTGATATTCTTCAAAAAGCATAGCGAGTGCTGTTGAGCGCGAACCAGGACTAAATACTGCCTCGCGTACTCCCAAATTAAATAGCTCATCCACAAAAGGAGCCAAATATTCATTAGTCATTATTATCTTTCTCTCATAAAGCTTCTAAAATCGTTTTTAATTTTATTTTTGTTTCATTAAATTCATCAAGACAATCAGAACTTGGAACAATACCACAACCTGCATAAGCATGAAGTGTATTCCCCTCAATGAGTGCAGAACGAATTCCAACCACGATTGTCCCATTTCCTTTAGCATCAATAACACCAATAGGAGCTGCGTAAAGCCCACGTTCATAGGTTTCATAATTCCTGAGAAAATTTAGTGCCTCATCTTTAGGCTCTCCCCCTAGTGCAGGAGTTGGATGGAGATGTTTGGCCCAGTCAATGAGTGAACCATCTTTGTTATCTGCAGTTAGCACTGTCTTGAGATGATAGACATTTTTTAATGTTATGATACTCGTCTGACCCACTATCACACGTTCTGCACGTTCAAGAAGACTTTGACGAATTTTCTTGACTACAATATTATGTTCATGCAAATTTTTAGAATCATGGAGAAGGGCTGTATCATTCAAAGGTAGTCTAGGCATCGTTCCTGCTAAAGCAAAACTTAGAATTTTTTCTTCCTGTTTTTGAACAAGAATTTCTGGGGAAGCACCAAGGAAGATTTTTTCTTCTTTTTGATAAGCGAAGATGAAACAACCAGGATTATTAGCGATTAATTTTTGCAAGATACTTTCAACATTAAAACCAGTATCAGAAGTAAACTCAAGTTCGCGTGAAGCAACAATTTTTTCACTACGATGCTGGGCAAAATTTTCTTGAATTTTGTTAAAAAGTATTTCCCATGACTCAAAATCAGAAGATTTTTCGGTTACATGGTGTGTGATGAGCGGAAATTTTCCTTCTTTAATTTCAGGACTCCCGTCGACTGAAAGCATATAGGATTCATGATTATTTTTTACAAAATAATGTTTGAAAACTAAAGTTTCTCCACCAAAATCTTCCCAAAGTTTCCCTTTAATTTGATTAAAAAAACTCTGAGTGTAGAAAGCATAAGGATAGGAGGCATTAGGCGCTTCGATTGCTTCAAGACGTTCACAACCTATAATCAACTGATTTTGTGCACTGTCATACCAAAAGAAACGCTCTCCGCTCTCAAAATTGGCCCAAAAAGATAAGGGATGATTTAATATTAAATTTGTTTTTATATAGTTCATTTTTTAAATACCAATATGAATTATAACACAGGACATAGTAAAGGGGGAAACTTTGTAGCTTTAAAAAGTATATTTGTATAGACCAAAACTTTGTGATAAAATATTCTTAGGATGACAAAATTTCCAAGATTTCAAATCCTGCTATTAAAATCCTCTGTTAATAAGCAGAGGATTTTAATTTTATGTGAATCCAAAAAAAGACCAGTGCGGTCTTTTTTTATTCTTGATTAAAATTCTCTGTATCAAACTCTGGAATTTGTTCCCTTAAACGAGAAGCAAAAGCTTCAGCACCAAGCACCTTAAACGCAGTTACAATCTCATGCATTTCTAATAGTGCTTCCTCCTTATCTTTCGTATAAAAATGAAAAAGCGCTAATTTAAATTGTAGGGTTCCTTTTTGGAAAATATAATGCTCTGGAAATGGATTGACACTCAGATACTTTTCTACTCTGTCTAAAAGGTCATATTCTTGTTTATAAAGTAATGTATCAGTAAGATTTACTAGAGCGATATAAGTATATAAACGGATATTGAATGTCACGACTGAATAATTGAAAGGGTCTAATAAGCGCTGTAAAAATAATCGTAAATCTGCTGTATCAAAAAGATAAAAGGCTCTGCCACAAAGCTGGATTTCAAACTCTCCCCAAGTTTTTGTAGAAAGTAAGTATTGTTTAAGATTAAAAATTTCTCTCTCATCAATTTTATAATTGGAATCAATCTGATGAAGGAGTGCTTTAATACTTGTTATCTGCAGTTGGAGACTGCGAGAAATAGGAGAACTATGCCCTTGTCGCTCTAAATTTTTTAAAAATGTTTCAATTTCAAGATAATTTCTATTGTCAAGTGCAGTAATAATATTAAGCATTGAAATTGAATAAGAGGTTCCAGTCGTTTCCTCTAATCGAGTAAAGTATTCCTGAGGCGAGAGATTCATTTTTGAGAGAAGGTGAAAAAACTTGTCAATTGAGAGATTCACTTGTCCATTTTCAAATCTAGATAATGTAGATTGAGAAATATTACTATCGGTCAATTCCTTAATTGAGAATCCCTTTTGTAATCGGAGAATTTTAAAAACAGCACCATAATTTTTATCCATTGATTAATTTTAAAATTTTTTTAAGTAATTAGTAAGCTATAAATTACAAAGTTAAATAACAAATTATGCATATATGCCGTGCGTTTTCGATTTAAACCTTAATTAAGTCGAAAAATGAAAAAAATGTAAAATAATAATCCTACTTAACCATTGATTTAAGAAAAAAACATTGATATTATTGAAAAAACAAGTCATTTGAAATTGTTTTGAAATAATTAACATATGACGAAAGGACTAGAAATGAACCAGAAGAACATCAAAAAAGTCTTAGTGGCAATCTTGCTTACACTAACATTATTTCTAGGAATTAAGATTACTTATGCGGCAACTTCTGATTTCACCGTTAGTCCGTCCATTCCTCAAAATCAAGTTGAAGGAAATCATGGTTACTTTAATTTATTGATGAAGCCAGGAACAAGCCAAGAGATATCAATTAATTTAAGTAACACAACATCACATTCTATTACAGTTGAAATGTCATTTGCGCGTTCAACTACAAATGGAAATGGTTTGGCGATTTATGATACTACAACGGCTAAAGCAGACGATTCATTAAAGTACAACATTGAAGATTACGTTAAACTTCCACAGAAAGAGATAACACTTGCTGCTCATTCTCAGACAGCAGTCGTCTCAAAGGTAACAATGCCAACTAGTGATTTTAATGGAGTTTTAGCAGGGGGATTTGCTTTTAAAGAAAAAAGCTCAGAATCATCGTCAAATCCTAAAAATGGGGTTTCAATTATTAACGAATATCGTTATGTTATCGCGCTTGTCATGCAGCAAAATACAAAAACTGTTTCTCCCCAACTCCATCTCAACCAAGTTGAAGCTTCACAAATTAATTCAAGAAATATTATTTCTGCCAATCTTCAAAATTCTGCATCAACTTATCTTCAAGATATGAATGCGTCAGCTACGGTTAAAGGAGTCACACATCCAGAATTAAAATATAGCTTTGAAAATTCAGAGATGAAAATGGCTCCAAATTCCAATTTTGATTTAGCTATTCCAGTATCTATTCAAGGTAATATGGCTAATCAAACTTCTAAAGCACTGCAGCCTGGGAAGTATCATCTTTCTATGACAGTCTATGGTGTAAAAAGTGCAGAAGGGCGTTATCAAACAACTGTCAATGGTCAAACTGTAAAGTACGAATATAAATGGAATTTTGAAAGAGACTTTGAGATTGCAGGAGCAAAAGCGAGTAAGCTCAATCGTAGTGACCCAACAGTACACTATAAAGAACCAATGAATTGGTTAATGATTATTGGAATTGCACTCATTCTTATCGTGGTGCTGTTGATATTCCTAGTCTTTATCTCTAAACGTAAAAAAGATAACCATATACAGAATGACGACTAGAAGCTAATGCTAACAAAGAAAGGAAGAGAAAACTTTGAATAAAAGAATGAAAAAATTTTTTATCTCCATGGGGTTCTTAATAGTGATTGCTTATCCGCTCTCTATCTCCGCTCAAGAAGCAACCGTGCGTACGACTCAAGGAACAGTTGGTTTCACTGGTACCTTTCCTTCTAAGGAAAAACCAATATCCAGCTCATCTCAAAAGCCGATAGCGAGTTCTGGGAATAAAGAACTTCCTAAAACGGGAGAAAGCAATGCATCATCTATGGAATGGATAGGGTTGGGATTACTTAACCTGACTGCTGGACTGGTCTATTTAAGAAGAAGTAGATAAGCCCAATATTACTTAACTTGATAATTAAAAATTTTAATTATATATTTCACAAACGAAGGAGAAATTAACATGAAAAAAGCAATTACGCTTTCCGCATCAACTCTTGCTCTTCTTGTAGCAGGAGCAACAGGAGCTTCAGCAGTATCTGCAGCTTCAGTTACAGCTACTCAATGGAATTCAACTGGAACAGTTGCATTCACAGAAAATACGACAACACCGCCAGATGTTACAAATCCAGAAGTTCCAGGAGAACCTGGCCCTGGAGGTACACCAGGTGCTTTGGCGATTGACTATGCTTCTGATCTTGATTTTGGTACACACGAAATCTCAGCTTCACAAGCGACTTACTATGCAAACCCAGATTCAACAGCATTTAGTAAACCAGTTGCAGCATTTGTAGAAATGCATGACCTTCGCGGTTTAGGCACAGGAAATGATACACAATTGACAGTTACTCAGTTGGCACAGTTTACTAATGGTTCATCTAATTTAAATGGTGCAGCGTTGAGCTTCTCTGCAGGTACTGGTGTTAATGCTGGTGGTGGTTCTTATGTTCCAACAAGTGTTGCAGGTTTCACATTGACTCCAGGTAATGCTCAAAATGTAATGTCAACAGACGGTACGGTTGGACAATACTTGACAAGTTATGGTCAAGCTTCAGATTATAAAGGAACTGAAGTTGGAGGGCCAATCTCTCTAAGCGTTCCTTCTGGTTCAGCTGTGGCAGGTAATTATACAGCAACTCTCCAATGGGATTTGACAACAGCGCCTTAATTTAGGAATAAAAAAGTTGTCTCTTCTTAATTGGAGAAACAACTTTTTTTCTAATTTATACGGTGTATGCAACGAAAGAGAAAACAACAATGGGAAAAGTAAAAATCTTACTTAAAAAATCTACAAATATTGGCGCAAGTGCCTTGCTTTTGGTAAGTACCTTGTTGCCAACTCTAGCTCTCAAAGGACAATCGGTAGTATCAGCGGCAACTGCGACTACAAGTTTGACACCGGGCGGAACCGTTGATACAGGCAATCATACATGGGGATTGAGTGATTTTCAGACGGCTAGTAATTACACTCCTGTGGGTAAAAATACGAGTGGTTCAGGATGGACGAGTTCTTCAACTTATAATTTTGGAACTTACCAAGCCAACACAGGTTCGTGGCTACCTTTCAATGGTGCAGTTGATATGACTCATTCTATCACGATTAGTGGGGCTACTTTTGCTAATGCTGGGGGAATTAATCCAGCCACACACTTGGGAGATGCCAATGGTATTTTACTCACGAATTTAGCTTCTTCACAACTTTCTGGAGGGGCAACGGGAGGAAATCTTGGAGTAGGAAATCTCGGTTCGGGAACCTATTTCATTGGTAATAATTATTCTCATACCCCTTACTATACTCTTCTTGATCTAACTCAAGGTTATCAAACAGCTAGTGTTGTTGCGCAGGGAGATGGTTCAGGAGCAAAAATACTCAGTGCAAGCTCTGATTATACACCTAATAATAACTCAACCAATGCTTTTTCTATGAGTTGGACTAATCCTGTTTTAAATTCAAATGGAACAGTTACAGGAACAATTAGTTATACTTCAAGAAATGCTGGTACTGATTATACTACCTCTACGTCAATTACTGTTCAAAAAAGTATGTCAATTGGGTTCATGGCTGCGACTGGAGGTAACTATGCTCAAATGTCTGTAACAGTTAGTGGAGTTACAGCAGGAAAAGGTGTACAACCAGTTAATGTTAATTATCTTAACACTGCAACGGGTAGTCAACTGGCGCCAAAAGGAACAGCCTGGCAAAATTCAACAATTAGTGCAAATGTAGGAGATAAAATTGGTGTCGTGGCTCCGAGCGGTTCAGGGAATGCTGCAGATAACTATGATTATTTTGCACCTGTAGCACCTGCGGGATATAGTTTTAGTTCGGTTTCTCAACCAGTTACGGTTCAAAACTTTCCTAGTGGTACAACAAATCCTAACCAAATTAATGTTTCTTACACCCCACAGCCACAAACTGCAGGATTTACTTATAGTTATGATCCTACTGCTCAACGAACCCCAACTACACCACCATTATTTTCAGCTTCAGGTGTTACAGATCAAACTTTAGTTGCTGCAGCTCCTAATTTACAGATGAATTTAGCAGGTCAAGTGCCAGCTGGATACTATATCTCTAAAATTACTTCGGCACTTGGGGGAACAACAGTTGGAAGCACAACAGCAGGAACCTTATCTTCATTTTTTGCATTGAATCCGACTTTTGATGCAGTTGCTTCGAACAATCAGTATCAGATTACATTATCAGCGTTGAACCAAACGGGTACAGTAAGTTTTGTTTATGATACAAATGTTCCAGCGGGGGCTCCGACATTGCCTGTTAGTCTGGCGTTATCAGGCTTAACTGGTTCAGACTTAAACTTTGTTATGCCGAATCTTCCAGCTGGTTATGCTGTTTCTAATGTTTTAGCTCCAAATAATGTAAATTATTCTTCTGTTGCAGCGGCTTTGGCAGCAAACAATTATTTCATTGCTGGTATAAATAATTTTAAAGTGACTATCTCTGCTATGGCACAGAGTGGGACAGTGAGTTATAGTTGGGCTTCGGATGTTCCTGGACAAAATGGAGTGGCTGGTGAACTTCAAGCAACCCTACCAAGTACAACTTCCTTAGCGGGTGTCACAGGTGGTGCAATTAGTTTTACTCCAACGATTCCGACAGGGTATGGTATTGATACAGTAACCGCTCCTGATGGAAAGACTTATACAGATACTACTACACCAGGGATGACAGCTTTGCAAGCAGCACAAGCGGCAAATCCAACTTTTGTTAATGGAGCGAATAATTTTACAATCAGTCTGAAGGCACTTATGCAAAAGGTGGAACTAAATGTCGTGGCGGATCAAGCTTCTGGGCCTAATCCACCCACTAATCCTGATTCTCAAACGATTACAACGGCTTTGACGGGTGCTCCAGTAAGCATGACAGATATTGCATCAGCACAAAACTGGTTGAATAATTGGATGACCAACAATGCGACAGGTTGGGCAATTAAAGATTATGTAGACCCTGATGGTCAAAGCTATACTGATTCGATGAAGTCTTTAGCTGAAGCTGTCTCAGGTGCTGGAGGTGTTGTACTTGCTGGTGATAACACTTATACAGTAAATCTTACCTATAACGGAAGTATTAGTTTTGTTTCTGTACCATCAACAATTGATTTTGGTAGTCATTCTATTGTTTCTAGTGAGGAAGATTATACGGGCGCGCTTGACCAATCTGTGGTTGTATCTGATACGAGAGCGACAAGTTTATTAACACCTTGGACGGTTTCTGTCGCCCAAACTTCACCGATTCAGGAAGTAACACAAAATGGAACAGATGGTTCAGGAGATCCGATTTATGTTCCAGTGACGGATGGTATTTCTTTCATGAACTATCTCTCATATGATGGAACGGTGTTGACAGATAATCCAGAGACGATTTATTCTACAACAACGGCTGCGACTGGTACAACGACAGTGATTGATGCAGGGGCATCAAGCTTGTTTAAATTGTCAGTTCCAGTAGACTTCCAAAAGTCTAATACTAATTTTGAAGGAAGCTTGACTTGGACGTTAACTAGCGCTCCATAGGAGGCTATTAAATAAAGATGACGCTTAATACAAAAACCATAAAGAAAAGACTTATTCAACAAAAAATGGGAATTATTCCCTTTGCTCAAGCGATAGGAGTGCTTCCTATTAACCTTTCGGACTATCTGTTTAGAGGAAAACCGATGACAGATTTGGAGATGAATAAGTTAGTCAATTATTTTGAGAAAGAAGAAAGTGCAACGATGCTGCCGAAAATTTCTGGTAATGCTGATACACTTTCTCTGTCTCTAGGTGAAAAAATCAAGATGATTAGGGAAAAGCGACGTCTTTTACCCTCTGATTTTGTGGTTTTATTATCTCCGGAAATTCCTGAAAGTTTATTTTTAAAATGGGAAGAAAATAGAGAGATTCCAGTAGTTTCCTATTGTGTTCAAATTGCAGACTTAGGAGGAGTAAGTCTAGATTGGTTGTTGAGAAATTAAGGTCAAATAATTAGTAGGTGATAAAAAAGAATTCTTTAAGGGTTCTTTTTTATTTGCTCGTTAGGATATTCAAGACTTTGGCTGTGAAAAGGGGAGAAAGTTGACTTAGTACTGGTGATGAGTTTTTTAAGATGATATAATGAGGGGGATAAATGTTTAGGGAGAATGAGGAGTTTGAATGAATATCTATAGGCAGCTTGCTGAATTTACTGTTATTGAAACATCTCGTTTGTTATTGAGACCTCATCAATTTACAGATGTTTGCGATATGTTTGAGTATTCGGGAAATCCGCAGAATTTGAAATATATTTTTTTAACCCATTTGTCCTTAGAAGAAGCAGAATTTTCAATTGCTAATAATTTTATGCGAAGTCCTTTGGGAAAATGGGCGATTGAATTAAAAAGTGAAGAGAAGATGATTGGAACCATTCATTTTATAAAGATTTCGGAAAAAACGGCTTCTGCTGAGATTGGTTATGTGCTTAATAAATCCTATTGGAAGATGGGGTTAATGACAGAAGCATTGTCAGTACTGACAGAGTTTGCTTTTGAGCAATTTGGTCTTAAAAAGTTGGAGCTTATGATTGACAAAGAAAATATTGCTTCTCAAAAACTTGCTTTGCGTGTTGGTTATCAAGAGGTTAGAAGTTTTAAAGCTGCTAATCAATATACGGGTATTATCAGAAATTTTGAAAAATATGAGTTGAATAAAAGTGAGTTTTATAGACAATTGACCAACTTATAAGTGAAGAAAAAGTGAGAGTTTTATGTCAAAACATGAGGAAATTCTAAGTTATATTGAAGGATTAGAAATTGGTCGGCAAGTAAGTGTTCGAGGAATTGCCAATCGAATGAAAGTCGCTGATGGTACGGCTTATCGGGCAATCAAAGAGGCAGAAAATCAAGGCTTGGTCGCAGTAAATGACCGTTCGGGTACTGTACGAGTAGCGGCTAAAGGGCAGAAAGTAGCCAATCGATTGACTTTTGGGAAATTGGCTGAAATCGCGAATGCAGATGTATTGGGTGGTCTTGCGGGACTTGAGGTTGAGTTCAATAAGTTTGTGATTAGTGCAATGGAGCGCGAGTCGTTCAAAAAATATTTGTCACAAAATGGATTAGTCATTGTTGGAGACCGTAAGGATATTCAAAATTTGTCGCTACGTGAGCACAATGCTGTGCTTGTGACGGGTGGATTTGATGTAGACCAAGATGTTATTGATGATGCAAATCGACTTGGAATTCCGCTTTTGCGTACGAGCTATGATACTTTTACAGTAGCGAATCGGATTAGTCATGCGCTATCAAATGAATTGATAAAAAAAGACATTATCACAGTTGGTGATGTTTTTCATCAAAAAAGAGCGACTTTACGTGAAGAAAATACAGTAAAGGATTTCTTAGATCTTGTGAAAAAAACAAATTATAGTCGCTTTGCTGTCCTCAATCGTTATAATGTTGTGGTCGGTGTGATTGCGATGCGAGATGTTAATCATAAGGGAAATGACACGCCGCTTAATAAATTAATGACAAGGGCAAATGTAGCCAAAGCTGGAATGACTGTTGCTAGTGTTTCTCAAAAAATGATATATGAAGGCTACGATATGATGCCAGTAGTGTATGATAATCATACCTATGCTGGAATTATCACGAAGTCTGATTTGCTTCAAAGTTTACAAAAAGCCCAAGAAGAAAGTCAGGTGGCACATACTTTCAGTGAGGATGTGTCTGATCGATTGAAAGAAAAAGGCTCGGCCTATACCATTGTTGTTGAGCCATTCATGATTAATAGTGTTGGAAGTATGGCGCAGGGAGTATTTACAGAAATGATTAGCCATGTTGTCAGACGAGTTTTGGCAAAAAAGCGTAAGCGAAATATTATCATAGAATCTTTGAATATGCACTTGATGGGCGCTGTTGCAATTGATAATGTTTTGGAAATTTATCCCAAAGTTATTAGTGAAACACGGATAGGAGCAATGATTGATTGTGAAGTTTATCATGTCAATAATATCGTTGCCAAAGTTTTAGTCAATGTGCAATTGACATAATTTGTTATACTAATAGAGTCCAAATGAAGTCAAGACTAAATTCAAAGTTAATGCTGTTTCATCTCCTACCTAAGATAGGATAGCCGTTGCTACTTTAGTAGCTAAGCAAACGGACAGCGAGACCGTTCGAAGCATGTAGCACCGTAGCGAACCATTTCGCCTTGCTGCTTTAGCAGCTTAGAGCGAATGGATACCTGTGGTGGATGGACAGCGTAAAGATAGCACGCATTTACTTTGATGAAATTTGTAAGCTGTAAGTAGAATGACGGACTTCTGTCAGCATACTTTTTACTGACAAAACTTCTGTCAGTAACGTACAGAAATTGAAAGAGAAAAAATGAAAGAAATTTTAGATAAAATTAAAGAATATAATACAATTCTTATTCATAGACATAAAAATCCAGATCCAGATGCGATTGGTTCTCAAGCTGGACTTCGCGCTATTTTAAGGGAAAACTTTCCAGAGAAAAAGATTTACGCAGTGGGTTATGATGAACCAACATTGACTTATTTAGCGGAAATGGATACAGTAACTTTAGGGGAAAATGAAAAATATCTAAGCATTGTTTGTGATACAGCAAATACGCCAAGAATTGATGATGACCGCTGGAAAACGGCTGATTTTGTGATTAAAATTGACCACCATCCAAATGATGATGCTTATGGTAATTTATTATTGGTTGAGCCAGAACGTAGCTCTGCTTCAGAAATTATTGCTAATCTTGCTTTTGAAAATAATCTGCGTATGAACGCGGAAGCAGCACGTTTGCTTTATGGAGGAATTGTTGGCGATACGGGTCGTTTTCTGTATCCTGCGACCTCTCCTAATACCTTGAGGGTGGCGTCAAGGCTAGCTGAGTATGATTTTGACCGTGCAGCTTTGGGAAGAGAAATGTCATCGTTTGACATGAAGGTGGCGCGTTTACAAGGTTTCGTTTATGAAAATATGGAACTTTCAGAAAATGGTGCTGCGCGCGTGCTTTTGACACAGGAGCTTTTGAAAAAGTTTGCACTTCGAGATGCTGAAACTTCAAGTATTGTTAGTGTGCCAGGAAATATCCGTGGCATTGAATCTTGGGCGATTTTTGTAGAGCAAGCAGATGGACATTTCCGAGTTCGGATGCGCTCAAAAGTTGTTCCAATCAATGAAATTGCAAAGGCGCATGATGGAGGTGGACATCCTCTTGCCTCAGGAGCAAATTCATATTCGCTGGAGGAAAATGAAAAGATTTGGCAAGAATTGCAAGATAATTTGAAAAAATGATACTGACAGAGTTCTGTCAGTAAATGAAGCACGCTCTTGTTTTGATAAAAATCACTGACAGAAATTTTGTCAGTGATTTTCTAATTAATTTTCCATAAAATCGCGAAGTTGTTCAAGTGTCAAGCCAGCATTTAAAGCAATAATTAATTTGATTCGCGCTTTTTGCGAATTTACTTCATCAGCGAACATCACGCCAGCATCATGAAGCTGCGAACCGCCACCCTCATAAGAATACACAGGTTCAGCAATTCCATTGAAACAACGTGAAACAAGAACGACGGGAATATTATTTTTTAACAAGCGTTGTAAGGACTGACTTGCGATAGGTGGTAAATTTCCAGCGCCGAGTGCCTCAATGACAATCCCGTCTAGTTTTTCCAAATCAAGTAAATCTAAAATTTGTCCAGTCATTCCCGCAAACGCTTTGACAATAGGAACATTTCCGTGGACAGTGTGGCTTTCCAGATGTTGGTTTTCACTATCTTTGTGAAAATAAATAATTTTGTTTTTTGTCAGTAAACCAAGTGGACCATGAGTTGGCGTTTGAAAAGTTGAAACATTGGTTGTGTGAGTTTTTGTGACATAACGTGCAGAGTGGATTTCGTCATTCATCACCACAAGCACACCACGGTCATAGGAATTCTTGTCAGCAGCAACACGAATGGCTGTCAGTAAATTATAAATTCCATCAGTACCCAATTCATTGCTTGAGCGCATTGCACCTGTCAAAACAATAGGTTTGCCTCGAGAAAGCGTTGTATCAAGAAAGAAGGCTGTTTCTTCAAGCGTATCAGTGCCATGAGTGATGACGGCGCCATCAAAAGCTTCAGCAATAAAAGCAGTTTTGATACGATTTTTAAGAACTAACATATCTGTCAGTGTGATATGAGGACTCGGTAAATTAAAGATATCCTCTGTGACTAACTCAACTTCTCCTAACTGCAAATTTACAGCATTCATGGGATTAATGTTGTTTGGAGAAACGTGCCCATTTTCATCTTCAGCCATTGAGATTGTTCCACCAGTGTGTAGTACTAATATTTTTTTCATAAAATCCTCAGTATATTTAATATAAAATGATGTGAAGAGACAAACACGATTAGAGTAATAAATAACCTAAAATACAAGTTGTTCTTTGTATTCGAGTATATAAATTTCACCTTGATTCTTCATAGAAAAATTATGAGATGACGCAGTATTTTTCATCATTTCTAATCGTATGGATTCAATTATGTCGGAACAAAATTGTTTGCCACAAAAAATTATATCAAAAATTATTCCATAATAGATATGTGCTCTTTTAAATTTAGAAAAAAATTTAAAAAGAACTACTATTAAAGATTAAGTTTTCCTAAAAAAGGGAAATAAGCAAATTTTTTGGTGATGAAGAAATAATTTTTAAAATACAACGGTAATATCACTCATGATTGATGAAATCCATCTAAAATTACTGTATAATTTAACTTGAAACTGATTTTTTTCTGACAGATTTGTTTAAAAATAGTAACCAGTTGTTCTTGTAAGAGTTACACGCTAATTATGTGCCGTGGAGGTTGCTGTAAAGTGGAGTTGGTAGAGCTTCTAATAGTGTTTAAAAGTTACTTCGCTTTGCGCTACGTTGTCGATGCTTGATACGGTGCTACGTGCTTCGCACGCACGGTCTATGCCGCTATCCGTTTGCGTAGTAAAGCAGCAAAAGGCAAAGGACCTAGCCGGAATGGCAATCCTTGAATTTCGTCCGACTGCCATAGGAACTAAGTGCTTTGCGACTCGACTTGTGGCTTTAGCCACTTAGCGAGAGTGGACAGCGTAACGCAGCGAAGATAGCGACTAGAGAAAATGGACAAATGTTTTACGAAACTCCCACTGAATAGGTCTTGACTTCATTAGTGATGACTGTAATTAGTGTGTCATGGCGTTAGAGTGAAGCAACATCAATCCGTTGGCAATTTTTACGACGGATTAACTATAAGATTGAGTCTTATAAATTAAGCTAGAAAAGATAAATATAATGGATATTAGAGCAGTATTTTTTGATTTAGATGGAACACTTTTTACATCTACGCGAGGTGTTGCAACAAGTACTAGAAAAGCAATTAAAGAATTACGTCAAAAAGGTATTTTTGTCGGGATAGCGACAGGACGAGGACCAGCGTTTGCTATGCCATTGCTAGAAGACTTGGACATGGATTTTGCTGTCACTTACAACGGTCAGTACATTTTTACACCGAAAGAAATTATTTATGATAATCCTTTAGACAAAAAAACATTAAAAAAATTAATGAATTATGCCACACAGAACCACTCAGATATTTCACTTGGTACAGCACATGGTGTTAATGGCTCTGGGTTATTAAAGTTCGGAGAAACACGTCTCGCAGGTTTTTTGTCTGGACTTTTGCCTAATGGTACATCAGGTGTTGCAAGAAATGGTTTTAAACACGTTGTGCGCCGCATTCTTCCTCAAAATTCTCAATTAGCTGACGAAGATGAAGCGATTTATCAGGCAATGATGGTTGCGACACATGATGAAACGGATAAACTTCAAGCAGAGTTTCCTGAACTTCTCGTGACGAGAAGTAATCCCTATTCTGTGGATTTGATTCCGGTAGGAGTAGGAAAATTGCAAGGCATTGAACGTCTTGGTGAACGTTTTGGTTTTGAGTTAAATCAAGTGATGTGCTTTGGTGACTCAGAAAATGATATTACAATGCTCGCAGGGAGCGGATATGGCATTGCAATGGGAAATGCACTCCCTGAGGTTAAAAAAATTGCAACTTATATTACAGATACCAATAATCAAGACGGTATTGCAAAGGCGCTTGCTTACTATGGCTTAATCCGCTTTTCTGTTGAAAAAGATTTTATCTCAAAAGACGAAAACTTTAATAAAGTTAAAGAATTTCACAAAGTTATGGATGGAAAAACTCAAGAAGTACCGCGTGCTTTTCCTCCTATGGAAGCAGGATTTCGAGCAGGCTTCAAGATAGAAGAAATCGTTGAATTTCTCCATGCAGCGACAAATAGTGACGATGAAAAATTTGAAAATCTGGTGCAACAATTGCATCAAGATGTAGATAAGGCTGCGGCAAAGGTACGTTCCAAAGCTCATGAAGAAGATGCTCTTACAGGTCAAGTCGATGCAATGATTGACTTACTTTATTTCACCTATGGTTCACTAGTGCTAGCGGGCGTAGATCCTTATGAAATTTTTAATGCAGTACATGCGGCAAATATGGGTAAAATATTCCCTGATGGAAGACCCCATTTTGACCCTGTGACACATAAAGTATTAAAACCACAAGATTGGGAAGAAAAATTCGCCCCCGAAAACAAAATAAAAAAAGAACTAGATCGACAAAAGCGAGTTGCGGCAAAGAAAACTAGAAATAATTCATAAAAAAAATAAAATCCCCTTGAAAAAATCATTTTTCAAGGGGATTTTATGCTAAGTAATGAATTTTATCAAAGCAAGTGTGTGCTATCTCCGCCCTTTCGGGCTCCGCTGTCGATGCTCGCTACGGTGCTAAAGCACCTAGTCGCAATCGCAATACTCTGACCTCTTAGGCCGGAGATAAAGCAACACTAAGCCTTGAATTTCGTCCGACTAAATTCAGTGGCGAGCTGAAACTCCTACTGAATAAGTCTTGACTTCATTCAAAAAAGGCAGAATAAATAGCTCGCAAAGCTTCCTTTTCATCTTTTTCTTTGACCATAAACATGACCGAAACCTCGCTTGAACCTTGTGAGAGCATACTAATGCTAATTCCTTTTTCAGAGAGTGCAGCTGTTGCTCTAGCTGTAACCCCCACGTGTTCTTTCATATCTTCGCCGACAAGCATGATAATCGAAAAATCACGTTCGATGTTAACCTCATCAGGGTGTAGGCTTTCTATCAAGTTAGCAATGAGGTTCTTGGAAACAGGTTGTGTCAGGTAATGGCTACGGATAACCACAGATAAATCATCAATTCCAGTCGGCATATGTTCAAAACGAATACCAAGATTTTCTAAGGCTGATAAGACTTTACGACCAAACCCTACTTCGCGGTTCATCAAATATTTGCTAACATATAATGTTGAAAAATTACTAGACGAGGCAATACCTACGACGGGTGCACCTTTTGTTTCCCGTTGCACAACAATCTTTGTGCCAGGATGTTCAGGATTATTAGTATTTTTAATCACTAGTGGAACATGAGCACGATAGGCTGGAACAAGAGCTTCATCATGTAAAACGGAGAAACCAGAGTAAGCAAGCTCACGCATTTCTCGATATGTAAGCTCGGCAATCGGTACAGGATTTTTGACAATGCCAGGATGGGCAGCAAAGATTCCATTGACATCGGTAAAATTTTCGTAAAGTTCAGCTTTAACTCCTGCAGCAATGATAGAACCAGTGATATCAGAACCACCACGAGAAAAAGTACAGACTTCTCCTTTTGCAGTAACACCAAAGAAACCAGGAATAATCAGCGTTTCTTCTAAGTCATTGAGATATTTGATACGTTCGTAAGAACTTTGAATGAGTCGTGCATTTCCAGGGTCAGAAGAAACTAAGATACCTGCATCTGCTGGATGAACATAAAGGCTTTTAAGACCGGCAGAAGAGAAATAATCAGCAATCAATTTTGCATTGTTATTTTCACCAGCGGCTAAAAAAGTATCATAGGTATAAGGATTATCAATTGGTAAAGAGGCGAGTTGTTGGATGTTTTCTTTAATGTCCTCGATAATATGACTATCCATGTTGAGTTCGTTATAAATTTCTAGATAGCGAGCGACAATCCAGTCTTGGTAAACTTTAATTCCTCGTTCGTCTTGCGCTTTGCAAGCTTTATGATAAGCAATGAGTGCATCAGTAACTTTCGTATCAGCACCAGAACGTTTTCCAGGCGCAGAAACAACGATAAATTTTCGTCTATTATCACTATTGACAATATCAAAGACTCTTTTAATCTGGGCAGCAGAGGCGAGTGAAGAACCTCCAAACTTTGCAACTTTCATTTATATTTCCCTCAATCTTAACCATTTTTGTATAAATTTACAATTTGACTTATTATAACCAATTTTCAGATAATTTTCAACGCTCAAATGACAAGGAGATAGGTGGTCTTTTGAAGAATATAATAAGCTTGTGAGACCAGCAGGCAGAGTTTTTTCCTTGGATTTTTATTTTACCTTCAATCTTGATTTCCTATTTTTCAGTAGTTCTTGCAAATCGTATTCATATCTTGGTATAATTAACGTATGAAATTTAAAGCAGTTATTTTTGATATGGATGGTGTTTTGGTTGATACTGAACGCTATTATTTGCAACGTCGCGCGGATTTTTTTGGAAGTCATCATATTTCAATTGACCATTTGACACCTAGTGATTTTATTGGTGGAAATATGAAAGACATTTGGCCACGGATTTTGAGAGATTCTTATAATGAAAATGAGGCGAAACAGCTTCAAGTTGAATATGACCTGTATAAAAAGAATACGCCCATGCCTTATAAAGAACTTCTTTTTCCAGATGTTACGCGAATTCTGAGTTATCTACAAGCTCAACAGGTTAAGATAGCTTTAGCATCAAGCTCTACAATGTTAGATATTGATTTAGCGTTGGATACACATCATTTGCGACCTTATTTTGATGTCATATTGTCAGGAAATGATTTTAAAGAATCTAAACCGAACCCAGAAATTTATCTGTCAGCAATGACAAAACTGGAAGTAAATGCTCAAGAGAGTTTAATTATAGAGGATTCAGAAAAAGGCATTCAAGCAGGAAAAGCAGCAGGAGCAACAGTTTGGGCGGTTAAAGATTATCGTTTTGGAATGAACCAAGCACGTGCTGACCGATTTGTTGATACACTGACAGAAGCTCAAAAATTACTGACAAGTCTGTAAAAAAGAGTGGAGGACGTAGACATATAGCTACTAGCTTATAGATTTGTGGGATAATATGTGAGGGCTTTGTCAGTAGGCTGACAGAAATCTCATCTATTGATTTCAAGGCTGATTTTGCTTGAGGCGAAACTATCAGTGTACTGACAGGCTTCAATCGTTAAAAAATTCCTTTAAAAGCCCGCGAATCCTTTAAGTTTTCCCCATCCTATGTTAAAATAGGAAACTATAGGAGTGATACTATGAATTTTGTCCGTCGATTCTCGCCACTAACCATTGTTATCATCATGATTCTTGTTCAGGTCATTGAATCACTCGTCCTGATTTTTTCTGATACTCGTCGTTCGGGATTGATTTATTTACTTATTTTGAATGTTGTCATTACTTTGATACTATTATCGCAAACAAGAAATTATCAATTGCGACGTCAGGATTTTATTAGAAAAATTAATGACGAAGCTGAGAATTCTCTCAATGCAACATTGGATAATATGCCGATTGGGGTGATTCGATTTAATAATCAAAGTCTAGAACCTGAGTGGTTCAATCCTTTTGTAGATATGGTTTTCAAGGGTAATGACAAGATTATCAATCGCGATGACATTAAACTTATTTTAAAAAATGTAAATGATGACCAATACATTAATATTGGTAGCCAAAAATATGTGGCCGAATTAGACTCAGAAAAAAGTTTGATTTATCTTATTGATGCAACGAAAGAAGTAGCTTTCAAGTCTGAATTTAATGACAGTAGAGCAGTCATCGGATCAATTTCTGTAGATAATTATGATGATGCTACGGATTTGATTACAGACAGTGAGCGTACAGCAATTAATAGCTTTATTTCTACTTTTCTGGAAGAATTTGCTGATAAGTATGGCATATATCTTCGAAGGATTAACAGCAGTCGGCATTATTTTTTCTGCGATTATCGTATTTTAGAAAAAATTATTAATGACAAATTTTCAGTACTCAATGATTTTAGAAAATCATCAGCAGAAAAAAATATCCCATTGACACTTTCAATCGGTGTCTCTTATGGTTGGAACGATTTCCCAGCGATTGGTAAAGTAGCGATGAATAACCTCGAACTTGCCCAAGTACGTGGAGGAGATCAAGTTGTACTCCGAGAGAATACAGAGCAAGCTAGACCCGTTTATTTCGGTGGAAATTCTGAAAGTAGAACACAAAAAAGCAGAACTCGTGCGCGTGCAATTTCAACAGCTTTGCGTACAATTATTGCGGAATCAGATGATGTATTCATTGTTGGACATAAGTACACAGATATGGATGCACTTGGTGCGGGAGTTGCAATGAAGGCTTTCGCCAATATGTGTGGAAAAGAAGCTTTTGTTGTTTACGACCCAGAGCAGTTATTGCCTGATGTTGGGCGTGCGATTGATAAGATGAATGAATCTTCGGATGGCTTTACTCATATTATTCGTTTAGAAACGGCAAAAAATCTGAAAAAAGCTAACTCTTTGCTTATTATGGTCGATCATTCAAAGACAGGGCAGACTTTAAACTTTGATTTCTACAATTCTTTTGAAAAAGTAGTGGTCATTGACCATCACAGGCGTGACGACGATTTTCCAGAACAGGCTTTGCTTTCATATATTGAATCATCGGCAAGTTCAGCGAGTGAGTTGACCGTTGAAATTTTACAATTTCACGATAATAATCGCAGGAAAATGTCCACGATTGAGGCCAGTATCGTCCTTGCTGGAATTGAGATGGATACTAAAAACTTTACGAAAGCAACAACAGAACGTACCTTTGAGGCTGCTGCCTATCTTCGTTCACGCGGAGCAGATAATGATTTGATTAAGATGATTATGGCAACAGACTTTGAGAAATATAAAAAAGTAAATGAAATTGTCCTTAATTCAAAAGTTATCTTACCCCATATTGCTCTTGGTTTAGGGATTGAGCATCAGAAATACGATAATATTACGACAGCAAAAGCAGCAGATACCATGTTGGAAATGGCTGGTATAAAGGCATCTTTTGCTGTTACACAGCATATTAATGGTTTTATTTCAATTTCAGCACGCTCGCGCAATGGTTTCAACGTGCAAACACTCATGGAAAAAATGGGCGGCGGCGGTCATTTCAACAATGCGGCAACTCAGATTTATGAAAAAAATATAGAAGAAGTAAAAAAAGATTTGATTGAATTGTTAAAAGAAAGAGAGAATGAAAAATGAAGGTAGTATTTTTAGCAGATGTCAAAGGTCAAGGGAAAAAAGGTGAAGTTAAAGAAGTACCGACAGGTTATGCTCAAAATTTCCTAATTAAAAAGAACCTCGCTAAACCAGCGACTGCAGCTGCTCTTTCAGAAGTTAAAGGTCAAGCTAAAGCAAAAGAAAAAGAGGAAGCCCAACTTCTAGCTGAAGCAAAAGCGCTTAAAACAATTCTTGAAAAAGAAGATACAATCGTTGAAATTGGGATGAAAGTTGGTCAAACTGGTCACACTTTTGGTGCAGTTGACAAATCAGATATTGCCAAAGCATTGAATATCCAGTATCAAGTTAAACTTGATAAACGTAAAATTCAACTTGAAAATAAAATTCAAGCTTTAGGTACAAAAGATATACCTATCAAGCTTCATCGTGATGTGACTGCGATAGTTAAAGTCCGAGTGAGTGAGGCCTAAAATGCCTGAAATTGGTCTCATAAAGGCTCCTCCTCAAGATTTAGCGGCTGAACAGGCCGTTCTTGGGGCTGTTTTTTTGGATAGTGATAGACTAGTTGAAATTAAAGAGTTTTTAACCGCAGATGATTTTTATAAAACTGCTCATAAAGTTATTTTTAGAGCAATGGAAAAATTATCAGATGGCAGAGAAGCAATTGATGTTTTGACGATTCGATCTCAACTTGAAAATCAGGGAGAGCTTGAAAGTATTGGAGGAATTGCTTACATTGCTGAGCTTGCAACAGCGACTCCAACAGCAGCTAATGCAACATATTATGCAAAAATTGTTGCAGAAAAATCTTTGCTTCGTAAGCTTATTAATAAGTTAACAGAGTCTGTAGAAAAAGCTTATGAGCAAGAATTACCTGCGGATGATGTTTTGGCACAGGCAGAGAAAAGTTTAATTGATGTCCAACAAGGTAGAAATACCAATGGATTTAAAAAGATATCAGATGTGCTTTCTATCCATATGGACGACCTTGAGCAGCGGGCGCAACAAAAATCAAATATTACAGGGATTGCTACGGGCTATCCTGCTTTAGATAATATGACGACAGGACTGCACGAAGAAGAACTGATTATTCTTGCTGCCAGACCTGCGGTTGGGAAAACTGCGTTTGCACTTAATATTGCACAAAATATTGGAACAAAACAGGATAAGACCGTTGCCATTTTCTCATTGGAAATGGGGGCTGAAAGTTTGGTCAGTCGGATGATTGCTGCAGAGGGTTCTATTGATTCTCATAGCTTGAGAACTGGTCAGCTCAATGATCAAGAGTGGAATGATTACTTTATGGCAACAGGGACATTGTCACGTGCGAGTATCTATATTGATGACACGCCAGGGATTAAAATTTCTGAAATCCGTGCTAGGTCGCGCAAATTAGCTCAAGAAACGCAAAATCTTGGTTTAATTGTGATTGACTATTTACAGTTAATCTCAGGAACTGGTCGTGAAAATCGTCAACAAGAAGTTTCGGAAATTTCTCGTCAACTGAAGATTTTAGCAAAAGAGCTAAAAGTTCCTGTTATTGCCCTATCGCAGCTTTCTCGTGGAGTTGAGCAACGTCAGGATAAAAGGCCTGTCTTATCAGATATTCGTGAATCAGGTTCAATTGAGCAGGATGCGGATATTGTTGCTTTCTTATATCGTGATGATTATTATGATAGAGGAAATGATGAGGATGATGACGGAGAGGAATTACCTCAAGATAATAAAGTTGAGGTGATTATTGAGAAAAACCGCTCAGGAAGTCGGGGAACAGTCGAGCTTTTGTTTATCAAAGAGCATAATAAATTTGCCAGTATTGATAGCCGATATAGTGACTAGATTTTTAGGACCATTTCGTGTTATAATACTAGTAATTGTCTAAATTTGTCTTAGCATGAAATGTAAAATCAAGGGGGTAGAAGAATCGGAGAAATCCGACTTTTACGTCTTATTTGGAGAAACTTGTAGTCAAAAGAAACAGGTTGTATCTCTCTAAGCTTTGTATTACAAAGCTACGAAAGGAAATGAAATGGATAATCAAAATCAAGAAGTTGGAAAAATCGTTGATATTCGCAATAATGTGAAAGCCCATCTTGGACAAACGATTGAGATCACTTCACAATTTGGTCGTAAGCGTGAAAATCGTCATAAAGTCAATCTTATTGAAGCCTATGCTACTCACTTTGTGATTGAAAATATTCCAGCACGTGGACCTAAAACAACAGAATCATACCAATATGCTGATATTTTGACACAAACTATCTTGATTCACTATCCAAACGCTTAATTTGGAGATTAAATAAGAGCTTTTTGGTATTTATCAAAGCAAGTGCGTGCTATCTCCGCCCTTTGGGCTCCGCTGTCGAGGCTCGCTACGGTGTTACGTGCTTCGCACGCCGTTCTACGAACAGTCTACGCAACTTCGTTGCTCCGCTGTCCGTTTGCTTAGCTGCTAAAGCAGCAAGAGCAAAAGGCAAAGCACCTAGTCGCAATCGCAATTCCCCCACCTCTTAGGTAGGGGATAAAGCAGCACTAAGCTTCGAATTTCGTCCGACTAAATTCAGTGGCGAGTTTAAACTCCCACTGAATAAGTCTTGACTTCATTTGATTTGAACTCTCTTGTTTTAGAATGCTGATGAAATCAAATAGCTCTATATTATTAGATATATCGTGGTACTGTTTTGTACTACAACATTGTGGAGCCTGAGTTGCTATGATGTAGAATTAACTCAGGATTTACAAAAGATTTAAGTTGGAAGGAGGAGATAACGGTGATGACTGCAAATTGGGATATGACACCAGTCAAAGGTGGTTCTGGGAATGCATTTTCTGGTAAAATTGATAAAGAGCGCATTTTTATTAAAAAAAATGGCAGTCCTTTTTTACCAAGCATTTATCTTGAAGGAATCACGCCTAAGGTCTTATGGACGAAACGTACGGCCGAGGGAGATACGTTATCTGCTCAACCCTGGATTGATGGACATACTTTAAGTCCAGAAGATATGAGTGACCGCCAGATTAATCATATTTTGGCACATTTGCATGATTCTAAAAAGCTTGTGGAATCATATAAAAAGCTGGGAAGTCAAGTTATTCCACCGAAACAATTGTTGGAAAATTGTGTAAAACAAACTAAGGCTTTGCAGACAAACCGCTTTTTATCAAGTATTATTGAGGAAATGTATCAGGAAATTCCAGAGCTTCAAAATGATGAGGTTGTTGTGGTTCATGGTGATGTAAATCATAAAAACTGGCTTGTTGATGATGCTTCTGGAAAGATATACCTTGTGGATTGGGACACCGTTTTTCTGTCTGATTCGATGGTGGATATGGCGCATGTATTGTCGCATTATATTCAGCACGAAGACTGGAGTTTATGGTTGATGAGCTCAGGTGTTAGACCACGGGCAGACTTGATGGATAAGGTCGCTTGGTATGGAAAATTATCCTTTCTTCGTCAAATTTCTGAATATCTCGTTAGAGGAAAAATGAAAGAAGTAAACCAAGAAATTTTAGGTCTTCGAAATTTTTGTGAATTATTTTAGTAAAAATAGGCTAGGGTCTCCTTCCTATTTTTTGGCTTATGGCAATTGATTTGAGATATACTGTAGATTGTCAGCTTTGATGAATGGCTATTCCGACTTGGTAATTCAGTGCTATAGCCACTTCGCATTGTTGCTTTGTCTTTTGTTCTTGAGTGGGACAACAAGGTTGCGTAGACCGTTCGTAGAACGGTGTGCAAAGCATATGAACTTGCCACTTTATAGGATAGTCGTTTGTGTTAAAGCAGCAATGGATATGTTAGTTGTTTCATCTATTAGTAGCTTAGTGAAGTTGATGGTGGAGCAAAGCGGAGATAGAGCCTGTGGCGTGAAACGAACATAGACCGTTCAGAGAAATGGTGTAGAAAGTGCATGTCATGGCGATTTTTTCACTATGAAGTTAGTCAGTAACGTCAATCTGTTGTTAGTTTTTAACCAAGCAAGTGTTTGCTATCTTCGCCCTTTGGGCTACGCTGTCCATCCTCGCTATGGTGCTAAAGCACCTAGTCGGATTGGCAACTCTCCCACCTCTTTTAGGTGGAGGGATAGGCAACACTAAGTTTTGTTTTCGTTCTACTAACATCAGTGGGAGAGAAAGAATCTCCCACTGATGAAGTAATCACTTCAAAACAGATTAGCTTTAGAAATGAATTTCAACGCAAAGAGTAAGTATAAGAGTATTAGAAGTAAAATGAGGTAGCAATGCGCGTAAGAAATCGTAAAGGGGCAACAGAGATGCTTGCCGAAAACGCACATATTGTGGTCGAAAATCCAGCAGAATTTAAGGGACGCTGGGCAGAACGTTTTGGAAACAATCATCCTATTCATATTGAAGTAGGTTGTGGCAAAGGGGCATTTGCAACGGGAATGGCAGCACTCCATCCAGAAATTAATTATATTGCAATTGATATGCAGTTGTCCGTTTTGTCTTATGCTTTGGACAAAGCACTCGAAGCGGGCTTGCCAAATGTGCAAATGATGTTAGTTGATGGTGCCGCTTTGACTGAATATTTTGAAGAGGGTGAGATTGAACAGCTCTATTTGAATTTCTCTGATCCTTGGCCCAAAACTCGTCATGAAAAACGTCGCTTGACTTATAAGGCATTTTTGGCTACTTATGAACAGATTTTAAGGTCAGAAGGTGAAATTCATTTTAAGACTGATAACCGTGGTTTGTTTGAGTATTCGCTAGTTTCATTGACTAATTATGGAATGGAGCTAAAAAAAGTTTGGCTTGATTTGCATAAGGATGAGGAATTTGCTCCGCTTAACGTAATGACAGAATATGAAGAGAAATTTTCAAATAAGGGTCAAGTGATTTATCGATTGGAAGCAAAATTTAAGAAGCGTTAATGACTGTAGAGCTTGTCAGCATACTGACAGAAGCAAAAAACTGTCAGTAGTTCGTTGTAAGTTTTAAAGTGATTACTTCAATTTCTGTCGGATTTAATCTACTGACAACAACAATCATAAATTGTTTGAAGTGAAATAAGAAAAGGAAGGTGATAAGATGAGATGTCCTAAATGCTCTTCTGATGAATCAAAAGTTGTAGATTCAAGACAAGCTGAAGATGCTATTCGCCGTCGTCGAGTTTGTGAAAATTGTGGTTTTCGTTTTACGACATTTGAACGTATTGAAGAAATGCCTCTTTTGGTGATTAAAAAAGATGATAAGCGCGAACCATTCAATCGTGAAAAGATTGTTCGTGGTTTGGTACGGTCGGCTTATAAACGTCCTGTTTCAAGTGAAGATATTGAAAGCATCGTGGCAAATGTTGAACGTAAGATTCGACAGCTTGATCGTAATGAAGTGAAATCTGATACAATTGGAGAATTTGTAATGGAAGAGCTCTCAAAACTGGATGATATTACTTATATTCGTTTTGCCAGTGTTTACCGTTCTTTCAAGGATGTGAGCGAACTTGAGGCACTTTTGCAAAACATTACGAAGAAAAATTGAGTCTGTCAGTGTGCTGACAAGCATTGTCAGTTGTCAGTAAAACCAAACTTGTTCGTCAGCTCTTTTGAGCGAGTTAACTCGTTCACTTTCAATTTTACGCAGTGCGATTACGACTAGCACATCCTGCCTGCATAGCGAATGCAAAGAGCGGAGACCGTTCGGAGAATTGCGTGCCTTTTGCTCTGACTTAGAACGAATGGACAGCGGAGCAACGAGGTTGCGGAGATAGCGCAGATTTGACTTTCAAGCAGTGTTAAAGCAAAAGAAGCTATAAACAATAATCACGAAAAGAGGAAAATATGAGAGCAGGAGATTCGTTTACCATTGTGAATCGTGGAAAAATCAGCTTCGATGCCGAGACTTTTACGCTACTCTATTTACCGATTGTTGGCTCTAATGCTTTTGCTTTGTATCAACTGCTGACGACTTTTTCAACAGGGCGTATTTCTCATTTTTTGGAATATCTGAACATTGGATTAAATCCATTTTTGGAGAGTTTGGACAAGCTTTCTGGGCTTGGCTTAGTCAAAGTTTTTGATGACCACACGATGCTTTATTTTGATGTAAAGAGTCCATTGACTTACGATGAATTTTTATCTGATGATTTTTACAAGCAACTTTTGATTTCACGGATTGGTGAAAATAGAGTGACCGGTCTTTCAAAAAAAATCGAAGTCAAAGGTCAAAATATTTCCAAAAAATTTCATGAAGTTTATAAAGTTGATTTTGACAATGAACCAAAAGCAGCTGTCAGCACTGACAGCTTTGATATGGGTGCTTTTAAGAGTTTGATGGATCGTCAAGGATTGACATTCTCAAATGAAAACTTAGAGCGTCTGAGCCTTTATTCTCTCGCCGAAAAATTTGACCTCAACTGGTACGAACTATTTAAAAAAGCTGAGAGTACGGCTAATGCAGACAAGACTTTGAACCTGTCAGCACTGACAAGAAGTCTGTCAGCAAGTTCTGAGCCACAAGTGGCATTATCAAGTTTTCCCAAAGCGTTTGCTGATCTTATCGTGAGTAGTAAATCACACGAGCCAGTCGAATTTATTCAGCAGATTAAGAGTCAAGCTGGTGGTTTTGTAAGTGGGGATGAGCGGAAGATTTTAAGTAATCTCACTAAACAAAATCTGCCATCGGAAGTCCAAAATGTACTCATTCATTATATTTTAGTTCAACAAAAAAATGCATCTCTGTCTTCAAATTTTGTGAATACATTGGCAAATGATTGGATGAGAAATAAAGTATTCACCGCAGAAATGGCAGTAAAGCGTATCTTAGAACGTAGTGAATCAGCTCAAATAAAAGCACAAGAGAAACAAAACTTTACAAAAAAACAAACAAAAATTGTGAAAGAAGCACCAAAGTGGTCAAATCCAAGCTACGAAAATAAGACAAGTGAAGAGGAACTTGCAAGGCTTGAGAAAATTCGGCTTGCCTCACTCCAAAAACTGAAAGGAGAGCAGCAATAATGGAATCTATTGGTGAAATTTTAAATAAACGCAAAGATTTACGCGGAAATTTTGAAAAACTTGTGGCTGAAGTCATGAAAAATAAAGATGTTCAGTCTTTTATTGCTACCCATCAAATGACCTCAGATGAGATTCAACGTTCCTATTCAAAATTTTATGAATTTGTGCGTGAGCGTGAAAAATTTGAAAATGGTGAAAAGCGGGCAGCAGATGGTTATGAACCAGTCTTGATTATGAATCATGGATATGCTGATGTATCTTATCAAACTACATCAGAACTTGCTGCACAACAAGCTGCGCAAACATTGCTTCGACGAGTGAAAATGATAGGTTTACCAAAAGATTTAAAGCAGGTTACTTTAGAAGATATTGCGCTTGATGATGTAGGGCGGATTGAACCCTATCAAGCTTTGGTGGATTTTATTGCGAATTTTCCTGAGCAAAAAGGACTCTATCTCTATGGAGATTTTGGAGTGGGAAAATCTTTCATGATGGCAGCAATGGCAAATGAATTGGCAAAAAAAGGAATTTCGACTACTCTGCTCCATTACCCAACATTTATATCAGATTTAGACTTTGATACGGCTAAGGTTTGGGTGAATGAAATCAAACAAAGTCAAGTATTGGTCCTTGATGATATTGGAGCGGAACAAAACAATGCTTGGGTACGTGATAGCATCTTGCAGGTGATTTTACAGCATCGGATGCAAGAAGATTTACCTACATTTTTCACCTCTAACTTAAAAATGGACGAACTGGAGCAACATCTGGCAGAAACAAAAAGAGCAGATGAGATTTGGCCAGCAAAACGCGTGATGGAGCGTGTGAAATATCTGTCGCGTGAACTTCGACTGGAAGGAATAAACAGACGACATGACTGATATAAATGAAACTATTGATTTGATGATGAAACATACCTCAGTACGTAATTTTACTGAAGAAAAAATAGAAGATGAAGATTTAGAAGCTATTTTGAAAGCAGGACAGGCGGCGTCAACTTGGAAAAATTTTCAGTCTTACTCAATAATTATTGTAAAATCGCAAGAGCAAAAAGATGCAATTTATCAATATCAGCCACAAAAATCCATTAAGAATGCTGCAGTTTATCTCGTATTTGTCGGAGATTTGAACCGTGCCGAAAAGGCGGTGAAAATGCATGAAGGAGACTTCCAGCCCAAAGGGGTAGAGTCTTTACTGATTACAGCGACAGATGCTGCTGTTGCTGGACAAAATGTTCTTTTAGCCGCTGAATCTTTAGGTTATGGTGGAGTGATGGTAGGACTGATTCGTGACCAGTCTGCTGAAATATCAAAAGTATTAGATTTGCCTGATTACACTTATCCGCTGTTTGGCATTGCTCTTGGCAGACCAGCGCGTATCAACAAAGTAAAGCCACGCTTGCCTTTAGAGGCTATTGCTTTTAAAGAAAAATATATTGAGCAAACCGAGCAAGTCATTTCAGATTTTGATGAAGTTCAAGATGAATTTGCGGGCAGTCGCAGGTTGAATAAGTGGTCGGAGCGGATTGTTGAACAATGGGGTGTTCCAGAAATTACATCATCAACAGAAAATCTAAAAGATAAGAAATTATTATGAAGACAAAAAAGATACTGGAACCAAAGTTACCTACGGTATATAGAACGGTTACCAGTGAAGATTGGGAGTATGGAGAGCTTTATCAAGCAAAATTTACTGATGAAAAACTGGAAATTGAATATCCATTGCGTTTTTCAAGCTGTCAGTTAACGAATGTTACATTTTTACTGACAGAAAGTTCTGTCAGTGAATTTACAGACTGTATTTTTGAAAAATGTGATTTGTCAAATCTAAATTTATCTGGTATAGGTTTCTACCGTTGCCGATTTATAAATTGTAAACTATTAGGTGTTGATTTTACAAATTGTCATTTACAAGATGTCCAGTTTGAACAAACTCTGCTTAATTATGCCAATTTCTCGGCAAGTACCTTAAAGTCTGTTCGCTTTTTTGAAAATGATTGTACAGAGAGCCTTTTTACAGCCTGTAAATTTTCAAATGTCCATTTTTTGTCTAATCAGCTGGAAGGAACCAATTTCTGGGAAACTTCGCTTGCAGGTTTAGATTTTTCTACGAATAAGTTTGAACACTTAGAAATTACACCACAACTTGCTAAAAACATAAAAATAAATCTCAGTCAAGCCCCATTTTTTGCAAGTTTATTTGGTATTGATATTGTTTAGTTGCTGATGATAGAAGCTGTCAGTATGCTGACAGAAAACAAAATATAAGGTGACCTCTAAAAGCCCAGAATTTTCAGCTTAGACTGAATTCCGAATTTTTAGAGGTCACCCTATGCTAATTTACCTCTAAATCTTTATTAGCAGATTTAGTCGTTGAACCGCAACTATACTGCCTTTTGTTGCAGCTAGCTACGTATGACCCTAGGACATTTGTCCTCTATCTCTAGGTCACTAAAGTGACAAGAATAAAGGCAACACCAAATGGCAATCAAAAGGATACCTGCGGTGTATCGACAACGTAGCGGAGTAACTTCTAATACTGTTTAATTTCTAAATGTTCCATTTAGAAATTAAAGTTTGCGTTTCACGCAAACCACTTCTTGCGCAGGCGCAAGGCAGTATCTTTGCAGTTCAACGACTAAATCTGCAAAGCAGATTTAGAGGTGAACTAGTATAAAAGGAACTTTTAGAAGTTAAATAGTATTAAAACTTTGATATGAAAGTGAGAAAATAATGAGCCTACCTACAGTAGCTATCGTTGGCCGTCCGAATGTCGGTAAGTCAACAATTTTTAATCGTATTGCGGGAGAGCGTATTTCGATTGTTGAAGACATCCCAGGAGTGACACGTGACCGTATTTATGCCACAGGAGAATGGTTGACGCGTAAATTTAATATCATTGATACAGGTGGTATAGAACTCTCAGATGAACCTTTTATGACCGAAATTCGCGCCCAAGCTGAAATTGCCATGACAGAAGCAGATGTTATTATTGCCGTTGTGGACGGAGAAACAGGAATTACAGATGCAGATGAAGCCGTAGCTAATATTCTTTATCGTACAGATAAACCCATCATTTTAGTGGTCAATAAAGTGGATAATCCAGAACGAAGAATGGAAATTTTTGATTTCTATTCACTTGGTTTAGGTGACCCCTATCCTGTTTCGGCTGTGCATGGGATTGGTACAGGTGACGTTCTTGATGCGATTGTGCAAAATCTTCCAAACGAAATCGAAGAAGAAAATGAAAATGTTATTAAATTTAGCTTGATTGGTCGTCCAAATGTCGGTAAATCATCATTAATCAATGCAATTCTTGGAGAAGACCGAGTGATTGCAAGCCCAATAGCGGGAACGACACGTGATGCCATTGATACTCATTTTACAGACGAAGACGGTCAAGAATTTGTAATGATTGATACAGCAGGAATGCGTAAATCAGGAAAAATTTATGAGAATACAGAGAAATATTCTGTCATGCGTGCCATGCGTGCGATTGACCGTAGTGATATTGTACTCATGGTGATTAATGCAGAAGAAGGTATTCGTGAGTACGATATGCGTATCGCAGGTTTTGCACACGAAGCAGGAAAAGGTATTTTGATTGTCGTTAACAAGTGGGATACATTGGACAAAGATAACAGTACAATGAAAAATTTCGAGCAAGAAATTCGTATAAAATTCAAATTCCTTGATTATGCTCCAATCGTCTATGTATCAGCAAAAACAGGACAACGCCTCAACAAATTACCAGAAGCAATCAAAGAAATTCATCATGCACAAAATCTACGTATTTCAAGTTCTGTCTTAAATGATGTGATTATGGATGCCGTCGCAATCAATCCCACACCGACAGACAAAGGAAAACGCCTTAAAATATTCTATGCGACACAGGTTGCGGTTAAGCCACCGACATTTGTAGTTTTTGTCAATGAAGAAGAACTAATGCACTTCTCATATCTTCGTTTTTTAGAAAATCAGATTCGTAAAGCGTTTGTCTTTGAAGGAACTCCTATTCACTTAATTGCTCGTAAGAGAAAATAAATTTAAAAAAGAGCCATGACCAAGATAAGGTTGTGGCTTTTTAGATTAAAATATAAAAAAATTACAAAATAAAACACCAAATCATATGATTTGGTGTTTTTTATTTTTATATTTATAAAAATAGATTAAAAACTACAAACTTAGTGTTTTAAAGTATTGTAAACGGCAACAATATAAATTTTGTTGTAAAAAAAGAACAAAAATAGAAATTTGTTTGTTAATGCTATTGCAATATAACAATACATAAGTTATAATAATAAATCAAATGGACGTATTATTTAAAATACATTCATCTAAAGTAGTATTTATGTCTAAAAATAGTCATAAATGCCTTATGAAAAAGGAGAAACCGCAATGATGAAATTTTCATCTTTCAAATCAATTAACCGTAAAGTATCAATGGCAACTGTTGCCTTGATGACAATCGTAAGTTTAGGCAGTGCAGCTACGGCATTTGCTGATACTAACGTACCAGACAGCTCAACAGCCCGTGAAATTACGATTCATGCCCTTCAAGGAACACCAACAGCAAACAAACCTGGCTTTGTTAATGATGGTACTGAACAAAATGTAACAGGTACTCCGTTGCAACATGTGACATTTACTGCAACACTTGTGACACCCACAGGTTCAGCTGCTGACATGAAAGTTGGAGATGCATCAACTTATACAACTACAAGTACAGTAGTATCAGGAGAAACAGACGCTAATGGCACAGTAAGTTTAAATATTACAGAAGATGGATACTACTTACTTCATCAAGTCACTACAGTTGGTGGAGTCGCTTCTATGCAAGATTCAATCGTTCAAGTACCCTTGAATTCATCCTCTTCACAAGCTGTAAATGGTTGGCTGTATGATATCAACGTTTATCCTAAAACAGACCTTTCACAAGATAATGCTGTAAATAAAACAGTAGAAATTGGTGATAATGTGCTTGATGACAACACAGGAACAAATAAACAAGCTACTGTTTTTGCGGGACAAGATATCACGTGGAACTTAGCATCAGTCTTTTCAGATTCTATGGTAACTGATGATGGTAAAGTAGGGTCATTTGAATTAACTGATGCTTTAAATTCAAATTTAACTTTTAAAGCTATTAATTTTGTTGTAGGGTCAAAAGAAATTTCGCTTGATTCAACAACAGACTATACATTGACAACAACTGACGGAAATGTTGATTTGAAATTGACTGAAACAGGAATCAAAGCAATTAAAGCTGCTAAAGCGTCATCATCTGACCAATTCATTGTCAATCTTACTACAACGGTTTCTAATACTTATAAATATGGACAAATTGGTAACTATTTCACGACGAGTGTGAAAAATGCTTATGGTGTAGACCTTAGTAACACAACGGGTTCAGGTAACACAAATTTGCATATTAACCTTCTTGGTTCTTCAGATTCAACAACAGATGTTCCTGAAGTCTATCTAGGAGCGCTTAGAATTCAAAAGATTGATTCTGTTTCAAAAACTCCACTTTCAGGTGCAACATTTAAACTGATTAAAGCATCTTCCAAAGATGAAGCACAAGCTCTTGTTGATGGAAAAACTTCAAGCGCAACTTATGTCAAAAATCCATCTCAAACAGGTCAAGATTATAGCTTGACAACAGGAACAGATGGAATGATTGAATTTGATGGCTTAGAGCTGACGGATACTGCTGAACAAACAGGTGACACATCAACAGCAAATACTCACTATTACGTAATTGAAACAGCAGCACCAACAGGATACGATCTTCCGACAAGCGTTGTAGAAGTAGTGGCTTCTATTGACCCTACTACGACTCAAGTTGGCGTATCAAATAATTTGGATGGTGGAAATATTAAACTTCCATTTACAGGTGGACAAGGTATGATTGGCATTATTGTGATTGCTGGAGTTGCTACAACAGCATCAATCGTTATCCGTCGCCGTAAAACAACAACTGATAAATCAAAATAAATTAATAAGTGAAATCGGAAAGGAATAAGGATTGATTGTGAGGGCTAAAAAAAAGCCGACTGTAGAAAAGAAAAACCGTTCCTTTCGTGATATTTTGAGTGTTATTTTTGCTTTGGTTGCGATTTGTGCGCTTTTTTATCCGATTGTAGCTAATATTCTTGTTTCGAATAAAACAGCGGATATTGTTACTAAATTCAATGAAAAAACCTCCACACTTGATAAAAATGAGATTACTCATTTACTTACAAGCGCCAAAGAATATAACACTTATATTTACGATATGAGTCAGCATATTCCTTACACAAAGTCCAAACCAAACTATAATCAAATGTTAAACATTGATAATAGTGGCATGATGGGAAATGTTTCAATACCACAAATCAAAGTGGAGAATGTCCCTGTTTATCATGGAGATTCAGAGGAAACTTTGGCAGTAGGAATTGGTCATATTCCTCAGACGAGTTTGCCAATTGGTGGAAATAATACTCACACAGTGCTTTCAGCTCATTCAGGACGTGTCAATAATACTCTGTTTACTAATTTGGATAAACTCAAAATTGGTGATGTGTTCTATGTGGATACGTTAAATCTTAAGATGAAATACAAAATTAATAAGATTAAGGTTGTAGATCCTGAAGATGTTTCGACTTTGGGAATCCAAAAAGGAAAAGATATTGCAACGCTTGTGACTTGCTATCCAACAGGAGTAAATAGTCAACGCCTTCTTGTGACGGGAGAACGTGTTCCATATACCTCAAAAACAGCACAAGAAGAAATACAACGTGATAAGTATGGTTATGATTTTTGGGTTTTGCTAGGCTCACTTATTTTAGCAATTCTCGCTGGTTTGTATCTGATTTATAAGTATTATGAAAAAAGAAAAAATAGAAGTAAGAACACGGAGGAAACAAGATAGAATGATGAAAACAACAATTGGAAAAGTTTTATTTGTTTTCTTTATCTTAGGTATGACTGGCTTGACGCTTCAAGTTAGTGCACAAGGGCAACTTGGTTCAACACATACTCAAGACTTATTCATCGTAAAATATGGTCTTCCCTCTGGAAGAAATCAATTTTCGCAAAGACAAACAACTAATACAGGCGAAAAAATTAATAATATTCCCGTAGATAACCACGATTCAGAGCTCGCTCCGATAGCTGGAATTCACTATGTGATTCAAAAAATTATACCTACCAGAGATGGAGATAAAATCAAACTCAGTGATAAAAACTCATACTCTGTTAGTGGCAAACCACTAGAACTTGTAACAAATTCTGCTGGAATTGTATCTGTAAATCTTAGTGATGGATTTTATATTGTTAGTGAACAAGCAAATGCTCAAGCTCATCTATCAACACCAGCACACCCTATACTGATTCGACTTCCTGTAGAAAATACTGCTAAAAACGGTTATCTGAATGAGGTCTATATCTATCCAAAATCAAACATTGACCCACTAGAGAATACACATAAGCCCAAAGGAACATCTAAAATTCCTAAAGGAAATTTGCCTAAAACAGGAGATGGTTCAAAGCTGAGTATCTCTGCTTTGGGAGTAGGGATTATTGGTATCACGTTTATGCTAATGATGGGAAAAATAAGTAAAGAGAGAGGAGTTAGAAGTGAATACTAGACAGGGTAATAAAAAAGAAAAAAGAATAGTAACAAAAGCGTTGACATTTTTATCAGCAGTAATATTACTTTCTACTCCTCTATTCAGTACAATATCAGGTGTCCAAAATATCTTTGGATTGATAGATGCCAAAGCAGCAGTCATTGGTCCGACCGTGACAGTTCAACCCAAAGATTTTGAAAATTATTTTACGCAGACAGGAAGTGCAACTTATAGTTACACTACTGGAGCTAACTATGGTACTTTGACATTAACACCTAACTCCACTAACCAAGTAGGGATGGCAGCGATGAATGTCAAATTCGATATGTCGCAAGACTGGAAAATTACTGGTAATCTCAATATAGGAAACAAAGGTGGAGCAGATGGTGTCAGTTTCGGATGGTATCCAGGAGATACAGGTGTTGTTGGGATTAAAGGAGCGGACTTAGGAATAGGAGGATTGCGTGGTGCCTTTGGTTGGACAGCAGACACTTATAAGAATTCCTATACGATACCAACCATACTTCCGAGCACTGCGACTAGTGCAGACCCTGTCTATACTCTAACCAATAATGGTATCGTGGGCGGAGACCCTTCTAGTACAAATTCTACTTGGGCGGTAGGAGGATGGTCTTATGCTAATCCTAATCCAATGTATGATGTGAAAAATTCATACCTTTCTGGAGGTGGAGCACCTGCGATTGCACCAAAGACAGCTTATAATAAATCTGACAATCCTCAAAAGGATATTGCTAGCCTGGCAGATGGTAAATTCCATGCATATTCTCTAACTTATACAGCTTCTACAGGAGCTATTACAGTTGTGTTTGGAAGTTTAACATGGCAAATGCCGATTTCTTCTTTGGAGAGCTTAGCTGGTGATGAGTCTTCTAGTGCACTATCGTTTTTCATTTCTGGTAGTACAGGTGGCGTGACAAATCTTCAACAGTTTCAATTTACATCAGCTACATTTACGGAAGCGTTAGGCACCGTAACTGCTAATTATGTAGATACTTCTGGAAATACATTAGCATCAAGTGTTTCAACGCAAGGGATAGTCGGTAAAGATGGTTATACTACAAGCCCCAAGAGTATTCCAGGTTATAGCTTAAAAAATGTAGACGTATCAGATTCTACGGCGACAAATTCTGAGAATACAATTACGGGACTTTATACTGCAAATGATATTACAGTTAATTATGTCTATGCTCCAAATCCAGAAACGGCTACGATTACATACATAGATACGGATACTAATCAACGGGTTGGAGCTATAGATACAACAACAGGAGTGTTTAATGGAATCTCTGGCTATACTGTAAAAATTCCAAGTGGTTACATACTTTCACCACATCAAAACCCTAATGATGAGTTTACTCCTGCAAATGCAAGTAAAAAAGTATTCAATCAAGATGGTGTTACGCAAAATTTCAATGTATATTTAATCAAACAGCATAGTATTGTCACGGATAATTTTTTTGAGTCAGATGCAACGATACACTATGTAGATATGACTAAAAATCCTTTGCCTTGGGTGTCTTCTACGCCATATTCTAGTCAATCTAATCCTACAGGAAATCCAACACAAAGTAATGGAACACTTGTTGGTGCTGGAAATGATTATATTTATCGCGTATGGATGGTTGGTGTAACTACTTATCAGCCGGGGGATGCTACCCCAAATGTTATATGGTATTCTTCAACCAGCTTTGTACCAACTTTGGATGCCAATGGTAATCCAAAAACACCAGACGTTTCTGATGTATTAGACTCGAATGGCAATCCTATCAATGGTTGGACTCAACAAAGTTCATATAATCCAGGATTAGTGTATTATCCTACAGTACCAGGCTATACATGGCAAAAGGCGACACAGCTTATCAATGGAAGTGAAGTAGCAGCGGGGGATAATGAGTTTAACGGTGGTATTAATGGCACAATCAATATTACTGCACCTCAACAAAATGGAGCACCTAATCCTCAGCATTCTGTTTATTATGTTTACTATAATTCAAACTATAGTTTTTCAAATCGTACAACAAAAGAAGTTAATGAAACAATAAATTACCTTGATGTCAATAGCAGGATGCCGATTGTCACAAAATATACAACGAGTCAAAGTATTACTGTTGAAACGGTGACGGATTCTTCTGGGAAACAAACGGTTTATTATTATAGAGGAAATGGAACACCTGAGTCAGATAATCATCCGTTTGCTAAGGATGGTACTGCCAATCCAGATTGGGCAGATATAACATCATTTAATTCGTCTTTCGGAGGACAAGTTAACCCAGAAATCACAAATTATACAGTAGTGGGGGCTGATGGAAATCTAGCAGCGAGTTCACCTTATTTATCAAATGATAAAACTCAAGTGACTTCTCAAGCAATAAATGATAAGTTTGATGATATTGTAGTTAATGTTTATTACGCTTATGATGGTCAAGATATTCATTTACCATTCACAGGGGGAATTGGATGGAGCCAGATTCTTGTGATTGCGTTATTTAGTGCGATTGCCGCATATTTGATTCAATGGGGAAAACGAATAAAAAATAAAAAATAAAAACATCGAAAGTTCAAAAGAGCTTTCAATGTTTTTTTATTAGTAACCAAGAATAATATGAGCGACAAGCGGAGCAAAAATAACGTACATGATACCAGTTACACCAATACTTAAAGCGGCCATTGCCCCTTGAGTTTTTCCGAGTTCAATAGCTGTTCCTGTTCCTACGGCGTGTCCTGTTCCGCCTAGTGCGACCCCTTGAGCGACAGGATCTTTAATTTTGAAGAGTTTCAATAATGGTGCAGCTAGAACGCTAGTGAGAATTCCAGTTGCTACAACGACAACAACAGTAATTTGCTCAACACCGTGCATTTTATCAGAAATTCCCATCGCCATTGCCGTAGTGACAGATTTTGGGAAAATGGATAGACTTGCAAGTTTGGTAAGACCGAAGAACTTAGCGCAGAGTGCAGTAAACACTGTATTGATAAGTGCGGCTATTGCGATTGAAAGTCCGATAGAACGTGCATGATGCTTCATTAAATGAAATGTTTTGTAGAGTGGGATTCCGAGTGCGACAGTGCTAGGGGCAATGAGGTCATTGATGATGGAACCTCCAACATAATAATTTTTGTAAGGAATATGGGCAAGTCCTAAAATAAGAATAATGACAACTGTAGCAAAAAGAAGTGGATTGGTCCAAGGTTTACGGAAATTTTCATTGATACGCACACCAATCATAAAAACGAGGATAGTAAGGACAAGACCAAAAAGTGGGTCGGCAGTGAGTTGATTCATTAGACACCTTCACTTTCTGTGGTTTTATTTTTGGAATGTTGATTGATAACATCAAGTGCGATTTGTTGAGAACTGAGCTCTGGGATAACATAATCTCCCTCGAATTTAATTTTAATCCATTCTACTAATTTTCCTAATACAAAAACATTAATAATAAGAGCTCCAAGGATAATAATAAGAATCTGAACCCAAAAATGACTAATCAAATTCCATTTTGCCATGATTCCAACTCCGGCTGGTAGAAAGAGAATCGTCATGTTATTAATGAGAAAGCTTCCTGCTTCATCAACGTGTTTAAATTCGAGGATTTTAAACTGGAGGGCAAGAAATAGAAGAACCATGCCTAAAATTGAACCAGGAATGGGGAGATGAAGCCCATTTGAGATGATATTTCCGATAAAACTAAAACTGAAAATAATGAGTAGTTGTAGATATATTTTCATAATTACTAACTCCCTAAGTTATCTTGATTTCTTTTCACAATAATTTAATTGTACTCTTTGAATGCTGGTTTTTCAAGGATTGGTGTGGGTGGATTTGTGAAAGTTGCTGGAAAAAGATAAGGTGAATTTTGTTGAAAACTTTTCTTGACATTTTATCAAAAAGTGTTATAATCAATTTAAATAAACTATTAGAAAGGAGCGTTCGTGAGGACGCTCCTTCTCTTGTGTGGATTTTCTGACGATAGACAGTCAGGTTAAATATAAGGTGGGAGTGCCCCAAAAGTCAGCTCATCTTAATGTTGTTCTGGGCGTTTGAAGTGAGCGTCCCTCGCATCTTGTAACTGAGTTCGGTGCGCTTGAAATTAGCGAAAATAGATAATTTCCAGAGCCGTGCTTCCGCACGAACCTGTAATTTCCTAATTTTCATAATTTTAGGGCGAGCGCCCCTCGTATCTTGTAACTGAGTTCGGAAGGCTAGAAACTTGTGAAAAAAGATGAAGTCAAGACTTATTCAGTTGGAGTTTCAACTCCCAACTGAATTTAGGGTACAACCTCTAGGTGTAACAACTAAGCGACCTGTACGCAGCTAAAGCTGCAACAGTCTGCTTAACATCTTCGATATGAGGTCAACCCTGTCCCAGAAGCCTAAGTGCTAAAGCACTAACGCCCCGCCCTAGGGCAGTCGGACGAAATTCAAGGCTTAGTGCTGCTTTATCCCCTGCCTAAGGGGTGGGGGTGTTGCGATTGCGACTAGGTGCTTCAGCACCGTAGCGAGCATCGACAGCGGAGCCCAAAGAGCGGAGATAGCATGCACTTGCTTTGATGAAATTTTGAACCTGCGCTAAGTGCAGAACTTAAAAATTTCCTTATTTTTCACAGTTTCTGAACGAACCTTCCTCACATCTTAAAGAAAAGGAGATAAAGTATGGAAGAAATCGTAGAAGTTGTTGAAAATTTCATCACACCTCATATTCCTAAACCGTTTAAACTTTTTGCAGTTGAGTGGGGGAAACTTGGTGGTGATATGGTTTTAAGTATTTTGGTGGATAAAGAAGGTGGTATCGAGATTGATGAAACGGCTGAGTTGAGTGAGTTGATTTCCCCTTTGCTAGACCAAATCAAGCCAGACCCTTTTCCTAAAGAAGGTTATATGCTTGAAGTTGCTAGTCCAGGAGCTGAACGTCCTTTAAGAAAGGCCGAGCACTTCAAAGGAGCGATTGGTGAGTATATTTTTGTCAAACTCTATCAAAAGCTTGATGGAGAAAAGGAATTTGCAGGAGATTTAACGAGTTTTGATGGGGAAAATCTAGTGCTTGATGTACTTGATAAGACGCGTCATAAATCTGTTGAAATTCCGCTGTCCAGTGTAGCTAAAGCGCAGACGATGGTTAAATTTTGATTGAGCTTAAAAAAGTAATCGTTTTTAGATTTTAAGAAAGAGAGAAATATAAATGAGCAAAGAAATGCTGAACGCCTTTGCAATGTTGGAAGAACAAAAAGGAATTAAACCGGAGATTGTTATTGAAGCAATTGAGCAAGCTATCACAGCTGCTTACAAGCGACAATATGGTCAAGCTCAGAATGTGAAAGTTATTTTCGATGAGAAAAAAGGGAATTTTAATGTTTACTCTACGCGTGAGGTTGTGGATGAAGTGTTTGATAGCCGTCTTGAGATTTCGCTTGAAGATGCCCTTGAATTAAATCCTCATTATGAGATTGGCGATAAAATCATGTTTGAAGAAAAGCCTAAAGATTTTGCAAGAACTGCTGCTGGAGCTGCCAAACAAGTGATTATGCAAAAAATGCGTGAAGAAGAGCGTACAATCATTTACAATGAGTACAGTCGTTATAAGGATGAAATCATTCAAGGGACGGTTGAGAAAGTTGATGCGCGTGCGGTTTATATTAACCTTGGTCGTGTTGATGCCTTGCTTACGAAGAAAGACCAAATTCCTCAAGAAAACTATCATGTGGGCGACCGTGTGAAAGTTTATGTGACTGATGTTGTTTTGACACCAAAGGGAACACGTGTTTTCATCTCTCGCACAGCGCCAGATATGCTTAAACGGATGTTTGAAAAAGAAATTCCTGAAGTATTTGATGGAACTGTAGAAATTAAATCAATTGCTCGTGATGCAGGCGACCGTGCAAAAGTTATTGTTGAAAGCCACGATGAAATTGTTGATGCTATCGGTACAATGGTTGGAGCAAAAGGTTCTCGTATTCAAGGAATTATTCGTGAGCTTGCGGGTGAAAAGATGGATATCATTGAGTACTCTGCTGACAAGGCGACTTTGATTGCTAACGCTTTGAAACCTGCACGTATTGAGCAAGTTTTGATTACAGCGGATGGTTCATCACTTGCTGTTGTTGCTCGTGACCAGCTTTCATTAGCCATTGGGAAACGTGGGCAAAATGTTCGTCTTGCAGCCCATGTTACAAACAGTAAAATCGATATTAAAGCGGCAGATGAGTTTAATATTGATGATTATGAGTTTATTGGTGAAGAGGATGAAGCTGTGGAAGCTTCAGAAATCGAGGAAACTGTTGTTTTGGATGAAGTTGTAGAGATTCCTGAAACTGAGGAAAATGAAGGATAAATTTTTTAAGAAAATGTTTGCTGACAGAATCTTGTCAGTACTGACAGAACTTATATTTTCTTGAGAAATGAGGTTTTCTATGAAACAGAAAAAAATTCCTATGAGAAAGTCTTTAGTTTCAAATGAGCAGTTTCCAAAACGTGATTTACTTCGCATTGCATTTAATAAGGAGGGGGAGATTTCGATTGACCCAACTGGTAAAGCGCATGGACGAGGAGCTTATATCGCGCTTCTTAATGAAGAAGCGACGCTTGCTAAAAAGAAACGAGTATTTGATCGAGCTTTTCAAACCAAAGTTGATGATGAATTCTATGATGAATTAATCACCTATGTTGAACATCAGGTGGCACGTCGTGAACTTCAAAAGACGACTTATTCTGCAGATGAACTTCCAGACTATGACTAAAATACATGGATAAAAAACAACAAATTTCAAATTTGATTGGGCTTGCTAAACGCGCAGGGAAAATGATTACAGGAGAAGAACTGGTCGTCAAAGCCATCCAAAATGGCAAGGCGAAATTGATTATTCTTGCGTCAGATAGTGCATCAAATTTGGATAAGAAAATTACTGATAAATCAAAATATTATGAGATTCCCATCTCACAAATCTTTACAGAAATAGAACTATCGCAAGCCATTGGACAAAACCGCAAGGTTATTGCGATTGCTGATGACGGATTTGCAAAGAAAATGGAGAGCCTCATGAAAGAATAGAATAAATAACTGGGTTCGCTTCTCTTTTTGAGAAAGTTTGATTTGGAAGTGAGTAAAAAGGGTAAATTTTTTGAAGTGATTACTTCATCAGTAGGGGAGAAAGAATCCTCTACTGATGTTAGGGTACAACCTCACATCAAAGATATGAGGTCACCCTGTCCCTGAAGTCTATCTCGCTTTGCTCCGCTGTCGATTTCGCTAAGTTGCTAAAGCAACAAGCTCAAATCGCAATCGCTAAAGCGCTAAGGTCGT